>WBZO01005429.1_pt1 | contig 10449 bp, 9 predicted proteins | sample 5204261 | NCBI WGS metagenome assembly WBZO01 (sample SAMN12412400, study PRJNA552823) | activated sludge metagenome | isolation source: activated sludge from anammox sidestream of wastewater treatment plant... | place: USA: North Carolina | collected 2017-09
GTTCGGGTGCATGTACCACACCCGCGTGAGCAGCAGCAGCTGCTCCTTCGCGAAGTCCGGGTCGATCAGCGCGTAGGCGACGCAGTGGAAGGCCAGGTCCCACGCGGCGAACCACGGGTACTCCCACTTGTCGGGCATCGAGATCACGTCGGCCGCGTCGAAGTGCCGCCAGCCGCGGTTGCGCCCGGCGAGCCGCTCGTCGGGCGGCGGCGGCCACGCCGGGTCGCCGCGCAGCCAGCGGTCGACGCCGTAGTGGTACCACTGCTTGCCCCACAGCAGGCCGGCGAAGGCCTGGCGCTGCACCCGGCGCAGGTCCTCGGGCATCGCGAAGGGCGTGACCCGCAGGTAGAAGGCGTCGGCCTCGGCGCGACGCTGCTCGAACAGCGCGTCGAACGTGTCCGCGAGCGGCGCGGCCAGGTCGCCGCGATCGGCCAGCCGCAGCCGAATCGTCCAGGTCTGCCCGGGCGCGACCGTGCACTGCTCGTGCACCGCGACCTTGCTGCCGACCTGTGCCGGGTTGACCGCTTCGCCGCGGCCGTGCACCACGCAGTCGTCGAACGCGTCCTTGTACCAGCCGCCGCCGTCGCGTCCCCACAGCCGCGGCGCGTTGCTCTCGTTCTCGGTGAACAGCAGCCGGGCGTCGCGCGCGTGGTACAGCCAGAAGGGCTCGAGCTCGCGGTGCTGCGCACGCAGCACGCCCGGCGCCGCGGACTCGATCCGCGGCCGCGGCACGCCCTCGCGCCACGACCAGTCGTTGCGGAACCACAGCGTCGGCAACAGGTGCAGCAGCGCCGGCTCGGGCCCGCGGTTGACCGCGCGGATGCGGATCAGCAGGTCGTTCGGCGCGGCCTTCGCGTACTCGATGAACACGTCGAAGTAGCGGTCGTCGTCGAAGATGCCGGTGTCCAGCAGCTCGTACTCGGGGTCGCTGCGGCCGCGCCGGCGGTTCTCGTCGACCAGCTGCGCGTACGGGAACGCGCGCTGCGGGTACTTGTACAGCGCCTGCATGTACGCGTGGCTCGGCAGGTTGTCGAGGTGGAACCAGTACTCCTTCACGTCCTCGCCGTGGTTGCCCTGCGGCCCGGTCAGGCCGAACAGCCGCTCCTTCAGGCAGCGGTCGGCACCGTTCCACAGCGTCAGCGCGAAGCACAGCAGCTGGTGGTCGTCGCTGATGCCGGCGATGCCGTCCTCGCCCCAGCGGTAGGTGCGCGAGCGCGCCTGCTCGAAGTCGAAGGCGCCCCAGGCATTGCCGTCGGCGCTGTAGTCCTCGCGCACCGTGCCCCACTGCCGCTCGCTCAGGTACGGCCCGAAGCGCCGCCACGGCACCGCGCGCTCGCGCGCGTCGGCGAGCCGGCGGTCCTCGGCGGTCTGGGGCTCCTCGGGCGCGGTCACGCGCAGCGTCCAGTCAGGTCGTGCGGGACGGTTGCCGGCGGCGGCCGGCGGCCCCTCGATTCACGCGCCAGCCAGCGCGGCTAGCGCCGCCGCCGCGCCCGCGCGGCGATCGCGCGCCGCGTCACTTGGATACGGCGGGCTGGCCGTCGGGCCACGCGATGTTCGCGCACTTCTCGCAGTAGCGCGGGCCCTTGTCCTTCGGCAGGCCCGGGTCGCCGGGTGCGCCCCAGGCCGACAGCGGCATCGCGGTGGGCAGCGTCGCCGCCCCGCACAGCCCGCGCATGATGTTGCCCCGCCGGGACAGGTGGTACTGCCAATACCCGGTCGAGACCTCGGTGATGACGAGCTGGTTGCGCTCGGCTTCGGTCTTGGGGATCTCCACCCCCGCGTTCTTCATCGCGTCGAACAGGCTCATGGTGGGTGCAGACAGCGTGGATTGAAGGGCCGCTTCATCTTAGCACCCGACCCCGCGGCCAACGCGGTACGGATGTGCGCGACAGGGGCATGCGCGCCGCACGCGGGCGCGCGTGCCGGCGCCGTCGCCGGCACCCGCCCGGATCAGCCTGCGGCTGCGCGGTCGGTGACCAGCAGCGCGCACGCCTGCCGCACCCGCCCCGCCGGAATCGTCGCGTCGGCCGCGCGCAGCCGCGCGACCATCGCGCGCTTGTCGGCGCCGGTGGCCAGCCACAGCAGGCAGCGCGCGCGCTCGAGCACCGGGTAGGTCAGCGTCATCCGCCGGTGCCCCTGGTACGGGCCGGTGACCGCGACCGCCGCGTCGCCGACCTGCAGCACCGGGTCGCCCGGCAGCAGCGACGCGGTGTGGCCGTCCGCGCCCAGGCCCAGGTGCACCAGGTCGAGCACCGGCGGCGCGCCCGCGTGCACGGCCAGCAGCTGCGCATAGGCCCGGGCGGCGGCGTCCAGGTCCGCGGCCTCGACCGGCATCGCGTGCACCTGCGCGGCGGGCAGCGGCGCGTGCGCGAGCAGCGCCAGCGCGATCTGCGTCAGGTTGCGCGCGGCGTCGCCGGCGGGCGCGACGCGCTCGTCGACCTGGAACAGTTGCAGCTGCGGCCACGGCAGCGGCAGCGCCGCCAGCACGCGCAGCATCCGCCACGGCGTGCGCCCGCCGCTGACCGCGACGCAGAAGCGCCCGCGCGCGCGCACCGCAGCGTGCGCGGCCGCGGCAATCACCTCGGCCGCGCGGCGCGCCGCCGCCGCCTCGTCGGCTGCGACCTCGACCTGCACGCCGCTACACCTTCGGGTCGGACCAGCCGCCCGGCGGCGCGACCGCGGCGGCCTGCGCCGGGCCCCAGCTGCCGGCGGCGTACGCGTGCACCGGCGTCGCCGCGGCCAGCGCCGGGTCGACGATGCGCCACGCCTCCTCGACGTAGTCCTCGCGCGCGAACAGCGTCTGGTCGCCCTGCTGCGCGTCGCCGAGCACGCGCTCGTACGCGTCCATCTCGCCGGCGCCCGGGCAGTGGCTGACCAGCATCTCCACCGGCAGCACCTGCGCGTCGTCGCCCGGCGCGATCGTGTTCGCGCCCAGCGCCAGCGTGACGTCGGGGTTGATGCGGAAGCGCGCGTGGTTCACCGGCGCGTCGGCGCGCGCGTACACCGACGGCGCGCGCTTCAGCCGCACCAGCACCTCGGTGCAGCTGACCGGCAGGCTCTTGCCGGCGCGCAGGTGGAACGGCACGCCCTGCCAGCGCCAGTTGTCGATCCACAGCCGCAGCGCCGCGAAGGTCTCGGTGGTCGAGCCGGCGGCGACACCGGCTTCGGCGCGGTAGCCGTCGACCTGGCCGCGCACCAGGTCGGCCGCGTCCAGCGTGCGCAGCGCGCGCAGCACCTTGACCTTCTCGTCGCGGATCGACTCGCTGTCGATCCGCGCCGGCGGCTCCATCGCCAGGTGGCACAGCAGCTGGAACAGGTGGTTCTGGATCACGTCGCGCACCGCGCCGGTGGCGTCGTAGAAGGCGCCGCGCCCGGCGACGCCGAAGGCCTCGGCCATCGTGATCTGCACGCTGTCGACGTAAGTGCGGCTCCACAGCGGCTCGAGCAGCGCGTTGCCGAAGCGAAAGTGCAGCAGGTCGCGCACCGGCGCCTTGCCCAGGTAGTGGTCGATCCGGTAGACGTGGGCCTCGTCGAAGTTGCGCAGCAGCACCGCGTTCAGCGCGGCGGCCGACGCGCGGTCGCGACCGAAGGGCTTTTCCACCAGCACGCGCGCGCCGCGGGTGCAGCCGGCGGCGGCGAGCTGCTCGACCACGCGCGTGAACAGCACCGGCGGGATCGCCAGGTAGTGCATCGGCCGCTGCGCGCCGGCCAGCTCGCGCTGCAGCGCGGCGAAGGTCGCGGCGTCGGCGTAGTCGCCGTCGACGTAGCGCAGCCGCTCGAGCAGCCGCGCGCCGGCGGCGTCGCTGCCGCTGCCGTGCTCGGCCAGGCTCGCGCGCACGCGCGCACGCAGCTGCTCGAGCGTCCACGCGCTGCGCGCGACGCCGATCACCGGCAGGTCCAGCCGGCCGCGGCGGATCAGCGCCTGCAGCGCCGGGAAGATCTTCTTGTACGCGAGGTCGCCGGTCGCGCCGAACAGCACCAGCGCGTCGGCGGCGTCCGGGGTCGGGCGGCTCATCGGCAGGCTCCTGCACTACGGCGCCGGTTCGGTGGGCGGCTTCTCGACGTGGCCGCCGAACTGCCAGCGCAGCGCCGACAGCAGCCGGTGCTGGAAGTCGGCCTCGCCGCGCGACGCGAAGCGGCTGTACAGCGCCGCGGACAGCACCGGCGCCGGCACCGCCTCGTCGATCGCCGCCTTCAGCGTCCAGCGGCCCTCGCCCGAATCCGACACCCGGCCGGCGAACCCGGCCAGCGCCGGGTCGGCGTGCAGTGCGGCCGCGCTCAGGTCGAGCAGCCACGACGCGATCACGCTGCCGCGCCGCCAGACCTCGGCGATCTCGGGCAGGTCGAGCTCGTACTGGTAGTGCGCCGGATCGCGCAGCGGCGTGGTCTCGGCGTCCTGGTCGTGGCCGGCGCGGCCGACGTTGGCCGCGCGCAGGATTGCGAAGCCCTCGGCGTAGGCGGCCATCAGCCCGTACTCGATGCCGTTGTGCACCATCTTCACGAAGTGGCCGGCGCCGCTGGGCCCGCAGTGCAGGTAGCCCTGCTCGGCGCTGCCGCCGCTGCGCTCGCGCCCGGGCGTGCGCTCGATGCGGCCGCGCCCCGGCGCCAGCGCGGCGAACAGCGGGTCGAGCCGCTGCGCGGCCGCCGCCGGCCCGCCGATCATCATGCAGTAGCCGCGCTCCAGACCCCACACGCCGCCGCTGGTGCCCACATCCAGGTAGTCGATGCCCTGCGCCGCCAGCGCCTGCGCGCGCCGGATGTCGTCGATGTAGTAGGAGTTGCCGCCGTCGATCAGCAGGTCGCCGTGCGCGAGCAGCGGCGCCACCTCGGCGATCGCCGCGTCGACCGCCGCCGTCGGCACCATCAGCCACAGCGCGCGCGGCGCGCGTAGCTTCGCCACCAGCTCGGCCGCCGACGCCGCGCCGGTCGCGCCCTCGCCCGCCAGCTGCGCCACCGCCTGCGGCGAACGGTCGTGCACCACGCATTCGTGGCCCGCGCGCAGCAGCCGGCGCACCATGTTCGCGCCCATGCGCCCCAGGCCGATCATCCCGAGCTGCATCGCCCAAGCCCTCCTGTTCAGCTGCGCCGCAGCCGGCGGTAGTGCGCGATCAGCGCGTTGGTCGAGCTGTCGTGCGCGAGCGGCGCGTCGCTGCCAAGCTCCGGGGCAATGCGCTGCGCGAGCACCTTGCCCAGCTCCACGCCCCACTGGTCGAAGGAGTCGATGCCCCAGACCGCGCCCTGCGTGAACACCAGGTGCTCGTACAGCGCGACCAGGCGGCCGAGGTTCGTCGGGTCGAGCACCTCCAGCAGCAGCGTGTTCGACGGCCGGTTGCCGTCGAAGCGCTTGTGCGCGATCAGCCGCTCGGGCACGCCTTCGGCGCGCAGCTCGGCCTCGGTCTTGCCGAAGGCCAGCGCCTGGCCCTGCGCAAACACGTTGGCCAGCAGCAGGTCGTGGTGCGCGCCCAGCGGGTTCAGGCTGCGGCCGAAGGCGATGAAGTCGCAGGGCACCAGCCGCGTGCCCTGGTGGATCAGCTGGTAGAAGGAATGCTGGCCGTTGGTGCCGGGCTCGCCCCAGTAGACCGGCCCGGTGTCGCAGCCCACCGCCGCGCCGTCCACGCGCACGCTCTTGCCGTTGCTCTCCATCGTCAGCTGCTGCAGGTACGCGGGAAAGCGCTTCAGGTACTGCTCGTAGGGCAGCACCGCGACGGTGTGCGCGCCCAGGAAGTTGTTGTGCCACAGACCGATCAACCCCATCAGCACCGGCAGGTTGCGCTCGAAGGGCGCGTCGCGGAAGTGCCGGTCGAGCTCGTGGAAGCCGGCGAGCAGCGCGCGGAAGTGTGCGGGGCCGATCGCCAGCATGGTGGACAGGCCGATCGCCGAGTCCATCGAGTAGCGCCCGCCGACCCAGTCCCAGAAGCCGAACACGTTGTCGGCGGCGATGCCGAACTTCGCGACCTCGGCCGCGTTGGTCGACACCGCCACGAAGTGCTTCGCCACCGCCGCGTCGTCGCCGCCCAGCTGCTGCAGCAGCCACGCGCGCGCGCTGTGCGCGTTGGTCATCGTCTCGAGCGTGGTGAAGGTCTTGGACGACACGATGAACAGCGTCTGCCCTGCGTCCAGGTCGCGCACCGCCTCGGCGAAGTCGGTGGCGTCGATGTTGGACACGAAGCGAAAGCGCAGCTCGCGCGCGCTGTAGTGCCGCAGCGCCTCGTAGGCCATCACCGGCCCGAGGTCGGAGCCGCCGATGCCGATGTTGACGACGTTGCGGATCGGCTGCCCGCCGTGCCCGCGCCAGCTGCCGCTGCGCACGCGCTCGCAGAACGCGCTCATCCGCTCGAGCACCGCGTGCACCTCGGGCACCACGTTGCGGCCGTCCACGCGGATGTCGGCGCCGCGCGGCGCGCGCAGCGCCACGTGCAGCACCGCGCGGTCTTCGGTGGCGTTGATGCGCTCGCCGGCGAACATCGCGTCGATGCGCGCGCGCAGCTGCGCCTCGTCGGCCAGCGCCAGCAGCAGCCGCAGCGTCTGCTCGTCGACGCGGTTCTTCGCGTAGTCGAGGTAGATGCCGCAGGCCTGCAGCCGCAGCCGCTCGCCGCGCTGCGGGTCGGCGGCGAACAGCTCGCGCAGGTGGCGGCTGCGCATCGTCTTCGCGTGCGCGGCCAATGCGTGCCAGGCGGCGGTGGTGGTGATCGGCGCCTTCATCGAGCCCTCCGCGCGCGCGTGCCGCCGGCCTTGTACCCGGCCGCCCACAGCTTGAAGCCGCCGGCAAAGGCCAGCGTGTTCGGCACCACGCGGGTGTGCGCGGGCAGCGCGCGCAGCAGCCGTGCGTTGCCGCCGCCGAACACCAGCTCGTCGGGCTGCAGCGCCGCACGCAGCCGGCGCGCGACGTCGGCCACCTGCCGCCGCCAGCGCAGCACGCCGTCACGCAGCAGCGCGCGCTCGCCGACGTAGTCCTCGAAGCTGCCGTCGCGGTACGGCAGGTGCGCGAGCTCCATCGGCAGCACCTGGCCGGGCACGACCAGCGCCGTCCCCAGCCCGGTGCCCAGCCCCAGGAACAGCATCGTCCCGTTGCGGTACGCGCCCAGCGCCTGCATCGCCGCGTCGTTGATCATGCGCACGGGCGCGCCGAACGCGCGCGCGTAGTCGAAGCCGACCCAGCCGCGGCCCAGGTTGTGCGGCTCGGCCACCGGCTGGTGCGCGCGCACCACCCCGGGGTAGCCGATCGCGACCCGGTCGTAGGCCCAGCCGGCGGCGAGCTCGCGCACGCCGGCGCACATCGCCGCCGCACTCAGGCGCGGGCCCGACGCCATCAGGCGCGGTCGCCGCCGGCCGCTGGCCAGGATCTTCACGTGGCTGCCGCCGACGTCGACCACCAGCACCGCGGCGCGCTGCGGCGTGGGCATCGCCGCGCTCACGCGGCCAGCGCCGCGCCCTTGGTCTCGAGCATCGCCATCAGGTCGGCCCAGCTCGCGTTGAAGGCGGCGATGCCGTCGGTCTGCAGCTTCGCGGCCAGCACCTCCAGGTCGATGCCCGCAGCGCGGTGCGCGGCCAGCACCGCCTCGCAGTCGCCGCCGTCGGCCGGCGCCGCGCCCTCGATGCGCCCGTGCTCGGCGAGCGCGTGCAGCGTTGCCTCGGGGATGGTGTCGACGGTGAACGGCGCGGCCAGCGCCTCGACGTAGCGCGTCGGCGAGGCCTGCGGATCCTTCATGCCGGTGGACGCGAACAGCAGCCGCTGCGGCGCGGCGCCGCAGTTCATCGCACGCTTCACGCGCGGGCTCGCCTGCCACGCGTTGTACGCGGCCAGGCACTGGTGCGCGACCGCGATGCCGAGCTTCAGGTGCAGCGCCGGCGGCACGCGCTTGGCGACCGCGACGTCCCAGCGGCTGACGAACAGCGAGGCCACCGAGGCCACCGCCGGCGACAGCCCGGCCTCGATCCGCCGCTCGACGCCGCGCAGCCACGCGTCGGCGGCGGCCAGCACCTGTGCGGTCGAGAACAGCAGCGTCACGTTGATCGGCACGCCGGCGAAGATCGCGTCCTCGATCGCCTGCAGCCCTTCGAGCGTGCCCGGGATCTTGATGAACAGGTTCGGCCGCGCCGCGCGTGCGTGCAGCTCGCGCGCGGCGGCGACCGATGCCGCGGCGTCGCGCGCGAGCAGCGGTGACACTTCCAGCGACACCCAGCCGTCGACCGCGTGGGTGCGCTCCCACACCGCGCGGAAGCGGTCGGCCGCGCGGCTCAGGTCGGCCAGCGCGAGGTCGAAGAACAGCGCCTCGCCGCGCCGGCCGGCCGCGCTCAGCCGGCGGATGTCGGCGTCGTAGGCGGCGCTGCCCTTGATCGCGTGCTGCAGGATCGTCGGGTTCGCGGTCAGCCCGGTGACCGCGAAGGCGTCGATGTAGCGCTGCAGCCCGCCGTTGTCGAGCAGGTCGCGGGTGATGTTGTCCAGCCACAGGCTCTGGCCGAGGTCGTGCAGTCGGGTGTTCGCGTTCATCGTTCGGGTTCCTCTGGCGCCGCTGCCGCGCCGGCACGTCGATCAGGCTGAGCGCCGCCAGCGGCGCTCGTGCTCACGGTCGCCGCATGCCGGCGTGCGCGGCACCCGCGGGCGACGCGCGTGCGGCCGCTGCGCGCGCCGCACGAGCGCCGGCTGCTCACGGGTCGCGGGGCGCGGGGCGCGGGGCGCGGGTCGCGGGTCGCGGGCATTCTCGCGCATCGCCCCGCCCGCCGATGCGGCGGCGGCGCAGCCTGCAGCCGTCGACAGGGGCATCGGCGGCGCGCACCGCGCGGCCCGCGGCGGCGGCGGCGGCGGCGGCGCGCGCGCCGACGCGGGAGCCCGGCGTGGACTCGCGCAGCGCGCAGCGTGGGCGTCGCCCGCCGCTCTTGCCCGCTGACCCTCGGGCGAATCGGGCGCGCCGGCACGCGCGCGATGCTCGGGGCGGGCGTGCATCGATTCGATCGATGCTAGCCTGCTGCGCAGTGCTGCTGCCCGCTCACCCACCGACGATGCCCAACCACGCGATCGACACCGCACTGCTGCACGCGGCGCGGCGCCTGTCCGACCAGCTGCAGACGATGCAGTTCGCACCGCCGGTGGCGAGCGTCTACGACCCGCTGCGCTACGCGTGGGCGCCGTACGAGGCCTACGTGCGGCGCTACGGTGCCACCCGCAAGCGCGCGGTGCTGGTGGGCATGAACCCGGGGCCCTTCGGCATGATGCAGACCGGCGTGCCCTTCGGCGAAGTCAGCGCGGTGCGCGACTGGATGGGGCTGCACGCGCCGGTGCAGCGTCCGCCGCACGAGCACCCGAAGCGGCGCATCGAAGGCTTCGCCTGCCGCCGCTCGGAAGTCAGCGGCCGCCGTCTGTGGGGCTGGGCCGCGCAGCGCTTCGGGCCGGCGCCGGCCTTCTTCCGCGACTGGTTCGTGCTGAACTACTGCCCGCTGGTGTTCCTGGAGGCTTCGGGCCGCAACCTCACGCCGGACCGGCTGCGGGTGGCCGAGCGACGCGCGCTCGAGGCGGCCTGCGACGAACACCTGGCCACCGCGCTGATCGCGCTGCAGCCGCAGTGGCTGATCGGCGTCGGCGGCTTCGCCGAGCAGCGGCTGCAGCGCCTGCTCGCCGGCGACCGCATCGGCCCCGCGATGAAGAAGCGGCTGCAGGTCGCCCAGATCCTGCACCCGAGCCCGGCGAGCCCGGCGGCCAACCGCGGCTGGGCCGAGGCGGTGGACCGCCGGCTAGGCGAGCTCGGCCTGCTGCCGGCGCCGCCGCACAGCTGAGCACAGCTGAGCGCGGCCGCGCTTGCAGCGGCGGCGAATGATCGAAGCGCCCGATCCAGCAGGCCGGGCCCGCACGGCGGCGGCCGCAGCGCGGGCCGCGGCGACGGGCTGCGGCCGCGACAATCGCGGCGATGCTGTCGATCCCGCTCGGCCCGTTCGCCCTGCCGGTCGCGCCGGTTGCGCTGCTGCTGAGCGCGTGGCTCGCGGCCTGGGCGGCGGCGCGGGTCGCGCGCCGCGCGGGCGGCGATGCGGCTGCCGGCAACCAGCAGCGCGCGCGCCGCGCGGTCACCCACGCGGTGATCGCCGGCCTGGCGGCGGCGCGGCTCGCGCACCTGGCGCTGCACGCCGACGCCTACGCCGCCCAGCCGCTGGCGATCATCGACCTGCGCGACGGCGGCTGGGAGGCGGCCGCCGGCTGGGTCGCCGGATGCGCGTGGCTCGCATGGTCGGCGCTGCGCACGCCGGCGCTGCGCGCGCCGCTCGCCGGCGGCGCGGCCATCGGTGCGGCGCTGTGGTGGAGCGCCGCCGCATTCGTCGGCACGCCCGCCGGCCAGCCGCTGCCGGCGCTGGCCTTCACGCAGCTGGCCGACGGTGCCCCTACCGACCTGCGGCAGATCGCGCACGGGCGGCCGCTGGTCGTGAACCTGTGGGCCAGCTGGTGCGGCCCGTGCCGGCAGG
>WBZO01007153.1_pt1 | contig 10448 bp, 8 predicted proteins | sample 5204261 | NCBI WGS metagenome assembly WBZO01 (sample SAMN12412400, study PRJNA552823) | activated sludge metagenome | isolation source: activated sludge from anammox sidestream of wastewater treatment plant... | place: USA: North Carolina | collected 2017-09
ATGGAGCACGGCGTGGTGCTCGATCTCGGTGGTGACGATGTGGCGGCCGACGCCCGCCTCCGACTGCGCGAAGGCGACGCCCTTGATGGCGGTGTTGATGCTCTCCGTGCCGCCCGAGGTGAACACGATCTCTTCCGCGAGCGCGCCGAGGACTTCCGCGACGGCGTCGCGTGCGCCCTCGAGCGCGTCATGGGCGACGCGGCCGTGTTCGTGGTGGGCGGAGGGGTTCGCGAACTCACCGGTCAGGAACGGGAGCATCGCCTGGAACGCCTCGGGCCGCAGCGCCGTGGAGGCGGCGCTGTCCAGGTAGACGGTGCCGCCGGGCGGGGTGGGGGGCGGGGTGGGTTCCATGGGGGAAAGAATACACCCCCGGGGTATGCGGGCCAGCCCGCACGCCCCGGGGGTGCGGTGTTCCGTTACGCCTTCGCAGCCGTGCGCGGGCGCGCGCCGACTTCCTTACGCCACGCCCAGTAGGACGCCGCACGCCCGAGGGCGGCCGCACCACGCTGGAACGACGGGTAGACCGGGAACCCGGCCTGGGCGACGTAGTTACGGGCGCGCACGAGCAGTTCCGCGTCGCCGCCCATCACGCCGCCGTCCGGCATCAGCAGCACAACCGGCAGGCCGGTCCGGTCGCGGTACGCCCGCAGCAGGCCCAGCACCTCGTCGAACCGGCCGGAGTCGTCGCCGAAGCCGCGCGAGCCGAGTTCGAACGCGACGCCGCCGTCGATCGCCCTGTCGTTCGCCAGCACCTCGAAGATCTTCGCGAGGTTGTCCGTCTCCCGGCCGATGGTCGAGGAGGCGTCGAACGGGTTCTTGTAGGAGCCACCGATGGTGACGAAGAACTCCGAGAGGATGTCGTACGACTTCTTTGAGAGTTCGGGGACCTCGAAGCCAGCGCGCTCAAACTGGTCGGTGATGGCGACGGACTGGCCGCCGGTCATCGCGACGAGCGCAAGGTTCCGCTTCGGCGTGGCGGGCGCGTGCACGAACGCCGCGATGGTGTCGACGACGTCCTCGAGCGTGTCGACGCTAATCGCGCCGGCCTGCTTCACCAGCGCCGACCAGATCGCGTCGTCCGAGGCGAGCGAGCCGGTGTGCGAGCGCACAGCGCGGGCGCCGGCGCGCGTACGGCCGCCGCGCCAGAGGATGACCGGCTTCTGGCGCGTGGCGCGCTTCAGCACCTCGAAGAACTTGCGGCCACTGCGGACGCCCTCCAGGTACATGGCGATGACGCGGACATCCGGGTCGTCCAGCATGTACTGGAGGTAGTCGGCCTCGTTCAGGACGACGGCGTTGCCGATCGAGATCGCGCGCGTCACCTTCACGCCGAGGCGCTGCGAGCCGACCGTCATGGCGATGCCGTGCGTGCCGCTCTGCGACACGATGCCGACCTCGCCGCCCTCGCCCTGCTCCTGGGTGCCGGTGAACTTCACGCCCAGCCGGCGGTTGTAGATGCCCATGCAGTTGGGGCCGACCAGCGGCATGCCGCTGGCGGCGCAGGTGTCGTACACCATCTGCTGCAGCTTCACCCCGATCTCCTCGCCGGTCTCGGCGAAGCCGGAGGTGAACATGGAGATGCCGCCGACCTGCTTGGCCACGGCGTCCTTCATGATGAAGGGCGTGACCTGCCGCGGCACCGCGCAGATCACGAGGTCGATCTCCTCGGGGATCTCCATCAGCGAGCGGAAGTTCGGCACGCCCCGCTCAAGGATCCCGGGGATCTCCTTCTCGTCCAGCTGGACGGAGTAGACCTTCCCGGTGAACTCCTTGAGGTTCGTGATCCAGTTGTAGTTCGGCCCCTTGTCGCCGACCACGGCCACCGTCTTCGGGTTCAGCGCGCGGTGGAGGCGGGCCGGGTCGATGGTGCCGGAGTTGCCGATGAGCGCGGCCTTCGAGGCGCGCGCGGGCTTCGCCGCCGGGCTCACGAGGCCGCCTCCGTCAGCACCACGCGGGCGTCCACCGCCAGCGCGCCGTTCGGGTAGGCGAACACCGGGTTCAGGTCCAGTTCCGCGATCTCCGGGTGCTTGGAGACGAACTCGGAGACCTTCAGTACCAGCGACTCCAGCGCGCCGAGGTCGGCGGCCGGGCCGCCCCGGACACCCTCGAGAATCGGGAAGCCGCGGATCTCGCGCACCATCTGGCGCGCGTCGCGGGGCTCCAGCGGCACCACGCGGAAGGCGACGTCCTTCAGCACTTCGACGAACACGCCGCCGAGGCCAAACATCATCACCGGTCCGAACTGCGGGTCCGTGGTGGAGCCCACGATCACCTCGGTGCCGGGCTTCGCCATCTGCTGCACGGAGATGCCCTCGATGCGGGCGCCCGGCGCGGCGGCCTCCACCCGGTCCATCATCTCCTTGTAGGCCTTGCGGAGCGCCTTCTCGGAGTCGATGCCGACGGCGACGCCGCCGACGTCCGACTTGTGAGCGATGTCCGGCGAGACGATCTTGAGGACGACCGGGTAGCCGATCTCCGCAGCAATCTCGACGGCCTGCTTCACCTTCTTCGCGAGCTTGGCGCGCGTCACGGGAATACCCGCACCGTGCAGCAGCTCCTTCGATTCCACCTCCGTGAGGAGGGTGCGCCCAGCGGCGCGAGCCGCGGCGATCACATCAGCCATTCGGTCATCTCCGATCGGTCACCCGGTAGATGCGCACGGGAACAGGGGCGCGAACAGACGCCGCGTCGCCCGGCGCATGGTAGGTACCCCCTCCCGGCCCCGCAACAACACGGCTCGAAACCCCGCGCACCCGTCGAGTCGGGTCGTGATGCCGCACAGAAGCACCTGCCCTCGCGTCGTGCCGGTTGCGCGCTCCCCGCGACCGCACGCACGATGTCTCCCATGCCGCTGGGCCGCTTCACCTCCTTCCGCCTGAAGACGCCGGCCCGCGAGGAGCCGGTGGCGCTGGACGCGCCCGCTGACCGGCCGCTGCTGGTCGTGGGCCTCGGCAACCCGGACGACGAGTACGCGCGCACGCGCCACAACGTGGGCGCCTGGCTGGTGGCGATGATGGCGCAGCGCCACCACGTCACGATGAAACGCGAGGGCCGCGTCAGCACCGGCCGCGCGAACGTCGACGGCCGTCCGCTGCACCTCGCACGGCCGCGTTCCTACTACAACGAGGCCGGCGGGCCGGTCGCCGCGGAGTTGCGGCGGCTGAAGGCGACCCCGAGCCAGATGGTCGTGGTGTATGACGACCTGGACCTGCCGGTCGGCCAGACGCGGATGCGACTCGAGGGCGGGACCGGCGGCAACAACGGGATGAAGTCGATCATCGGCGTGCTGGGGACGCAGGCGTTCCCGCGCATCCGCGTGGGCATCGACCGGCCGTACGACCACGGCGCACCGGTGCGCGACCCGGAGCGCATCGCGGCGTGGGTGCTCTCCTCGCCCGGCGGTCCGGAACGTCGCGCGCTGGAAGAGGCGCTGGAGCGCGTCGCCGGCGCGATCGAACTGAGCGTGACCGCGGGGTACGAGGCCGGGCTGCGCTACCTGAACCAGGAGTCGCGCCCCTCCGCGTAGCCTGCGCTCGCCGGCGCGTAGCCCGCCGCGGAGGCCCGCCGTACACTCACCACAGGCATCGCACGACCTCGGCGAGGGCCACCCCAACGCGGGCGGCCCCGTTCGCGCGTGCGTGCATGGTGACCGCGAGGACGCTGAGATGACGATCGACCTCGGCGCGCTGCTCCCCGTCCTGGGGACGCTCGACCCGCTCACCGACCTGTACGCACAGGTCGATGCGGGCCGTCCCGCGCGCCTCGGCGTCCCCGACTCGGCGAAGGCGGCCGCCACGGCGCTGCTCTGGCGGCGCTCACGACGGCCGCTGCTGCTCGTCGTCCCGCGCGAGGCGGACGCCGAGACGATGGTGGAGCAGTTGCGCGCGTGGGCCGGCGACGCCGCCATGCACTTCCCGGGCCGCGCCGCGCTCCCCTACGCGCGCGAGGGCCACGACCCGGACGTGACGTGGGAACGCATCGGCGTGCTGGCGCGCATGGCGCGAGGCGGCGAGCACCCGCCGCTGGTCGTCGCCTCGGCGGCGGCGGTCGCGGCGCACACGCTTCGCCCGGCCGACCTGGGCCGCGGTCCCGGCGTGGTGGCGCGCGGCGCGCGCATCGGGCTGGAGGCGTTCGCGCTCGCCCTCGTGGAGGCGGGGTACGAGATGGCCCCGCTCGTGGAGGCGCCCGGGCAGGCGGCTCGGCGCGGCGGCCTCGTAGACGTGTACCCGCCGGGCGCCTCCGCGCCGGTGCGCGTGGAGTTCTTCGGGCCCGAGGTCGACTCGATCCGCACCTTCGACGCGGAGACGCAGCGCACCACAGGGACGCTCGACGAGGTGCGCATTGGGCCGGCGACCGAGTGGTTCCCCACGCGCGAGGAGTTGAACCGCCTCGCCGACCACCTGGACGAGGTCCCCAGCCGCGAGGCGCGCGACGAACTGCAGACCCTGCGCGCGGGCACGCTGACCACGCCGGACTTCACCGGGCCGATGGCGGTAGACGCCACGATCCTGGACCACCTGCGTCGCGACTGGCTGCTCGTCCTCGACGAACGCGAGGCGGTGGAGGCGGCCTGCGCCGACCTCGATGACCTCGCGGGGGAGCGGCGCGAGGAACTGGCGAAGCGCGGCGAACTGGACGCGCGCGCGCCGTTCCAGCACGAACACGCGAGCGCCCTCCGCGTCGCCATCGATGCGCACGCGGCGCGCGTGGAACTCGGGCGTTGGGTCACGGGCGCGGAGCCGGGCGCGGTGCGGGTGCCGTTCCGGCAGGCGGACGCCTACGCCGGACGGCTCACCGACGCGGCCCGCGACGCCTACCGGCAGCAGCAGCGCGGCGACCGCCTCGTGATCGTCACGCAGCAGGCGCAGCGCTACGCCGAGATCCTGCGCGAGGAGGGCATCGCGGCGTCCGTGACGGAGCGCCTGCCGGACCGCCCGGCGCGCGGCACCGTGGCGCTGCTGCAGGGCACGCTGTCCGAGGGCTGGGTGATCCAGAGCCCGGACGGCATCATCGCCCTGCAGACCGACCGGGAACTGTTCGGCTTCGTGAAGCGCCGGCGGACGCTCCGCCAGCGCGCCGCTACGCACCGCTCGCGCTTCCTCGCGGAGGTGTCCCCGGGCGATTTCGTGGTCCACGCCGACCACGGCATCGCCCGCTTCGGGGGCATCATCAAGCGCGAGGTGGACGGGGAGCCGCGCGACTACCTGGAGCTGCGCTACGCGGGCGAGGACAAGCTGTTCGTCCCGGTCGAGCAGGTGGACCGGGTCACCCGCTACAGCGGCCCCGCCGGCTACGTCCCGCGTCTCACCCGCCTCGGCACGCAGGAGTGGACGAGGGCGCGCCAGCGCGTCCGCCACGCCATCGAGATCGTCGCGCAGGACCTCGTGCGGCTGTACGCGGCGCGACAGTTGCTGGAGGGCCACGAGTACGGCGAGGACACCGCCTGGCAGCAGGAGATGGAGGCCGCCTTCCCGTACGAGGAGACGGCCGACCAGGTGGAGGCGATCCGCGCCGTGAAGGGCGACATGCAGTCACCCCGTCCGATGGACCGCGTGATCTGCGGCGACGTGGGCTTCGGCAAGACGGAGGTGGCGGTGCGCGCCGCCTTCAAGGCGGTGCAGGAGGGCTACCAGGTAGCCGTCCTCGTGCCGACGACGGTACTCGCGCAGCAGCACCTCAAGACGTTCCGCGAACGCCTCGCGGGCTTCCCCGTCAGCATCGACGTGATCTCGCGCTTCCGGACGGACCAGGAGGCGCGCGACGTGATCGCGCGGGCGCGGAGCGGCGACCTGGACATCCTTATCGGCACGCACCGACTGCTGGAGGCGCACGCGGAGTTCGCGAACCTCGGGCTGGTCGTGATCGACGAGGAGCAGCGGTTCGGCGTGACCCACAAGGAGCGACTGAAGCGGATGCGGCTGGAGGTGGACGTCCTCACGCTCTCGGCGACGCCAATCCCGCGCACCCTACACATGGCGCTCACCGGCATCCGCGACATGTCGATCATCGAGACCGCGCCCGAGGGGCGGCGGGCGGTGCAGACCTTCGTGATGGAGTGGGACAACCAGATCGCCCGCGAGGCGATCCTCCACGAGATGGAGCGCGGCGGGCAGGTGTACGTGGTGCACAACCGCGTCCAGAGCATCGACGTGTTTGCGGAACAACTGCGGGCGCTGGTGCCGGAGGCGCACGTGATCGTCGGGCACGGCCAGATGCCGCAGGGCGTGCTGCGCCAGGTGATGGACAAGTTCGGCGAGGGCGAGGCGGACGTCCTGGTCTGCACCACGATCATCGAGTCCGGCATCGACATCCCGAACGCGAACACGCTGATCGTGGACCGCGCCGACATGCTCGGCCTCGCGCAGATGTACCAGCTGCGCGGGCGCGTGGGCCGCTCCAGCAACCAGGCGTACGCCTACCTGTTCCACCCGCGGAACCGCATCCTGACCGAGGAGGCGCAGGCTCGCCTCTCCACGATCTTCGAGGCGAGCGAACTCGGCGCCGGCTTCCAGGTGGCGATGCGCGACCTGGAGATCCGGGGCGCCGGCAACCTGCTGGGCGCGGAGCAGAGCGGTCACATCGCCTCGGTCGGGTTCGACCTCTACACCGAGATGCTCTCGGAGGCCGTCGAGGAGCTCCGCGCGAAGGCGGAGCACCGCGCCCCGGCTTCACTCCCCCACGAGGAACGCGACGCCCTCCGCGCCGTCGCCATCGACCTGCCGGTCGCGGCGCACGTGCCGGAGTCGTACGTGCCGGAGATCGAGGCGCGGCTGGCGTTGTACCAGCGGATCGCCTCGCTCCGGACGCGCGAGGATGCGGAGGCGCTGGCGCAGGAGACGGCGGATCGCCTCGGGGCGCTCCCAGAGCCGCTGCAGCACCTGCTGGCGCTCGTACGCATCCGCCTTGCCGCCCGCGCGGCGGACGTCGTCTCGATCCGCCTCGATGGCGGCGAGGTGGTGATCACCTCCTCGGAGCGCCGGCCGTTCGCCCAGCGGGCGCTCCCGGCATTCCCGAAGGGGGTGACGGTGGGACGGACGCAGATTCGGCTGCCGCGTGCCGCCCTCGGGGATGCGTGGCTGACGCCGGTAGAGGCGGTCCTGCAGATACTGTCCGGGGAGCGCGCCGCCGTCCCGGTATAGGGGGCTTCCCTCCGGGCGAATCCGCGACATGCTGGATCAAGGAGGACGACGCATGCTCGCCATTCGAGAGATCGCCCGCCGACGGCTCCAGTTCGGCCTCGTGACCGGCGTGGTCACGCTCATCGCCTACCTCGTGTTGATGGTGACGGGGTTGGGACTGGGGCTGAACCAGGCCGCCGGGACCGCGCTGCTGGGCCTGGACGGCGACTACCTCGCCTACTCCGACCGCTCCAACCTGTCGGTGATCCGCTCGCAACTGAGCGAGGCGCAGGTCGCCGACATCGCCGCTGCGCCCGGCGTCACCGCCGCCGCGCCACTGGGCTACCAGGCCGCGGCGATCGAGTTCCGCCCGGGCGAGGTGGACACGGCCGCCCTCATCGGCATCGACCTCGGCAGCATCGCCGAGCCCGACGTCATCGAAGGCCGCGCGTTGACGCCGGAGGACACGCGTGGGCTGCTGGTCGACCGGACGTGGGTCAGCCTCACCGGCACCGGCCTCGGCGACACGCTGCTCGTCCCCGTCGGCCTGGCGGTCGAGCCGTTCGAGGTGGTCGGCATCGTGGACGAGGGGTCGTTCTTCTTCCAGCCGGCGATGTACCTGCACCGTGACACGTGGCGTCAGATCTCCTACTTCGCCGTGGAAGACGAAACGCCGTACGCCTCGGTCGTCCTGCTGCAGGGCGACAACCTGGACGGCGCCACCGGCGCTGGCTGGGAGGTCGTGACGAAGGACACCGCGTTCTGGAACATCGAGGGCGTCTCCGCGCAGCAGGGCACCGTGAACGCGTTGCGGTACATGGGCCTCCTCATCGGCGCGATGGTGATCGGCGTGTTCTTCTACGTCATCACGCTGCAGAAGGTCGCGCTGCTGGGCGTGCTGAAGGCGATCGGCGCGAGCGGCGTCTACCTCACCGCGCAGGGGATGCTGCAGGTGGCGGTGGTGACCCTCACGGGCGCGCTCGTGGCGGCCGGCCTCGCCGTCCTCACGAAGGCGACCGTGCTCTCCTCCGACGCGATCCCGATCGCGTTCACGACCTCCGCGATCGTCTCCTCGCTGGTCGCCGTCGTCATCGCCGGCGTCCTCGGGGCGGCGCTCTCGATGCGCCAGATCGGCCGCATCGACCCGATCATCGCGATGCAGCAGCAGCAGTAACGGACGAGGCGCACCCATGGCACTCCTCGAACTGACCGACATCACCAAGTCCTACGGCGAAGGCACGCAGCGCGTGGACGCGCTCCGGGGCGTCTCGATGGCCGTGGAGCCGGGCGAGATGGTCGCCCTCGTGGGGCCATCCGGTTCCGGCAAGAGCACCCTGCTCGCGATCATCGGCGGCCTGCTCACCGCGACCTCCGGCTCCATGCTCGTGAACGGCGAGGACGTCGCCCGCTTCGACAGCGGCGCACGCACGCGCTACCGGCGCGACCGCGTGGGCTTCGTCTTCCAGGCGAGCAACCTCGTGCCGTTCCTGACGGCGCGCGAGAACCTGCTGCTCGTCGGCGAGTTCGGCGGCGCGGACCGCGCGGCGCTTGCCCGGCGCGCGGACGAACTGCTCTCCGAGCTCGGGCTGACCGAGGCAGCGGACCAGGCCGGCAACCGGCTCTCCGGCGGCCAGCGCCAGCGCGTCGCCATCGCGCGGGCGCTGATGCGCGACCCCGCGCTCATCCTCGTGGACGAGCCGACGGCGAGCCTGGACTCGAAGCGCGGGGCTCAGGTGGTGGAGGCGCTCCGTGACGAGGTGCACGGCCGCCACAAGGCGTGCGTGATGGTCACGCACGACCTGGAGATGGCCGCGCGTGCCGACCGCATCCTGGAGATCCGGGACGGCCTGCTCGCGGAGCACGTCGCCGCCTGACCCAGGGGACCGGCACGCCTCGCGGGCGCGGGGTGGCGGGGCTATCGTCGGCACATGCGCATCCGGGCCGCGTTCTTCGACTTCGACCAGACGCTGGGGCACATGTCGCCCTCGCACTTCACCGTGTACGCGCAGGCGGCGGCGGAGTGCGGCCTCGCGGTCACCGAGGAGGCGCTGCGCGCACGCCCGCTGGACGACGCGTGGGACCGCTGGATGACGCCGGAGGGCGCCTACCACCCGGCGGAGTCCGCCTCCGAGGCCGCGTTCCGAGAGGTGCGCGTCCACATCGCCGTCGACCGGCTGCGGGCCGCCCTCGGCGACGCGTCGGACGAGGCGGCGCTGCGGCGCGCGGGCGAGCGCATCGCCGACCTCGAAGGCGAGGCGCGCTTCTACCGGCTGTACGAGGACGCCCTGCCCTGCCTCCAGCGCCTCGCGGAGGCGGGCGTGCGCAGCGTCATCGTCTCCAACCACGTCTGGCGACTCCCCGAGATCGTCGAGGGGCTGGGCGCGGGCGCATACCTCGCCGGCACGGTGACGAGCGCGCGCGCCGGGGCGCGGAAGCCCCACCCGCGCATCTACGAGGCGGCGCTGGCCGTGGCCGGCGACCCGCCGCGCGAGGCGTGCGTAATGGTCGGTGACAGCGTGAGCGCGGACGTGCGCGGCGCGGAGCGCCTCGGCATGCGCGCGCTGCTCCTCGACCGGGAGGGGACGGGGAAGCACCCGCAGGGCGTGCGCGTGATCCGCGGGCTGGACGAAGTTCCCTACGACTGGCCAGCCGCATGGACGTGACGCTGCGCCCCGTGGAGCCGTGGGAGATCGACGACTACTTCGCGATGATGGAGCCGTACCACCGCGAACTGGATGTCTACGACCCGCACGCCGCCGAGTCCCACGGCTCGGACGAGGCGTACCGCGCCGCCGTCCTCGCGGACATGGAGGGGCGCGAACTGCTGTGGATCGAGGCGAACGGCATCCGCGCCGGCTTCGCGATGGTGCGCGTGGACGCGGACTGGCCGGACGAGAGCCGGAACGTCGCCTCGATCGCCGAGTTTTATGTCGCGCCCGCCTTCCGCCGCCACGGTGTCGGGCGCGCTGCGGTGGAGGCGATCCTCGCCGACCACCGGGAGCGCGGGACGTTCGAGGTGGAGGCGGGGATCCTCCGCGACAACTCCTCGGCGATCGCCTTCTGGGCGCGCATGGGCTTCGAACTGCGCTTCTACCAGACAGCGCGACGCCCCTGACCGAATCCCCGGACGTGGCTGGCCGGGACGGCTGCGGTACGATCCCCCGAACACATCGAGCCATCGCGCCACGCTGGAACCGACGGGACCACCATGAGCCACCCGATCTGGGACGTGCACTGCCATTTCCCCCGCAACTGGGAGAACCCGGACGACCAGGACCACGCGAAGGCGATCGATGAGCGCGCGGACGCGCTCCGCGCCGCCGGCGTGGT
>WBZO01007154.1_pt1 | contig 10447 bp, 7 predicted proteins | sample 5204261 | NCBI WGS metagenome assembly WBZO01 (sample SAMN12412400, study PRJNA552823) | activated sludge metagenome | isolation source: activated sludge from anammox sidestream of wastewater treatment plant... | place: USA: North Carolina | collected 2017-09
GGGCGATTTCACGCCCGGCGCCGCTTCGATCGACTACCTGCAGATGCTGATCGATCGTGGTTTCAGCCAGAATCCGGCCGACTATCCGATCGTCGACATCACCGACAGCACGATCAATGAGGGCGGTACCGGAGTCACCGTGCTCAATACCGCCGACCCCAAGCTGCGCGTGGGCGGCAGTCCCGCCGGCGCGGTGCGCGTGGTCGCGTTCAAGAACTGCTCCTCCACGCCGAGCACGTCGGTCGGTGCGATCGACGGCCATGGCTCGCTCAACGCGGGCATCGTGGTCGGCTACGACCAGACCACCGGTTCGCCCTCCCAGGACATCGATGGCCACCAGCTCGGCCTGGGCATCAATCCCTTCGGCCGCGTCGGCTCCACCGCGATCTTCGTGCCCGGCTACAGCATTTCCGCCTGTGGCAACACCGATGCCGGCGTGATCCTCGCCAACTGGCAATCGGGCGCACGCATCAGCACCAACTCCTGGGGCGCCACCACGCCGCCCACGACCTATGACGACTCCGACCAGGCCTACGACATCGGTACGCGCGATGCCGATCCGGGAACTGCGGGCAACCAGGAGTTGATCTACCTGTTCGCGGCCGCCAACGACGGTCCTGGCGCGGCCACGGTGTCCTCGCCCGGCGCGGGCAAGAACGTGATCACCGTGGGTGCCTCGGAGAACGTGCGCCAGGGCTGGACCGATGGCTGCGGTGTGGGCAACTCGGGCGCCGACAATGCCAATGACATCATCGGCTTCTCCAGCCGCGGTCCCGCACCGGGGCAGCGCGTCAAGCCCGAGGTGGTCGGTCCGGGCACCCATATCCAGTCCGGCGCGAGCAACTACTCGGGCTATGACGGCAGTGGCGTGTGCGACCAGTACCACCCGACCGGGCAGACCCTCTTCGCGGCTTCCTCGGGCACCAGCCATTCGACCCCGGCCGTGGCCGGCGTGGCCTCGCTCGCCTACCACTGGATCGAACGCGGTGGCGCGGGCGCGGGTGCGGGCACGGTCGACATGATCGGCGGCAACCGCGCGCCCAGCCCGGCTGGCATGAAGGCATGGCTCATGGCGTTCCCGCGCTACCTGACCGGAGTCAGCGCCAACGACACCTTGCCGTCCAATGCGCAGGGCTACGGCATGCCGATGATCTCGGACATGTTCGATGCCACGCCCAAGGTCGTGCTCGACCAGAGCGAGACCTTTGACAACAGCGGCGAGACGCGCAGCTACACCTGGGGCATCGCCGACAGCACCAAGCCGGTGCGCATCGCGCTCGCCTACACCGATGCGTTCGGCGCGCTCGGCACGAGCCCGCAGGTCAACAACATCGATCTCAAGGTCGAGGTCGGCGGCCAGACCTACCTCGGCAACGTGTTCACCGGCGCCTTCAGCAGCACCGGTGGCAGCGCCGACACCAAGAACAACTACGAGGCGGTGTTCCTGCCTGCCGGTACCGCGGGCGATGTCACGATCACGGTCACCGCAACCAATATCGCCGGTGATGGCGTGCCCAATTCCGGCGATGCGACCGATCAGGACTTCGCCCTCGTCTGCAGCAACTGCTCGCAGGCACCCACCTTCACGCTCAGCAGCCCCAGCACGAGCGCGCAGGTGTGCGCCGGCACGGATTTCCAGACCGTGGTCAACGTCGGTTCGATCCAGGGCTTCGCCGACCCGGTGTCGCTCGCGCTCAACGACGTGCCAACCGGGGCCAGCGGCGCGGTGTCGCCAGGCACGGTGACGCCACCGGGGACGGCCGCGCTCGGCGTGGGCAACTCGGCGGGCGTCGCCGCGGGCGACTACACGATGACGCTGACCGGTACCTCCGGAGCGATCGTCAAGTCACTCGAATTCGACCTGACGTATGCGACGCTTGCACCCAACGCCCCGGCGCTGGATACACCCGCCGACGGCACGCCCAACCTGAGCCAGACCCCGGTGCTGAGCTGGCAGCCGAGCGCACAGGCGTCGAGCTATCTCGTGGAAGTGGCGAGCGATCCGAACTTCGCCACGATCGTTGCCAGCGCAACCGTCAGCGACACGAGCTGGACGGTCACGCCCGCGCTCAATTCCAACACCCAGTACTGGTGGCGCGTGTCCTCAGCCAACGCCTGCGGTGACAGCAACAGCGTCAGCGACCGCATCTTCGGCGACGGCTTCGATGGCGTTGCGCTGCCACCGCTCACCCAGGTGTTCTCGTTCATCACCCAGGCCCTGCCGGGCGACTGCTCGATCGGCAGCACGCAGCAGGTGCTGTGGAGCGACGGCCTCGAAGGCGATACCAGCGGCTGGGCACACAGCGGCACACAGGACTCCTGGACGCTCGGCAGCACCACGCACTCGGGCACCAAGGCCTGGCAGGCCAACAACTTTGGCTCGGTGTCCGACCAGCGCCTGGTCTCACCCAGCGTCACGCTGCCCTCGAGCCTGACCGGCCTCAACCTCACGTTCTGGAACCAGCAGTCGATGGAATCGCGCACCGGCGGTTGCTTCGACGGCGCGATCCTCGAGGTGTCCACCGATGCCGGCGCCACCTGGACGCAGGTACCTGGCACATCGATGCTGACCGATCCCTACGACGGCCCGATCTCGTCGAACTACAGCAACCCGCTCGCCGGCAAGGATGCGTGGTGCGGCAATCCGCAGGCCTACACGCGCTCGGTGGTCAACCTGCAGGGCTATGCGGGACAGAGCGTGCAATTCCGCTTCCGCATGGCCAACGATTCGTCGGTCGGTCGCCCGAACCCGGGCTGGGCCATTGACGACCTGCAGGTGGCGGGCTGCGCGGTCAATTGATGCGTTTGGGCGTGGCGCCGTCACCGGCGCCACGCCATCCTTGCGGCCCCGCGGCAACGCGGGGCTTTTTTTTGGCCGGATTCAGCCCGAATTCAATGCGTGCTGCCGAGACTGCGGCCGATGCACGCAGCACCGACACCGCAGCATGGCTGAGCCGAACCCCACGCACGCGCAGCGCCGTGCATGCGTGCGCTGGCGCCTGCTTGCATGGCTGGTCGGCGCATGCGTGGTCGCCTCGCCGGCGCTGGCACGCGAACTGGATGTGCAGGAGGCGATCGCGCAGGCACAGCAGCAGACCCAGGGCAAGGTGCTGGCGGTGCAGACGCTGCGCGTGGGCAAGCGAAAGATCTACCGCATCAAGATCTTGACGCCCGCCGGCCAGGTGCGCATCGTCCAGATCGCAGCCGAACCGTGACCGCACCAGCCAAAAGGACCACCCATGCGTGTACTGCTCGTTGAAGACGAAGCGCCGTTGCGCGAAACGCTGGCCGCGCGCCTCAAGCGCGACGGCTTTGCGGTCGATGCGGCCGGCGATGGCGATGAGGGCCTGTACCTCGGGCGCGAAGTGCCATTCGACGTCGCGATCATCGATCTGGGCCTGCCCAAGCTGCCGGGCATGGAGCTGGTCAAGGCCTTGCGCGAAGCCGGCCAGCGCTATCCGATCCTCATCCTCACCGCGCGCGCCTCATGGCAGGACAAGGTGCAGGCGCTCAAGTACGGCGCCGACGACTACCTGGTCAAGCCGTTCCATGTCGAGGAGCTGCTCGCGCGCATCAACGCGCTGGTGCGCCGCGCCAGCGGCTGGTCGCGGCCGACGCTGGAATGCGGCCCGGTCGTGCTCGACACCACCGCGCAGACCGTGCGCGTCAACGGCGGCAACGTCGACCTGACCAGTTACGAGTACAAGGTGCTCGAATACCTCATGCTGCATGCGGGTGAGCTGGTCTCCAAGGCCGACCTCACCGAGCACATCTACCAGCAGGACTTCGACCGCGACTCCAACGTGCTCGAAGTGTTCATTGGCCGCCTGCGGCGCAAGCTCGATCCCGACAACACGATCAAGCCGATCGAGACCGTACGCGGCCGCGGCTACCGCTTCGCGCTCGCGCGCAGCCAGGCGGCGGACGAAGGCGACGCCAGCGCGGGCGGCTGAGGAGCACGCGCGTGGCGCGGCCACTGTCGCTGCAGGCGCGTTCGCTCGCCGCGGCCAGCACCGTGCTCGCGGGGTTCCTCGCGCTCGCGTTCTTCGCGCTCGACAACGCGTTCTACAGCGCGGCGCAGAGCGCTCTGCACGAGCGCCTGCAGGGCTACATGTATGCCTATCTCGCGGCGGCCGACACCACCCGCAGCGGCGCGCTGATCCCGCCCGAGGTCGGCCCCGATCCGCGCTTCGACCGCCCCACCACCAGCGGCCTGTACGCGGCCATCCTCGGCGACAAGATCGCCGGTTCCAAGGCCCGGCAATGGCGCTCGCCATCGGCGCTGGACCGCGACCTGCCATTCGACCAGCCGCTGCCACGCGGCGAGGCGCGCTTCGAGGGTCCGCTCGCGACCTCGGTCGGAACCCTGTATGTGCTCGCCCAGGGCGTGGACTGGCTCACCGACAAGAGCGAGCTGCACCTGACCATCTACGTGGCCGAGGACAGCGCCACGCTCGACCAGCAGCGTGTCGCGTTCCGCCGCACGTTGCTGTTCTGGCTTGGCATCCTCGGCACCGCGCTGCTGCTGCTGCTGCTGCTGGTGCTGCGCTGGAGCCTGGCGCCACTGCGACGCGTCGCGATCGACCTGGCCGAGGTCGAGCGCGGCGCGCAGGAGCGCCTTGGCGGCGCCTACCCGATCGAGCTTCGCGGGCTGACCCGCAGCATCGACAATTTCATCGAGGGCGAGCGCGAGCGCGTCAAGCGCTACCGCAACACCTTGTCCGACCTCGCCCACAGCCTCAAGACCCCGCTCGCGGTGATGCGCAGCCAGCTCGAAAGCGAGGCCGACGGCAAGACCCTGCGCTGGAACGTGCTCGAACAGGTCGGGCGCATGGACGAGATCGTCGCCTACCAGTTGTCGCGCGCCGCCACCTCGGGCCATCAGACCTTTGCCACCCCGCTGCCGATCGAGCCGTATGCGGAAGAAGTCGTGCGCAGCCTGGAGAAGGTGTATGCGGGCAAGAACATCCTGTGCGAATTCGAGCTCGACGCGGCCGCGCGCTTCCACGGCGACCAGGGCGACCTGCTCGAATTGCTCGGCAACCTGCTCGAGAACGCGTTCAAGTGGGCGCGGCGGCGCGTGCTGCTCGGCACCCAGGTGGTGGCGGGCGAACAGCGCGCGGGCATGACCCTGTGGGTCGAGGACGACGGTCCCGGCATTGCCGATGACCAGGTCGAACACCTGCTGCAACGGGGCGTGCGCGGCGACGAGCGCGTGCAGGGCCACGGCATCGGCCTGTCGATCGTGCAGGACATCGTCAAGGCCTACCGTGGCGAGTTGCAGGTGAGTCGCTCGCCGCTGTTCGGCGGCGCGCGCTTCAGTGTCACGCTGCCCGCGCGCTGACGCTCAGGTGGCGGCCAACGCCTCGAGTTCGGCGACCAGACGCGCGCGCACGCTGGCGCGGGCGTAGTGCTCGAGCACATAACCGCGCGCGCGGCGGGCTTGGTCGGCGCGCGCGGTTTCATCCAGCGCCATGACCGTGTCGATTGCGGCGTGGAGCTGCGCCACGTCGTTGAACACGTAACCACTGCCGCTGTCGTGCACATGGTCGGCCAGCACCTCGCAGGCGCCGTTGACGATCGCGGGGGTGCCCTGCGCCATCGCCTCGAGCAGCACGATGCTGAGGCTCTCATTCGGTGAAGGCTGCACGAATGCAACAGCACCGGCCATCAGCGCGAACTTGCGCGCCTCGTCGACGAAGCCGAGATAGCGCACGCCTTCGCCCGACTTGACGCCGAGCGTGTCGGCGCCGGTCAACACGAGTTCGAGAGCGGTGCCGCGTGCGCGGCGGTAGGCGCGGAACGCATCGATGAGCATCGCGCAGCCCTTGTGGCTGTCGATGCGGCCGCAGTAGAGCAGGTAGGGCGCGGCTTCGTGCGCGGGCGTGACCGGCTCGGTGGCCACTGTCATCGCGACAATGTTGCCGGCATCGACGCCCCACAGGCGTGCCGCAAGGCGGCGTTCCGCAGGCGTGTTCCACAGGATGCGCGGCACGCGGGCGCCAAGCTCGGCCACCACCCGCAGGTACGCGGGCGGCTCGTCATGCAGGGTCGGCACGATGCCCCAGCGGCGGTGCCTGAGCACGCGCGAGCCATCATGCGTGGTGGGATAGAGGTAGGTGAGAAAAATCACCGCCGCGTAATCGTCGCCGTGCTGCGAGAGATGGGCGACAAGGTCGTGGCTGACGGGGCCCTGCGCGCGGATGAACTCGTCCTGCAGCGCCTCCGGCCAGCGCACGCGCTGCGCCGCAGCGGCGCCGGCGGTGGCCGCGAACTCGGCCAGCAAGCGGCGGTGCAGGTCGTGGAAATAGCCGGTGCGGCCACGCGCGACGCGGAAGCGGCGGATCAACACACCGTCGCACCATTCCTCGCCCGCGGGCAGGTCGTTGGCCCAATTCACATAGTCGCTGGCCGTCGTGGTGAGGACTTCGACCGCGCAAGAATCGGCCAACAGGGTCGCGTACTGCCAAGCGTGCGCCTCGGCACCGCCGACCAGCGATTCATGGCAGCGCGGCACGACGATCGCGATGCGCTTCACAGGACCCCTCCCAGCAGCGCGAAGAAGCGCTCGCGCATCACCGCGGTGGCGAATACGGCATCGAAGCGCCGCCGCGCGAGGTCGCGCAAGCCGTTGCGGCAGTGTGCATCCTCGCGCAGGCGGGCGAGGCTCGCCGCATACAGCCAGGGGTCGGTCTCGTCCCATACGATGGCGCCGTCGCCGGCCGTTTCCGGGATTGCACTCGAGCCATGCGCAACGATCGGTATGCCGAGCGCCATCGCCTCGATCAGCGGCACGCAGAAACCCTCATGCTCGCTCAGCGTGATGAAGGCCTGGCTGGCCAGGTAGGCCGCCTTGAGTTGGGCCTCGTTGACCGATTCGAGCCACTGCACGCGGTCGCCGAGCCGATGTTCGGCGACGCGCGCATGGATACGGTCGGTGTAGCCACGCAGGCTCGGGTCGCTCTTGCCGACGATGAGCAGGCGCGCCGGATCGCCCCAGCCGTCGACGAAGGCGGCGAATGCGTCGACGAGCGCGACGTGGCCCTTGTTGGGCGCCACGCGTCCCACCATCAGCAGGTTGTGGCCGCCGTCGCACAGCTCGTCGAGCAGACCGAGGTCGGCCTCGGCCTCGAGCAGATGTTCGACGCGGTGGAATGGCGCGAGCACGGCGCCACGCTCCGCGGGCGCGCCATGCGCGACGAGCTCGTCGAGGTTGTATTGCGACGCGCCGAGGTAGAGCTCGGCGCCGCACTTCGCGACTGCGGCGATCTGCGCGCGACCGGCCGCGCAGGCGGCCTCGTGCTCGGGTGAATAGGGCGCAAAGAACCGTGCCGGCGTGATGTTGTGGTAGCGCACCACGCGGTAGCCGCGCACGCGCCGCAGCAGGTCGAGCGCCGGTTGCCAACCCACCGAAAAATGATAGATCACGAGGTCGTCGGAGCCGCCCGCAAATGTCGGCAGGCCCGCGATCGGGTAGTGGGGCTCGTCGACGCCGACGGCCGTGCCGCAGAACACGCGGGTGTCGATGCCGTGTTCGCGCAGCAGGCGCGCCATCATCAGCGCATCGTTGCCGACCGCATCCTTGCCGGCCAGTACCGGAAGCAGGATCGCGGCCTTCATGCGAACCCGTGCTCGCGCAGGATGCGCGCCAGTTCCGCCGCGAGCCGCGCCGGCGCGAACACCTCGGCATAGCGCTGGCGGCCGCGCTCGCGCAGCGTGGTGCGCAGGTCGAGGTCCGCGTGGACGCGCGCGATGGTCGCAGCGATCAGCCAGGCATCGGCATCCTCGGGCCACAGCAGGCCGGCCGAGCCGAGCGTGGACGGCATCGCGCTGGAGGCAAGTGCGATCACCGGGGTGCCGATCGCCATCGCCTCCACCAGCGGCACGCAGAAGCCTTCGTGGCGGCTGAGCATGACCAGCATGCCGGCATGCTCGCAGGCGGCGCGCAGTTCGGCGCCGTTGGCATCCTGCAGCCAGACCACGTGGTCCTGCATGCCGCGCTCGGCGATGCGCGCCTGCACCGCGGCCCCGTAGCTGGCGAGGTTGGGATCGAGCTTGCCGATCAGCAGCAGGCGGGCCGCCGACAGGCCATCGGCCACGGTCGCGGCCAGCGCATCGATGAGTTCGAGGTACCCCTTGTTGGGCGATTGCCGGCCGACCATGAGCAGCAGGGGATCGCCACGCGGGATGCGCCGAGCGTCGGGCGCGAGCGCGAGCAGCTCGTCGATCTCGTGGAACGGTGGCAGCACCGCGCAACGTTCGGCGGCCACGCCACGGCTGGTGAAGTCCTCGATGTTGTAGGGCGAGTCGCCCAGGTACAGCTCGCAGCCGAGCGCGGCGAATGCATCGAGCTGGGCGCGTCCCTCTTGGCAGGCCGCAACGTAGCCGGGCGACCAATCGGCGAAAAAACCCGGCGGCGTGATGTTGTGGTAACGCACGATGCGGCGCGCGCGCAACCGGCGCAGCAGCGCCAGCGCGAAATCCCAACCGACGCAATAGTGGTAGATGACGCAGTCGTCGGCGCTGCGCAGCCAGCCTTCGATGCGATGCGGGTCCAGCACGGGCTCGGCGATGCCGCGCGCATGCGGCGCGAACAGGCTCACCTCGTGACCGGCCGCGCGCAGCGCCGCGCACATGCCCAGTGCATCGTTGCTGACCGCATCATGGGGTGCCAGGCCCGGCGCGAGCATCGCAAAGCGCATGGTTGGCCTCAGCGCTTGTGTACGAGGACGGCCACACGCGCGTGCGCGGCGAGCGTGCGCGGCTCGCCGAAGCCGGCCGCCTGCAGCCAGGCTGCCGCCGTTGGCGCATCGTTCACCAGCGCGGCGGGCGCCGCGCCGGTCTCGACGCGCAGCAGCAGCGGCGCACCGTCGACCATCGCGCGACGTGCCTCGTCGAACAGGCGCGCTGCCGTCACGGCATCGCTCAGCAACGTGGCCGACAGGCTCAACGCAATGACGCTGGCGTCGGCGCAGCGCGCCAGCACGGCCGCCGGGTCGCCCAGCGCGACATGGATGCCGCGCGCCTGGGCGCGGGCGACAAGGACGGCATTGGCATCCACCGCCGCCACCGTCAGGCCCTGTCCGATCAGTGCCGCCGGCCAGGTACCCTCGCCACTGCCCAGGTCCATGACCAGCGCGCCAGCCGGCAACTGCTGCGCCAGTGTCGCGGCCCAATCGCGATGCGACAGGGCCGGCGATTCCTGCGCGGCTTCGTGTGCAACCAGCGCTGCCACCAGTTCATCGGCGCGCTGCTGTTCGCGCGTTGCCGCGGCCTCGAGCTCGACCATGCCCTCGCGCAGGCTGGTCAGCCAGTGGTGGGTGGTGTGCACGTAATGGCGCAACGGCTCGATTGCGGCGCTCACGTCTGCCCGTTCGCGCGCCGCCGCCTGCAGGTCCGTGCGCAGCTCGGCGCCTGCACGTTCCATGGCATCGACGCGTGCCGCAAGCTGTCGCGCCTGCTCGTCGCGATGCGGTGCCTGCGCCGCCAAGCCACGCTGTGTCGCCTCGAGTTGCTCGAGTTGGCGCTGCAGCGTCGCCTGGGCCATGGCCAGGAGCGATGCGCGTTCGCAGAGCGTAGCCTGCAGCAAGCGCTGGTCACGCAGCATCGCTGGCAGCTTGAGCAGCGCCAGCAGCCAGGCCACCGGATAGCCCACGAGGGGCAGGCGGGACAGTTTGGCCAACACATAGCGCAGCCGAAGGCCACGCACGCGCACGCCAATGTGGCGACCCTCGGCCGACCAGCGCAGGTTGCCGAGTATCTCGGTCTTGTCGGCGCCGTTCATGAGCAGACCCAGCTGAAAGCCTGCGCCGCCTTCGTCAGGGTTGCGCTTGAGCAAGGCGCGGTACGCGTTGTCGACGAAGGCGCCATGATCGAGCCCCGTGAGCTCGGATATGACGTAATCGAGTCGCTCGCGCTCGATGCCGTCACTCGACGACGCCGCCTGTGCGCGCGGCGGCGGATCCACGCGCGGCAGCGGCGTGCGCTGGCGTGCCGCGGCGGCCTCGTCGCGGATCTCGGCCTTGATGCGCTCGAGCCAGGGATCGGGCGAATCGGTGTTCACGAGCATTCATCCTCGATCAGTTGTCGGCGGCTCCCCGCAGGGCGGGCGCGCACGGGTTGCGCAGCCTGCCAGCGCGGTTGCCGGGTTTCAGGGGTTGGCCCGCAGGGCGGCGCCGAGCGGGATGATGCCATAGGCCCGCGCGGTACCCACATCAATCAACGCATAATCGGGCGCATGCCGGCCATCGAGCCGGCGCGCGGCCTTGCGCCAGCGGGTCGCGCCTGCGCGCAGCGCCGCGTCCAGGTCGGCATGGCCGAGCAGGGTGGTTTCGAGGAATTGGGTTCCCGGCGTGCCCGGCACCTCGTAGCCGACGAAGGCGTGGCCGGGCACCAGCGCGATGCGCGCATGCAGGCCGAGGCGTTCCAGCCACGATGCGATCAGCAC
>WBZO01007155.1_pt1 | contig 10445 bp, 6 predicted proteins | sample 5204261 | NCBI WGS metagenome assembly WBZO01 (sample SAMN12412400, study PRJNA552823) | activated sludge metagenome | isolation source: activated sludge from anammox sidestream of wastewater treatment plant... | place: USA: North Carolina | collected 2017-09
ACCTGCAGCTCTCGAACGGCACGAAAGTCACCATCCGCGGGCGGAAAGCAGGGTCCTGACGCATGGGTCTCTCCGAGGTCTGCATTCGCCGCCCGGTGCTGACGACGCTGGTGACCGCCGCCATCATCGTGTTCGGGATCTTCGGGTACCGGCTGCTCGCCGTTGCGGCGCTTCCGGCGGTCGACTTTCCGACCATCTCGATTACGGCAACGCTGCCGGGCGCCAGCGCCGAGACCATGGCGGCGTCCGTCGCCTCGCCGATCGAGCGGCAATTGTCGACCATCTCCGGCATCAGCTCGCTCATATCATCGTCCGCGCTCGGGACGACGTCGATCACCATCCAGTTCGATCTCAATCGCAATATCGACGGAGCCGCACTCGATGTGCAGACCGCGCTCGCCGTTGCGGCGCGTCGCCTGCCGGTCGAGATGACGACCCCGCCATTCTTCCGCAAGGTCAATCCCGGCGACTTCCCGGTGGTCTATTTCAGCTTGAACTCCGACACGCTGCCGTTGTCGGTGATCAACGATTATGCCGAGCTCGTGCTGGCGCAGCAGATTTCGCAGTTGCCCGGCGTCGCGCAGGTGCTGGTCTACGGCGCGCAGCGCTTTGCGGTGCGTGTGCAGGTCGATCCGGTCGCTGCCGCGGTGCGCAACATCTCGCTCGACGACATCCGCAACGTAGTTGCCAAGGCGAATTCCAACTCGCCGGTCGGCACCCTGGTCGGCCCGCGCCAGAACGTGACGTTGACGGCCTCGGCTGCAATGACCCGGGCGGAAGAATACCGCAAGGTCGTGGTCGCCTACCGCAACGGCGTGCCGGTCAAGCTCGACGAGATCGCACGCGTCATCAACAGCGTCGAGAACGACAAGGTCGCAAGCTGGTTCAACGATCGGCGCTCGATCGTGCTCGCCATCCAGCGCCAGCCCGACGCCAATACGGTGGCGGTGGTGGATTCGATCAAGCAGCGGCTGCCGTCGTTCCGCGCGCAGGTGCCGGCCTCAATCCAGATGGACCTGCTCAACGACCGCTCGATCTCGATCCGCGCCTCGGTCGTGGACGTGCAGGAGACGCTGGCGATCGCCATCGTGCTGGTCGTGATGGTGATTTTCCTGTTCCTGCGCAAGGTGTCGGCGACCTTTATCCCGGCGTTGGCGGTGCCGGTATCGATCATCGGCACCTGCGCGGCGATGTACGCGTTCAATTTCTCGATCAACAATATGACGCTGCTCGCCTTGACGCTCTCTGTCGGCTTCGTGGTCGATGACGCGATCGTCATGCTGGAAAACATCGTGCGTCACATCGAGGGCGGCATGCGGCCGTTCGAGGCCGCGCTCAAGGGGGCGCGCGAGATCGGTTTCACCATCATCTCGATCACGTTTTCGCTGATCGCGGTGTTCATTCCCGTACTGCTGATGGGCGGCATGGTAGGGCGGGTGTTCCGCGAGTTCGCGGTGACGATCGCGGTCGCGATCATTGTGTCGGGCTTCGTGTCGCTGACGCTTACGCCGATGCTCTGCGCGCGCCTCCTGCGCGCGCACCAGGAGGGGGAAAAGGAAAACTTCGTGCTGCGCGCCTTCGAGGCGATGTTCCGCGGCTGGCTGCGCGCCTACGAGTGGTCGCTCGACAAGGTGCTGGCCCACAAATTCTTGATGCTGTTGGTCACCGCAGCGACTCTCGCCGGCTCGGTCTGGCTCTACATCATCATTCCGAAGGGCTTCTTTCCGATCGAGGACACGGGCTTTATCGCCGCAACCACCGAGGGCGCATCCGACATTTCCTTCCAGGCGATGGTCGAACGTCAGCGCAAGGTGGCCGAGATTGTGAAGGGCGACCCGGCGGTCGCCTATGTCAACTCGACGGTGGGCGTCGGCGGCCCCAATCCAACGACCAACTATGGACGACTGTTCATCGCGCTCAAGGATCGCACAGAGCGCAAGGAGAGCTCGACGGCCGTCATCCAGCGGCTGCGGCGCAGCGCCAATAGCGTCACCGGCATGATCGTCTATTTCCAGAACGTGCAGAACATCAACATTACCGGCCGCATTTCCAAGAGCGAGTTCCAATACACGCTGCAATCGAGCGACACCGAGACGCTTTACCGGATCGCACCGGAATTGCGCGACAAGGTCGCCAAGGTCGAAGGGCTGCGCGACGTCACCACCGACCTCTACATCAAGAATCCGCAGATGACGATCGAGGTCGACCGTGAGAAGGCCGCGGTCTATGGCGTCACCGTCGATCAAATCCGTCAGGAGTTGTTCAACGCGTTCGGCAGCCGCCAGGTGGCGACCATCTATACGCCGTCGAACGACTATCAGGTGATCCTCGAGAGTCTGCCGGAATTTCAGGCCAATCCGTCCGGGCTCTCAAAGATTTTTCTCAAGACCAACGTGAACACCACGGGCGGCGGCGGCACCGCCGCGCCCGGCGCTCCGGGCGTGTCCGGCCCCGGCGGCGGCGTCGGCGGGGTGGGGACGCTGTCAGGCCCCTCCATCCCGCTCTCGGCAGTGACCCGCATCATCCCGTCGGTCGGCCCGCTGCAGGTCAACCATCAGGGCCAGCAGCCGGCCGTGACCATCTCGTTCAACCTTGCGCCCGGCGTTTCGCTCGGCCAGGCGGTCGACGCCATCAAGCAGATCGAGCGCGATTCCAACTTGCCGGCGCAGATTTCCACCGGCTTCCAGGGCACCGCGCAGGTATTTCAGCAGTCGCTCAAGGGGCAGGGCGTGCTGGTGCTCGCGGCGATCTTCGCCGCCTATGTCGTGCTGGGCATTCTCTACGAGAGCTTCATCCATCCGATTACCATCATCTCGGGCCTGCCGTCCGCCGGCGTCGGCGCGCTGTTGATCCTGATGGCGTTCAACATGGACCTCTCGGTGATCGCGATGATCGGTATCGTGATGCTGGTCGGCATCGTGAAGAAGAACGCGATCATGATGATCGACTTCGCGATTGAGCGAAGGCGCGTGGGCCTCTCCGCCGACGCTGCGATCCGCGAAGCGGCGCTGCTGCGCTTCCGCCCGATCATGATGACGACGTTCGCGGCGATCTTCGGTACGCTGCCGATCGCGCTCGGCACCGGCGCCGGCGCCGAGTTGCGCCAGCCGCTCGGCGTGGCGGTAGTGGGCGGCCTTTGCGTTTCGCAGCTCTTGACGCTCTTCATTACGCCGGTGGTCTACGTGTATCTCGACCGCATCGACCGCATCCTCAAGCGCCGGCTCGAGCCGCAGCTGCAAGAGGTGCCCGAGCACGAGCAGCGGCCGACCGCGGTGGCGGCGGAGTAGGACGACGGAGGACCGACGACAGAGGACGGAAATCGGTTATCCTATCCGTCCTCCGTCGTCTGTTCTCTGTCGTCGTTTACAGCGAAAAGCTCGTGCCGCAGCCGCACGAGGCGGTGGCCTGCGGATTCCTGATCTGAAACGACGCGCCGATCAGGTCGTCGACGAAATCGATCTCCGCGCCCGCAAGATAGCCGACCGAAACCTGGTCGATCAGTACTGTCGCGCCGTCCTGCCGGATGACGAGGTCGTCGGGCGCCTGCGCGCGGTCCATGTCGAACTTGTACTGGAAGCCCGAGCAGCCGCCGCCTTCCACGCTCACGCGCAGCATGGTCCCAGCCGGCTCACGGCGAAGGATTTCGCCGATCTGCCGCGCCGCCCGTTCGGTGACCGTGATGTTGTCCATGCGCCGACCTGCCTATGATTGCCAGAGGCCTTGCCGGATAGTTAAGTGCGCGCTGTGCGCCGGTCAATGCGGCCCCTAGGCCGAGCCGGCAGGGGGGTGAGGGAATCGAGCATGGCGATCGAGACGCCGATCCCGCGCGCGCCCTATGCGTCGGACCCGGCAAGGAGTCGCGGCCGGCTCCATCCGGAGCCGGTCAGCTTGACCCGCAATGCCTTTCGTCGCGATTGCGACCGGATCATCCATGCGACCGCCTTCCGGCGGCTTGCCCACAAGACGCAGGTGTTCGTTTTTCACGAGGGCGATCACTTTCGAACGCGACTCACTCACACGCTGGAGGTCGCGCAAATCGCCCGCTCGCTCGCCCGCTCGCTCGGGCTCGACGAGGATTTGGCGGAAGGGCTGGCGCTCGCCCACGACCTCGGCCATCCGCCGTTCGGGCATGCGGGCGAGCGCGCGCTCGGCCGCTGCCTCGGCATTTGCGGCGGTTTCGACCATAACGCCCAGACATTGCGGGTGGTGACGGCGCTGGAGCGGCGCTACCCGTCGTTCGACGGGCTCAATCTCTCCTGGGAGACGCTTGAAGGGCTGGTGAAGCACAACGGCCCGTTGACCGACCGCGCCGGGGCCGCAGTCGGACGCTATTGCGAACATGGCGTGCCGCAAGCGATCCGCGTTTATCAACAGACGCAAGACCTCGAACTGTGGAGCTTCGCGAGCGCCGAGGCGCAGGCCGCCGCCATTGCCGACGACATTGCCTATGACGCGCACGACATCGACGACGGTTTGCGCGCGGAGCTGTTCACGCTCGCCGACCTTGCCGAAGTGCCGCTGGTCAATAACATCCTTTTGGATATCGATCGGGAGAATCCCGATCTCGATTCCGGCCGCCGCGTACACGAATTGGTGCGCCACCTGATCACCCGGCTGATCGAAGACGTCACGGCGGAAATCGGCCGCCGCCTGCAAGCCCTCTCGCCGCGCTCGGCCGACGATGTGCGCCGCGCTGCAAGCGCGGTCGGCGCGTTCTCGGATGCGATGGCGCAGGCCGACCGTGCCATCAAGGGTTTTCTCTATCCGCGCATGTACCGGCATCCGCGCATCATGCGCATCATGGGGGACGCCGAGGGCGTGGTCTGCGACCTGTTCGCCCGCTACGCCCAAAACCCGCGCGACATTCCGGCGGACTGGGCGCAGGGCGACACGAGGGGCGAAGAGGGGGCGCGTCTGCGTCGGATCGCCGACTTCATCGCCGGTATGACCGATCGCTATGCGCTCGTCGAACATGCGCGGCTTTTTCCATCGACACCGGAACTGCGATAGCTGGGCCGTGCCGCAAACTGCGGCGTTGCGATTCGGGCCCTGGCCTTTTGACTCATGGCACCGGATTGGTTAGGCAGCGCGCTCCCGCTGAGCTTTCGTGATGACGGCCATTTCAACCAACATTTTTGCCGCGGTGCTGGACAAGGTTCGTGCCGCGAACAGGGCACTGATGGCCGATGGCTTCTTGCCCGCCGGCATCGATCAATCGCGCATCGTGGTCGAGCCGCCGCGCGAAGCCTCCCATGGTGACATGGCGACCAATGCCGCCATGGTGCTGGCGAAGGATGCCGGGAAGAAGCCGCGTGAGTTGGCGGCGGCGATTGCCGGCAAGTTGCAGGATGACCCGCTCATCGAGAAAGTCGAGGTCGCGGGTCCGGGCTTCATCAACCTCACGCTTAAGCCGGACGCTTGGCGCGACGCCTTGCGCGCGGTGCTCGCTGCGGGCGCGGACTACGGCCGCAGCCCGATCGGGCAGGGCGAGCCGATCAACGTCGAATATGTCTCGGCCAACCCGACCGGCCCGATGCATGTCGGCCACTGTCGCGGTGCCGTGTTCGGCGATGCCCTCGCCAACCTGCTGGCCTTTTCCGGCTTTGCGGTGACGCGGGAGTATTACATCAACGACGGCGGCGCGCAGGTCGACGTGCTCGCGCGCTCAGCTTACCTGCGCTACCGCGAGGCACTGGGCGAAGACATCGGCCCGATTCCGGAGGGGCTCTATCCCGGCGACTACCTCAAGGAGTGTGGCGGCGAACTTGCGGCCGATTACGGGCACGATCTGCTGAACTGGCCGCAAGAGCGGTGGCTGCCGGTGGTTCGGGAGCGGGCCATCAATATGATGATGGCGGAGATTCGCAACGACCTCGCGGCGCTTAATGTCGTGCACGACGTCTTTTTCTCGGAACGTTCGCTGGTCGAGGGCACCGTAGAGATCGAAGGCCTGTTTTCCTCCGGCGCGGTCGCCCGCGAAACGGCGTCAAAGGCGGTCGATCAAGTTGCCGCGACCATTGAGCAGTTGCGCGCGCAGGGTCATGTCTACCAGGGCCGATTGCCGCCGCCCAAAGGAGCCGCGATCGACGATTGGGAAGATCGCGAGCAGACGCTTTTCCGCTCGACCGACTTCGGTGACGATGTCGACAGGCCGTTGATGAAATCGGACGGCAGCTACACCTATTTTGCCGCCGATATCGCCTATCACAAGAACAAGTTCGATCGCGGCTTCAAGACGATGATCGACGTCTGGGGGGCCGACCACGGCGGCTACATCAAGCGCATGCAGGCGGCCGTGAAGGCGGTCAGCGGCGGGCAGGCCAAGCTCGATGTGAAGCTCGTGCAACTGGTGAAACTGCTGCGCGCCGGCGAGCCGATCAAGATGTCAAAGCGCGCCGGGGACCTGGTTCTGTCGCGTGACGTGGTGAACGAGGTCGGGCGCGACGCCGTGCGCTTCATGATGCTCTATCGCAAGAACGACGCGGTGCTCGATTTCGATCTCGACAGGGTCATCGAGCAGTCGCGCGACAACCCGGTGTTCTACGTACAGTACGGCCATGCCCGCGGCCGGTCGGTATTCCGCAGGGCGAGGGAGGCGTTTCCCGATCTGCCGCTTGCTGGCGACGGGCGTGCCGCGCTGCTTGCGGGCGCGCAGCTTGAGCGGCTGAGCGATCCAAGCGAGATTGCCTTGATGCGGCGCCTTGCGCTTTATCCGCGCCTTGTCGAGGCCGCCGCGGTCGCTCATGAGCCGCACCGGATTTCCTTCTATCTATATGAGGTTGCTAGCGAATTTCATGCGCTGTGGAACAAGGGCAACGATGCGCCCTATTTACGCTTCATTATCGAGAATGATCCACTACTAACCGTGGCCCGTCTTGCTCTGGTGCAGGGCGTTGTCACCGTTCTCGCGTCCGGGCTACAGTTGCTCGGCGTCGAGGCGCCAGAGGAGATGCGTTAATCTCGCTCGGTGCTATGGCACACGAAGGACCCGATCGTTAGATCCGTCCGTCACCGACTGAGGGCGACGCCAGAACCGGAAACGGCACGCGTATGGCCGACGACTACAAGTTGCGATCGTATGGTTCCAATGATCCGCACCGGCGCGCGGCCGAGCCTGCGCGGCCGGTCAATCCTCACAACAGCAGCGATCCGTTGGCGGAACTCGCTCGCCTGATCGGGCAGGGCGATTCCTTCGCCGATTATGAACGCGGTTCGTCGCGCGAACCCTTGCCGAGAGGTTATGCGCCATCGCAGGCCGCGCCCGAATGGCCGCCCGCCACCTCGCGCCGCTATGAGGCAGCGCAACGCGCATCGAGCTACGACAGCTATCCAGCGCCGCCGAACAGCGATTATGCCCAGTCGCGCGAGCCCGGGCGGGATGCTCGCGATTTGCATGGATTTAGCCCCGACTACGACGCCCACACGCTCGCGCCGCCGCAGGCGCCGCCAGAGGAGGGCCAGTGGACGCAAGATCAGGACCAGCATCAGCATTACGACGACGCGTATCGTGAAACCGACGAGCAGGCGTACGACCACGCGCAGGCCGAAGCCGCGCCCGGGGCGGACGAGGAAGCGTACTATCGGGACGACGTGCCGCTCGAGCCGCACGAAGACGAGACGTACGACGATGCGCCGAGCGCCTATCGCCGCGGCGGCTTTGCGACGGTGCTTGCGCTTGTCGGTTGTGCGCTTTTGGGAACGGCCGGCGCCTACGCGTATCGCAGCTATTCCGCCGGACCGAGCGTGAAGGAGCCGCCGCCGGTCATCACCGCCGACACCTCCGGGCCGGCCAAGGTGACGCCGGCACAGATGAGCGCGAATAAACCGATCAGCGATAGGTTCGCCAATGCGTCAACCGGCAACGAGCAACTCGTATCGCGGCAGGAGGAGCCGGTTGCGCTGAGGGATCCTGCAGCGCCGGCCACGCCGCGCGTCGTGTTGCCCGCGCCCGTTGAGCCTGTCCAGCCGATGGCGCCCGCGCAGCCTCCCGCCGCCCAGTCGGCGCAGCCGATGCAACCGCCGGCGCCGCCGGCACAGGCCGCACAGCCATCGGCGCAGACGCCGGCCGGCGGCGAGCCGAAGAGAGTCCGCACCGTCACCATCCGTCCGGACGGGAGCGATCCGAGCGGCCGTCCGGTGACCGGGACGACGCCTCCCGCGCCACGCGCCACCGCACCCGCGGCGCGCAGCACGACCCCACCCGCGCCGCGAGCCGCTGCGCCCGCGCCGCGCCAGGGTGGTCCGCTCTCGCTTGATCCGCAGCCGGGCGAGCCGCGCACCCGCACCGCAACCCTGCCCCGCGACAGCGGGGTGTCGGGCGGCTACGTGGTGCAACTCTCCTCGCAGAGAAGCGAGGCCGATGCGCACGCCACCTTCCGCGCTCTTCAGTCCAAGTTCCCGATCGAGCTTGGCAACCGGCAGCCCATCATCCGCCGCGCCGATCTCGGCGCCAAGGGTGTGGTCTACCGCACGAATGTGGGACCGTTCGCGACCTCGCATGAGGCGAACCAGTTCTGCGCGAACTACAAGGCCGCCGGCGGCCAGTGCATCGTCCCCACGCATTAGGCGGGATTGGATCACGTTGGCTTGACCCGTGCGGCACGTGCGCGCTAATCGGCGCCGATGAACGCTCGTGCTTTCATTACAGGCCTCTCGGGCACCGAGATCACGCCGTCGGAGCGTGCGTTTCTGCGCGAGGCCTTGCCGTGGGGGCTTATCGTCTTCAAGCGTAACGTCGATACGCCCGCACAAGTGCGCAAGCTGGTTGAGGAATTCCGCAACGCCGTGGGGAGCGATGCGCCCGTACTGGTGGATCAGGAGGGCGGTCGCGTGCAGCGCCTTGGTCCGCCCCACTGGCCGGCCTATCCGGCGGGCGCGATCTACCGAGGGCTCTACGAGCGCGAGCGCGCGTCCGGCTTGGCGGCGGCCCGGCTTGGCGCCCGGCTGATCGCGCACGATCTGTTCGAACTCGGCATCGACGTGGACTGCCTGCCGCTCGCCGACGTACCGGTTGAGGGAGCCGATCCGGTGATCGGCGACCGCGCTTATGGCGATACGCCCGAACAGGTGGCTGCGATTGCCGGCGCCGTTGCTGCCGGCCTCCTGGAGGGCGGCGTGCTGCCGGTGCTCAAGCACTTGCCGGGCCATGGGCGCGCAACGGCCGACAGCCACCTACGGCTGCCGGTGGTCGACGCCGACCGGGCAACGCTTGAAACGACCGATTTCGCGGCATTCCGGCCGCTTGCCGGCCTGCCGCTCGGCATGACCGCGCATGTTGTGTTCAGCGCTTACGATCCGCTCGCACCCGCCACGACTTCCGTCACAATGGTGGCGAAAGTGATTCGCGATTCGATCGGGTTTGGGGGGCTGCTGATGAGCGACGACCTGTCGATGGAGGCACTGTCGGGCACGCTCGCCGAGCGCACGCGCATGGCGCTGGCGGCGGGCTGCGACGTCGTTCTCCATTGCAACGGCAAGCTCGACGAGATGCGCTCGGTCGCTGCCGCGGCGCCGCCGCTTGCGGGCGCGGCCGCCAGGCGCGCCGCGGCGGCATTGGCGGCGCGCCGTGAGCCGCGCGAACTCGACGTGGTCGCGGCGCGCAGAACCTTTGCGGGCCTCATCGCCGCTGATACCACCTCCGCCGCTGCACGGATGGCATCATGACCCCGGAAGAACTCACCTTCGAATCCGACATTGCGGTCGACCGGGCGACCGGCGAGCCCGCCTTGGTGGTCGATGTCGAAGGTTTCGAAGGCCCGCTCGATCTTCTGCTCACGCTTGCGCGCCAGCAGAAGGTCGACCTCGCGAAAATCTCGATCCTGGCGCTCGCCGACCAGTATCTTGCCTTCGTCGAAGAGGCGCGCAAGCTGCGCCTGGAACTCGCCGCCGACTATCTCGTGATGGCAGCCTGGCTCGCCTACCTGAAATCGCGCCTGCTGCTGCCTGACACGCACGCGCCGGAGGGCCAGAGCGCCGAGGACATGGCGATGGGGCTCGCGCTGCGGCTCAAGCGCCTCGAAGCAATTCGCGAGGCGGCGCAACAACTGTTCTCCCGCGCGCAACTCGACCGCGACGTCTTTCGCCGCGGCGCGCCCGAGCCGATCGCCCACATCAAGCAGCCGCAATGGTCGGCGACGCTCTACGATCTGCTCTCGGCCTATGCGCGGCAGCGCCAGCAGAACGCGCTCGCGCGGGTGCGGCTCGCCAAGCGTACCGTCTGGTCGCTCGCCGAGGCGCGCGAGGTGCTTGAGCGCCTGCTCGGCCAGACGCCCGACTGGACGCGACTCGATGAGTTTTTGATCTCCTATGTGGTCGACCCCGAGCATGCCGCGACCGTGATGGCGTCGAGCTTCGCCTCGACGCTCGAACTCGTGCGCGAGGGGCTGATGGAGGTCAATCAACATGCGGCGTTTGCGCCGATCTATGTGCGCAAGCGACAGCAAGGT
>WBZO01007156.1_pt1 | contig 10445 bp, 12 predicted proteins | sample 5204261 | NCBI WGS metagenome assembly WBZO01 (sample SAMN12412400, study PRJNA552823) | activated sludge metagenome | isolation source: activated sludge from anammox sidestream of wastewater treatment plant... | place: USA: North Carolina | collected 2017-09
AACCACGGCGGCACCGAGATGGGGCAGGGGCTGAACACCAAGGTCGCGCAGGTGGTCGCGCACGAGCTCGGGCTGCCGCTGGCGCGCGTGCGCTGCAGCGCGACCGCCACCGACAAGGTCGCGAACACCTCGGCGACCGCGGCGTCGACCGGCGCCGACCTGAACGGCAAGGCGGCGCAGGCCGCCGCGCGGCGCGTGCGCGAGCGGCTCGCGGCGCTGGTCGCGCAGCAGCACGGCGTCGACGCGCGCAGCGTGCGCTTCGAGGCCGGCCGGGTGCGCGCCGACAGCGTCGACCTGGACTTCGTCGAGCTGGTGAACCAGGCCTACGTCGCGCGGCTGCAGCTGTGGAGCGACGGCTTCTACGCGACCCCGGGGTTGCACTGGGACCGCGACACGATGAGCGGCCGGCCGTTCTACTACTTCGCCTACGGCGCTGCGGTCAGCGAGGTGGTGATCGACACGCTGACCGGCGAGTGGCGGCTGCTGCGCGCGGACCTGCTGCACGACGTCGGCCGCTCGCTGAACCCGGCGATCGACCGCGGCCAGGTCGAAGGCGCGTTCGTGCAGGGCATGGGCTGGCTGACCACCGAGGAGCTGGTCTGGCACCCGCGGACCGGCGCGCTGCTCACGCACGCGCCCAGCACCTACAAGATCCCGACCGCCAACGACGTGCCCGCGGCGCTGCAGGTGCGGCTGTTCGAGAACGGCAACGTCGAGGACAGCATCCACCACAGCAAGGCGGTGGGCGAGCCGCCGCTGCTGCTCGCGTTCAGCGTGTTCCTGGCGATCCGCGACGCGATCTCGGCCGCGGGCGGCCACGCACGCCAGCCGCCGCTGCGCGCGCCGGCCACGCCCGAGGCGATCCTGCAGGCGCTGAACGCGCTGCGCTGAGGCTTCGGCTTCAGCCTGCCGCCGCCAGCGGGTTGGGGCGGCGCAGCGACGCGAAGCGGCGGAAGTTGCGGTCGACGGGCCACGGCGCGCGCACCCCGGCTGCAGGCCCAGCGCTGCGCCGCGCGCGGCGTGCAGCTGTGGCCCGGCCTCGTAGAGCGGGCGGTCGCGACCGTGCGCGTCGACCAGGAGCTTGGGGTCGACGGCGATCACCCGCCGCGGCCCTCGTGGGCGAGGTCGCGCAGGCGCGCCCACGAAGCGCCGGTCAGCCCGGGCGCAGACCGTCGCCCGCGAACGACGCATCGCGCCGGCGGAAGGCGGCGCCGCGACGCTTCGGCGCGATCACCGGCCGCAGCCCCTGCTCGACCAGCGCGCGCAGCGGCGTGCCGTCGCGTTGCGCGCGCCGGCGCGCCTCGTCGAGCAGGGGATCGGCCAGTTCGATGGTCGTCTTCACATGGGGGCCCATGTCAGCCGGGGTGGGCGCCAGGATGGCGATGCGTCGGCTGGCGCCGCGCAGCCCCAGGGGCGGTGACGCGCGCCGCCGGGTCGAGCCGGCCGCAAGCGCGGGGCCCCCGCGTCGCATGCGCCGCGCCGCGTACGCCGCGCCGCCTGCACCGGCCGGCAGTCGCGCGGACGGCGCGCCCGCATCGGCGGCGGGCTCAGGGCGGTGCGACCGCGACCCGCAGCTGCACCGCCGGCGCGGTCGTCGGTGCGGCCGGGCCGATGCGACCGGCGCGCACGCCGCGGCGGCGCAGGCGCGCGCGGACCTGCTCGGCGCGCTCGCGGCCCAGCGCCGCGTCGCGCGCCGCACCGCTGGCGGCGTCGCCCGGCGCGGCGACCCACGCCAGCTGCGCCGCCTGCAGCCGGTGCAGGCTCTGCGCGAGCTTGTCGAGCACCGCGGCCAGCGGCGGCTGGACCTGCGTGCGGCCGGCGTCGAAGCTGAAGCGCAGCGGCACGTCGATCGCGACCGTGTACGGGTCGAGCTGCGCGATCCGCACCGGCGTGTCCGCGAACCACGCCTGCAGCCACTGCCGCTCGGTCGCGAGCGTCGGCGCGCGCGGCGTCGACGGCGCCGCGGTCGGCGGCGGCGCTTCGGCGGCCGGACCCGGTGCACTCGCGCAGCCGGCCAGCAGCAGCGCGGCCAGCGCGACGAGCGCGGCGAGCGCAACGTTGGGTCGCTGCAGCCTGGTGCTGCGCAGCGGTGGCATCGGCCGATCCTAGCGGCGGCGCAGCGCCGGACGCCGGCAGGACCGGCCGGGGCGGTAACACGATGTTCGGCAGCGGCGGCGAGCCCGCCGCCGCGCTAGCCGCCGGCCCGGGCGCCGCGCTTCGCGCTGCGCCCGCTGGCGCGCTTGGACTTGCCGGCCGTGGCGCGGGCAGCCTTGCCGGCTGCCGCGGGCCGCTTGCCGCCGGGCTTGCCGGCGCGCTTCGCCGCGGCCGCGCGCGGCGCCCCCGCGACCGCGGTCTTCGCGGCCGCGCGGCGCTTGGCCGCCGGCCGCGCGGGCTGCGCCGCGGCGCGCAGCGGCGGCGCGGTGCGCGGTGCCGGCGCATCGCCCGAATCGGCGATCGACAGCAGGTTGCGCTCGGCCGACCAGGTCAGCGTCGCGTCCTCGTCGACCGCGGTCTCGAACAGCAGGGTCTCGCCCTGCAGCAGCCGCAGCATCCGCCGCGTCGGCGCCGCCGGCTCGTCGGCGAGCAGTTGCGCCGCCTTCTGCAGCACCCGCTCGGCGTAGTCGGCCTCGGTGCCGCCGCCGGCGAGCGCCGCGCCGCGGTCATTGGGGTTGCTGGTCTTGTACTTGTGGCCGACGCTGAAGGCGATCAGCCCGCCGTCGGGGAAGAAGCGGCGGATGCTCTCGGCCAGGATCCGCGCCAGCGCCGCCTGGCCGGCCTCGCTGCGGATCGCTTCGGCCTGCTGCGGGTTGCTCGCGAACAGCGGCTCGAGCAGCACCGCCGGCATCTTCGTGTGCTTGAGGTTGCCGTCGCCGCGGCCGGCCCAGCCGCCGACCAGGATGCCGCCGTCGCCGCCGACCTGGGTGCCGAACTGCTCGGCCACCGCGCGCGCGTACCAGCGGCCCCAGTTGCGGCTGGTGCTCGACGCGTTCGAGCCGACCACCACCACCGCGTAGCCGGCGCTGGCCGACACGCTGCTGTTGAAGTGGTGCTCGACGTAGGCGACCGCGCGGTCGGCGTTGGCCGCGCGCTGGCGCTCGACGTAGTCACCCCGGTAGAACTGGAGTCGGTACATGGCGGCCCTGCGGCGGTTGCGGATGCCGCGGATTGTGCCGACTGGCGGCCGGCGCCGCGCGGCGCCGCCGCCACGCGCCGCGCGTCAGAACAGCGCGAGCATCCGCTCCAGCGCGGCGACGAACGGCGCCTGCAGCAGCGGCAGCGTCAGCAGCAGCCCGAGCAGGCCCGACGCGGCCATCAGCGGGAAGCCGATCGCGAAGATGTTCAGCTGCGCGGCCACGCGCGCGATCACGCCCAGCACCAGGTTGACGAACAGCTGCATCGCGATCAGCGGCAGCGCGATCGCCAGCCCGGTGGCGAAGATCAGCGTGCCCCACTGCTGCGGCTGCGCGTGGCGCAGGAACGCGAACGGCTGGTCGCCGACCGGAAACGCGCTGAAGCTGTCGGCCAGCGCCGCCACCACCAGCAGGTGGCCGTTGATCACCACGAACAGCCAGCCGATCACCGCGCCGTAGAAGCGGCTGGACGTGGTCGTCTGCGACGCGGTCACCGGGTCGAAGAAGCCGGCGAAGTTCAGCCCCATCTGCAGCCCGACGATCTCTCCGGCGAACTCGATCGCGCTGAACACGATGCGCACCGCGAAGCCCAGGCTCGCGCCGATCAGCAGCTGCTGCACCACCAGCGCGAAGACCACCGGCGCGTCGAGCGCGACCGGCGCGATCGGCGGCAGCGACGCCTGCACCGCCAGCGCGATCAGCGCGGCCAGCGCGATCCGCACCCGCACCGGCACCGGGCGCGAACCGAGCAGCGGCATCGTGCCCAGCAGCGCCAGCGCGCGCAGGAAGGGCCACAGCAGCGGCGTGATCCACGCCAGCAGCTGCGCCTCGCTGACGGTGATCACCCGATCGCGCCCGGGATCGCGAGCAGCGTGCGCTGCAGGTAGTCGACCAGGGTGCTGAGCATCCACGGCCCGGCCACGGCCAGCACCAGCACCACCGCGACGATCTTCGGCACGAAGGACAGCGTCGCCTCGTGGATCTGGGTGGCCGCCTGGAAGATGCTGACCACCAGCCCGACCACCAGCACCGTCAGCAGCACCGGCGCGCTGACCGCCAGCAGCTGCAGCAGCCCCTGCTGGCCGAAGCTGAAGACCTGCTGCGCGTTCATCGTGCGCTCAGCCGCTGAACGACGCGGCGAGCGAGCCCAGCAGCAGGTTCCAGCCGTCGGCGAGCACGAACAGCATCAGCTTGAAGGGCAGCGCGACCAGCACCGGCGACAGCATCATCATCCCCAGGCTCATCAGCACGCTGGCGACGATCATGTCGATCACCAGGAAGGGGATGAAGATCAGGAAGCCGATCTGGAACGCGGTCTTCAGCTCGCTGGTCACGAAGGCCGGCAGCAGCACCTTCAGCGGCACCTGCTCGCCGCGCACCTGCTGCGGCAGCCGCGCGAGCTTCGCGAACAGCTGCACGTCGGCCTGGCGGGTCTGGCGCAGCATGAACTCGCGCAGCGGCTGCTCGCCGCGCGCCAGCGCCTCGTCGAAGCCGATCCGGTTGGCGGCGAAGGGCTCGTACGCGCGCTCGTAGACGCGGTCGATCGTCGGCGCCATCACGAAGAAGGTCAGGAACAGGCTCAGGCCGATGATCACCTGGTTCGGCGGCGCGGCCTGCGTGCCCAGCGCCTGGCGCAGCAGGCTGAGCACGATCACGATCCGGGTGAAGCCGGTCATCAGCAGCAGCACCGCGGGCAGGAAGGTCAGCGCGCTGAACACCAGCAGCGTCTGCACCGGCACCGAGTAGGTGGTGCCGCCGGCGCCCTGGCCGATCAGCAGCGGCAGCCCGCCCGGGGCCGGGGGCGCCGGCTGCGCGCCGGCGGCCGCGGCGGCACCCAGCAGCAGCGCCGCCAGCGCGAAGCGCAGCGCCGGCCTCATGGATCGCGGCGCAGCCGGGCGAGCAGTTGCGCAAAGCCCGCCTGCGCGTCGTCGTCGACCGGCTCCTCGGCCTGCGGCGCCATCGTCAGCAGCCGCTGGATGCCCTGTGCGCTGACCCCGAGCACGAGCCAGCGCCGCTGCGCCCCGTTGCCGACCTCGACGATCGCCACCCGCTGCGACGCCGACAGCGGCAGTGTCGCCACCGGCCGCAGCAGCGCGCTGCGCGCGCCGGCCAGCGGCGTGCGCCGCAGCAGCCGCAGCACGAGCGGGATCAGCACGACGATCGCGGCGAACCACAGCAGCGCGGTCCAGGTCGGGCTCAGCGGCATCGCGCGGTCGTGTCAGTTGCGACTGAGGCGGCGCAGCCGCTCGCTGGGCGTGACGATGTCGGTCAGGCGGATGCCGAACTTGTCGTTGACGACCACCACCTCGCCCTGCGCGATCAGGTAGCCGTTGACGAGCACGTCCATCGGCTCGCCGGCGAGCGCGTCGAGCTCGATCACCGAGCCCTGCGCCAGCTGCAGGATGTGCTTGATCGGGATCTTGGTGCGCCCCAGCTCGACCGTCAGCTGCACCGGGATGTCCAGGATCATGCCGATGTCGTTGCCGGCGGCCGGCGCGGGCACGCCGTTGGGCGCGAACGCCGGGAAGGTGGCCGGCGTGGCCTCGTCGCCGCCGCCGGCGACCTCGCTCGCGACCTCGGCGGGCGGGTCGTCGGCCTGCAGCCAGTCGTCGGCGGCGCCGGACGCGGGTTGGGCGGTGGGGTCAGCGGACATGGTTGGCTCCGATCCAGCCGGCGCCGGCGGCGCCGAGCAGGCGTTCGACCTTCAGCGCGTGGCGCTTGTTGGAGGTGCCGTAGTGGCACTGGAACACCGGCACGCCGTCGACCTTGGCGTCGATCAGCGGCGCCAGGTCCAGCTCGACGAAGTCACCCGGCTTGAACGACAGCAGCTGCTCGACGGTGGCCGGCGCGGTCGCCAGCGTCGCCACCAGCTCGACCTCGGCTGCCTGGATCTCGTTCTTCAGCACCTGAACCCAGCGCCGGTCGGGCTCGCCGGCGTCGCCCTGGCTGGTCGAGTACAGCACGTCGCGGATCGGCTCCAGCGTCGAGTACGGGAAGCACAGGTTGACCGCACCGGCGGCGTCGCCGATCTCCAGCGCGAAGCTGGTGGTGACCACCATCTCGCCCGGCGACGCGATGTTCGCGAACTGCGGCTGCATCTCCGAGCGCTGGTACTCGAGCTCCAGCGGGTAGATGCCGGCCCAGGCCTTGCGATACTCGTCGCAGATCGCCTGCACCAGCCGCAGGATCACGCGCTGCTCGGTCGGCGAGAACTCGCGGCCCTCGATCCGCGTCGGGTACTTGCCGGCGCCGCCGAAGAGGGCGTCGATCACCGCGAACACCAGCGCCGGGTCGCAGATCACCAGCGCCGAGCCGCGCAGCGGCTTGACGGTGACGATGTTGAAGTTGGCCGGCACCACGATCTCGCGCAGGAAGGCGCTGTACTTCTGCACCTTGATGCCGCCGATCGACACCTCGGGGCTCTTGCGGATCAGGTTGAACAGGCCCACGCGCACGTTGCGCGCGAAGCGCTCGTTGACCACCTCCATCGTCGGCATCCGGCCGCGGACGATGCGCTCCTGGTTCGCCAGGTCGTAGGTGCGCAGGCCGTCGGCGCCGCGCTCGTCGACCGCGGCCTCGGGCGCCTCGTCGCCGACGATGCCCTGCAGCAGCGCGTCGACCTCGTTCTGGGTCAGGATCTGCTGGCTCACGCTGCTGCCTCTGGCGACGCGGTTATCGGCACGTGCGCGAAGGCGACTGCGGCGGCCGGCGCACTCGCCGCCCGCGCCGGGCTACGCGCAGGTCGGCGCGGGTCGACTGCGACGGCTGCCACGCGGCCGCCCGGCGCGTGGCCCGGCCGGTGCGCGTCGCCAGCGCCCAGGCCCGACGGCGCGCGCCGCCGCGGCCGCGGCGCCGCGGCGCGGTAGGCCGGCCACCAGCACGGGATCGCGCAGCTGCTCACTGGATGATGAAGTTCGAGAAGTGCACCGCGCGCACCGGCCGCAGCGCGTCGGCCGCCGGCTTCGCGCCCGGCTCCCAGCCGAGCGCGCGCTCGGTCTCGCGCTGCACCGCCAGCGCGAGCGCTTCCTTGCCGGCGCGGTCCATCAGGTCGGCGGCGCGCTTTTGCGACAGCACCAGCAGGATGTTGTTGCGCACCACCGGCATGAAGGCCTTGATCCGCGCTTCGGCCTTCGGGTCGTCGAGCTCGAGCGTGATGCTGATCTGCGCGTAGCGGTCGGTGTCGCGGTCGGCGAGGTTGACGGTGAAGCTGTCCAGCGGCACGAACACCGGCACCGCGTCGGGGTCGCGGTGGTGCGCGCTGGCCGTGCTGGCTGCGCCGGCGCCGTCCTCGGCCTCGAGCGCGGCGAGCTGACGCTGCTTCAGCAGGTACAGCGCAGCGCCGCCGGCCAGCAGCACCAGCAGCAGCGCGGCGGCGATCAGGATCAGCAGCTTCTTCTTGCCGCCGGCCTTGGGCGCAGCGGCTTCGGCGGGGGCGGTGGCGGCGGCGGTGGACATGCGGGCGGCGCTCCGAAGCGGCGGGCCGGGTGGTCGGTCGGCGTGCGCTGCGCCGCTGCGCGCGTGTGCCGATCGAGGACCCGTGGGCGGGAATTATTGAAACGCCGGCGGCGCGCGATGCCGCGATAAGCCGGCGCTTGGGCCGCCTGTCCCGCGCGCTGTGGCGGCGGCGCGCCAGCCGGCCTCAGGCGTACAGGTCGAGCACGCCGCGGGCTTGCTGCAGCCTGCCGCTTGCGCCCGCGGCCGCGGGCTGCGCACTGGTGCTGGCGGCGCCGGCGTCGGCCTGCTGCCGCGGCTGCGCGCCGGGGTCGGCCGGTGCTTCGCGCGGGCGGTCGAACACGCCGCCGCCGGCGAGGCTGAGACCGGCGTCGCGCAGCGCGCTGGCGAGGGTGGGCACGGCCTCCTGCAGCGCGTCGCGGGTGGCGGCGTGCGCGGCCGTGAAGTCGATCTGCGCGCTGCTGCCGTCGACGCTGATCTGCACCAGGATCGGGCCGAGCTCGGCCGGGTGCAGCTGCAGCCGCGCGTGCTCGACCCCGCCGCGCAGCAGCGTGACCAGCCGCGCGCCGAGCGCCGGCGCGAAGGCCGGCGAGTCGATCGACGCGGCCAGCGCGCCGCTCCAGCTGGGCGCGGTGGCCGCGGCCGCCGGCGCCGCGCCCGCGCTCGCGTGCGCGGCCGGCGTCGCGACCGTGGCGCTGGCCACCGCGCTCGCCGGCGCTTCGACGGCGGGCAGCGCGGGTCGCGCGGCTGCGGCACTGGCCGGCTCGCGCGCCGCGTCGGCGGCGGCGTCGGCGCTGGCGATGGTGGCCGTGGCCGCCGCAGCGGCGGCGGTGCTTCGCTGCGCGCCGGCGCTGCGCAGCGACGCGCCGGCGTTGCCGGCGGCGGTGTCGGCGGCGTCGGTGGCGGCTGCGGGGGCGCTGGCGGCGGCATCGGCGGTGCGGCCCGCGGCGCCGCTGGCGACTGCGGTCACCGTGGACGCGGATGCGGTGGCATAGGCGGCGGCGTCGCTGTCCGCGGCGACGGGCGCGCTGCCGCTGGCGGCCGCGGCCAGCGCGTCGACGCCGCGCGCGGCAGCGCCCCGCGCAGCGCCGCCGCGCCCGCCGTCGGCGGCTTGCGCAGCGCCAGTTGTACGCGCGGCCGCGGCGTCGGCGCCGTTGGCGGCGGCCGGCGGCTGCAGGTGGGCGATCAGGTGGTCGATGTCGATCGGCGCGCCGGCAGCGGCGTGCGCGGCATCGGCGTCGTCGGCGTCGCGCTTGCGGTCGCTGCCGTCGGGGTCGATCTCGGTGAGCGCGGCGGGGCCGGCCGCGCCGGTCGCCGCATCCACGGCAGCGGCCGCGGCGATCAGGCCGCTGGCGATGCCGGCTGCGCGCGGCTCGTCGGCGGTGCGCGCCGACCCCGCCGCGCGGGGCGCCGCAGCATCGCCGGCCGCGGCGCCGGCCGCGGCGGCTGCACTGACCCGATCGAGCGCTGCGGCGAAGCCGCGTTCGGCGCCGCTGCCGGCGGCCGGCGGCGAGCTCGGGGTGGCGGCCGTGGTCGGCGCGACGGGGAGGGCGACGGGGATGGGCATGGTTGGCTGGCAGGTGGTCGAAGCGGGGTCGGGGCTGGTGCTGCGCGGGCGCGGTCGGCGCGGCCCTCAGCCGGGGTTGGTCGCGCCGCTGCGGCGCTGGCGGTGCATGCGCAGCGCGAGCTCGTCGGCGTGCTTCTGCTCGCTGCGCTGCGTCGCCAGCTGCGCGGCGGCCGCGCGCCGCTCGAGCAGCCGGCGTACCGCTGCGCAGCGCTGCTCCTGCGCGAGCAGCACGGCGCGCGCCTGCACGAGCCGCTGCTCGGCCTGCTGCACCTGGCGTGCCTGCTGCGCGATCGCCTGGTCGAGCCGCTGCAGGAAGCTGCGGTAGCACTGCACGATCTCGATCGCCGCGCGCTCGCGCAGCTGCTCGCGCCAGCGCGCGCTGTACTCGCTGCGGTAGCTGCCGAGCTGCTCGGCCTGCGCGCGCGCGTGGCGCGCGCCGGCTTCGGCGTGGCGCACGCGCGCGGCCTCCTGGTCGCGGCGGCGCTCCTCGTGGGCGAGCAGGGTGGGCAGCGCGGCCATCGGCGGGCGTTCAGGGCACCACCGCGAGCAGCTGCTCGACGCTGGCGGCGAGCTCGGCGCGCTCGTGCATGTCCTGCTGCAGCAGCGCGACCAGCGCCGGGTGCAGCTGCACCGCCAGGTCCAGCTCGGGGTCGTGCCCCGGCTGGTACGCGCCCAGCTGGATCAGGTCGCGCGCCTTGTGGTAGCGCGCGAGCAGCCCGCGCACCCGGCGCGCGGCGGCGAGCTGCGCGGGCGCGGCGACGCTGCCCATCACCCGCGAGATCGAGCGCTCGACGTCGATCGCCGGGAAGTGCCCGGCCTCGGCCAGCTCGCGGGTCAGCACCACGTGGCCGTCGAGGATCCCGCGCGCGGCGTCGGCGATCGGGTCCTGCGGGTCGTCGCCCTCGGTCAGCACGGTGTAGAACGCGGTGATCGAACCGGCGCCGTTCAGCCCGTTGCCGCTGCGCTCGACCAGCTGCGACAGCTTCGCGAACACGCTCGGCGGGTAGCCCTTGGTCGCCGGCGGCTCGCCGATCGCCAGCGCGATCTCGCGCTGCGCCATGGCGTAGCGCGTGAGGCTGTCCATCAGCAGCAGCACCTGCGCGCCGGCGTCGCGGAAGTGCTCGGCGATCGCGGTTGCGTAGCTCGCGCCCTGCAGCCGCAGCAGCGGCGCGGCGTCGGCCGGCGCGGCCACCACCACCGAGCGCGCGCGGCCCTGCTCCTCGAGGATGTCCTCGATGAACTCCTTGACCTCGCGGCCACGCTCGCCGATCAGACCGACCACGATCACGTCGGCG
>WBZO01007158.1_pt1 | contig 10444 bp, 7 predicted proteins | sample 5204261 | NCBI WGS metagenome assembly WBZO01 (sample SAMN12412400, study PRJNA552823) | activated sludge metagenome | isolation source: activated sludge from anammox sidestream of wastewater treatment plant... | place: USA: North Carolina | collected 2017-09
GCCGGGCGCCGCCTTCAGTCGGCGACCGCCCAAATGACCACCCGAAATTCGCATCGGCCCACAATGACGCAGCAAGTGAAAAAACGCCAGCTTGCAACCGATCTCGACCGATGAATAAATCGGCCCCGCGCGCGTCTATCTCTTCCAAACGCCCTACGGACGCTTGCGCCGAGGTCGCAGAGAGAGTAGAAATGGTGCAGTTGAACATGAGGAGCCGCAATATGAAGTATCTTTGGATGGCTGTTGGAATGAGCGCCCTGATTCTCGGGGGCAGTGGTTGCGCGGCATTTCGCGCAAACGTTAGCGAAGTCAATGTCGAACAGGGCGACCACATGCGCGCCCAATTTGATTTCCGCGATCTCCGCCAAATCTCGTCTGAAGTGGTTGACCAAATGCTGTCCAGCGGCTTTCTCAACAAAGGCGGCGACACACCCACGTTTGCCATCAAAGGACTGGAAAATCGCACGAGCGACTATCTCGACACCAAGGCGATCACCGACACCATGCGCACCAAGCTCATTCAGTCGGGCAAAGTCCAATTCGTCAACGTCGAGCGCCGCGCCGACCTCGCCAGCGAGCAGGGCTATCAAGCCGCAAATGCCACACCCGGAACCGGCGCTGAAATCGGCCAACAGGCAGCCGCCCAATTCATGCTCACCGGCTCCATCGTCGAGATGAAGCAGTCCTCGCCCCGCCAGGTCCGCGTCAGCAAGACCAAGCAGCGCTACTATCAGCTCACCATGGAAGTCACCGACCTCAAGAGCGGCCTCATCGCGTGGACCACCCAGTCCGAATTCGCTCGCGCAGAACGCCAACCCCTGATCGGGTGGTAATGTGAGCAAAGGCGCCCCCGCCCGGATATTGACCGGCGGGGCGGCGGCCATTGCGCTGGCCGTCCTTGCCGGTTGTGCGACGCAGGCGCTGAACAGCGCCCGTCGCGATTTTTATCAGGGTCACTTCGACCAGGCCAATACGGCGCTGGAACGCAAGCTGCCGAAGCAAGACCGCGTACTCTTCCTCATGGAGCGCGGCACCGTGCGCCTCTTCGGCGGCGACTACGAAAGTAGCGCGCGCGACTTTGTCGCCGCCTATGATCGCCTGACCGAACTCGAGACCTACAGCCTCTCCAAAGGAGGCGCATCGCTGCTCGTCAACGACTCCATCCAGGATTTCCGGGGATTTCCCTACGAACGCACCCTGCTCCACGCGTTCACCGCCCTTGATCACCTCGCCTTGAGCAACTGGGAACACGCCGCCGTAGAGGCCCGTCGCCTCCTCGATTCTCTCTCCCCGGAAAAGCTCGGCGACTACCCCGATGATGCCTACTCGCGCTACCTCGCCGGCTTCTGCCTCGAACTCATCGGCGACTCCTCCAACGCTCGGCTGCAATACGAAAAGGCGGCCGCGCTCGCCTCCCAAGTTAATCTCGACCCCAATACCGGTCGCTTCGGGTCCTCTTCTTCCGCCAGCAGCAATGCCGCCGCGGAACTCGTCTGCTTTGTCATGATGGGGCGCGCGCCCGCCCCCGAGAATATGCTCTATCCCGACAGCGGCTTCTATGCGGAACTCTACAGCGGCAACACGCTACTCGGCCGCTCGCAACCCCTCACCGATGTCGCCGACCTCGCCTCCACCTCCTATCAAAAAGATGCCGCGCGCGAAGTGGCGAAAACCGTGACCCGCATCGCGGTCAAAGAAACCATCGCCTATCAAATCGAAAAGGATAACGAAGCCCTCGGCGCCCTCGCCCGCATTATCCTCATCGGCCTCCTCGAACGCCCCGACACCCGCCGCTGGGAAACTCTCCCCCGCTACCTCGAGGTCGCCCGCGTCCCCTGCCCACCCGATCTGACAGAGTTCACGATCTCCTTCCGAACGGGAAACGGACAGGAAATCTCGCGCCGCACCATCGCCGCACCGCTCACCCGACAAGGCTCCACGTTCGTCAGCTTCGTTCGCGATATTCCGCGCTGAACTTGCCGCACCTGAGTTCCGAGTGTGCCCCAAATGGCGTTGTAAGTCGTTGATTTGCAAAGGGGCGATTGCGCATTTGGGTGTCCCGGGCCTACCATGAGGGCATGTTTGTCCGCAAGAAGCGCAATCAATCGGGTGCCATCAGTGTTCAAGTGATCGACAAGTCTCGCGGGTACCGCGTGGTCAAGTCCATCGGCTCGTCAAGCGATCGCGACGAGATCGATCGTCTTGTCGAACTGGGTCGCGCTTTCATTCGCCGGCAGGATCCGCAGTATTCGCTTTTCCCGGAAGAGCAACGCGAGAACGCGACGGTGCTGGACTTTGTCCAGACACTCCAAAATGCCTCGATACGCACGCTAGGGCCCGAACTTATTTTCGGACGGTTGTTTGATGAGATCGGTTTTGGGGCCATCCCCGAGTCGCTGTTTCGGGACATCGTGGTGGCGCGGCTGGTGTATCCGACCAGCAAGCTCAAAACCGTTGACTATCTCTACCGCTATCAGGGCAAAACCGTCTCGGCGGATAGCATCTATTTGTTTCTCGACCGGCTCAACAAGCGCCATCACCAAAAAGCCCAAGAGATCGCCTGCCAGCATTCGCGCCGGATACTCAAGAGCATCCAGGTTGTTTTTTATGATATGACCAGTTTGTATTTCGAGGCGGAAGACGAAGATGATCTGCGCAAGATCGGCTTTTCCAAGGACGGCAAGTTCCAGTCACCCCAGATCATGCTGGGCCTGTTGGTTGGAGAGAACGGCTATCCGATCGGCTACGATCTGTTCGCGGGCAACACCTTTGAGGGCAAGACGCTCCTGCCGGTCCTCCAACGCATTCAAGAACAGTACGGCTTCGACACGCCCACCGTCGTGGCCGACGCCGCGATGCTCAGCCGGGAGAACCTCGCCTCTCTGGGCGACAACAACTATCCCTTCATCCTCGCCGCTCGCCTTCGCAATGAACCCGAGGCGATACAGCAGAAAATTCTCCGCCGGTGCCGCGGGCTGTCCAACGGCCAGTCCTTGGTGATCGAGCGAAGCCACGGTCATCGTCTGATTGTTGCGTACTCCGACAAGCGGGCCGAGCGGGACCGGCACAACCGTGAACGGGGACTGTTGCGCCTGAAAAAGCAGGTCGCCTCCGGGCGTCTGACCAAGAAACAACTCAACAACCGGGGCTACAACAAGTTTCTCAAGCTCACCGGCGAGGTCGCCGTCGAGATTGACGAGCACAGGGTTGAGCAAGCCGCCATCTGGGACGGCCTCAAGGGGTACTTGACCAATACTCAACTTACACCGGATGCGATCATCCAAAGTTACGGCCAGCTATGGCAGATCGAAAAAGCCTTTCGCATCTCAAAAACCGACTTGCGTATCCGCCCCATGTATCATCGCCTGCGCAGGCGGATTGAGGCCCATGTGTTGGTCGCTTTCGTCGCCTACACCATCTACAAGGAACTGGAACGAAGACTTGACCAAGCGCATCTGGCCATCAGCCCCAAACGGGTTGCCGAACTTACCCAAACCATGTACCAGATGACCTTCCGGCTACCCTCTGATCCCCACGAACAGAATATTCTACTCCGGATGGACCCTGAGCAGCAGCAGGTCTTCGATCTGATCTATCCGTCATCAGCGCAAAAGTAACTTTGGGTGTCCCATTTCGGAAGTCAGGTCGCTCGCACGGGCGATTATTGCGCCGCCCGCGATGCGCTCGCCCAAGCCGCGAAGCTCCGGCCTCTCTCCGAGTCTGCACAGTCCCTTGCGCGCGAGCTGGCGCAGCTCTGCAACTCGCCCTAGCGCCGCAGCGCCCGCTAGGGAGTCGCGCGAGCGCGCAGAACGCTGATCGCGTCTCGCTCATTCGCCGTGACAACGAGCACGGCCTTCTTCACTTCCACCAAGAGAAGCGAGCGCGCGGGCGCTGTGGAAGCCGCGCGACGCGCGAGTTTCGGATGCGCTGGATCCGCAAGATCAAGCATCACCACACGCTGGGCACGCTTGCTCGCAATCCACGCATAGGGGCGACCCGCCACACGGCCCAACACAATCTCTCGCGGATCGCGCTCCTCCCGGGGCCGCCCTTCATCCACGAGCGGACGAATATCCTCGCGCGCCAGCAGATCGGCCTTCACTGCGGCATCGGAATAGGTCACGCGAAAGAAACTCACGCGCTGCTCGCCGCGCTCAGCCACGCCCGCCAAAACGCTGCCATCCGCTTGGTCCAGCAGCGAGAGGCTCGTCGGCCGACTGCCGCGCGGGAGCTCGGTCACCCCCGCCAGCACCGGCTCCGCACCGCGCAAATCAATCCACACAATCGCATTGTTCTTGCGAAAGAGAACCGCCGCAAGACGCCCATCCTCGCTGATCGCAACCGCCGTGGGGTTCAGACTCGCCGCCGATTTGCCGAGCAACGCGGGCAATCCCGAGAACTCGCGATAGGGAACTTCCTGCAGACGGTTGTCTTCCCAACCCGAGAGATTCTGTAGATCCAGGAAACCGACCGAACCCGGCGCACCTCGCTTGCCGCGACCGCCGTTGGCGACCAACGCCCAGCGGCCATCGGGCGAAATCGCCACGCTCTCGGGGCGAAACCCGACCAGTTGCGAGCGCAACAGGCGGCCGGGCGATTTTTCGCGAAGGTCCAAGAACAACACCTCCCCGCGAGCGCGAGGGTCGAGCGGACGCGACAAGGCAATGGCGAGCGGCTGCGAGGGATGCACCGCAATGGCCATCGGCCGACCCGGCGTCGGAATGGCCATGAGCGAATCCGTTGGCGGAAAGGCGTCCACAACGGTCAGCGACGGTTTTGCCCAATCGGCCCTGTGCAGATGGATTTCCTGCTGTTCCGGATCGGTCGTCAAAAGCCATCGAAAGTCAGACGACACAGCAATGCGCTCCGCATTGGCCGCCGCCACCGAAAGGTCCGTCAGATACTCAAACGACACCTCTTGCGCCCGTGCGGCAAGAGTGAGACAGAAAGAAAGAATAAACAGGAAATAGCGCAACTTCATTCCATGCACCCTACCGGCTGACCCGAAAGCTGCCAAGCAAATGGCGCTCTTTGGGCAGCATTATCAGTTGTCCTCAACGCGCGCCCATTCTAGCCTGAACCCGAATGTCCATCACTCGCATCACATCCAAGAGCGCGCAAGAAACGCGCAGCGCAGCCGCGGCGCTCAAGCCGCGCCTCAAACCCGGCGTTGTCCTCGCGCTCCATGGCGACCTCGGCGCGGGCAAGACCTGTTTCGTGCAGGGCCTCGCCGATGCGCTCGGCTGCGCAGAACCCGTCACCAGCCCCACCTTCACGCTGCTCCACGAATATCCCGGCGACCTCCCGCTCTTTCACGCGGACCTCTACCGCATGGACAGCGCCGACGAAGTGCAGCGGGCGGGGATTCTCGAATACCTCGATGCCGGCGGGGTCCTCGCGATTGAATGGGCCGACCGCGCCGCCGCTCTCCTGCCGGCCGCCACGATTCACGTGCGCATCTCTACAGGCGACGAACCCACCACACGTTTCATCGAAATCGAAGAGCTGGACCCACAATGATCCTCGCTTTTGAACAATCCTCCCGCCGCGGCAGCATCGCACTCTGCCGCGCAAGCGAAACTCTCGCCCACCGCGAATGGGACGATCCCCTCGCGCGGCATACGCGCATGGGGCCCGCGCTTCAGGAGCTGCTGAAAGAATCCGCCCTCCAGTGGGATGCTCTCACAGCCATTGCCGTGGGCCGCGGCCCCGGCTCGTTCTCCGGTCTGCGAGCGGCCATCACCACAGCCCGCGTCCTGGCTGCGCCGAGCGCCATTCCCGTCATGGCGTTGAGCAGCGGCGCGGCGTTGGCACACGACTGGTTCTCTCGCAATCCCACCGTTGCAACTCCGCTCGTCGTGGCAGGCGACGCGCGGCGCGGCGCGATTTGGTATGCCGTCTTCCACCCCAACACCCCCGGCATGCGGCCCTCCACCGACTGGACCCTCGCGCCTGCAGCCGAGTTTTCCGCTCGTCTGCCCGCAAACGCCACCCTCGCAACAAGCGATCGCGCGCGCTTGCTCGCCGCCCTGGGCGATGCCGCCTCCGCGCTCGAACCGATCGAAGAAGTGTTTCCGACCGCGACGGCCCTCGCACACCTTGCGCAAATGCGCTTCGACGCGTCGCTGCCCAGCGAACCCCCGGAGCCGCTCTACCTCCACGCGGCCACACTCGCCTGAACGCTTCACCGCGCGCCGATGTTGCTTGAAGATTGCGCGAAAGTCGGCATACTACTGGGATTCCTGCAATGGAACTCTAACCTCGGGTGCTGGGTCTTATGTCTGGTAATGAATCGGTCAATCTGTATGCCGACAACGCAGATTTCGTCGAGCAACTCTATCGCCAATATCTAGCCAATCCGGCTGATGTATCCGAATCGTGGCGCACGTATTTCGACGCGCTGAACGCGCACGACGCCGAATATCTCAACACTCCAGACGCAGACGAAATCAGCCGCGCCATGCGGCAGCGCGCGCACCATCGCGCCGCCGCGCCCGCTCAGGCCGCAGCGCCGGCCGGCTCGGATATGGTTCGCAAACAGGCGGCCGTGCTGCGCCTCATCCACGCCTATCGCCTCCTGGGCCATCACCGCGCGCAAGTGGACCCCATCAACCTTCGCGGCCTGCCCATCATTCCGGATCTCGACCCGTCCTATCACGGCCTGCGCGAATCCGATTATGACCTCGTGTTCAACACGGGCAACCTCGCAGGCTATGCCGAGATGAAGCTGCGCGACATCCTCGAGATGCTCAAGGAGACCTATACCGAGCACATCGGCGCAGAGTTCATGCACATCGCCGATGTGAACGAAAAGCGCTGGCTGCAAACGCGACTCGAGTCCACCCGCACAAATCCCGATTATCCAAACGACTTCAAACTCCGCCTCCTGGAGCGTCTGACCGCAGCGGAGGGCATGGAACAATTTCTCCACGCGAAATACTCGGGACAAAAACGCTTCTCCCTCGAAGGCGGCGAAACCCTCATCACCGCCCTCGACGAAATCATCATGCGCTCGGGCACGCAGGGCATGGAAGAAATCGTAATCGGCATGGCCCATCGCGGCCGCCTCAACGTGCTCATCAACATCATGGGCAAATCGCCGCAGGAACTCTTTGAAGAGTTCGAAGGCAAACACCGCTGGAAGGGCGAATACACCGGCGATGTAAAATATCACTCCGGCTTTTCATCCGACGTGCAGACCCCGGGCGGCATCGTGCACCTCGCGCTCGGCTTCAATCCCTCACACCTGGAAATTGTGAACCCCGTCACCTGCGGCTCCGTGCGCGCGCGCCAGGAACAGCGCCACGACGAAGCGCGCGAAAAGGTGCTGGGTATTTTGATCCACCGCGACGCCGCATTCGCAGGGCAAGGCGTCGTCTACGAAACGCTCAACCTCGCGCAAACGCGCGGCTACGGAACAGGCGGAACGCTGCACATCGTGGTGAACAACCGGATCGGCTTCACCACGAGCCACCCGCTCGACGCGCGCTCGGCGCTCTACTGCACCGACGTCGGCAAGGTGATTCAGGCCCCGATCTTCCACGTCAACGGAGACGACCCGGAAGCGGTCGCCTTCATCGTGCAACTGGCCGTCAACTTCCGGCAAGCCTTCAAGCGAGACGTGGTGATTGATCTGGTCTGCTATCGCCGCCACGGCCACAACGAGGCGGACGAGCCCGCCGCCACGCAGCCGATGATGTATAAGAAAATCCGGAACCACCCCACCACGCGAAAGCTCTACGCCGATAAACTCGAAGCGAGCGGGGTAATTCAGCCCGGCGAGGCAGACCGCATGGCGCAGGAATATCGCGATGCCCTCGCGGCGGGCAAGCAGGTCGTCCCGGATATCGTCACGGGACAAAAGAATCCCTACCGCATCAATTGGAGCAAGTTCCGCGGGACAAACTGGACGGACCCCTATCAAACCGCCGTTCCCGTTGCGCGAATCCGGCAATTGGGTGCCAAGCTCAACGAACTCCCCGAAGATTTCGAATTGCACCCGCGCGTCGCCAAGATCATTGACGATCGAATCAAGATGGCGTCCGGCGCGCTCCCGATTGATTGGGGCTTCGCTGAAAATATGGCCTATGCAACCCTCGTCGAAGAGGGCTACCCCGTTCGCATCTCCGGCCAGGATAGCGGGCGCGGGACGTTCTTCCACCGCCACTCGGTCCTGCACAACCAGCGAACCGGCGACGAATATATTCCGATCCAACACCTCTCGCAGGACCAGGCCAACTTCCGCGTGATTGACTCCATCCTCTCCGAGGCGGCCGTGCTTGGCTTTGAATATGGTTATAGCGCCGCCACGCCAAACGCGCTCGTGATTTGGGAGGCGCAATTCGGCGACTTCGCCAACAATGCGCAGGTGGTCATTGATCAGTTTATCGTCGCCGCCGAACAGAAATGGGGATTGCTCTGCGGCCTCGTCATGATGCTGCCGCACGGATGGGAGGGCCAGGGGCCCGAGCATACCTCCGCGCGTCTGGAACGCTTCCTTCAACTCGCCGCTCAGGACAACATTCAGGTCTGCTATCCCAGCACGCCCGAACAAATGTTCCACCTCCTGCGCCGCCAGATGATCCGCCCCTACCGCAAGCCGCTCATCATCATGACACCCAAGAGCATGCTGCGCCTCAAAGAATCCTTCTCCACGCTCGAAGACCTCTCCAACGACCGCTTCGACCCCGTCATTGGCGAAGTGGACCCCCTCAAGCCATCCGATGTGCGGCGCGTCTGCCTTTGCTCCGGCAAAGTCTTCTACGACCTGCTCGATGCGCGACGCGCGCGCAAGATCAACGACATCGCCATCGTTCGTATGGAGCAGCTCTATCCCTTCCCCGCCGAAGACCTCGCGCGCGAACTCAACCGCTACATGCGTGCGCGCGAAGTCTATTGGGTGCAGGAAGAGCCGCAAAACCAGGGCGCGTGGTATTCCATTCAGGACACGCTTCGCCTCGTCTTGCTGCCGGGACAAACCTTGAGTTACGCCGGTCGGCTCCCGATGGCCGCCCCCTCGGGTGGCGACTACCACAAGCACATTGAGCGCCAAAAACACCTCGTTGATAGCGCGCTGGCTCGCAAAGCTGGCGAAGAAACAGAAATACTTTCGGCCCGGCCACAACTGATCGCCACCACACCCGCCGAGTCCACTGGAGGAAAAACCTGATGTCCGCAATCGAGATCAAGGTCCCTGTATTCCCGGAGTCCATCCAAGAAGGCACCCTCTCCGCCTGGCACAAAAAGGCCGGACAGCGGGTGGAAACCAACGAGAAAATCGCGGATATTGAGACCGACAAGATCGTGCTCGATGTCACCGCGCCCACCGCAGGTGTGCTCACGGAACTTCGTGTGCAAGAAGGCGCAACCGTGACGCGCGAGCAAGTCTTGGGTCTTCTCGACCCTGCGGCAAAACCCGCCGCAACACCCGTCGTCCCCGACACCCCGCCCCCGGCTCCTGCGCCTGCGCCAGCACCGGCGGCGAAGAAGACAGAGCCGAAGAGCGCGCCGTCAAAGACGCCGCCCGCACCCGCGGCCCCGCCGCCGGCACCCGCAAAACCAGCGGTGTCCTTCCCCGAAGATGAATATAGCCCCGCCGTGCGACGCCTCATCAAAGAGCACAACCTGAATCCCAAAGAAATCACGGGGCACGGAAAGGAAGGGCGCATCACCAAAGCCGATGTCCTCCGCCACCTCGAACACTCGCCCCACCTCTCCCGCCAATTCGGCAGCGATACGCCCACCGTTCCGGAGCCGGAGGCCGCTGCCAGCGCAGCCGCACCGCAACCCGCAGCAGCCGCCGACAATCGCCCCGTCACCCGCGTGAAAATGACGCGCTTGCGCGCGCGCGTTGCCGAACGACTCGTTCAGGCGCAACAGACGGCCGCAATCTTGACCACGTTCAACGAAATCAACATGCAGGCCGTCATGGAATTGCGCGCGCGTCACAAGGAACGCTTCGAGCGCGAGCACGGAATCAAACTCGGCTTCATGTCCTTCTTTGTGAAGGCCACAGTCGAGGCGCTGGCTCGATACCCCGTCGTCAATGCGTCCATCGAGGGCGACGAAATCGTCTACCACCAATACTTCGATCTCGGAATCGCCGTCAGCGCGCCTCGCGGGCTCGTGGTCCCCGTCCTGCGCGATGCTGAGCAGCTCTCGCTGGCCGAAATCGAAACCGCAATCGCCGACTTCGGAAAACGCGCGCAGGAGAACAAGCTCGCGCTTGAGGACCTCTCTGGCGGCACGTTCACCATCTCGAATGGCGGCGTCTTCGGATCGCTCCTGAGCACACCCATTCTGAACCCGCCCCAAAGCAGCATCCTCGGAATGCACCGCATTCAAGAGCGCCCCGTGGTGGAAAATGGCGCCATTGTCATTCGCCCGATGATGTATGTGGCGCTCTCCTATGACCACCGCATCATTGACGGGCGCGAGGCGGTTC
>WBZO01003143.1_pt1 | contig 10443 bp, 12 predicted proteins | sample 5204261 | NCBI WGS metagenome assembly WBZO01 (sample SAMN12412400, study PRJNA552823) | activated sludge metagenome | isolation source: activated sludge from anammox sidestream of wastewater treatment plant... | place: USA: North Carolina | collected 2017-09
CCTGCAGGATGACGTCCCCGCTTTGCAACCCCGCCTTGTCGGCCGGGCTGCCCGGGTCGACGCTGGAGACGAGCGCGCCCGCCGGACGCTCGAGCTTGAAGGAGTCGGCCAGCGCCTGGTTCACGTCCTGGATGGCCACGCCCAGCCGCGCGTGGCTGGCGTGCCCGGTGGCGACGATCTGGTCCTTCACGCGCACCGCCAGGTCGATCGGGATCGCGAACGACAGGCCCTGGTAGCCGCCGCTGCGGCTGAAGATCTGCGAGTTGATGCCCACCACCTCGCCGCGCGCGTTGAACAAGGGCCCGCCCGAGTTGCCGGGGTTGACGGCGACGTCGGTCTGGATGAAGGGCACGAAGCTGTCGTCGGGCAGCGAGCGCCCCTTGGCGCTGACCACGCCCGCGGTGACGCTGTTCTCGAAGCCGAAGGGCGAGCCGATGGCCAGCACCCACTGCCCGACCTGCAGGTCGCGCGCGCTGCCCAGCGGCACCGTGGGCAGCCCGGTGGCGGCGATCTTCAGCACCGCGATGTCGGTCTTCGGGTCGGCGCCCAGCACCTTGGCCTCGAACTCGCGCCGGTCGGTGAGCTTGACCGTCACCTGCTTGGCGTCGCGCACCACGTGCGCATTGGTGAGGATGACGCCGTCGGGGCTGACGATGAAGCCCGAGCCCTGGCCACGCATAGGCATCTCGCGCGGCATCTGCCAGCCTTGGCGCCTGGTGGCCAGCCAGCTGCCGCCCGAAGACGGCGAAGACGCGGCCGACGCGCAGCGCGGTTTCATCGCCACGCTGCCCGACGCCGAGGTGCGCCGCGCCGACGGCGGCAGCGTCTGGAGCCAGCGCGCCTATGGTTTTCTCGACGACGAACAATCGCCCGACACCGTGCACCCCGGCCTGTGGCGGCAGGCGCGGCTGAACCGGGTGCACGGCCTGTTCCAGGTGACGGCGCGCATCTTCCAGGTGCGCGGGCTGGACATCGCCAACATCACGTTCATCGAAGGCGATGAAGGCCTGATCGCGGTCGACGCGCTGACCTGCGCCGAAACCGCGGCGGCGGCGCTGGCGCTGTACCGCAAGCACCGCGACCCCTTAAGCCGCCGGCCGCTGCACACGGTGATCTACACGCACAGCCATGCCGACCACTTCGGCGGTGTGCACGGCCTGGTCGATGAAGCCGACGTGCGCGCCGGCCGTGTGCAGGTGATCGCCCCGGCCGGCTTTCTGCACCACGCGGTGGCCGAGAACGTGCTGGCCGGCGTGGCCATGGCGCGGCGCTCGCAGTTCCAGTTCGGCCAGACCCTGCCCAAGGGCCCGGCCGGCCAGGTGGACGCCGGCCTGGGCAAGACACTGCCGCTGGGCCGGCCGGGGCTGATCGCGCCCACGCGCGAGATCGCGGCCGAGCACGAGGTGCTGACGATCGACGGCCTGGCCATCGAGTTCCAGCTGACGCCCGAAACCGAAGCGCCGGCCGAGATGCATTTGTTCATCGCCAGCGAGGGCGCGCTGAACCTGGCCGAGAACGCCACCCACACGCTGCACAACCTGTGCCCGCTGCGCGGCGCCCAGGTGCGCGACGCGCTGGCCTGGTCCAAGTACCTGAACCAGGCCCTGCACCGCTACGGCCCGCGGACCGAGGTGGTGCTGGCCCAGCACCACTGGCCGACCTGGGGTCGCGATCGCGCCTGCCGACTGCTGGCCGAACAGCGCGACCTGTACCGCCTGCTGCACGACCAGACCGTGCGCCTGATGAGCCATGGCCTGAAAGCCGCCGAGATCGCCGAAGGCCTGCAGCTGCCGCCGGCGCTGGCCGCACGCTGGCACACGCGTGGCTTCTACGGCACGGTGTCGCACAACGTGAAGGCCATCTACCAGCACTACCTCAGCTGGTACGACGCCAACCCGGCCAACCTGCACGCGCTGCCGCCGGTGGAGGCCGCGCGCAAGACCGTGGCCTATATGGGCGGCGCCGACGCCCTGCTGGCGCGCGCGCGCGACGACTTTGCGCGGGGTGAATTCCGCTGGGTGGCCGAGGTGATGAAACAGCTGGTCTACGCCCAGCCCGACCTGGCGCCGGCACGCGAGCTGGCGGCCGCGGCGCTGGAGCAGATGGGCTTCCAGGCCGAATCGGCGACCTGGCGCAACGCCTTTCTGCTGGGCGCGCGTGAATACCGCGACGGCCCGCCGCCACCCCCGCCGGCCGGCGCGGGCATGGCCATGCTGGGGGCGCTGGACAACGAGCTGCTGTTCGACGCACTGGCCGTGCGAGTGCACGCCGGCCGGGCCGAAGGGCTGGCCTTCACGCTGGCCTGGCACTTCACCGACCGCGACGAGCTGTGGCTGAGCACGTTGTCGCACGGCGCCTTGAGCAGCCTGCGCATCGCCGACCCAGCCGTCGCCGCCGCGGCCGACCTGCGGATCACCACAGACCGGCCGACGCTGGACGCCATCCTGCAGCAACGCCTGCCGCCGCCGCAGGCCGTCAGCGAAGGGCGGCTGCAGCTGCAGGGCCAGGCCGCGCTGCTGCCGCGCTTCTTCGGCCTGCTGGACCGCTTCAGCGGCAGCTTCGCGGTGGTCGACGCCGCGCCCTGGCCGCTGTGACGACAACAACCATCGAGGAGACTTCTGATGTCCAGCCCTGACACGCCGCGTACCGGCCGCACCATCGCCGAGTCGGTGCCGCACTGGCCGGCCCGGCCGCAGCGCCCGGCGGGTGCGCCCAACATCCTGGTGATCCTGTTCGACGATGTCGGGTTCTCTGACTTCGGGTGTTATGGTTCCAGCATTCGCACGCCCAACATCGACGGCCTGGCCGCGCAAGGGCTGCGCTACACCGGCTTTCACACCACGGCCATGTGTTCGACCACGCGCGCGGCGCTGCTGACCGGGCGCAACCACCATGCCGTGGGCATGGGCTGCCTGGCCAACTTCGACAGCGGCTTCGACGGTTACCGCGGCAAGATCAGCCCGGCCGCCGGCACGCTGGCCGAAATGCTGCGCCCGCAGGGCTGGCGCAACTACATGGTGGGCAAGTGGCATGTCACGCCGCTGACGCAGACCGGCCCGGCCGGCCCTTACGACGGCTGGCCGCTGGGCCGCGGCTTCGACCGCTACTACGGCTTCATGGACGCCGAGACCGACCAATACGCGCCCGAGCTGGTGCGCGACAACACCCACGTCGACCCGCCGGCCACGCCGGACCAGGGCTATCACCTCACGGCCGACCTGGTCGACGAAGCCATCCGCATGCTGGCCGACCACCAGGCCGATGCGCCCGATGCCCCCTGGCTGCTGTGGCTGGCGCTGGGCGCCTGCCATGCGCCGCACCAGGCGCCGCAGGACCTGATCCGCAGCTACGACAGCCAGTTCGCCCATGGCTGGGATGTCGAGCGCGAACAGCGCCTGGCGCGCCAGAAGGCGCTGGGCCTGGTGCCGGCCGACACCGAACTGCCGCCGCGCAACGACGGCGTGCCGGCCTGGGACACGCTGGGCGAGGCCGAGCGCCGTGTCTTCACGCGGCTGCAATCGGCGTTTGCCGGCATGCTGGACCATGCCGACCAGCACATCGGCCGGCTGCTGGCCTTTCTGCGCGACGCGCGGCTGGACGACGACACCCTGGTGCTGGTGCTGTCGGACAACGGCGCCAGCCAGGAAGGCGGGCCGCTGGGCTTCGTCAACGCCATGGGGCCGTACAACCTGAAGCCCGAGGACATGGCGGAGAAACTGCGCCGCATCGACGACATCGGCGGCATCGACACCCATTCCAACTTTCCCCAAGGCTGGGCGATGGCGTCGAACACGCCGCTCAAGCGCTACAAGCAGAACACCCACGGCGGCGGCATTCGCGACCCGCTGGTGATGGCCTGGCCCAAGGGCATCAGCGCGCGCGGCGAACTGCGCCACCCCTTCTGCCACGCCAGCGACCTGCTGCCCACCTTGCTGGAGCTGTGCCGCGTGCAGCCGCCGGCGCAGATCAACGGCGTGGCGCAGCTGCCCATCAGCGGCCAGAGTTTCGCCGCCAGCCTGGCCGACCCCGCGGCGCCGGCGCGCGCCACGCCGCAGTACTTCGAGATGTTCGGCCACCGCGGCATCTGGCACCAGGGCTGGAAAGCCGTGGCCTGGCACGCGCCGGGCACGCCCTTTGACGCCGACCGCTGGGAGCTGTACCACCTGGCCGAAGACTTTGCCGAGAACCACAACCGCGCCGACAGCGAGCCCGAACGCCTGAAGGCGCTGCAGGACCTGTGGTGGCGCGAGGCCGAGGCCAACCAGGTGCTGCCGCTGGACGAACGTTTCGGCGCACGTTTTGCCGAGAACGCCCGCCGCAGCCAGGGCGCTCGCTCGCAGTTCGTCTTTCACGCCGGCATGGGCCACCTGCCCACCGACGTGGCGCCCGACGTGCGATCCCGCAGCTATCGCATCGAAGCCGAGCTGCTGATCCCCGAAGGCGGCGCCGAAGGCGTGCTGATCGCCCATGGCGACGCCACCTCGGGCTACAGCCTCTACCTGCAAGGCGGCCACCTGGTGCACGACCTCAACATCGGTGGCCTGCACCAGTTGCTGCGTTCGGACCGGGCGGTGCCGCCAGGGCGGCGGCGGCTGGCCTTCAGCATGACGCTGGGACCGATGGTGCTGACGCCGCCGATTCAAGGCCTGGGCCGGGTGGAGGTGCCGTCCAGCCGGCGCGGCAGCCTGTTCATCGACGGCGAGCCGGTGGGCGAAACGCTGTTCAAGGTGGGCTTCACCTCGCTGATCTCGTGGTCGGGCCTGGACATCGGCCGCGACCGCGCCAGCCCGGTCTCGCACTACGCCGCGCCGTTTGAATTCACCGGCCGGCTGTTCCACGTCACGCTGACGCTGGCGCCGCAGCAGGCGCTGGCCGGCGCCGCCATCGGCCAGGCCGAGATGGCGCGGCAGTAGCGGCCGCCGCCGCACCGCCGGCGGCGGTGCTGGCCGATCAGCCCGGGCTGCCGGTCTCGACCAGTGACTTCAGCCGTTGGAACTGCTCGGCCAGCACGCCGTTCACCGGCCCGGCCAGTTTGTCCAGCGCCGCATCGGCCGGGCCGCCGACACGGTAGTGCAGGCGCAGCACCGTCTTGCCGTCCTGCTGGCCGATGCCGAGGTTCAGCACGCCTTGCACCGGCAGGTCTTGCAGCGGGCCCAGGCCGCCGTGCAGGCGCAGCAGCCGCCCCGGCATCACCAGCACCACCTGGGCGTGCTGCACCGCGCCGCCGTCCCAGCGTTCGCACCAGCAGCCGCCGGCGCGCAGGTCCAGCGACAGGTTGTCGGCTTTGCCCGAATAGGTGTGGCTGCCGTTCCACCAGCGCGGCAGCTGCACGATGGCCTGCCAGACGGCGTCGGGGCTGGCTTTGACCTCGTCGCGAAAGCTGGCGACGAAGCCCTGGGCCGAGACCTGGCTCAGCTCGGCCTGCGCAGCCAGCGGCAGCAGGGCGGCCAGCGCCAGCAGCGTGGCGCGCTTCATTGCCAGGCCCCCAGGATGGCACCCATCGCGGTGAAGGCCAGTACCAGGTAGCCGCTGTTGATGAGCCACAGCTTGAACGAGCGGCGCTCGAACAGGTAGAGCACGCCCAGCGACATCGCCACCCAGCCCAGGCCGGTGGCAAAGCCCGCGAAGACCGCAAAGCCCAGGCTGGCCTTGGCGCCGATGAACGCCGCCAGGTTGAAGGCCATCACCAGCGCGGCCAGAAAGGCCAGGCCGAAGATGCGGGCCATCGGCGCCTGACGCAGCTGTTCGTCGCTGAGCCCGGCCTCGCGCTGCCAGGCGCGCGAGAATGCCAGCGGCGAGTACCACAGGCCGCCGATCGCGAAGTGCACCACCGCGGCGGCCAGCACGGCGGCATAACTGAACTGCAGCTTGTCCATGTCGTTCTCCGGTTCGTTCCAGCGGCCGGCGCCGTCCTCCGGGGCGACCCGATCCGAAGCCCATGGTGGGGCCGCACCCGGGGCCGACGCAAGCCCGCCGGCACCCAAAGCCGACGGCGGCCGGCTCGAAGCGGACAACGCGCTGCCGAATCCGCCGCCGGCCCAGGCCGCGCGCCGCCCCGGCGTGCGGGTCGATGACCGGCGCGTGATGCTGGCCGGCTCGCTGGGCTTTGGCCTGCTGATCCCGCAGCTCAGCGGCCTGTTCGGCAGCCTGGGCCCGGGCGACCTGCGCTTCTGGGCCGGGCAGGCAGCCTACCTGGCACTGGCCCTGGCCGTCTGGGCCGGCAACCGCTGGCTGCTGTTCCGGCAGCGCGAACATTTCGACTGGTTCGGCCAGCCCTGGCGCAAGCTGGTGATGCTGGTGGTGGCCAACGTGTTGTACACGGCGCCGGTCACGGTGCTGGGGCTGTGGCTGGCCGCGCTGCTGATGGGCCAGCCGCTGCCGCGCGCGGCGCTGCAGCTGGTGGTGGCGGTCAACGTGATCTGCGTGCTGTTCGTGACCCATGCCTACGAGACGCTGTTCCTGATCCGCGAGCGCGAGTCCGACCTGATGTGGGTCGAACGGCTGCAGCGGGCCCGCGCCCAGGCCGAGCTGGCTGCGCTGAAAGCCCAGGTCGACCCGCATTTCCTGTTCAACAGCCTGAACACGCTGGGCCATCTGATCAGCCACGACAGCGCCCGCGCGCGTGAATGCTGCGACACGCTGGCCGAGATCTACCGCTACGTGCTGGCCGCGCGCGATCACGATCTGGTGCCTCTGGCCGACGAGCTGGCGTTTCTGCGCCAGTACCAGCGCCTGCTGGAACTGCGCTTTGACCAGGCCGTGCAGCTGCAGCTCGACCCGGCGCTGCAGGCTGCCGGCGCGCGCTGGCTGCTGCCGCCGCTGGCTTTGCAGACGCTGCTGGAGAACGCCGTCAAGCACAACCGCATGGCGCAGGACGAGCCGCTGCGGCTGCGGCTGGGCCTGCAGGGCGATTGGGTGGTCGCGCACAACCGCCGCCGGCCGCGCAGCAGCGCGCTGCCGGGCAGCGGACGTGGCCTGGCCAACCTGGACGAACGCTGCCGGCTGCTGAGCGGGCGCGCATTGCGCGTGCGCCGCAGCGAGCAGGACTTCGAGCTGGACCTGCCGCTGGTGGCCGCCCCATGAAGCTGTTCATCGCCGAAGACGAAGCACCGGCGCGCGAACGCCTGCTGGAGCTGATCGGCCGCGTGGCGCCCCAGGCCGTGCTGCTGGGCCATGCCGACAGTGTGCAGGCCACCCGCGACTGGCTGGCCGCGCACGCACCGCCCGACCTGCTGCTGCTGGACATCCAGCTGGCCGACGGGCTGTCGCTGGAGCTGTTCCGCGACCGTGCGCCCGACTGCCCGGTGATCTTCACCACCGCCTACGACCAGTTTGCACTGCAGGCTTTTCAGGCGCTGGCAGTGGACTACCTGCTCAAGCCCATTGCCGACGCGGCGCTGGCCCGCGCCTTTGCCAAGGCCGGGCGACTGCGCGCCGGTTTTGCGGCCGACGTGGCCGGCTGGCTGGCCACGTCGGGCGTACCGGCGGTGGTGTACCGCCAGCGCTTGCTGGGCCGCCAGGGCGGCCAGCCGATGCACGTGCTGCCGGTGGCGCAGCTGGCCTACCTGGTCTCGGTCGACAAACTGGCCTTCGCCGTGATGGCTGACGGTCGACGTTACCTGCTGGACGGCACGCTCGCCGACCTGGCGCTGGAACTGGACCCCGCGCGCTTCTTCCGCGCCAGCCGCCAGGTGCTGGTGGCGGCGTCGGCCATTGCCGCTTACAGCCCGGCCGGCAAAGGCCGGCTGCGGCTGGACCTGCGGCCGCGGCTGGACGACGAGTTGCTGGTCAGCCAGGAGCGCGCCGCCGAGTTCAAGGCCTGGCTGCAGCAGGCGCCGGCTTAGCCGCTGCCTCTTGAGCCTCGCCCGCGCTGGCGGCCTGCGATCGGGGCTTGACAGTGAGCGGGTCGCGCTCGATACTGAACCTTATGGTTAAGTATGAGCGCGCGGCGCTGGACCCCGTGTTTGCGGCGCTGGCCGACGGCACGCGGCGCGAGGTGCTGGACCGACTGGGCGGGGGGCCGCTGAGCGTCAGCGAGCTGGCGGCCGGCCATGCCATGTCGCTGCCCGGTTTCATGAAACACCTGGCGGTGCTGGAAGCGGCCGGGCTGATCGCGCGCGCCAAACAAGGCCGCGTGGTGCAGTGCGAACTGGCGGCCGGGCCGCTGCAGGACGCTGCCGCCTGGATTGTTCGTTATCAATCGTTCTGGACCGGCCGGCTCGACGCGCTGGACCGTTACCTGCACTCCCAGGGAGATCTTGCGTGTCCCCCAACGCCCCCGTCGAACCCGCCCCCGCCGAACCCGCAGCCGTCCACCTGCGCCGCCACTACGCCGCCGCGCCGCAAGCGGTCTGGCGCGCCTGGACCGACCCGCAGGCGCTGATGGCCTGGTTCGGCCCCGCCGGCCCGGGCACGGCGACGGTGGCCGAGATGGACCTGCAGGTCGGCGGGCGTTACCGCTTCGCCTTCAGCACGCCCGACGGCGAGGCGCACGAGGTCAGCGGTGTCTACCAGGAGGTGCAGCCACCGTTTCGCCTGGTCTTCAGCTGGGCCTGGCACAGCACGCCCGAGCGGGTGTCGCGCGTCACGCTCGACCTGCAGCCGGCCGACGGCGGTTGCGAGCTGCGTTTCACCCACGACCGCTTCTTCGACGAACGGGCGCGCGCCAATCACCAGCGCGGCTGGCCCTCGTTCCTGCAGCGCCTGGACGGCTGGCTGAGTGCCACGCCGAGCGGATCGCCTTCTTCTGTCACCACCCCAAGGACCTGTGAATGAGCACCTCTCACGGCAGCTGCCACTGCGGCCGCATCCGCTTTGAAGTCGACGGCGCGCCCGCCGGCGTGATGGCCTGCAACTGTTCGATCTGCCAGCGCAAAGGCGCGCTGATGTGGTTCGTGCCGCGCGAGCAGCTGCGCCTGTTGACGCCGGAAGCGGACAGCAGCGTCTACCGCTTCAACAAACACGTGATCCAGCACCGCTTCTGCCCGGTCTGCGGCATTCACCCCTACGGCGAAGGCACCGACCCCAAAGGCCAGACCATGGCGGCGGTGAACGTGCGCTGCCTGGAAGACGTGGACCTGGCGGCGCTGCCCGTCACCGCGTTCGACGGCCGCGCGTTGTAAGACGGAAGGCGGCTGCGCGGCCCTCACAGCCCGTCGAAGCGATAGCCCACGCCGTAGATCGAGCGAATGGTCTCCTGGCCCGGCAGCAGCCGCTCCAGCTTGCGGCGCAGGTTCTTCACGTGGCTGTCGATGGCGCGGTCGCTCAATGCCCGCTGGTCGTCGGGCATAGATTCTTTTGCTGTGAGTTCTTTGCCTTTCGCGAAGAAGATCAGGCAGTGATCAGGCGGCGCGGGCAACGGCGGAGTACGCGTTGGGGAAGTGGTGCTCACGCAAATACAGCGACGTACCCATCGTTCGCCTGCCGTAGGCGGTGACGCGCCAGCGGCGCGAGCGCGGGACCTTGGCGATGAGTCCGTGCGCGTGCAGCCGCCTGAAGCAGCGGCCGACCTTCGCGCTGGCCTTCTTCGGGTCCTCGGCGCACGCGCGCAACCAGCATGTGCCTGTCAGCCGGGATCGGATGTCGCGGTTGGTAAAGCCGTTCAGACAATGCTCGCCGTCCATCAGGCTCTTGAAGAGCGTGGCGTCGTCTTGCGCCATCGGATTGAACCCCGGGCAAGAGCGACCCGCGGCATCCTTCTTGGTAGTGGTCAGGCGCTGCAGCGCCTGCGTGCCCGGCGTCGGATCATCGACTGCAGCCAGGGCATCGAGGTAGCGGGCGTTGGCCTGCAGCGAGATCTCGCGGTAGCGGAACAGATACGCCACGCCCTTGCGCAACGCCACCCACTCGGTGCGCTGCTTGCCATCGCGCAAGACGTTCTTGCGCACGCGGAACTCTTCGGGGTTGTTGATCACCGTCTCCACCCGCAACACGAGCCCCGCCTTGTCGTACATCTTCAGCCAGTTCTGCTTGACGCGGTGCTTGATCCTCGAGCCGCCGGTGCGACGGCACACCAGAGTGGACAGATCGGAGACCACCTCACCCTGGAAGTTGCCCACCAGCTTGCGGCCGAGGAAGTTCATCACCTCCGTGGCCCCGAAGCACAGCGTGCTGTGGCTGAGCAAGCGCGGATACAGCTCGCGCAGGCCTTGGGTGTTCTTGAACATCACGTCGGTGGAGTACTCGGCCTGTGCCGCCACCCAGTAGTACTCGCAGCCGTGTAGCACATCGTCGAGCTGCGGCACCACTTGCCGGGCATAGCGGTTCAGCAGCCGCGGCCAGTTCAGGTGGGCGAACCGGTCAGCCAGACGCTGCGACCGCGCCAGTTCCTCGATGCGGATGAAGTGGACTTGCCCCTGTTCCACGGACGGTTACGTGCTGAGGTCTTCAGTGTTGTCGATCAGCACAGGTGCAGGGTTATCCACCGGCGGCGTGGCGCATGCC
>WBZO01007159.1_pt1 | contig 10443 bp, 9 predicted proteins | sample 5204261 | NCBI WGS metagenome assembly WBZO01 (sample SAMN12412400, study PRJNA552823) | activated sludge metagenome | isolation source: activated sludge from anammox sidestream of wastewater treatment plant... | place: USA: North Carolina | collected 2017-09
GTGCTCGACATGAGCGTCGATTCGATCCTGCGCGACGAGGCGAGCTGCCGCCTCGGCGACCTTGATCCGGCATCGCCGACCTGTGTCGATGCGATCGCCCGCATCACGCGCATCAACGGCGACCTGTACGGCATTTTCGTGAATCCCGTGAACGTCGCCCGCGAGACGACGAGCGGTCTCGATGTCAGCGCGCGCCTGCGCTGGCCCACGCGCATCGGCGATTTCCGGATCGACGCCAACCACACCTGGGTGAACGAGCACGAGTTCCAGCAGTTCCGCGGCGACCCGGTCGAGGACCAGTTCGCCGTGAACAGCGGCTTCGACATTCCCCGCACGAAGTCGAGCGCGACGCTCGGCTGGCGATACGGCGCGTGGACCGCGAGCCTGCACGCCGAGCGCCTCGGCAAGCTGCCGAACTCCGATTCGTACGACCAGGTCTACGACCCGGAAGACGGCGGCAGCCCGTGGATCGACGCGACCTGGCGCTACAACGCCTCTGCCGGCTACACGATCGGCGAGTCCCTGCAGGTCCTGGTCACGGTCGACAACCTCACCGACGAGATGCCGCCGAAGGATCCGACCTACACGGCCTACCCGTACTACGACGTGTCGTGGTTCGATTCGGTGGGACGCACGTACTACGTGACCTTCACGTACAAGTTCGGTGGCCGGCCGTTGCAGTGACAAAGAAACGCCGCGGGAGCCTTCGCTCCCGCGGCGCAAGTCAGCGAACACCGGGGAAGTTGTTCGCGGTTGAAAACGGGTCGATCAGTCGCGCGTGCCGACGTAGGACTGCGCGCCGGCGGCTGCGTACGCTTTCGCGACGCATCGCGCCCGCGCGAGCCGCACATCGACGCGCCCCTGCATCAGGTGTCCGCTGCCGGCTGCGAGCATCAGGGCGACCGGCCAGTGGCGCACGCAGTCGCTCGGGCGCAGCGCGGGCATCAACAGTGTCAGGGTTCGGGTGCTCATCGACACCCGGAATGGAGCAAGGGGCGTGCCAGCAGTGCACGCCTTGCAAATCAGCCAGTTACGAGCTCATCGCCGGCCGACCGGCGACGTGGACTGACGCGTCTTGTCACTTTCCGACCGGCAGGACGACGAGACAGGCCTGCCCCCGGGCGCGCAGTGCCGTGCAGATGTCTCGCGCCTGCGCCTCGTTGCGGGTTGCCGCGCGCAGCCGATGGAGCGTCCCTGCGCCGCTTCTCACCGCGGTCACGCTCGGCGAGAGGCCTGCCAGCGTGTCCGGATGGGCACGCGCAATCCTCTGCCATTCGCTCGTCGCCCTGGCGTCGGTGCTGAAGGCGCCAAGTTGTACGCCGTAGCGCATCTCCTGCGTGGCGGCGTGCGCAGCCGGGGCCGGCGCCGCAACGGGAATGGCCGCGCTCTTCGCCGGTGCAACCGGCGGCGGTGACGCGGGTGCCGCCGATGCCGGGCCCGGGCCCACGGTTGCAGGCGGCGCGACAGGCGACTGCGCGAGAGGCGCCTGGGATGCACCCGGTTGAGATGCCGGTGCGCCGGAGAGCGCGAAGTTCTCGATGCGGATGCGTGCCTCGCCGGACCACTTGCTGTCGGGGTGCTGCAGCAGATAGCGCTGGTACGCATCGAGCGTGTCGAGCGTGGCGGCATTCTGCCAGTCGCGCTCCTCGCCGAGCTGGCGGATACGCTCGCGCGCCTGGGTCGCGAGCACGCTGTCGCCGTGCTTCGCGACAAACGCGCCGTACGCCTCGATCGTGTCTGCCGTCTGCGCCGACTGCCAGTCCTGCCGCTCGCGGCTGCAGGCGCCGAGCACCGCGATGCAGGTCACGAATAATGCGATTCGCAGTGAGGCACCCATGGGCCTGCGCTCCTTCGAAGAATTGGCCCTGCTATTCTACCGCGCGGAGGACCCACGCATGTCAGATCTGCCGAAGCGGCGCCTGCTCGATCAGTTCGGCGCGACACCGACCTTCATCGCCGAAGGTTGCCGCATGCAGGGCGACCTCGAAACCCGCGGCCCGCTCGTGCTGTCCGGCACGCTGATCGGCGATGGCCGCATCGGCGGTGCGCTGTCGGTGTCGATCGGTGCGCACTGGCAGGGCGACGTTCACGCGAAGGCCGGCGTGATCGCCGGCGAAGTGACCGGGCGAGTCACGATCGAGGAAAAGCTCGAGATCGGCGCCACTGCGGTGATCCGCGGCAGCATCGCCGCAAAGACGCTCGCGATCGCCAACGGCGCCGTGATCGAAGGCGACATCGTCGTGACCGGCACTCAGCCGGTCGTCAAGTTCGACGAGAAGCGCAGCGCCTGACTCAGTTGCACGACGCCAGGCTGTTGATCCAGGCGGTGATCAACTGCACCCCCTGATCGTCGACCTGAAGAGACGCGAGCGGCGGCATCATCACCGAGGTTCCCCGCTGGTCGATGCGCTCGAGCAGCACCGAACTGCCGGGCGCACCCGGCGCAATGATGCGCGCGTTCGGCAGACCGAGGTCGCCCGCCTGCGGCAGCGCATTGCAGGTGTTGGTGGCGGCGAGCGCCGTCGTGTAACGCAGGTCCATATTGCTCGGGGTCGGGCCGCCCGGGCGGTGACAGAACGAGCAGTTCGTGTGCAGCCACGCCCGCGCACGTTCCGTGACTGTGCCGCTCGCGGCATCATAGGGATTCGGCATCGCAGGCAACGTCGACGGATCAGCCGTGATCGGTGGCGACAGCGTGTTGATGTGATTCAGCGTCGCGATCTGGTTCGCGGTGCGTCCGGTCGAGGGGTACAGCAGATTGCCGTTCAACTGCGCGGTTTCGAGCCCGAGGCTCCGCCCGGCTGCCGACGTATGACACGCGAGGCATTGCGCTTCGCTCGGGAAGATCCAGTCCTGCGTGCCGATCGTGACGGTCTTGCCGCCGACGACGCGCGTCGCATCCGTTCCACTGGCGTTCCACTCGTATGTGTAGCCCGCCCAGTTGCCGTTCGTGTGATGCATGAACAGGCGCGTTTCGACGAGCCGGGTGCCGATGCGGAAGTCCTTGCGCAGCACCGTGCCGACCGGAAAATCCCAGTCGCCATCGGTGGCGCTCGTGTCGATGTTCTGGCCGTTCGGCAGCGCGAGCCAGCGTGCCTTGTCGGCCCCGTCCGACCAGAAGCCGGCGTTCGGCGCGTACGGAATGAGGCCCGCCGCGGGCTGCGCAGGGTTGCCCGCCGCTCCACATCCACTCGCGGACAGCTGGGTTGCGACGCTGCCGCCGCTGCCTGCGCCCTGCACGAGCTGGTAGAGCCCGCCGTTATTGATGTCGACGACGTAGATTTCACCGTCCACGGCCTCGCCGAACGAGGAGATGCCGAGCCCCGTCGCGAGGCCCTGTGAAGCCGTCACGGTGACGGTCGGCTGCGACGACGACGGAATGTTCCAGACACGCCCGCTGCCGTAGTCGCCGAAGACGTACCGGCCGGCGAGCGACGGGATCGCGGTACCGCGATACACGTAACCACCGGTAATCGAAAATCCCTGGTTGTGATCGTATTCGGCGACCGGGTCGATGAACGGCCCCGAGCTGCCACATCCCGACACCCCAGACGTCGCATGCGCACCTTCGCGGCAGCGCCAGCCGTAGTTGCCGCCCGCGGCAGTGAGGCGATCGACTTCCTCCCATGCGGCCTGGCCGACATCGCCGATCCACAAGGCCCGATTGCCGCCTCGATCGAAGCTCCATCGCCACGGATTGCGAAAGCCATATGCATAGATCTCGCGACACTGCGCCGAAGTCGTCGTGCCCGACGTGCACAGCCCGCCGGTCGACGCGTACGGATTGGTCGCCGGAATCGTGTAATTGGTCGCCGAGGGGCCGCCGACATCGATGCGCAGCATCTTGCCGAGCACGGTCTGCAGGTTCTGGCCGTTGCCGTTCGTGCCGTGCTGGTCGTTGCCACCACCGCCGTCGCCGAAGCCGATGTAGAGGTAGCCGTCCGGCCCGAAGGCGATGTTGCCGCCGTTGTGGTTCGATTCCGGCTGGGCAACCGTGAGCAGCACCTGCTCGCTGCCAGGATCGAGTGCACCGCCGCCGCTCGCGAGCCGGAACGACGAAATGCGCGACGTGAGCGATCCCGGGTCAGTCGTCGTGTACGACAGGAACACGCGCGGGTCGGTCGGGAAATTCGGGTGGAAGGCCATGCCGAGCAGGCCGCGTTCACCGCCGGAATTCACCCGTGCGGTGATATCGACGAAGGCGGTGGGCGCGGCCGGGCTCGACACGTTGTCGAACATCATCACGCGCCCGCCCTGCTGCACGACATACCAGCGCGCGGCGTTGCCGGGCGCCTGCAACATTGCAACGGGCGTGCTGAAAGTCAGGTTCGGAAACACGCGCGCAATCGCGAGCGTGGTCGTCGGCTCGTCGCCGGCGAGACAGGTCGTGTTGCCCGGCCGCGTATCGAGGCCGTACACGGGCGCGGTGGGCGTCGTGATGTTGACGGCCGGCGTTTGGGCCGATTCGTTCGGGGGCGTGGCGCCATCGAAGGCGCTGACCGTGTATGTGTAGGCCGTGCCCGCCGCCACCGTGCTGTCGGTGTAGCTGTTCGTGGTCGGCGAGGCGAGCGGGGTCGTACTGCCGTTGCGATAGACGCGGTAACCGGCGACACCGCTGCCGCCCGTGTCGGTCGAGGCCGTCCAGGTGAGCCGCACTTGCGTGGGCGACGTCGCGCTCGCCGCGAGATTGGTTGGCACCGTGGGCGGCGTCGTATCGGCGACCGCCGGCGTGGTCACGTTCGCTGCGGCGGACAGCGCCGATTCGTTCGGCGGAGTGGCGGCATCGAATGCGCGCACGGTATAGCTGTACGCCGTGCTCGCCATGACCGTGCTGTCGGTGTAGCTGTTCGTGGTCGGCGAGGCGAGCGGGGTGGCACTGCCGTTGCGGTAGACGCGGTAACCGGCGACACCGCTGCCGCCCGTGTCGGTCGAGGCCGTCCAGGTGAGCCGCACTTCGGTGGGCGAGGACGCTGTCGCTGCGAGGCCGGTCGGCACAGTGGGTGGCGTCGTGTCTGCGGGCGGCGGGTTTTCCTGGTACGAATTACCGGTCCCACAGGCGGCGATGACGGCGAAGGCCGCGGCCAACGCGACGGACAGCAATCCCTGCAGCTTCGTGCGAACCATCTTGCACCCCCGGATATACTTCCCGGAGCCGATCCGGTTGTAAGAGCCGTAGCGACGCATGTTTGCACAGCGGAGTGGCGCACGGGAGGGGGGCGACTGTAGGAGATTGCCGACAGTTGCAGGGTCCGCTGCGCGCCCGGAGGCGCGTGCCCCCGCATGAAGGCCGTCGCATGAAGCCGGCCCGGATCGTCCACCTCGTCGCCCACCGGGGCAACGCCCGCGAGTTCCCCGAGAATACGTTGCCATCGCTGCGCTCCGCACTCGACCTCGGCGCGCGATTCCTCGAGATCGATGTCCACCTGTCGTCGGACGGCGTGCCGGTCGTGATCCACGATGCGGACCTCGAGCGCACCACGGGTACGGCGGGCAAGATCTTCGACAAGCCGGTCGCCGAGATCGTCAACATCGAAGCCGCGGAGCGCATGCGCTTCGGCGGGCAATTTGCCGGCACCTGCATCCCGACGCTCGCCGATGTCGCACAACTGCTCGAGGATCGACCCGAGGTCACGCTGTTCGTCGAAATCAAGCGCGCGAGCCTCGCGCATTTCGGCCACGACCAGGTGATCCCGCAAGTGCTCGACGCCGTGCGTCCGTGGCGCTCGCAGATCGTCGTGATCTCCTTCGATCTTCCCGCGGTGTTTCGCGCGCGGCAGATCGGCGGCGTGCGCATCGGCTGGGTGCTGCCCCAGTACGACAGCCACACGCGCCTGAAATGCGAGGCGCTGCAGCCCGAGTTCCTGTTCTGCGATGCGGACAAGCTCGGTGCCGGCGAGCCGCTGTGGCGAGGCACCTGGCGCTGGGTGATCTATGAAGTGACCGCGATCGAACAGGCGCTCGCGCTCGCGGCCCGGGGCGCGGATTTCGTCGAGACCATGGCGGTGCGCGAACTCGGCGTCGCGATGCGCGCGCGCACCGGCGCACCGGCGTGACGCGCGCGTACGATCTCGCGATCGTCGGCGGCGGCATCCACGGCGCGGGGGTGGCGCAGCGCGCCGCTGCGGCGGGATATCACGTGCTGCTCCTCGAAAAGTCGGCGCTCGCGGCCGGCACCTCGAGCCGCTCGAGCAAGCTCATCCACGGCGGCCTGCGCTATCTCGAGACGGGCCAGCTGCGTCTCGTGCGCGAGAGCCTGCACGAGCGCACGGCACTGCTGCGGCTCGCCCCGGAGCTCGTGCGCCTCGAGCGCTTTCACATTCCGGTGTACGCCGACACGCGCCGCCGACCGTGGGTGCTCGCCTCGGGCCTCGCGTTGTACGCGGGACTCGCGGGCTTTGCGCGCGGCGCGAGCTTCGGCATCGTCCCGCGCCTCGCGTGGGACGGGCTCGACGGCCTCGCGACGCAGGGGCTCGAACGCGTGTTCTGGTATCACGACGGCCAGACCGACGACGCAGCCCTCACGCGTGCCGTGATGGCGTCGGCGCAGCGGCTCGGCGCCGAACTCGCGATGCCGGCGACGTTCATCGGCGCGGAACTGTGGGACGACGGGGCAATCGTGCAGTACGTGGCCCAGGGCGCGCAGGTGGAGTGCCGCGCGCGCGTGCTCGTGAACGCCGCAGGTCCATGGGCCGCACAGGTGGCGCGCGCGGTGTCGCCCGCCATCGCCGTGCCGGACGTGGAACTCGTGCAGGGTACCCATCTCGTGCTCGATGCGCCGCCGCCCGCCCACGGCATCTACTATGTCGAGAGCCCGCGCGACGGGCGCGCGATCTTCGTGATGCCGTGGCATGACGCCACGATGATCGGCACGACGGAGGTGCGGTTTCGCGGCGAGCCCGACCGCGTCGCGCCCTCCACCGGCGAGACGCACTATCTGCTCGGCGTGCTGCGCCGCTACTTTCCGCGCGTGGCCACCGCAACGTCGCGCGCGTTCGCGGGATTGCGCGTGCTGCCGGGAGGCGAAGGGCACGCGTTTCATCGCTCGCGTGAAACGATGTACGCGGTCGATCGCGAATCGGCACCGCGCGTCGTGTCGATCTATGGCGGCAAGCTGACGACTTTTCGGGCCGCGGCAGCGGTCGTGCTGGCGCGCGCGGCGCATGCGCTGCCCGCACGCGCCGCGCGTGCGGATGTCGACCGCCTGCCGCTGCCACCCGCCTGAAAAGCCATGGCACACGCGTCCCGCAGCTGGCTCACGCTCGACCAGGGAGGCCAGTCGAGCCGGGCCATCCTGTACGACGATGACGGGCACGAGCTCGCCGAGGCGCACGTACCGGTGGCGACGCGGCGCATCGGTGACGACCGGGTCGAGCACGATCCGGAAGAAATCGTTGCCTCGCTGATCGAAGCGGCGCGCCGGGCGCTCGCACAGCGCGGGACCGCGCCGTGGCCCACCGCCACGGGCCTCGCCACGCAGCGCTCGAGCATCGTCTGCTGGCACCGCCACTCCCTCGAAGCGCTGTCGCCCGTCCTGTCGTGGCAGGACCGGCGGGGTGCGGCCATGCTCGTCCCGCTGCGCGACAGGGAAGGCGAAGTGCGGCGACTGTCGGGGCTGCCCCTCTCTGCGCACTACGGCGCGAGCAAGATCCGCTGGTGCGTCGAGCACCTGCCGGCCGTGCGTGCCGCCGCGACGCGCGACGAACTCGTCGCCGGGCCGCTCGCAACGTTCGTCGCGAGCCGCCTCACGGGGCGCACCGCGCCGGTCGATCCCGCCAACGCTTCGCGCACGCAGCTGTGGGATGTCGCGCGCGGCGACTGGTCGCCCGCATTGCTCGCCCTCTTCGGCGTCGAACGCGACTGGCTGCCCGCACCGGGGCCCACGGTCCTCGACACACCAATAACCGAAAAGCAGGTGCCCGGCACCCGGCTTTCGGTTGTGACGGGCGACCAGTCGGCAGTGCCGTTTGCGTGGGGGCCGCCGCAAGAGGACACGCTCTACGTCAATCTCGGTACCGGGGCCTTCCTGCAACGCGTGACCGGGACGCAGCGGCCCGAGCCGGGCGCCCTGCTCGGCAGCGTGCTGTTCGGTGATGCGACACGCACGCTGTATTCACTCGAAGGCACCGTGAACGGCGTGGCGAGTGCCGTCGAGTGGTTCGCTGCCGGCGCGCAACTCGATCCCGAAGTCGCGTGGGCGCGTTGGGAGGCGACCGACCGGGCGGTGCGTGCCGCGCCTCCGCTCCTGTTCATGAACGGTGTCGCCGGCCTCGGCTCGCCTTTCTGGCGCAGCGATTTCACGTCACGCTTCATCGGCGACGGCGACGTGCACGCGCGCTTCGCGGCGCTCGTCGCGAGCATCGCCTACCTCGTGTGCGAAAACGTCGGGGAGCTGCGCCGCGCGGGCCCCATCCGGCGCGCGATCGTCACCGGCGGGCTGGCACGATCGAACGGCCTCCTCGAGCTGATCTGCGATATCTGCGACCTGCCGCTCTCGCGACCCGCGCAGGGGGAGGCAACCGCGCGCGGCCTGTACGGGCTGCTCGCCGCTCGCCGCGCGGACAGGGCGGCCGACGACTCATCCTTCGACGAGTTCACGCCCGACGACCGCACGAACGCTGCAGAGGGCTTTGCACGCTGGCGCCATGCGCTGCGGCAATCGCTCGCTGCGGGACAGGCCGCAGGCGGTTAATTTTCGTTCATGCGCGCGAACTCCGGCAGGCGGCGGCACTCCAACCCACCATGAACAGATTCACAGTGCTTTGCGCTGCAGCGGCGATGACGGCGGCCGCGGCAGCCTACGCCGGCGACCCGAAGACGGACACCGATGCCAAACCGCCGCCGGATCGTGCGCAGATCAATTTCGTCAACTACGGCGGCATCCGCGACTGGAAGGCCCAGCGCAACGATGCGCTGCTGATCCGCGCGCAGAACGGCAAGTATTACCGGGCGACCTTCTTCGGGCCGTGCATCGGCCTCGATTTCGCGCACCGGATCGGCTTCGTGAGTGACGTGCTCGGCTCGCTCGACAAGTTCAGCTCGATCTATGTCGACGGCCACGAGTGCTTCTTCCGCACGTTCCAGGAAATCCCGAAGCCCGACAAGTGGTGATTCAGTGCGTCGCGGCGTCGCCCCCGGCGCCGCCGCCGAGTATCGCTGCGACACGCCGGTCCGCCCAGCTCGGCGCGGTGAGTGCCTCGAAGAACCCGCAGTGGCCGCCGTGCGGCGTGAGCACGATGCGCAGTGCATCGGGCGCGGCGAGCCGCGAGAGGTCGGCGGGCGGGATGATCGGGTCGTCGAGCGCCGCGATGATCGTCGAGGGCACATCGAGGCGCGCGAGCCGTTCGCCGGTGATCGCGTAACCGTCGAGATAATCGTCGAGCGACGGAAAGTTCGTGTGCCGGCCCACGAGCTCGCGTGTCATGCGCCGCAGCCCGCCCCTCTTCATCAGGGCCCGGAAATCGTAATCCTCGGGCCACGCCGCCTGCTTTTTCACGAGCGAGCGGCCCCACTTGATCTCGAAATAGCGGCTGTAGAGTGCAGCGCCCCGCTCGAGCGCCTCGAGCGTGCGCTTCGGATCGAGCACCGGCGAAATGGCGATCGCGTGCGCCACCGCGAGGCCCGCGTCGTGCGCCGCGGCAGCGGCGCGCAGCAGGAAGTTCCCGCCGAGTGAGAAGCCGATGAGGTCGAGCGGTCGTTGCGCCCCCGCCCGCTGGATGGCACGCAGCGCACCGAGCACCTCGGGCAGGCGGCAGGAATGGAACAGTTCGCGATTCAGGTGATGCGTATCGCCGTGATCGCGCAGGTTCAGCCGCACGACTTCGCGGCCCATGTCGAACAGCATCTGTGCGAGCGACAGCACGTAGAGCGATTGCGCACTGCCCTCCCAGCCGTGCAGCACGACCGCGAGCGGCGCATCCACGGCCGCGTGCGCCGGTTGCGCCTGAAAGCCCTGCAGTATCGTGCCCTCGCCGCAATCGATGAGGCGCTCGCGGCTCGCGGCGAGCAAGGGTCGTGCGCGTCGCTCCACGGCCGGGCGTCGCCAGGGCAGGCTCGGCAGGATCGACTGCGCATGCCCGCCGCGCAGCCACAGCGGCGGCACGAGCGTGTTGTCGAGGATGGCCCGGGGATGGAAGCGCGCGCCGACGGTGATTTCGGCAGCCGCCTCGCGGTCAGGGTGCGGGGCGCGCACGCAGCTCGACGCGATTGTTCGCGTAGCCCGCACGATTCCAGTCGGCCGCAGTGAGCCCGCTCGAGATCGCCGGATACGGCACCGCCGTGTCGTCGGCCGTACCCGTGGCCACACGCACATCGATCGCGCCTTCGCTCTCGCGGCGGCTTTCCGCAACGAGGTTGGCGAACGCCAGCGACTCGCGCTGCGCGGGCCGCGTGCCGTCGAACGCCGGGTTGCCGATCAGGCCGCAGCGGCTCACCGGCGTGTCGTCG
>WBZO01007160.1_pt1 | contig 10442 bp, 3 predicted proteins | sample 5204261 | NCBI WGS metagenome assembly WBZO01 (sample SAMN12412400, study PRJNA552823) | activated sludge metagenome | isolation source: activated sludge from anammox sidestream of wastewater treatment plant... | place: USA: North Carolina | collected 2017-09
TCTCGTTGTCGCGGCGTACGTGGTGCTGATGGTCGGCTACAGCCTGTTTCTCAAGCACGTCGTCATCCTCGACGTCTTCTCGATCGCGGCCGGCTTCGTGCTCCGGGCGGCTGGCGGCGCGGTGGTCATCGGCGTGCCGATCAGTCCGTGGCTGTACGTCTGCACGATCCTGCTGGCGCTGTTCATCGGGTTCGGTAAGCGTCGACACGAGCTGCTGCTCCTCGAAGGAGCGGCGGGATCGCACCGGCGAAACCTCGATGAGTACTCGCCCGAGCTGCTCGATCACTTCATTCTGATCTCGGCCGCGGCGACGGTGATGGCGTACTCCCTCTACACCTTCGCCGCCGAGTCTCTGCCGGACGATCATTCGATGATGCTGACGATCCCGTTCGTCCTCTACGCCCTGTTTCGCTATCTGTTCCTTGTCCACCGCCGTGATGCCGGCGGCTCGCCGGAGCAGACGCTGCTGAGCGATCTGCCGCTTCTCGGCTGCATCGTCGCCTGGGGCGTCGTCACGATCTTCATCCTCTATCGTTGACCCGATCTCGGCCGGCTCCTGAGAGTTGAGTCGAACCTTGTCAACTTTCCACGTACATGTTAGACTAACCCTGTTCTGCTGGCCCGCAATCTGCGGCCCCCGGCTCGACCGACGTCTATGCAAACGAGTGAACCGAAGGAAGTTGACGATGTTTGTGGTGCGCAAGCGTAGCGGGCGAAGCATCGAGCGCATCCAGTACGAGATGGAAGATACGTTCCAGACGATGCTGAGCAACCGGGCGGTTGGCGTGAGGCTGAGTCACGGCATCCTGGCCGCGTGGCGACCTCCAGTGGAGGTCTATGAGACCGACGCCGAGCTGGTTGTGCTGGCTGAGATCGGCGGGATCGCCAACGCGCAGGTCGAGGTTTCGGTCGACGATCAGGTGCTTGCGATTCGTGGCGAGCGAGCCCCGATGCACTGTGAGGAGCCGCGACGTATCCATGCGATGGGGATAGCCTACGGCCCATTCGCCGCGGATATCTTCATCCCCTTCGCGGTCGATCACGACGCGATCAACGCCGAGTATGACGCCGGCATCCTGACTATCCGCCTGCCGCGCGCGGCGGCGACGCGGATCACCGTGAGTTCGAGCGCGGCCGAGCGACCGCCGAGCGAGTAGCCGGCGCGGATGCGCAGACCAATCTGTCCCACTGGATATGAAGGAGACTGGCGTGACTGAAGAGCAGAAGCGCTACGACGATACAGGCATGGCGGACACCGAGCCGCAAGCGCCCACCGCCGCCGACGCGACGACCGCGACCGCGGAGCCGGAGGCTAGCCGGCAGACGCTGCCGGTTCTGCCGCTGCGCGGCACGGTTGTGTTCCCGATGACCATCGTTCCGCTCGCGGCGGCACAGCCGCGTTCGCTGCGGCTCATCGACGCGGTCGCGTCGGGAGACCGGACGGTCGTCCTGGTATTGCAGAACGATCCCGAACAGGATGCGGCTGGTCCCGGCGAGACGCGGATGATCGGCACGCTATCGACGATCCATCAGATGATGCGCGTGCCGGACGGCACGGTCCGCCTCGCCGTCCAGGGTGTCAAGCGCGTGCGGATCGTCGACTGGGTCGGCGAGGAGCCCTATCTCACCGCGATCGTCGAGGATCTCCCCGAGGATGATTCGGACGATATCGAAATCCAGGCGCTCATGCGCTCGACGGTCGATCTCTTCCAGCGGCTGGTCCGGCTGGTGTCGAACCTGCCGGATGAGCTGGTTACGACGGCTCTCAACGTCGAGGAACCGCTACAGCTCGTCTACCTGATCGCGACCAACCTGCGGATGGACCCGGACGAGCGGCAGACGCTCCTCGAGTACGATGCCGTCCGCGACAAGCTGACGCACCTGAGCCGCTTCATGGCCAAGGAGCTGGAGCTCCTCGAGCTGGGCAAGAAGATTCAGGGCGACGTTCAGGAAGAGGTCCAGAAGTCGCAGCGCGACTACTACTTGCGCGAGCAGATGAAGGCGATCCAGCGCGAGCTGGGCGAGGGTGACGGCCAGGAAGCCGAGGTCCAGCAGCTCCGCGAGCAGATCGAGAAATCGGGCATGCCGGAGGAGGCGCTCCGCGAGGCAGAGCGCGAGCTCGACCGGTTGTCGAAGCTGCCGCCGGCCGCGGCCGAGTACGGGGTTATCAAGACCTACCTCGACTGGCTGGTGTCGCTACCCTGGAACGTCTCGACCGAGACCGAGATCGACATCCAGAAGACGCGCGAAATCCTCGACCGGGATCACTACGACATGGAGAAGGTCAAGGATCGCATTCTGGAGTACCTCGCCGTCCGGAAGTTGCGCCACGATCATGCCGTCGATGGCGCGCCGATCGAGTCGCGCGAGCCGATCCTCTGCTTCGTCGGCCCTCCGGGCGTTGGCAAGACGTCGTTGGCGCAGTCGATCGCCGATGCACTCGGCCGGAAGTTCACCCGCATGTCGCTGGGTGGCGTGCGCGACGAGGCGGAGATTCGGGGCCACCGGCGCACCTATATCGGCGCGATGCCTGGACGCATCATTCAGGCGATTCGCCGGGCCGGGGCGAACGATCCTGTCTTCGTCCTCGACGAGGTGGACAAGCTCGGCGCCGACTGGCGTGGCGACCCGTCGTCCGCGTTGCTGGAGGTGCTCGACCCGGAGCAGAACGACACGTTCCGCGATCACTACCTCGACGTGGCGTTCGATCTGAGCAAGGTCATGTTCATTACGACGGCCAACCTGCTGGACCCGATCCCCGGTCCCTTGCGCGACCGGATGGAGATCATCCAGCTGACTGGCTACACCGATGAGGAGAAGCTGAACATCGCCCAGCGTTACCTGATCCCGCGCCAGCGCACCGCGAACGCGCTCGGCGAGGCGGCGCCGGCCTGGGACGATGCCGCCGTCCTCAGCGTGATTCAGGGCTATACCCGTGAAAGCGGCGTCCGGAATCTGGAGCGAGAGATCGGGACGGTGTATCGGAAGGTCGCGACGCGCCTCGCCGCTGGCCAGGACGTTCCGAAGACGATCACGCCGGAGATCGTGCGCGAGTACCTTGGCCGCCCGCGCTTCTTCTACGAAGAGCTCGAGACGCGGACATCGCAGCCGGGCGTTGCCATTGGCGTCGGCGTGTCGGCGGTTGGCGGCGACATCATGTTCATCGAGACGACGTCGATGGAGGGCCGTGGGAATATGACCATTACCGGCCAGCTCGGCGACGTGATGCGCGAGTCGGCGCAGGCGGCGATGTCGTTCGTCCGCTCGCGGGCGAAGGATCTCGGCATCGACCCAGAGCGCTTCAAGGATCTGGATATCCACATCCACGTCCCGGCCGGCGCGACGCCGAAGGATGGGCCCTCGGCCGGCGTGGCGCTGACCGTCGCGCTCGTCTCGCTCCTGACCGGCATCCCGACAAACGAGGATGTCGCGATGACCGGCGAGGTGTCGCTCCGTGGCCAGGTGCTGCCGGTCGGCGGCATCAAGGAAAAGGCGCTCGCGGCCCATCGGGCTGGCGTCAAGACGTTCGTCCTGCCGCGGCGTAACGAGGGCGATCTCGACGACCTGCCGCCAGCGCTGGAGGACGAGCTACGGTTCGTCCTCGTCGATACGATCGACGACGCGCTGGACGTGGCGATGCCCGAGGCGTTCCATCACCGCCGCGGCGTCGGCGAAGAGCCGGTCGGCATCTCGTCCGACGAGCGCGTGGCCGCCCATGCTGGGGCATAGTGGCCATTAGCCAATTGCGGCAAATGCGATCGAGGGGCGGCTAGCCGCCCCTCGATCGTTGTCGTCTGGATTGCGTCCGTCAGGCGTCGCGCGATTGGCGCGACTGCTCAACCAGCGCGCGAAACGGCCTGAGATGCTCCGGGTGTTCGCGGAACATCATTTCCGGGTGCCATTGGACCCCCAGGATCCAGCGATTTCTGCCCGCCGAAACGGACTCAACGATCTCGTCTGGCGCGACCGCGTCAACCGCTAGCCCGGGCGCGATGTCCTTCAGGGCCTGATGATGGAACGAGTTTACGTCGATCTTGTCGGCTTCGTACGTGCGTTCGAGCAGCGATCCGGGTGTAACGGCCACCGTGTGGCCGGGATCCTCCGCGCGGATACCCCCGTTCTGCTGAGCATGCTGGATCTCGGTCGAATACTGGCCGGGGATATCCTGGATGAGCGTTCCACCCATGGCCACGTTCAACACCTGAATGCCTCGGCAAATGCAGAGCATGGGAATGTCCCGCGCGACCGCCTCGCGAGCGAGCGCCAGTTCGAGATCGTCCCGCCCGGGATGAATGCCGTAGGTCGTCTCGTGGCGGGTGTCGTCGCCGTAGAGCACGGGGTCGATGTCGCCGCCTCCGCTAAGAAGGAGACCATCAACGACTGACAGGATCTCGTCGATGTTCCCCGCCTGCGGCGGAATGATCAGCGGAACACCGCCGGCTGCCTCGACGGCCTCGGTGTAGGTTGTCGATGTCGCATAGCGAGTGAAGCTGCCGTGTGACTGGGAATCCTCGATTGGCGACGGGGTGATTCCGATCACCGGCTTTCGTTGGGACATGGTGTTCGATTCCTCCTCGCTTCTGACTGGCCGGCGAGCTGCCGGTGCGCATGGTAACGCGTGGCGACCGGGAACGGTAGACACATCGATGTTCGGTAGGGTATAGTTCCAACCGCAAGGCCAGTGTGGGCGCTGCCCAGGCGCTGTGGCCGCTGGTCGCGTGTCGTTGTGGGTTTCGAAAGTCCCTTGACACTCTCGCGAGTGCGAGTTAGACTCATCGGTGCGCTCGACGAGGTCTTGCGTGGCTCCAGGGACTTACTGGAGCGGGTGGCACCTTGACAACTGAGCCGTGATGCCAACGTGCGGGTGCGTGGGGCTGGTGGGGTGGTGACACAACACGCAGCGAGGGTACACGCATCCCGGGTCTGGAGACAGGCCTGTTTGGGATGAGTCATGATGGAGAGTTTGATCCTGGCTCAGGATAAACGCTGGCGGCGTGCCTAATGCATGCAAGTCGAACGGGAGCGCCTTCGGGCGTCGACCGTGGCGGACGGGTGAGGAGCGCGTAGCTGACCTGCCCGGGCGTGGGGGATAGGCCTCGGAAACGGGGTGTAAGACCGCATACGCTCTGCCGGGGGGACCTGGTGGAGGAAAGGCGCTCGTGAGAGCGTCGCGCCTGGAGGGGGCTGCGTCCGATTAGCTGGTTGGCGGGGTAACGGCCCACCAAGGCGATGATCGGTCGCTGGTCTGAGAGGACGACCAGCCACACGGGGACTGAGACACGGCCCCGACTCCTACGGGAGGCAGCAGCAAGGAATTTTCCGCAATGGGCGCAAGCCTGACGGAGCAACGCCGCGTGCGGGAGGACGCCCTTCGGGGTGTAAACCGCTTTTCGGGGGGACGAAGCGAGTGACGGTACCCCCGGAAGAAGGCCCGGCTAACTACGTGCCAGCAGCCGCGGTAAGACGTAGGGGCCGAGCGTTGTCCGGAGTTACTGGGCGTAAAGGGCGCGCAGGCGGCCGGTCGCATCGGCGGTGAAAGCCCCCCGCTCAACGGGGGAGGGTCCGTCGAGATGGATCGGCTGGAGGCAGGGAGAGGGCGGTGGAATTCCGGGTGTAGTGGTGAAATGCGTAGAGATCCGGAGGAACACCAGTGGCGAAGGCGGCCGCCTGGACCTGACCTGACGCTGAGGCGCGAAGGCGTGGGGAGCGAACGGGATTAGATACCCCGGTAGTCCACGCAGTAAACGATGGGCACGAGGTGTGGCGGGAGTTGACCCCTGCCGTGCCGGCGCTAACGCAGTAAGTGCCCCGCCTGGGGAGTACGGCCGCAAGGCTAAAACTCAAAGGAATTGACGGGGGCCCGCACAAGCAGCGGAGCGTGTGGTTTAATTCGACGCAACGCGCAACACCTTACCAGGGCTTGACGTCCCCGGAACCCCGGTGAAAGCCGGGGGTGCCTTCGGGAGCCGGGAGACAGGTGCTGCATGGCTGTCGTCAGCTCGTGTCGTGAGATGTTGGGTTAAGTCCCGCAACGAGCGCAACCCTCGTCGCTAGTTACCGTGGTGTGTCTAGCGAGACTGCCGGACCAAACCGGAGGAAGGTGGGGATGATGTCAAGTCAGCATGGCCCTGACGCCCTGGGCGACACACACGCTACAATGGCCGGGACAGTGGGCTGCCAAGCGGTAACGCGGAGCCAATCCCCCAAACCCGGTCTCAGTTCAGATTGAGGGCTGCAACTCGCCCTCATGAAGGCGGAGTTGCTAGTAACCGCGGATCAGCATTGCCGCGGTGAATATGTTCCCGGGCCTTGTACACACCGCCCGTCACGTCATGGGAGCCGGCAACACCTGAAGTCGGTGGGTGAACCCGCAAGGGACACAGCCGCCGAGGGTGGGGTTGGTGACTGGGACGAAGTCGTAACAAGGTAGCCGTAGCGGAAGCTGCGGCTGGATCACCTCCTTTCTAGGGAGCCGGGTTCGCCGGCCACACACGTGGCGCGACGAATCCCTTCCATGGTCAACGGTCGTACCCGCGAGGCACCGCGCTCGCGCCGTCCCGTGGCCCGCCTGACGACCCCCGATCCGGGGCGAGGGCGCGGTCGGACGCCGCCGGGCGAATGGGAGGGACGACCTTTTCCCCACCCCGTAGTTTCCCGCGCGCACGGGGGCATCACGGCTCAGTTGGCCAAGGCCACTGGACGGGGGCGTTTAGCTCAGCTGGTTAGAGCACACCCCTGATAAGGGTGAGGCCCGTGGTTCGAGTCCACGAACGCCCACCCCGCCTGGTCAGTCCGGCACGGCCGGGGCTGGCGGGCCGGGTGGCGCGGGGCTGTAGCTTAGCTGGGAGAGCGCCGCCTTTGCACGGCGGAGGTCCGGGGTTCGACTCCCCGCAGCTCCACCGGCACCTTGCCAAGTGAGGATGCGTGGGCACACGCCGGGTACGCCGATACCCGGGTGTGTCTGGCTGGCATGCGGCCGTCGCCGTCGGTCCTGGCCCGGTGGCCGGGAGACGCGCGTGGCGCGTGCTGGTGTGGAGATGAAGCATCGTGGGACGCGGGACGGAACCGCGTCGAAGGCACACGGTGGATGCCTTGGCGCCTGCGGCCGATGAAGGACGTGGCCACGCGACGATACGCCTCGGGGAGCGGCGGGCACGCGACGATCCGAGGATGTCCGAATGGGGCAACCCGGCGGGGGTGATACCCCGTCATCCCTGGCTGAATCCATAGGCCAGGTGAAGGGCACCGGGGGAAATGAAACATCTGAGTACCCCGAGGAAGAGAAACGATTCCCGGAGTAGTGGCGAACGAAACGGGAGGAGCCGAAACCGGATGACCGGAGAAGCCTGCCGGCGTTGGTCATGCGGGGTTGGACGGACCTGGAGCGGGGGCGGCAGCGCCCGCGCCGAGTGAGCAATCCGCCGCTTACCCGAAGGCCACTGGAACGGGCCACCGAAGAGGGCGAGCGTCCCGTAGGGGAAAGGCGACGGACTCGGCCAGGGACCCGGGAGTACGGCGGGACACGCGGAATCCCGCCGGAAGCAGGGGGGACCACCCTCCAAGGCTAAATACCGCAGGCGACCGATAGCGCACAGTACCGTGAGGGAATGGTGAAAAGCACCCCGGCGCGGGGAGTGAAACAGATCCTGAAACCGTGTGCCGACACACTGTCAGAGGCTGTTGCCCTGCGGGGCAGGCTGATGGCGTGCTTTTTGTAGAACGAACCGGCGAGTGACCGTCCGTGGCGCAGGTTGAGGGAGTGACACCCGGCGCCAGAGGGAAACCGAGTCCGAACAGGGCGCGCGAGGCAATGGCCTCTCGTCGCGGGCGGTCGACCCGAAACCAGGTGAGCTACCCATGGCCAGGGTGAAGCGCGTGTAAGAGCGCGTGGAGGCCCGCACCGACGTCTGTTGCAAAAGGCGCGGATGAGCTGTGGGTAGGGGTGAAATGCCAAGCGAACCTGGAGATAGCTGGTTCTCCCCGAAATGGCTTTCGGGCCAGCCTCGGCGATATGCCGACACCGGCGGTAGAGCACTGGATGGGCGATGGGGCTTCCCGCTTACTGACCCCAACCAAACTCCGAATGCCGGTGCCGGATCAGCCGGGAGTGAGACGGCGGGAGCTAAGTTTCGTCGTCGAGAGGGAAACAGCCCGGACCGCCGGCTAAGGTCCCCAAGTCTGGCCTAAGTGGGCAAGGCTGTCAGCGCGCCCAGACAACCAGGAGGTTGGCTTAGAAGCAGCCACCCTTGAAAGAGTGCGTAATAGCTCACTGGTCGAGTGCGCTGGCGCCGACAATGTCCCGGGGCTCAAGGCCAGCACCGAAGCCGCGGATCGGATGCAGGATGCATCGGATGGTAGGGGAGCGTCGTCGTCGGCAGAGAAGGTCGAGCGGGAGCACGGCTGGAGCGGCGACGAGTGCGAATGCCGGTATGAGTAGCGCAAGGGCGGTACGAATCCGCCCCACCGAATGCCCCAGGGTTCCGCAGCCATGCTGATCAGCTGCGGGTGAGTCGGGCCTAAGCCGAGGCGGCGACGCGTAGGCGATGGACAACGGGTGAACATTCCCGTACCACAGATCCCCGTGACGAGCGATGGGGGGACGCAGGGCGGCAGGCCCAGCGGAGCAATCCGTCCAAGCCGGTAGGGAGCCTCCTGAGGCAAATCCCAGGAGGCGGTGACCGAGAGGCGATGGCGAGGTCGGAGGACACTCCGGCCAAGTGGGTTGGGCCTGACCTGCCGGGAAAAGCCTCTAGCCAGGTGATCTGTGCCCGTACCGCAAACCGACACAGGTGGGCAGGTCGAATAGACTCAGGTGGACGGGAGACCCCTCGTTAAGGAACTCGGCAAATTGCCACCGTAACTTCGGGAGAAGGTGGGCCCCGCGTACCGTGATGGCCCCTCGCGGGCCGGAGCGGGAGGGGGTTGCAGTGAAGCGGCCCAGGCGACTGTTTACCAAAAACACAGGTCTCTGCGAACGGGAAACCGGACGTATAGGGGCTGATGCCTGCCCAGTGCCGGAAGGTTAAGGGGAGGGGTTCACGCCCTGAACCGAAGCCCCGGTAAACGGCGGCCGTAACTATAACGGTCCTAAGGTAGCGAAATTCCTTGTCGGGTAAGTTCCGACCCGCACGAAAGGCATAACGATCTGGGCGCTGTCTCAACGAGGGACCCGGTGAAATTGAAGTGTCCGTGAAGATGCGGACGACCCGCGGCAGGACAAAAAGACCCCGTGGAGCTTTACTCTAGCTTGCCATCGGGCGTAGAGCTGGCTTGTGTAGGATAGGTGGGAGCCAGGGAACCCGGGACGCCAGTTCCGGGGGAGGCGGCGGTGAAATACCACTCTGGCCAGGTCGGCGCTCTCACCCGCGGCCGTTATCCGGCGCGGGGACAGTGGCTGGCGGGGAGTTTGACTGGGGCGGTCGCCTCCTAAACGGTAACGGAGGCGCCCAATGGTCCCCTCAGGCCGGATGGAAACCGGCCGGAGCGTGCACTGGCGGCAAGGGGGCTTGACTGCGAGGGCGACCACCCGAGCAGGGACGAAAGTCGGGCAGAGTGATCCCACGGTCCCGCGTGGAAGGGCCGTGGCGTAACGGATAAAAGCTACCCCGGGGATAACAGGCTGATGTTGCCCAAGAGTCCATATCGACGGCAGCGTTTGGCACCTCGATGTCGGCTCGTCTCATCCTGGGGCTGGAGGCGGTCCCAAGGGTTGGGCTGTTCGCCCATGAAAGAGGTACGCGAGCTGGGTTCAGAACGTCGTGAGACAGTTCGGTCTCTATCCGCCGTGGGCGCCTAGAAGGTTGCGGGGGGCTGGCCCTAGTACGAGAGGACCGGGCTGGACAGACCGCTGGTGTGCCAGTTGTCGGATCACCGGCAGCGCTGGGTAGCTACGTCTGGCAGGGATAACCGCTGACAGCATCTAAGTGGGAAGCCCGCCCCAAGATGAGCCTTCTCATCGTCATGAGTAAGACCCCCGGCAGACGACCGGGTCGAGCGGCGGCCGGTGGACAGCGGGTAACCGACTGGAGCCAAGCCGCGCGCATGGTCGAGGGCGGTTCCGCGCCCCGTCCCATCGCTTCCTCCACACCAGCCCGCGCCCGCGCGCGTCTCCCGACCACCGGTCGCGGACCGCCGACGCCCGCACCGCTGACGGGCCGGGGGTGGGCGTGGCCCAGAGCGCCCGGGTTCCACCCCGTCCCATCCCGCACCGGGTCGTGCCCCCGGGCAGCGCCGGAGAGTACTGCGCGGGCAACCGCGTGGGAGGCGAGGCCGTCGCGCCCACCCCCGACCCGTCAGCACCACCACCCCAGCCAGATCCCCCCACCGCATCCCCACCACCACCGCGGGGTGGAGCAGTGGCAGCTCGTTGGGCTCATAACCCAAAGGTCGCAGGTTCGAATCCTGCCCCCGCTACCCACTACCATCCCCCGGCGCCTCCCCCC
>WBZO01007163.1_pt1 | contig 10440 bp, 7 predicted proteins | sample 5204261 | NCBI WGS metagenome assembly WBZO01 (sample SAMN12412400, study PRJNA552823) | activated sludge metagenome | isolation source: activated sludge from anammox sidestream of wastewater treatment plant... | place: USA: North Carolina | collected 2017-09
GAACCTTATTACGCTTGGGCGTATTCTATTGGTGCCGGTCCTGGTCTGGGCGATCGCATCCGACGAGATGCGCGTTGCGTTTGGCCTGTTCCTGGCTGCCGGCGTGAGCGACGCGGTTGACGGCTTCCTGGCCAAGCGCTTCGGCATGGCGACCCCGCTCGGCGCATACCTCGATCCGCTCGCCGACAAGGCGATGCTGGTGTCGATCTATGTTGCGCTGGCGATCGTCGGTGTGATCCCGCTCTGGCTCGTCATCCTGGTGGTCTCGCGCGACATCATGATCGTGAGCGCGGTCATTCTCTCGTGGGTGGTGGACAAGCCCGTCAAGCTCAAGCCGCACCCCGTCTCCAAGGTCAATACGGTGGCGCAAATCGTGCTCGCGCTCGTCGTGCTGGCCGCGCTGGCGTTTGATTTCAGCGCGGAGTGGGCGGTGATGGGGCTGATGGCGCTGGTCGCGATCTTGACCTTGCTTTCGGTAGCCTTCTATCTCGCCGAGTGGGTGCAGCACATGAACGAGGCGGAGCCCCGGTCTTGACCGGCGAAGCGGTGCGTCAACCGTTAGGGGAGCGAGGACCGATGAGCTATGGCCGCCAAGCCACCTTCTGGCTGCTGACCTTCCTTGTCTTCGCCGGTCTCCTCTGGCTCTTGAAGGATATGCTGCTGCCGTTCGTGGCGGGGCTGGCACTCGCCTATCTGCAGGCGCCGCTTGCCGACCGCCTGGAGCGGCTTGGCGTGAGCCGCACGATTGCGGCGCTGTTGATCGTGATCGTGGTGATGCTCGTCCTCATCGCGATCCTTCTGCTTGTTCTGCCGCTTCTCATCCAGCAGCTCGTGCAGTTGGCGTCGAGCTTGCCCGACCAGGTCGCGCGCGTGCGCGAAGTGCTCACCGAGTGGTTGAATTGGCTTCAAGCCGGTGAATCGACGATGACGCTGTCCGACCTCGTCAAGCAGGCTACCGCCTGGCTCACGTCGTTTGCCTATTCGCTCTGGTCGGGCGGCAAGGCGTTGGTCTCGTTTGCCTCGATCCTCATCATCATGCCGATCGTCACGTTCTACTTGATCGCCGATTGGCATGCGATGTTGGAAATCCTCGATAGCTGGATACCGGTACGCCGTCGCGAGGACGTGCGCGGGATCGCACGCGACATCGACGCCGCGATCTCCGGCTTCGTGCGCGGGCAACTGCTGGTCTGCCTGCTGCTCGGCCTCTATTATGCGATTGCGCTCTCGATCATCGGGCTGCATTTCGCGCTGGTGATCGGCGTCATCGCCGGCCTGATCACGTTCGTGCCCTATATCGGCTCGCTCACCGGGCTCATGATCGGGACGAGCGTCGCCATCGCGCAGTTCTGGCCCGACTGGAAGTGGATCGCCGGCGTAGTCGCGATCTTCCTGTTCGGTCAGTTCGTCGAGGGCAACATCATCGCGCCCAAGCTCGTCGGCGAGCGCGTGGGGCTGCATCCGGTATGGATCATCTTCGCCATGTTTGCTTTCGGCTATTTGTTCGGTTTCGTCGGCCTCCTGCTGGCCGTGCCGATCGCCGCCGCCATCGCCGTGCTGTTCCGCTTCGGGCTCAAGCGTTATCTCGCAAGCCCGCTCTATTCGGGAGGGCAGCCGACCTGACCGCCACGGCAAACCGTTCGGAACCGCGCCAGCTTGCCCTCGCGCTCGATCACACGGAGAGCTTTGCACGGGAGGATTTCCTCAGCGGGCCTTGCAACGACACGGCGCTTGCGCTGATCGATGCCTGGCCCGACTGGGCCAGCCGCGCCGTCGTGCTCTGCGGCCCGGACGGTTCGGGCAAGAGCCACCTCGCCGCCATCTGGGGCGAGGCGGCCGGCGCCCGCTTCATCGCCGCGCGCGCGCTCGATGAGGCCAAGGTGCCGCCGGCGCTCGCGACCGGCGCGGTGGTGATCGAGGATGCGGCCGAAGGCGGCTTCGACGAACGCGCGTTGTTTCACCTCCTCAATCTCGCGCGCGAAGAGGGGGCTTACGTCCTCATTACCGCGCGGACCGCACCGGCAGGCTGGCGATTTGCGCTCCGCGATCTCGGCTCGCGGCTCAAGGCGCTGCCCGTGGTGACGCTCGCGCCGCCCGGCGACGCGCTCTTGCGCGCCGTGCTGGTGAAGCTTTTCGCCGACCGGCAGGTTGCAGTCGACGAAAGCCTGATCGGCTATGTGGCCGCGCGGATCGAACGCTCATTTGCGGCTGCGCGCACGGTCGTGGCGCGGCTCGACGAGGCGGCGATGCGCCGCAAACGGCCGTTAACCAGGGCGCTGGCGGTCGAAATCCTCGCCCGGGACGACGCTTGACGAACCGCCGCGCGCGGCGCTGATTGTCACGGGGCGGTCATGAATGGCAGACATCCTGCCCGGCGAATCAAAACCGACCCTAGGCCATGGCGGACCGCGTCCAACTTGTTGTTCTAAAAGACGAAACGACGCAGACGGTGAGCGCGCCCGCGCTCGATGTGCCGGCTCCGCTCCCCGACATCGGCACGAGTCCCGAGCGTTTCATCAATCGGGAGTTGTCCTGGCTGCACTTCAACCGCCGTGTGCTCGAAGAGGCGGCCAACGAAGCGCATCCGCTCCTGGAGCGGGTCCGCTTCCTGTCGATCTCGGCCAACAACCTCGACGAATTCTTCATGGTGCGCGTGGCCGGCCTCAAGGGGCAGGTACGGGAGGCTGTCACCATCAAGAGCCCGGACGGCCTTACTCCCGCCGAGCAGCTTTCCCGCATCGCGGAAGCGGTCTCGGTGCTGGCGAGCGACCAGCAGAAGCGCTGGCGCGAACTGCGCCAGACTCTTGCCGAGCAGGGCATTGTGCTGGTCGACGGACCCGACGTGACCAAGAAGGAGAAGAGCTGGCTTGAGGATCACTTCCTGCGCCAGATTTTCCCGCTGCTTACGCCGCTCGCCATCGACCCGGCGCATCCGTTTCCGTTCATTCCCAATCTCGGCTTCACCATCGCGCTTCAGCTTGCCCGCGCGAGCGACGGCAAGACGATGAACGCATTGATCCGCATCCCCGGCAAGATCGACCGCTTCATCCGCCTGCCCAACGCCGACGCCGGCGGCGCCGCGCGGGTCATCACGCTCGAACAACTGGCCGGCCTGTTCACCGGCCGGTTGTTCCCCGGCTATGCGGTGAAGGGGCAGGGCGCGTTCCGCGTCATTCGCGACAGCGAGATCGAAATCGAGGAGGAAGCCGAAGACCTGGTGCGCGAATTCGAGACCGTGCTCAAGCGCCGCCGCCGCGGCTCGGTGATCAGGCTCGAGCTCGACGCCGCCATGCCGGTCGAACTGCGGCGTTTCGTGCAGCGCGCGCTCGGCTGCAGCGATGACGAAGTGTTCCTGGTCGGCGGCGTGCTCGCGCTTAACGAGCTCTCGCAGCTTATGAGTCTCGATCGGCCGGACCTCGAATTCGTGCCGTACAACCCGCGCTATCCCGAGCGCATCCGCGACCAGGGCGGCGATTGCTTCGCGGCCATCCGCCAGAAGGACATGGTGATCCACCACCCCTACGAGTCATTCGACGTGGTGGTGCAGTTCCTCCAGCAGGCGGCGCGCGATCCGAACGTGGTCGCCATCAAGCAGACGCTCTACCGCACGTCCTCCGACAGTCCGATCGTCAAGGCGCTCGCCGAAGCCGCCGAAGCCGGCAAGTCGGTGACGGCGCTCGTCGAACTCAAGGCGCGCTTCGATGAGGAAGCCAACATTCGCTGGGCGCGCGATCTTGAACGCGCCGGCGTGCAGGTGGTCTACGGCTTCATCGAGCTCAAGACCCACGCCAAGCTTTCGCTGGTGGTGCGGCGCGAGGGCGGAGCGCTCGCCTCCTACATTCATGTCGGCACCGGCAATTATCATCCGGTCACCGCGCGGGTCTACACCGACCTCTCGTTCTTCACCTCCGACCCGGTGATCGCGCGCGACGTGGCGCGCATCTTCAACTACATCACCGGCTACGCCGAGCCCGCCGAGCTCGAAAAGATAGCGGTCTCGCCGCCGACGCTGCGCAAGCGCGTCCGCGAGCACATCGAGCAGGAGATCGCGCATGCCAAGGCCGGCAAGCCCGCCGCCATCTGGATGAAGGACAATGCGCTGGTCGATCCCGAGATCATCGACCTGCTCTATGAAGCCTCGCGGGCAGGCGTGCAGGTCGATCTCGTGGTGCGCGGCATCTGCTGCCTGCGGCCCGGCCTGCCGGGCCTGTCGGAGAACATCCGCGTCAAGTCGATCGTCGGCCGCTTCCTCGAGCACAGCCGCATCTATTGCTTCGGCATGGGGCATGGCCTGCCGCATCCCAAGGCGGCGCTCTACATCTCGTCCGCCGACATGATGCCGCGCAATCTCGACCGCCGGGTCGAGGTGCTGTGCCCGATTCTCAATCCCACCGTGCACGAGCAGGTGCTCGACCAGATCATGGTGGCGAATTTCAAGGACAACGAACAGAGCTGGAAATTGCTACCCGACGGCACCTCGAATCGCATAAGAGCGGCGGAAGGGGAGGAACCCTTCAACGCGCACAAATACTTTATGACCAATCCGAGCCTGTCGGGCCGTGGCAAATCGCTCAAGGAATCGTCCCCGCGTCGCCTTATACGCCGCCTCGATCGCGGTTAGGCGTCGCCGCCCGGCATTGCAAATGGCGCAAGGTCGTCTCGATCACGGGCCGCCGGTCGCGGTCATCGACATCGGCTCGAACTCGGTGCGTCTCGTCGTCTACGAGGGGCTCACGCGCTCGCCGACCCCGATCTTCAACGAGAAGGTGCTGGCGGGCTTGGGCCGCGAGGTGCAGTCGACCGGGCTCCTTGCCGCCGATGCCGTCGACAAGGCGCTCGCCGCGCTGCGCCGTTTCCGGGCGCTCTGCGAGCGCATGGAAGTCGGCAAGCTCTGGGCGATCGCCACCGCCGCCTGCCGCGACGCCAGGAACGGCAAGGCCTTCGTGGCGGAGGCCGAACGCATCTGCGGCGTTCCAATCGACGTCCTCTCCGGCAAGCGTGAAGCCGAGCTTGCGGCGCTCGGCGTGGTATCGGGCTTTCACAAGCCTGACGGCATCGTGGGCGATCTCGGCGGCGGATCGCTGGAACTGACCGAGGTGCGCGGCTCCCGCACCAAGGCAGGCGTGACGTTGCCGCTCGGCGGCCTGGCATTGCAGGACATCTCGTCGCGATCGCTCAAGAAGGCGGAGAAGATCGTCGAGAAGGCGCTCGACAAGTGCGACCTGCTGGAAGACGGCAAGGGCCGCAGCTTCTATGCCATCGGCGGCACCTGGCGCGCGCTCGCGCGGCTGCACATGTGGCAGCACGGCTACCCGCTGCACGTCATGCACGGCTACGTGATTCCCGCCAGGGAGGCTTACGAGTTCTTCGGCCTGGTGCATCGGGTCGATCCCGAGACGCTCTCGCGCATCGAGGTGGTGACCGATGCCCGCCGGCCGCTTCTCGCCTACGCGGCGCTGGTGTTTGAGAACCTGGTGCGTATCGCCAAGCCCAGGGACGTGGTGATCTCCGCGCTCGGCGTGCGCGAGGGGCTGCTCTATTCGATGCTGAGCGAGAGGGAGCGCGAGAAGGACCCGCTGCTTTCGGCCGCGCGGGAGTTGAACGTGCTGCGCTCGCGCTCGCCCGCCCATGGCGAAGAACTAATCGCCTGGACCGACCGCTTCATGGCCTCGACCGGGCTCGACGAGACCGGCGAGGAACGCCGCCTGCGCCATGCCGCCTGCCTCCTCGCCGACATCGGCTGGCGCGCGCACCCCGACTATCGCGGCGAGCAGTCGCTCAACATCATCGCCAACGCGGCGTTCGTGGCGGTCGATCATCCCGGGCGGACGTTTATTTCGCTCGCCGTGTTCTTCCGTCATGTCGGGCTCGTCGACGATGAGCTGTCGCCGCGGCTGCGCGAGCTCGCCTCGACCCGCATGCTCGATCGGGCCCGCGTGCTCGGCGCCGCGCTGCGCGTCGCTTATCTCGTCTCCGCCTCGACCACCGGCGTCCTCCCCAAGACGCCGCTCGCGGTGGAAAAGGGCCGCCTGGTGCTGCGCTTCTCCAGCGGCCTTGCGGCGCTCGCCGGCGAGCGCGTCTTCGCGCGGCTGCGCCAGCTTGCCCGCCTCATCGGCCGCGAGCCGGCGATGGAGGTGGGGTAGGGGGCCACCGTAGCAGCCGTAGCTCGGATTGCAGCCGCCGCGTGTCGAAGACGCGTGGCGACGGAAATCCGGGAACCTTCTCCCCGCGACTTGGCCCCGTGCTATGGTGATCGAATGAGTGCGCCGTCGGCGAGCGCTGTAATCAAGGAGACACGCCATGGCCTATTGGCTGCGATTGCTGATCACGCTCGCAATCATGCTGATCGCGAGCTACCTCGTCGGCCTCATCTGGCACTGGCTGTTCAATTCCGAGATCCCGAGCTACCTGAGCGGTGCGGTCGGCGGCATCACGGCCGTGCCCGCCTGGGAATTTTTGAAGCGCATCCGGCCAAAATAATAGCGGGCATCGCGGCGTGGTCTTCACCCCTTCCCCGCTGCGCGGGGAGAAGGAAGACGCTCAGCTGTGCGCGGAATTCCGCTCCGTCGCCACGACGCGGCCTTTCTCGATGGCGAGCGCAAGCTGTCCGTGCTTGAGGGCGAGCGCTTTTTCTCCGAACAGATCGCGCCGCCAGCCGGACAGCGCCGGCACGTCGGCGGCGTCGTCGCCGGCGATACGCTCGAGGTCGTCGACGGTGGCGATCACCTTGGCGGCGACACCGTGCCGCTCGGCCGTCATCCGCAACAGCACCTTGAGCAACTCGACGGTGGCCTGGCCGTTGGCGACCGGCGGTGCACGTTCGAGGCGGGGAAGCGCCTTGAGATCGCGCGCGAGTCCGCGCTTGACCGCGGCAACGATCGCCTCGCCCCATTTCGAGCGTTCGAAACCCTTGGGCAGCGAGCGCAAGCCGCCCAGCCGCTCGATCGTGGTCGGCGCCTGGATCGCGATGTCGCCGATGACGTCGTCCTTGAGCACGCGGCCGCGCGGTATATCGCGGCTCTGCGCCTCCTGCTCGCGCCAGGCCGCAACTTCCATCAGCACGGCCAGCTCCTTGGGCTTGCGCACGCGTGAGCGCAGGCGCTCCCAGGCATGTTCCGGCTCGGAGCGGTAGGTCTCGACCGAGGTCAGGACCTTCATCTCCTCACGCATCCAGTCGCTGCGGCCCTGCTTCTCGAGATCGGCGGAGAGCTTGAGGTAAACGTCGCGCAAATGCGTCACGTCGGAGACGGCGTAATGGAGTTGCGCAGCGGTGAGCGGGCGCCTGATCCAGTCGGTGAAGCGGTGCGACTTGTCGAGGTTGTCGCCCGTGATGCGCGCCACCAACTGGTTATAGGAGATCGAATCGCCATAGCCCAGCACCATGGCGGCGACTTGGGTATCGACCAGCGGGGCGGGGATGAGGTTGGCGGCGTGCCAGCAGATCTCGATGTCCTGCCGGGCGGCGTGGAACACCTTCACCACCTTATTGTCCGCCATCAGCGCGAAGAACGGGGCGAGGTCGATGCCTTCGGCCAAAGCGTCGACCACGACGGCCTCCTCGGGCGAGGCCATCTGCGCGACGCAGAGAATGGGGTAGTAGGTCGATTCGCGCTGGAACTCGGTATCGACCGTCACGAAGGGGTGACGCGCGAGCCGTTCGCAGACTTCGGCCAGTTTCTTGGTCTTGGTGATTGGCTCCATGTAGCCGCTACATATCCCAGGCCGGCCGATTTGTCAGCGCCGGAAAAAAAGGAACACACCGGGCCGCCAGAACGTCCGGACCATGGATCAGATGCTTACGCGAAACCGCGCAACCGCCGCCTCGTCCACCTCGACACCGAGTCCAGGCCGGCTGGGCAGGGCGACCATGCCGTCGCTAATCGCCGGCGTTCTGCGAACGATGTCCTCGGCGAGATAGAAGTGGGTCAGGCTCACGCCCCAGTCGACCGCCGGTGCCGCGCAGGCGAGGTGGATTGCAGCCGCCGAGGCGATGCTCGATTCGGCAATCTTGGCGGCGACGTTGACGGCAAGCCCGCGCCGCGCGCAAAGCTGCGCCGCCGCGACGGCGGCGCGCATGCCGCCAAGCTTGATCAGCTTGAGCGAGATGCCGCCGGCGCCGGCGCACTCGTGCGCCTCGATATCGGCCAGTGAATGGATGCCCTCGTCGGCGCCGATCGGCACCGGCGAGACGCGGGTGAGCTTGGCAAGCGCGCCGAGATCGTCATGCGCGAGCGGCTGCTCGACGAACATCAGGCCGGCCTCGCGTGTTGCCTCGACATAGCGGCGGGCATCCGCAAGGCTCAGGCCCTGGTTGGCGTCGGCACAGAGCGGCGTTGCGGGCCCAAGCGCGTCGCGCAGCGCGAGCGTGCCGGCGATCTCGGTCTCGATCGCTTTGGTGCCGATCTTGAGCTTGAAGAAGCCGAAGCCCTCGCCGCGCTTGCGGTGCGCCTCGGCGGCGTCTTCGTCGGGTGTCGGATTGCCGAGGAGCCACATCGGGGCAACTGCGCGGCGCAGCGCGCCGCCGATCAGATCGACCACCGGCAGGCCGCAGGCCTGCCCGGCAAGATCGAGCAGCGCCACTTCGACCGCCGAATGGGCGCCGGTGTTGCCATAGAGTGCCTCCTTGAGCCTTGCGCAGAGCGCAGGCCGCATCCACGCATCCTGCCCGACGAGGAGCGGGGCCAGGTGGTCGCGCACCGCGCAGGCGAGGCCGGGAAGCGTATCGCCGGTCATGGTGGGCGCGGACGCCGCCTCGCCCCAGCCGACCGTGCCGTCCTCGGCCTCGATCCGCACCAGGATGTTGAACGCCTTGCTGACCGTTCCCCCCGCCATCGCGACCGGCTTCTTGAGCGGCAGCCCAACCGGGATGGCATCGACCCGGCTAATGATCAGCGGGCCGCGCTCGCCGATCTCGCGATGCGCATCAGTGCGAGCTTCCATGGCATGACCTCATGGGTTCAAGGACCGCTTCTCGGCGCACTGCCGCGCACGGGCGGCATGTGGATGAACTCCCACGGTGAGGGCAGGGGCCCAACCGGCACCTCAATCACCGTCGGCCCATCGCGTCGCTTGAGCGCGCGCCTGAGGGCGGCGCGCAGTTCCTGCGGGTTGCGCGCGCGTTCCGCCTCGGCGCCGAAGCTTTGGGCGTAGCGCACGAAGTCGGGATTGACGAGGTCGCTCGCGATCACGCGGTTGCCGTAGAATTCCTGCTGGATGCGGCGCACATTGCCGAAGGCGCCGTCGGCAAACACGATGGCGGTCAGCGGGATGCGGTGGCGCATCGCGGTCGACAGCTCATTGGCGGTGTAGAGGAATCCGCCATCGCCGGAGATCGCCAGCACCGGTACGTCGCGCCGCGCATGTGCGGCGCCCAGCGCCGTGGCGAAGCCCCACCCGAGATTGTCCTGATAGCCGGGCGAGAGAAACGTGCGCGGCTTGATCACCGGATAGAGGAGCCGCGCCGCAAACCCCATCTGGGTCACCTCGTCGACCAGGATGCCGTCCTCGGGGAGCTCGGCGCGAATGGCTTCGAGGTAGCCGATCTGCGGCGCGAGCTTCTCCATGCGCTTACGCCAATGCGCCTGCCGCTCCTCCATCTCGGCCTTGCGCGAGGCGCGCTTGCGGTTGTGCGCGGGGAGCAGATCGCCGAGCCGCCGTAGGATGGGCGCGGCATCGCCGATAAGCGCCACGGCCGGCTTGCGGAAGCGTTCCGGCTCCTCCGGGTTGGCATCGACGCGCACGATCGTGAGCGTGTCGTCGCAGCCCCACTCGGTGAACTGGGTGAACAGCCGTGTGCCGACCGCGAGCACTGCGTCGGCCTCGCCCCAGAGATCGCGGCCAAGCGGCAGCGTCACGCTGAACGGGTCGCGGCCGTCGAGCACGCCGCGGCCGCGGCGGAACGCCAGCACCGGCGCTTGCAGCATGCGCGACAGCGCGGTGACCTCCGGCGAGGCGCTCTGCGCGCCGCCGCCGCAGACGATGAGCACCCGCTCGGCTTGGCCGAGGCGTTTCGCGGCATCGAGAACCGCGTCCTCGTTGATCACGGGCGCGGGTGGCGGGGCGGGCGGGGCAATCGGCGCCACCGGCGCGCTGCGTCCCCACACGTCAATCGCACATTCGAGCACCGCCGGGCCGGGCCGGCCGCTCGCCATGGCGCGGACAGCGGCGGCCACCAACGGGGCGGCCTCCGCCGGCTCGCGAATGCGCGCCGAAAAATCGGCAAGCCGCGCAATGATGCCGGCCTGGTCGCGGATTTCATGCAGGTGGCCGAGGCCGCGTCCGATGGCGGATTGCGCGATTTGCCCGATCAGGCCGAGCACCGGCGCGTTCATGCCGTAGGCGGTGATGAGGGCGGCGGAGGAATTGAGCAAGCCCGGCCCAGGCACCACCGTGTAGGCTTGCGGCTTGCCGGTGGCGAGCGCCGCCCCGAGCGCAAGATAG
>WBZO01007164.1_pt1 | contig 10438 bp, 9 predicted proteins | sample 5204261 | NCBI WGS metagenome assembly WBZO01 (sample SAMN12412400, study PRJNA552823) | activated sludge metagenome | isolation source: activated sludge from anammox sidestream of wastewater treatment plant... | place: USA: North Carolina | collected 2017-09
GGCCGGCGACTACGAATACACGTTCGTGGGTCCACGCGCCTATACCGGTGTTCAGGTGCGCCGTGACCCCGGCTCGTGGCTGATCTGGACCGCGACCGCGATGATGATGGTGGGTCTGGCGGTGACGTTCTGGGTACCGCGCCGGCGGTTGTGGGTACGCATCACCCCGGACCGTACCCAGATCGCGGGCATCGCCGAACGCACGGCCCACCTGTCGGATGAGCTGCGGCGGCTGCTGGAGCGGGCCCGCGACCGGCGTTGATGGCCCTCGCTTGCGACTTCGCACCGCTTTGGCGACACTGACGGTGAACGCTGTCACCTGACCGCCGCGGCCGGTCCGGCCGGTGCGTACTTCGAACCAAGGACCCAGACGTGCCGGCTCTGCACACGCTGCTTTCTATCAGGATTCACATCAACCCGGACATCGCCCAGGTCGGCCAGTTTCTGCTGACGTGGCACGGCCTATTCACCGCCGTCGGCATCGCGACCTCTGTGTTTGTGGCGGCGATGCTGGCCAAGCGGCGCGGCATCCTTGAGGACGACATCTATAGCATCGCGCTGTGGGCAATCCCCGGCGGTATCGTCGGCGCCCGGCTGCTGTTCGTGATTGAAAACTGGTCGCACTTCTCCAATGACTGGCTGGAGATCATCTCCGTCAATGAAGGTGGCATCTCCGTCTACGGCGGGCTGATCGGTGGCGCCCTGGCCGGCTGGGCCTATGCCTGGCGGCGTAAGCTCCAGATGCGCGTGATCTCCGACGCGGCCGCCTTCGGCATGCTGGCGGGGCAGTCCATCGGCCGCATGGGCGACCTGATCAACGGTGAGCACGTCGCCCGAGCCACAGACCTGCCGTGGGGGTTCTGCTACACGCACCCGGACACGCTCCAGAGCCCGATCTGCGGGCCCGGCGTCGTCGGTGGCGAGCCGGTGCATCCGGTGGCCGGGCTGTACGAGCCGCTGCTGATGCTGGCGCTGTTCTGGGGGCTGCTCTACCTGTGGAAGCATGTCATCCAGCGCGATGGTGTCATCTTCTGGCTGTATGTGCTGGGCTATGCCGCCATCCGCTTCGGGCTCAGCTTCCTGCGCACCAATGAGTCGGAGTACGGGCCGCTGGCAGTGCCGCAGTTGGTGGCGATTGGGCTGGCGGTTGGGGCGGTCGTGGCGCTGCTGTTTATTCGCCGTCTACCGCAAAAGAGCCCCAAGCCTGCGCCGCCACCGCCCGCCCGGCGTCCCGCTCGCCCCACGGCCAAGACCCGATAGGCTATTACCTGCCGTACATGGTGCGCAGCCGGTGGCAGGCCGCGTCCCGGGCAGGATCACATCCCCAGTTGGGTCCGTAAGTGGCGAACCAGCAGATCACGATGCGGACCCGTCTCGGCGGTGGTGACGACGCGCAGCCCGAGCGCTGGTCCCTTGTCGGCTACCACCACGAAGAGGTCTGCCACGTTGTCCGGGGCGGCCGACACTCCCGGGCGGTTGCCCGCAGCGGCATCGTACCGAACGAACCGGACGAACGGGCTGCGCGCCAGCAGGTCGACCGTGCGCTCCCACCCCTCCGGCCGGTGGTGCGCCGCACTGTCGAGCCGAATCTTTGTTGACGGCTCCGCATCGATGACCGGTGGCCAGTCAACGACGGGGGATTCCAGCGCCTCGGCGGCCAGCTCTCCCAGCAGGTTCAGCGTCACGTAATTGACGCCGTCCTCTGTGACGGATTCCAGCAGCAGCTCGAGACGCCCATCGGCCCTCAGCAATCCCTGGACGTCAACTCGGCTGACGGTTTCCTTGCCGCGCAGCCGCTCCAGCAGGGCGCGGCCGGGACCGGACCGCAGCCACTCCGGCTCCAGCGCCACCGGCAGCGGCTCGATGCGGATCAGGTGCGTGAACCCCTCGTAGATGTAGTACACCGGCAGCTTGAGCAACGCCGCCGCCAGGTTGGCCACCGCGATTTCTGCCTTGAAGCCGCCGGTGGCTGCCAGCACCACTTCGCCCCGGCCGGCGCCCGTGCGGGCCGCCTCCGCCAGCTCGCGCACCAGCCGGCGAAGGCCCTGGTTGAACGTCTCGGCGTCGGTGCCGGGGCCGGCGTGTTTCAGCTTGTAGACCCTGCGCAACTCGGTGTCCACACCGGCGCCCTTCAGATACGCCTCGAGCTGATCCGCACAGAAGACGCCGTCGGTCGTGTCGCTGTGGATCAGCACCACGCGGTGCGCGGTAGGGGCATCAGGCAGGCCGAGACGCAGCCAGGTATGCGTCTCGGCGCTGGCAATCACGGGGTCGGCGCCGCGCAGCCAGCCGCTGACAGTCACCGCGGCGGGCAAGGGCTGTCCGATGCGCCAGCCGGCCCATGGACGGCCGCGACCGCTGAGCAACGAAGTGCCAACCGTCGTGATGATGGTGCGCACGTTGTCACCTCACGAGTTATGCCTGCTCGGCGTACTCCCGGCAGCGGATGGCCCGCAGCAGGTCGTCGTTCGCCTCGCGCAGCATCCGCGCCAGCAGTACATCTTGGCCGCCCACCTCGGCCAGCAGCCGTTCCGAGCGGGCAAGCGTGTCGCGGTCAATGCGGTAATGCGGGAACAGCGAGCTGAAGTAGGCGCGCGAAAACTCCTTGTCCCGGCCCTGGGTGATGGATGGCACGGCGGCGAAGAACTGCTCCACGTACGGCTCAAGCAGCGGTCGCTGGCGGTACCAGTTAAAGCCGCCCATCGCCGCCGCGGTCAGATGCAGTGAGCCGTAGCCGGCGCCGTGGATCTTCTCCCAGGCCGCCGCCTTCACCGCTGCATCCGGCACGGACGTCTCGGCCCGCAAGGTCGCGCGCTGGCCACGATCCGACGGGTCGCGCTGCCGCTCCGCCGCCACCCGCTGGGCCGCCCCCTCCCGCCCGAGCGCAACGCACTTGATCGCTGCCTCCCAGCGCATATCCTGGTCGATGCGCAGGCCGGGCACGGCGTCTTCGCCATCCACCAGCCGCAGCATGACCTCGATATCCTCGGATACCACTGCCGCGCCGATCAACGCCCGCGCCCAGATGATCTGCGCGTCCCCGTGCGGCGCGGCGCGCAGCCGCTCCTGGCAGACTTGAAAGAAGGCGTGGAAGGCGCTATCCCGCTGCACCTCCGGCGTATAGCGGCCTGCGGCGCCCAGGCAGCGGGAGATAATCCCCTCCACCAGCTCGAGGTCGGTCTCGTGCCGTACCTTGTCCCCGGCCAGCGCCAGAAAGTCCCTCGCCGTGAGCTGCTGGTCGCGCACCATATCCCACAGCGAGGTCCACAGCAGCAGCCGCAACAGCGGGTCGGTCACACGCTCCAAATTGTCGCGAATGTAGCCAAGCGAGGCCGGATCCAGCGCCACCTTGGCGTACGCATGGTCGTTGTAGTTGGGGAATACGAAGGCGGGTGCAGGCATACCCCGTGCCGCTTCGACCTCGGCTTCTGCCGCCTCAATCGCGGCGCGTAGCGCCTCAACGACGATGCCGCCGTCCTGCTCGCGCGCCAGTCCCACTTCGACGGTGTGGGGGCGCAGTGTCTGGTACTCCCCCGGCGCAGACTGCGCCAGCGACAGCCGGGCAATGCGCTCCCCATCCTGCTCCCAGGAGGTGGAGAGGGTGTTGAGCGACGCCGTCTCCAGCCACAGCCGCGCCCAGGCGTGCAGGTCACGGCCGCTGCCCTCCTCCAGGGCGGTGAGGAACTGGGAGAGGGTGGCGTTGCCAAAGGCGTGACGCTGGAAGTAGCGGCGCATACCGTCTCGGAAGCCCTCCAGCCCGATGGTCGCCACCAGTTGCTTGAGCACCGCAGCGCCCTTGCCATAGGTGATGCCGTCAAAGTTGAGGAAGGTCTGGTCGGTATCGGCCACCTCCCCGGCGATCGGATGGGTGGTGACAAGCTGATCCTGGCGGTAGGCCCAGGCTTTCATGCCGTTGTGGAACTCCGTCCACGCCTGGGTGAAGCGGGTGTTGGAGGTCAGCGCGAGATAGGCCATGTAGCTGGCGAAGGACTCGTTGAGCCACAGATCGTTCCACCAGCGCATCGTCACGAGGTTGCCGAACCACATGTGCGCCATCTCGTGCAGCATTACCTCACCGCGCGATTGGCGCTGATTCTCGGTGGGCGGGTCGCGGAACAGGTAGCTCTCGGAATGGGTGACACAAGCGACGTTCTCCATCGCTCCCGCGTTGAACTCCGGTACAAACACCTGGTCGTACTTGCCGAAGGGGTACGGGTAGGCGAAGAACTCCTGAAAGAAGTCCAGGCCCTGGCGGGTGATGGTGAACAGCTCTTCCTCTTCGAAGTGCTTCACCATCGAGCCGCGACAAAAGAAGCCGAGCGGGATACCGTTGTGCTCCGCGCGGAAGGCGCGGTACGGGCCAGCGACAATCGCGAACAAGTAGGTGCTGAACGGCTCGGTGGGGGCGAAGGAACGGGTACTACGACCGTCGCCGGCGTCCTGCCGCCCGGTCTCGCGGCTGTTGGCAATCACCTCCCACTCCGCTGGGGCGGTCACCTTCACGGTATAGCGGGCCTTGATATCTGGCTGGTCGAAGCAGGGAAATAGCCGGTGCGCCTCGTACGGCTCGAAGTTGGTGTAGATGTACTCCTGGCCGTCCTCGGGATCGATGAACTGGTGCAGGCCATCGCCGGTGTGGTCGTACTCGTTCTCGTAGACGATGTGGACGGTGTTGCGCGCATCAAGCGCTGACCCCGGCAACGTCAGCCGGTAGCCGTTCCATTCCGGCGCGGCGATGCGCTGTCCATTCACCTCTAGCAGCGCGATGCGCTTGCCCCGGTGGTCAAGGAAGGTGTCGCCGCTCCCCTCCAGGGCGAAGGTGATCGTCACGTCGCCCTGGTAGACGGGCGAACCGCCGGTCAGCGAGATGTGCAGCGCGTAGCTCGTGTCACGCACCCGGGCAGCGCGTGCCTCGGCATCGACCTGGCTGAGCACGTCACGGGCCGGTGTAGCGGCGCTGGTCATATCGGTTCCGCCTCTATGTCAACGATTGGCTTCCATTATCACCGCCGCTCCAGCATCTGCGTAACCCGGACGGTTGACCGGTGATCGCAGCCCGGCAGCCGCCCGCGTCACACTCCTGACACGTCGCGGCGGTCCCGGATCCTCCGCTTGTCAGAGCCGCATGCAGGCGCTACTATTGTTGACAGAGTCAGTCATCTTTCCTGTGACAGGGGGCCGGTCGTGCGCGTCTCGACGAAGGGCGACTACGGCGTGCGGGCGCTGATTGAGCTATCCCACCACTTTGGGCAGGGGCCGCTGCAAAGCGCTGAGATCGCAGGGCGGCAGGGCATCCCCGAGCCATATCTCGACCAAATCCTGACCAGCCTGCGTCGGGCGGGGTTCATCCGCAGCGTCCGCGGCCCGCAAGGTGGCCATGCGTTGCTGCGCCATCCGTCCGAGGTACGCCTCTCCGATGTCATCGAGGCGCTCGAAGGGTCGCTCTCCCCCGTGGCCTGCCTGGATAGCATGGACTGTAGCCGGCCAGGCGCGCTGGCTCAGCATGAAGTCTGGGAGCGGGTGCACCGAGCAACCCAGGAAATCCTAGAAGGTGTCACGCTGGAGGACCTCGCCAATCGCGAGCGCCAGCTTGCCGTCGGTCCGCGCTACGCTATCTAGCCAGGCAGCGAGCGTGCTGACCGGCACCGTGGGGCACACCGTTGACGAGAGACAACCGTCATGAGCCATGACCACCCCGCCATCGCTGCTTCCGTGCTGGACTTGATCGGCAGAACGCCGCTCGTCCGGCTCAGGCGGATCGTGCCCGAGGGCGCCGCTGAGGTGCTGGGTAAGATGGAGTCGCTCAATCCGGCGGGATCGGTGAAGGACCGCATCGCGCTGGCGATGATCGAGGACGCCGAGCGGAGCGGCGTGCTCCGGCCCGGGGCGACGCTGGTGGAACCCACCTCCGGCAACACCGGCATCGGCCTGGCCATGGTGGCGGCAGTCAAGGGCTACTGGCTGGTGCTGACCATGCCAGACGACATGAGCCAGGAACGGCGCAAGCTCCTGGCACGTTACGGCGCCGAGCTGGTGCTGACGCCGGCGATTGAGGGGATGAGCGGCGCGGTGTTCGCTGCCGAGGAGTTGGTACGCACCCGCGGCTACTTTATGCCCCAGCAGTTCCAAAACGCCGCCAATCCCGAGATCCACCGCAGGACGACCGCGCTGGAATTACTCAGCGCCACCGGCGACCAGATTGACGCCTTCGTGGCCGGGGTGGGCACGGGCGGCACCATCACCGGGGTGGGCGAGGTGCTACGCGAACGGTTACCAGAGGTGCGCATCGTTGCAGTGGAGCCCGCCCGCTCCCGCGTGCTGGCGGGCAAGCGTTGGGGCGTGCATGCTATTCAAGGGATCGGTGCTAGTTTTGTCCCTGGCGTGCTGAATACCACGGTCTACGATGAGATCATCCCGGTGGCCGACGACGATGCCATCGAGACGAGCCGGCGGCTGGCGCGGGACGAGGGCATCCTGGCGGGCATATCCGCCGGGGCGAACGTGTGGGCGGCGGTGCGCGTGGCCAAACGGCTGGGCACAGGCAAACGGGTAGTGACCATCATCTGCGACACCGGGGAGCGATACCTGAGCATGGCCTAGGCGGAATTGCGTCTCTGGCCATATCCTGTAGAATAGTAAGTGACTTACTGTACATGATGGATACCGCCGTTCGGGTCTATATCCCTACTCCGTTTCGCCGGTTGACCGGCAACCGCACACACGTGGAGGTGCCCGGCCACACAGTGGGCGAGGTGTTGACGGGCCTCGAGGCACGCTTTCCCGGCATCGGTGACCTGATCTTCGACGCGGAGCGGCGCATCCCTAATCATGTGAACGTCTATGTCAACAACCGTGAGATTCATTCCCTCGCTGGCACGGCGACACCCGTACAGGCGGGGGATGAGGTTGCGGTCATTCCCGCCATTGCGGGCGGCGCGTGCACCGCGCAGGGCCATCACCGGAGGACAGCATGAACGGGCAGGCAGGGCAGGGAGCGCCACGGGCGCTGACACCTACACAGGTGATGCGCTATTCGCGGCATATCATCATGCCGCAGGTAGGGCCGGTGGGCCAGCGAAAGCTGATGAACGCCAAGGTGCTGATCGTCGGCGCCGGCGGTCTCGGCTCCCCCATCGCCGTCTATCTGTCGCTGGCCGGCGTGGGCACGGTCGGCCTGGTCGATTTTGACGTCGTTGACCTGTCCAACCTGCAACGGCAGATCCTGCATCAGACCAACGATGTTGGCCGGCCGAAGGTGATCTCGGCCAAGGAGACGCTGAACGCCTACAACCCTGAGGTGAACGTCGTTGCCCATGAGGCGCCGATCACCTCCGACAACGCCTTCGAGATCATTGACCAGTATGACATCGTCGTGAACGGCGCAGACAACTTCGCCACGCGTTACCTGGTGAACGACGCCGCCTACCTGCGTGGCAAGCCGCTGGTGGACGGCTCGATCCTGCTGTTCGACGGCCAGGCCTCCACGTACCTGCCGGGGAAGGGCTGCTACCGCTGCCTGTTCCCGGAGCCGCCGCCGCCGGGACTGGTGCCGAGCTGCGCCGAGGCCGGCGTACTGGGCGCGCTGTGCGGCACGATCGGCTCCATCCAGGCGACCGAAGTGCTGAAGCTGATCCTGGGTGTGGGCGAGCCGCTCTCCGGCCGGCTGCTGCTGTACGACGCGCTGTCGATGGAAGTGCGCATCGTCAAGACGCGGCGCGACCCCAAGTGCCCGCTGTGCGGTGACAACCCCACGATCAGCGAGCTGATTGACTACGAGGCATTCTGCGGCGCACCCGCCCGCGAAGGACCGGTTGGCGCGCACTAGCCAGGCACTCCGGCGCCGGGGCAGCCGGGCGCTCCCCCGGCGCTGCAGAACATGACCAACTCTGAGGAACACAGATGAGCGTTGAAGTACGCGTGACGGCGGTGCTGCAAAAGCTGACCGGCGGCCAGAGGGCCGTCAGGGCCGATGGAGGCACCATCGGCGGCCTGCTGGACAACCTGGAGACGGCCTATCCCGGCTTCAAGGCGAGCGTGATGCAGGATGGTAAGCTGCACCGCTTTGTCAATATCTACGTCAACGACGAAGATATCCGTTACCTCGGCCAGCTCGAGACGCCGGTCAGCGAAGGCGACGTGGTGGCGATCCTGCCAGCGCTGGCGGGTGGCTGCTAGCGGCTGCCATTTGCCACCGGCTCCTGCCCGTGCTCCGGAGGTCCCCATGCTGTACGGCAGCATTCTCGACATGATCGGCAACACGCCGTTGGTGGAGCTTTCTCGCACCTCACCCAACCCGCGCGTGCAGATCTACGCCAAGCTGGAAGGGCAGAACCCGACCGGCTCAGTGAAGGACCGCATCGCCAAGTACATGATCGAGGCGGGCGAGCGCGACGGGCTGCTGACCCACGACCGGATCTTGCTGGAGCCCACCTCCGGCAACACCGGCATTGGCCTGGCGATGATCGGCCGGCTCAAGGGCTACAAGGTTATGGTGGTGATGCCGGAGAGCGTCTCCGAAGAGCGTACGGCGCTGCTGAAGGCGTACGGCGCCGAGATCGTCTACTCCCCGGGCGAACAGGGCTCCAACGGCGCAATCAAGGTGGCGCAACAGATGGTGGCGGAGGCGCCGCAACGCTTCTACATGCCGTATCAGTACGGCAACGCCATGAACCCGCGCGCCCACTACGAGACCACCGGCCCGGAGATCGTGCGCGACCTGCCTGACCTCGATGTGTTCGTGGCCGGACTGGGCACCGGCGGTACGCTCACCGGCACCGCCCGCTACCTCAAGGAATACAACCCAGAGATCAGGGTGATCGCCACGGTTCCCCATCCAGGCGACCTCGTCCAGGGGCTGCGCTCCCTCGAAGAAGGCTTCATCCCGCCGGTGCTTGATGAGAGCCTGCTCGACGGCCGGGTGGTGGTGGACAGCCGCACCTCGTTCGCCGCCACCAAGGAACTGACCCAGACCGAAGGCATCTTCGCCGGCATCTCCGCCGGCGCGGCGATCAAGACCGCCCAGCGCATCGCCGCCCGCCTCGAATCAGGCAAGATCGTGACCCTGCTGGCCGACGGCGGCTGGAAGTATCTCTCCACCAACCTGTGGACCGTCGATTATGACGACATGCCGGAGGACGTCGGCGACAAGATCTGGTGGTAACGCCGGTGTCGCCTTCGCCTAACCCTCCGCCGTGGTGCTCGGTGTGCCCGGCCTGGATAGCACGGTGTCCGGTGTGGCTACGCTTCGCTCCGCACGCTTCGCACTCGGTTTGTCCGAAGGCTTCACAGAACGGGCCCCTTCGCTGATACTGTCCCGTGACGTACGCGCTGCGGTGGTGCCCGGCCGGTGACGGGCCGACCGCGTGCGAGCTTTGGCCGGTGACGGGGATACGCTGAGGTGCCCGGATGAAAGCGGCTGTGTCACGACGGCGATTCGCGCTGGCACTCATCCTGATGGGTGTAGCGTTCCTCACGGCGGGAAGCGGCGCGGGAGGGCCGGTGCGTGCGCAGGATGCGCCACTGAGCCCCGAGGATGAGTCCTGGGTGCAGGCTACCGCCGCGTCAATCTGTGATGCCGCGAACGACAGCAACAACGACGACGAGGACTGTGACGGCGCCGGCACCCTTACGGGCCCGCTGCGTGACTGTCTACAGCTTACGCTGGGCGAGAACGTCACACCCGGCAACGCGCGCGAGCTGTGCCATGACTACATTCGGAACGCCGGACGGGACGGTCCGCGCACCTCTATTGATATCAACAACCTGACAAGCCTCGTCACCACCGGCGTAACCTACGAGGTCGATGCGCTCCGAGCGTTAGGAATCGACGAGGCCACGCTCGACACGTTCGCGGCGGCGTTGCGCCCATGCATACTGGACTACTATCTCAGGATGGCCTTCCAGAAGCTGCACGACGTCTGCCCTGACGTCTATCAACTACCGATGACCGCGTGGATAGAGGCGTCGACTCAACAATTCGAAGCGTCGCTCACCCCGCTGCTTGATCAGGGATACAGCGCCAACGACCTCATGCGCGGGATCGATGTGTTCCGCACGTGCTTACAGGACGCGCTCGCCGGCAAGCCACTGACCTCCGAGACCGGCAAGGTTGTGCCCGAGTGTGCGTTCAAGGCACGTACGGAAGCCGGTCTGGAACGGCCCGTGCAGGGGGCGCCGGTCGTTGCGGACGTGGTGTGCTCGCCCAATCCCGCTGCTGCCGGCGAGCTGCTGTCGTGCTCGGCGACGCTCACCGGGCCGGTAACCGGTGTGCAGTGGTCCGCACCCGGCGGCAGTCCCAACGCGCTGGCCCAGACACCTACTGGAGCTGCCGAAGGCGGTGTCACGGTGCAGTTCACTACCTCTTTCACCACCAGCGGCACCAAGACCATCGAGGTAACCGCCTGCAACCGCCCGGCGGGAACGGAGCGCGATCTCTGTG
>WBZO01007165.1_pt1 | contig 10438 bp, 11 predicted proteins | sample 5204261 | NCBI WGS metagenome assembly WBZO01 (sample SAMN12412400, study PRJNA552823) | activated sludge metagenome | isolation source: activated sludge from anammox sidestream of wastewater treatment plant... | place: USA: North Carolina | collected 2017-09
GAGGAACACGTCCTCGCGCTTGACGCCGGAGGCGCGAATGCCCTCACCCACTTCGCGTTCATTGCCGTAGTTCTGTGCGGTGTCGATATGGCGATAACCAAGCTCCAGCGCCGTCTTGACGGCCGCGACGCAGACGTCTCCCTTCAACGTCATGGTGCCAAGACCGATGCCGGGAATCCTGGCGCCGTTGGCCTCGATGACGTTCATCGTATTTCCTCCGTCAACCGGCGATGTCGGCTTATTGGCGCTGAGTGCGTGCGGCGACGCGCGATTTCTGCAAACCACAACCCTATATTAGAACAATTCAACAATACAACATACTTGCGCTTGGCCGCTCGATGGCTTTCATGGTGATGTAAGTCTTTTTCCCTGAGGGCGCGATGCGTTGGATGCTTCTTGCGATGGTGGTGGCCGCGACAGGCATCGTTCAATTGCCTGCGGTCGCGGCTGCGCAGGAGTTCAATCTGGTGATCCGCAACCATCAATTCGAACCGACCGAGATCCGCGTACCGGCCCGCAAGCGGGTATCGATCTATGTCAGCAACGAAGATGCGACGCCGGAGGAATTCGACAGCGGCGCGCTCAAGGTCGAGAAAGTGATCCCCGGCAAATCGAAGGGCCTGGTGCGCGTGGGCCCCCTGGAACCCGGCCGCTACGAGTTCATCGGCGAGTTCCATGCCGATACCGCCAAGGGCGTCGTGATCGCGGAATAGCAGCATGCTCGGCGCCCTCGTCATCGTCTTTCGCGAAGTGATCGAAGCCGGACTGATTATCGGCATCGTGCTGGCCGCGACCCGCGGCGTTGCCCAGCGCGGCACCTGGATTGCGCTCGGCGTCGCCGCCGGCGTGGCGGGCGCCGGCATCGTCGCGATGTTCGCCGAGGCGATTTCGAACGCGTTTGAAGGCGGCGGCCAGGAATTGCTCAATGCCGGCGTGCTGTCGGCCGCGGTCTTGATGCTGATGTGGCACACGGCCTGGATGGCCCGCCATGGCCGTGAAATGGCGAGCGACATGGCGGCGGTCGGCGCGGCTGTCACGTCCGGCAAACGGCCCATGACGGCGCTCGCCATCGTCGTCGGGCTTGCAGTCCTGCGCGAAGGCTCCGAGGTGGTGCTGTTTCTCTACGGCATCGTCACCACCGGAACGTCGACGACGGCACTCTTGACCGGCGGCTTGCTTGGCCTTGCGGCGGGCGCCGCCTTCACTGCGCTCACCTACTATGGATTGCTGGCGATCCCCGCGCGGCACATTTTTGCCGTGACCGGCGTGCTGATCGCGCTGCTTGCCGCCGGCATGGCCGCGCAGGCGGTGCAGTTCCTCGACGCTGCCGGCATGGTGGACATCCTCGGCAAGCAGTTGTGGGACAGCTCGGGCTGGCTTTCCCAGGACAGCCTGATCGGCAAGCTGCTGCACACGCTCGTTGGCTATACCGATCGGCCGACCGAATTGCAGCTCATCGCTTATCTCGCAACGCTCGCGGTCATGGCGCTGCTTGCCCGCATTGCGTCGCCGCCGCGCGCTGCGCGCGTTCCGGCGTAGCGCGAACGAGCGTAGACCCTTTCGAAAATCAGCGATCGCGGTTGGGGTTGCTCAGCGCCGCGAAAGCAAGATCGGGAGCGCGGTCGATCACCCTGAGTAACGCACGCGCCGGGCCGCGCGGCGAGCGCTTGCCCTGCTCCCAATTGCGCACGGTCTCGATCGGCACACAGATGCGGGCGGCGAACTCCGCCTGCGTGAGCTTGGTCCTTGCGCGGATGCCACGCGCATAGGCCGCATCCGGGAGCGCGTCGCCGGCCGCAGCAGCGGGCGGCTGGCTGCGCCCATTGCCGCCGCCCGGCGATCCCGCCATTCCGGCAATCGCACGCTCGCTACCGTCAGGAAGTATCTCGACGATCCGGCCGTCCGCCTTCAGCCTGACCCGCATCATGCTCATAGGCCTATGTGATTCCCTCTCGCCGGCCAAGCAGGTCGCCGGCACTGTCGGCAATGCCCGGTCAGCCAACGGCCGATACGGCGCGGAGCGGCTCCTGCCCGCTCTCCGCCGATTTTGCCCTCCCCACCAGCCGGTCGATCTCCTCCGTCGGCCCGGGCTTGGCAAAGAGGTACCCCTGCATCTCGTTGCAACCGGCAAGGCGCAACAACACGCGCTGCTCCTCGGTCTCCACCCCCTCGATCACCACCCCCATGCCGAGCGCCCGGCCGAGCGTGACGATGGCCTGGATGATCACCCCGCCGTTCGCCGATTGACCGAGCGAGGTTACGAAGCTGCGATCAACCTTGAGCTTGTCGAACGGCAACTGCTGCAAGTAGCTCAGGCTCGAATAGCCCGAGCCGAAATCATCGAGTGCGAGCCGTACTCCGAGGGCGCGCAGTTCGAGCAGCCGCGCACGAGCCTCTTCGGGGTCGTCAACCAGTACGCCTTCCGTGACCTCAAGCATAAGGCGTGAACGCTCGAGCTTGCTGTCGGCGAGCACCGAGGTCACGAGTTCGATGAAGCTCGGGTCGCGCACCTGGAGCGGTGACAGGTTGACGCTGACATAGAGCCCCGGCCAGCGCTCGGCGTCGGCAACCGCGCGGCGCAGCACGAATTCGCCGAGCCGATCCATCAGGCCCGCCTCTTCGGCGATTGGAATGAAGGTCGCCGGCGGGATCCGGCCGCGCGTCGGATGGTCCCAGCGCAACAGCGCCTCGACGCCATTGATCGCGCCGGTATCGGACGAGACGATCGGCTGGTAATGTAGCTCGAAAGCACGCGCCGCCAGGGCACGAGCAATTTCCCGCTTGATGAAGCGCCGCTCCTGCAGATCGGCCTCCATGTCGGCGGCGAATGCGATCGCGCTGCCCCGGCCGCGCCGCTTGGCTGCGCGCAGCGCAAGGTCGGCGCGGCGCGTCAGGTCCTCGCGCGTGGTCCCATCATGCGGCGCGATCCCCAGCCCGATGCTGCACGCGACATGGACGGCTTGATTGACCCAGATCGGACGCGCCACCGCCTGGCGGATGGCATGCGCCAGTTGCAGGGCCGCTTCGGCGTCCAAGCCGCGAACGAACAATGCAAATTCGTCGCTGCCGAGGCGCCCGAGCACTGCCCGCTGCGGCACCGCGTCACGCAATCGCCGGCTGATCTCAACCAGCACTTCATCGCCGCCCGCATAGCCGAGTGAATCGTTGACCTCGTCGAAGCCATCAAGGTCGATCGATAGAAACGCGATCGCCTCCTTGCTGCGGCGCGCCGCCAGCGTCTTGTCGAAGATTTCAAAGAAATGATGGTGGTTCGGCAGGCCGGTCAGAACGTCCTCGTATTCGAGACGTTGAATGTGCTGCTCGCTCCTGGCGAGCCGCCTGCCCAGATGGCCGAGTTGCCAGATGGCGAGCGTTGCGAAGCCGACGAGCCCGATCGCGATTGCCACAACGAACGGAAGAATCCGGCGGACGGCCGCAGCCGCCGCCGACCGCGCCGGCTGCCAACTGAACCAGCCCACGATGCGGCCGTTGCGGTCCAGCACCGATTGCACCGCGCGCTCGCCGGCGGCCGGCTCGGCCTCAAAACGCAAGTCGTTCAATCCGGAAATCCGTTCCAGCGCGTGGATGATCTTTGGGTCGCCGCGGGGGAGATCGGGAGAGAGTGCCTGGAGCGCCTCCATGGCGTTGCTCAAGGCCTGCCGTTCCTCGGCTTCGACGCGTTCGTCGGCATGGATCGCCAGCGCGTAGCCCAGGCCGGCGCAGCCGATCAGGGCGGCTGCCAGGAAGAAGGCCAGCAACGCGACGGTCTTCAGGCCCACAGGCTTGCTACGCGCACCGGCCGGACGCTTCGGGCTCTCGAGCTGCTGTTCGCCAGAGAGCGGCGCTTTGTCGTCGTCACAATCCACCGGCCGCCCCGGCCTAATGCCACTGATGCTCGCCAATCTAGGCCGTTAAGGTTAACGCCCCGTCACTATCAAGCTTCGCTCTATCCCATTGAATGGCATATAAATTATCTACTGCCGCAGCCCGAACCAGACGGTCGCGATGGCAAGAAAGGCAAAGAAACCGATCACGTCCGTGACGGTGGTAACGAAGGGCCCGGAGGACACCGCCGGGCAACAACCGGGCCTCATCAAGTGCGCCACACTCCCGCCCGCTCAATGCTGCTATGGGAGGCGAAGCGTCTTCGAATCGAGCATTTCGATTTCGCTGCTCGGCCACGTCCGCCGGTGAATTCGCCGCATGCTGTTGAGACCCGTCATCGCATTTCTCACCGGATTTGCCGCGTTCGTACCGGGCGGAATCGCAACCGCGCAGGACGGAGCGAATGCCTGCTGGACAGCGAGCGACCTCGCCCATCGCGCCGGCGAGGAGATCGTGCAGAAGCGGGTCAAGTCCGCCTCCGTTGCGCCGCCGAAGCGGCAGCTCGCCGCATTCACGCCGTTATCGCAGCGCGGCGTCGTGCGCCGCGTCAAGCTTCCGCCGGGCAGGCGGTTGATCGCGCTGACCTTCGATCTGTGTGAGCAGCCATCCGAGATTGCCGGCTATCAGGGCGGCATTGTCGACTTCCTGCGCAGCAACCGCGTCAAGGCGACGTTCTTCTTCGGCGGCAAATGGATGCTCTCGCACAAGGCGCGCACCCAGCAGCTGATGAGCGATCCGCTGTTCGAGGTGGCCAACCACACCTGGGCGCACCGCAATCTGCGCAACCTGACCGGCACCGCGCTGACCGAGGAGATCCGCAGCGTTGCCGCCGCCTACGAACAGGTGCGCGAAGACCTCGCGGCCAAGCAATGCATCGGCTCCGACGGACACACCCAGGCGGCGCGGCTGGCGCCCAAGCGGCTCAGCCTCTTCCGCTTCCCCTATGGCGCCTGCAGTCCGCAGGCGCTTGCCGAGGTCGCCGAGCAGGGACTGTTGCCGATCCAATGGGACGTGTCGTCGGGCGACCCGGCTTTCGCCCTGTCGGCTACGACCATGGCGCGCAACGTGATCGAGAGCGTGCGCCCCGGCTCGATCGTGCTGTTCCACGCCAACGGCCGCGGCTGGCACACGGAAGGCGCCCTTCCGGAGATCGTCGGCACGCTGAAGGCCAAGGGCTACCAGTTCGTCACGGTGACGGAACTGATGGCCGCCGGCGAGCCGGTGATGTCGGCGACCTGCTACGATGCAAGGCCGGGCGACACCGACGAGCCGCGCTTTCCGCGCACGCTCTCGACCGGCAGCCGCTTCGCTCCCGGCGCGAGCTCGGAACATCCGGGCGCTCGTTCAGCGCCGAGCCCGTGGTCTCTGTTCCCGCCGGTGCTGCGGCCGCCCGCCAACACCCCGCCGCGATAGCCTCGCTTCCGCCGCATCCGCGGGTTCAATAGGCAAACGAGGGGACCTGGCAATGATCCTGCGAACTTGCGCGCTTGCTTGCGCGCTCGGCGCCGTGCTGGCACTGACCACGGCCGCCGCGGACGCCCAGACGCGCTGTCCGGGCAATCCGGACGCGCTTGGCACCGAGCGCGTCCTTGCCGTCGATCCCGCCGCAACGCCGCGGGTCGGCCGCAAGCATTTTCCGCAGACGCTTCCGCTCGCGCCGAAGGAGGTCGTGCTGACCTTCGATGACGGCCCGGAGGCGCGCGCAACGCCGCGCATCCTCGATGCGCTCCAGCGCGAATGCGTGCGGGCGTCGTTCTTTCTGCTCGGCCGCAGCGCGCTCGCGCACAAGGATTTGGCTCGGCGCGAACTCGCCGAGGGGCACACGGTCGCGTACCACACCTTCGCGCATCCCCTCCTCGACCGCATGCCGATTGCCGCCGCCGAAGCCGAGATCGACCGCGGCTTCGCGGCAGTCGACAAGGCGCTCTACGGCGAAGCCGGCCCGACGCCGGCCACGCCGTTCTTCCGCTTTCCCGGCTTCGCCTCCTCGCCGGCACTGCTCGATCGCCTGGAGAAGCGTGGAATTGTCGTGTTCGGCGCCGATCTGTGGGCGGGCGACTGGATCAGGATGACGCCGGAGCACGAGCTCAAGCTTGTGCTTTCGCGAATCGAGCAGACGCGCGGCGGCATCGTGCTCTTTCACGACACCAAGTCGCAGACCGCCGCCATGCTTCCCGCATTCCTGCGTGCGCTGAAGAGCGGCGGATATCGCGTCGTTCATGTGGTTTCGGCGCGCCAACAAGCGGGCCTTGCCACGGCGCGATCATGGCGGACCGAAGGCGGCGTGTCTTCGCCGTCACATTTCGAATTAATCATGCAAAACGCCAGTGATTAAGCGGCCATTAATTTGCCTCCTCATACTGTTTCGGTACAGTGCAAATGAACAAACACCTTCCCGGGCGTACCTCCGGGTTTGTCCAGAAATCGGGGCCAAACACGGACATGCGCAGTGTCGTCGCAGCATCCTTGATGCTGGCCGTTCTCGCTTGCGCGGGGACTGCCGGCGCCGCCGAGTGCCCGCCCGGCGCGATGGGCGTCAGCCGTACCATCGTGGTCGATCCGAGCGAACATGCGCGCCTCGGCAGCATGCAGTACAGCGAGTCGCTCCCGCTGCGTGACAAGGAAGTGGTGCTGACGTTCGACGACGGCCCGCTACCGCCCTACACCACCCGGATTCTCGAAACACTCGCCTCCGAATGCGTGAAGGCGACGTTCTTCATGGTCGGGCGCATGGCGCGCGGCTATCCTTCGCTCGTGCGGCGCGTCTACAACGAAGGCCACACGGTCGCCAACCACAGCCAGAATCATCCCTTTACCTTCAACAAGATGTCGATCGATCAAGCCTCGGTCGAGATCGAGGACGGTTTTGAGTCGCTGCGCACGGCGCTCGGCGATCCGAAGGCGGTCGCGCCGTTCTTCCGCATCCCGGGGCTGTTGCGGCAGAACTCGGTCGAGCAGTATCTCGCCGCGCACGACGTGATGACCTGGAGCGTCGACTTCCTGGCCGACGACTGGACGCATATCAAAGCGCCGGAAGTGGCGAAGCGCGCGATCAGCCGCATCGAGGCGCGCCGCAAGGGCATCCTGCTGCTGCACGATATCCAGCCGGCGACCGCTCTCGCGCTTCCTGAAATCCTGCACGAGCTCAAGGTGCGCGGGTACAAGATCGTGCACGTCGTGCCGGCGACAGCGGACCGGCCGAAAACCGTCACCATGCCCGACCAGTGGGCGGCGCGCATGACGCCGGAACAGAAGGTGTGGCCGCGCCTCGTCGCGGTCGGCGCGCCGACCCTGTCGAATGACCAGCCCGTGCTCGAAGTGCCGAGCGCGGCGAGCCTCGGCCTGTCCGACCCGCTCAAGCCGGTGAGCACGATCGCGCTGGTGCCGAATCTCGAGCGGCCGAGCGTGCGCGAGGGCGACGTTCCGCTCCCGCCGGTCCTGTTGTGGCCGCGTCAAAGATTTGCCGCGCCGGTCGAAAGCGAGCAGCTTCCCGCGCCGGCCGCGCAGACCTTCAAGTACACCCGCGTCTTCCAGATGCCGGGCACGGAAAAGAAGAAGAAGGCTCCGTCGAGCGCAACGCAGGTCACCAAGCCGAAGGATCCGAATGCGCCAGCCACGACGACGGGATCGACCCAGGCCAGCGCCGCGCCACGTCCGGCCCATCCGGCGGGGCATCAGCTCTCGGTCGTGCGCCCGCCCTTATCGCTCAGCCTGCCGAACTTCATGCGGTAGCGACGTCGCGCTCGTAGCCCGGATGGAGCGTTCCCGCGCCCCTCCCGGCGCGCGACCGCGCAATCCGGGTCAACGGAAATAACGGTACACGGCCCCCCGGATTTCGCCCCGCGCATCTGCGATGCGCTTCGGCTCGATCCGGGCTACAGTTGCTATGACACGATAAGCCGACTCATGTCGTTCTTTATCTCCCCCAACAACGGTCTCTTTGTAGAAGCGTGGACGGCTTGGCACCTGCCGTTTCCAGGCAACCAGGCTTTCAAGAGCAAGGCGGAATACGCCGGTTACAGGGACGCATTGCGCGTCGCTTTAACCAGCTTACCACAATTGGGGACATTGTACGCGAGATACACTTTTGATGGACGAGCTAACCACGACCCCGATGTTGAAAATGTGCTATTTTACAATATCGGCTGTGATGCGTTCGAAGCCAACGCCGTTACCTCCCTGTATTTCGAACGGGAAGATGGGCCGGTGCCAATTCGGAAGGGATTGGAATTTGTTCCACGCGCCTACGTAAAGTACGCGACAGCCAATGCGGATCGATGCGTTCGCTTCGGCGCAAGCGATGCCATCGCTACGTGTTCTCCGGTTGTATGCGCTGACCCTCGTTATATTAGCAACTGCGCACGACTTTGGAGGATATTTAAACCAGCTATTGTTAGCAAAGCAGAACCGGGAGCGCATAGGTCTAAGCCTTTTGCCATGCAGATGCGAATTTCCGCGCCAAGCTCAATCAGGCTGAACTTGGCAAAAATCGCAAAACCGTTGCTGGATGGTTTTATTTCTGCGCTTCACTACTATGAAGGCAAACACTTCGATGCGGTAGTCACCCGCACTGCGAAGAAGCTTTCTGACTCGCCAGAAATGATTGGCGATCTCCTTACAGAACGACAAGGCGCCGTGTTAGGCCCTCGATCCGTCCCCCATTTGCGGGGCGATGGTTTGCAGTGGTCCCCGGCTGACGATTTTTTGATCGCCGGGGAGATTGTTCGAGAATTTTTGCCCGAAGGCGAGCCGATCAGCCTTTCCGGCTATGTCAGTCCGGCCCCGAGCCGGTATGCCGCAAAATAAGCGTCACAATCCCGGTAGTGGTGCGGTCGAGAGGAAACGTCCCTCCCGCCTCTAATTATTTGATATTACTGTATATTTTTCGGCGTCGGTAAGCGTTGTGTAGTGATTTCTGTAGCGATGCAACCACTACGTTTCGTGAGCCTCAACCCGCGCTGCAATGCCGGGCTCGCGTGTCGGGCCTTGGGCTTCTCACCGCGCTCCAAACCGCCGAGTCGAGTTGACGCGCGGTCAAAGTTGAGGGGTAGCCGTGGCTTCCACGAAGGGCGACAGCGGCGGCAACCAGAAGTCCGCCTGCTTCTTCTGGCAAAACCCCATGGCCTCCCAAAGCGCCTTCTACATATCGCACCACCATCCTGTCCGGTTTAACTTTGTCACCGTCACCTGCGAGCATGGATAAGTACTTCCACGATACGCCTCCTTGGCCTTTTATTTTCCGGAAATCGCGCTCGGCCGCTTTCAACGCCGCCTCGTCAACCGAGCGCCAGCACTGCAAGTCCACGATCCCGTGTCGGACAAGCGTTTCGGCGGCGAGAATGACAGCCTCTGCTTTCAGTATCCCGGCGCGAGTCGATGTCCGACCACGATTGCCAAGTTTTTCGGCGAACTGTTCAGGCGTGCCTTCTCTCCCTTCTAAGATCAGTTTCGGGAGGGGGTAAGGATCGGTTTCGCCAAAATGCCAAGGATCATAGTTCTGGCACTTGGCATGTCGCCCGACGACTCCCTGGACCTGCTCATAGCGGACCCCGATAGAGAAGATCGCATCCAGAAGCATCGTGCTCAGTGAAGCGTAGCTATATTCGGGCGGCAATGGTTTCTGGCACAACGTGCGCACCCGCTCATCCTTCGACAGAAAGGCGACGAGTGTATCCAGCTTGTTCATTCCGAATTGTCCGCAAAATAAAGAGAAGCTCAGTGCGTTAACTTCACGGTCCCTTTCCAAGTCGCTCCCGCCATTTTCCGGCTTCGAGGGTGGCGATTTCTTTCTTAAGCAGATCGTTGGCAAGCTCCGAAAGTGGAACGCCCTTCCGCGCCGCAAGGGCCGCGAGATAGGTCTGCACGTCGGCGTCGAGATACACAGGCAGATTGAGCTTGGAATTCGGCCGGTAAAATTTCCCTCGCGTGCCGCCGGAAAAGTCGATTTCCGAAGGGATATCATCGTCCGGGTTAGTCGCGTTCATGAAAACACCTTGCGCCCCGAAAAGTGGTGCGGTCGAGAGGACTCGAACCTCCACGGGTTGCCCCGCTAGCACCTCAAGCTAGTGCGTCTACCAATTCCGCCACGACCGCATGGGGATTAAACGTGGGCTTTAAGCCGCCCGCGTCGAACGACGGCGCGGATGTAACAAATCAATCCGCACGGAACAAGGGCCGGCGAGGCTCCCCGTAAGGGTCGCTGAACCGGCGTGTCCCGGACGCAGTGCAGCACGCGTGCTGCACTGCTGAGCCGGGACCGTTCCAAAGGCGGTGTCTGTTGCGGTCCCGGCTCAGCAGCGCACGCGCAGATAAGTTTACGCAATCTGCGCAAGCTTGATTGCGTCCGCAGCCACACCGCGTCGAAGACGCGCGTGAACGCGCTTATGGGCTGCGCCGCCGCGCTGCGCCCGGGACACGAGACCAACGCCCGCTCACCGCATGTCGGGGCTGCGGGGGATCAGCTCCTTGACCTCAACCGCAATGCGATTGCCGTTCACCACCACGGTGCCCTTGGCAATCGGAAAATTGTTGGCGAGAATCGCAACCTCGTCAT
>WBZO01007166.1_pt1 | contig 10437 bp, 6 predicted proteins | sample 5204261 | NCBI WGS metagenome assembly WBZO01 (sample SAMN12412400, study PRJNA552823) | activated sludge metagenome | isolation source: activated sludge from anammox sidestream of wastewater treatment plant... | place: USA: North Carolina | collected 2017-09
GGGCTTGTTCGCCCGGTAGCGGTCGAGCACCTTCTGGCCGGGCCCGGCCGGCAGCACCCGCCCCTCGCCGGAGAAGAGCTTCAGCCCGTTGTACTCGGGCGGATTGTGGCTGGCCGTAATCTCGACGCCGCCGGCCGCATGATACTTTCGCACCAGGATGCCCAGGGTGGGCGTGGCGGCCGGGCCGGCGTCGAGCGTGGCGCGGCCCGAGGCGTGCAAGGCGGCCAGCACGGCCTCGGCCACCATGCGGCCCGAGGGACGACCGTCCCGCCCCACCACCATCGGCCCCGGCGGGGCCAGGGCCGAAAAGGCCGCCACGTAGCGCACCGCCACCTCGGGCGTAAGCCCCTCGCCAACCACCCCCCTCAAGCCCGAGACGCTGATGATCAACCCTGCCACGGCCGGCTCCTTTTCCCCCCTGCCACCGAGCACGGCCCGCAGTATAAAGCGGCTTCCGAGGGCGCGGAAGCCCTGCAACGGGCGACGACAGGGACGGGCGGGGCGGAGGAAGACGCCGTGGAAGACGAGTACGGGTTACGAAGTACGAAGTACGAGATGCCCGGCCCCACCTTACGGGGACTTGCCGTTGGACACCTCTTGCGGGATAATTGGGGGTGTTGGCTGGGTATCTGAAGAGCCCGCCGGTTCTGGCAGGTATCAAGAAGGGCCCGGCGCTGGAGTCCTCCGGCGTCGGGCCCTTTTGCGTTCGTGGGCGAAAGCCTGGAGGTATCGCACAAGAGAAAATGGGAAAGATGGAGAAAGAGGGAAATGAGAAAGGAATCGACGACGGATCGGGTGTGCGGCCACGTTTCGCTGAAATTTATTTATTCTTTGTTGGCTGCGCAGCCTACCCAATCATACAAGTCATCCCTTTCTCCGGCCGAGCGGCAAAGCTGCAAAAACCGAGGTCTTGTTGACCAATCGCAATTCGCGCCCGGTGCCCCGCCGCGCCCCCTTTCCTGCCAATGCGGACTCGACAAGAATGGGCCGCGTCCACCACACGCGACCGCCGCGGAAACCTCTTGGAGCCCAGTCACGGACCGATGAGCACGACACGTTCGATTGACGTCAAGAACGCCCTCGCCCAACTCGATCGCGCCGCTGCCGAGGGGAAGCTCTCTGCGGGCGCCGTCCCCAATATACGTGCGTGGCTCACCGAGCCCCGCTACGCCGAGTACGCCCCGCAGGTCGCCGAACACCTCGCCCGGGGCCAGTGGAAGGAGCTCGACGAGGTGTTCTGGCAGGTCATTCCGTTCGGCACGGGCGGCCGGCGGGGAAAGATGTACCCGATCGGCACCAACGCCATCAACGACCGGACCATTGGCGAATCGGCCCAGGGCTTGGCCGATTACGTGCGCGAGCACGCCGCCCGCTCCGAAAAAGGGGACAGGGACAATTTGCCGGGCAGCGGCCCGGAGGGTGCTTCGCATAAATTGTCCCAGTCCCCTTTTTCGGCGCTCTCCTGCGCCATCGCCTACGACACGCGGCACCGCTCGCGCGAGTTCGCCGAGTTGTGCGCCGAGGTGATGGTCGCCGCGGGCTACCAGGTGTGGTTCCTCGACGGCTATCGCAGCACGCCCGAGATCTCGTTCGCCGTGCGATACAAGAAGTGCTCCTGCGGCATCATGGTCACGGCCAGCCACAACCCGCCGCAGGACAACGCGGTGAAGGTCTACTGGTCCACGGGCGGGCAACTGCTGCCGCCCCACGACGAGGCGGTGATCGAGCGGGTGATGAGCGTGGGCGACATCCGCCGGGCGGACTTCAAGGAGGCCCTCGCCGCGGGCAAGATCGTCTATTGCCAGGACGAGGTGGACGCGGCCTTCATCGAAGCGGTCCGCTCGCAAAGCCGCCCCGGCCCGCGGGGGCTCAAGATCATCTATTCGCCGCTGCACGGCGTGGGGGCGACGGCCGCGGTGCCGGCGCTCCGCGCGGCCGGCTTTGAGGACGTGGAGGTTTTTGGCCCGCACGCCCGGCCCGACGGCGATTTTCCCAACGTCCCCGGCCACGTGGCCAACCCCGAGAACGCCGCGGTGTTCGACGCGATCATCGAACGGGCCAAGGCGGTCAAGGCCGACCTGGTCCTGGCCACCGACCCGGACTGCGACCGCGTGGGCTGCGCCGCGCCGCTTTCGCTCTCGCCCGGCGCGGAGTGGAAAACCATCACCGGCAACCAGATCGGGGCCCTGCTGGCCGACTACCTGCTGGAGGCGGGCCGCTCGGCTGGCACGCTCACGCCCGGGCATTACGTGGTCAAGACGGCCGTCACCACCGAGCTCATCCGCCGCATTGCCGACGCCCACGGCATCGCCACCGAGGGCGACCTGTTGGTGGGCTTCAAGTGGATCGGCGGGGCGATCGACGAGCGCGGGCCCGAGGGGTTCGTGCTGGGGGCGGAGGAGTCTTACGGGTTCCTGGTGGGAACGCACGCCCGGGACAAGGACGCCGCCGTGGCCTCGATGCTCCTGGCCGAGGTGGCCGCCCTGGCCAGGTCCAAGGGGCAAACGCTCCACGAGAAGCTCGACGCCCTGTTCTGGCAATTCGGCTGCCACCTGGAAAGGGCCTTCTCGCGGACCATGCCCGGCGCCAAGGGCATGGAGGACATGCAGGCCCTGATGGCCGGCGTGCGGAGCGCGCCGCCCGAGTCGGTGGGCGGGCTGCGCGTGGCGCGGGTACGCGACTATCTGAGCGGCACGGCCTCGGTCCCAGGGCAAAAGCCCCAGCCTTACCCGTGCCAGCGGGGCGACATGGTGGTCCTCGACCTGGCCGAGGCGGGGAACTACGTGGCGGTGCGCCCCTCGGGCACCGAGCCCAAGGTGAAGTTCTACATGTTCGCCTACCGGGCGGCCGAACAGATCGCCGACCTGGAAGCCGCCAAGGCCGAGCTGAGCGCCCGCCTGGAGGCGATGAAAAAGGACCTCGAAGCCCTGGGGCAGTAGTCGGCCGGTTGTGGGAGTCGCCTCCCACACGGGAGGGAAAGGATGAGCGAGACATCTCCGCCATCGCCGGACGGCCCGCCCGACGCTCCTCCGCCCGGCCACGGCCGCCGCCAGACGCTCCACATCGTGGCCGCCATCGCATTGGCGGTGGCGTTCGCGCTGGCCGTGCCGGTCCTGCCCGAGTGGACCAACCGTCCCGCGATCGCCGTTTTGGACGTGGGAGGCGAGATCTTCCTGCGGCTGTTGAAGATGGTCGTGGTCCCGCTGGTCGTGGCCAGCGTGATGTCGGGCATTTTAGGGATGGGCGACATCCGCAAGCTGGGCCGGCCGGGGTTCCAGACCTTCTTGTACTTCCTGGGCACCACGCTCGCGGCCGTGGTCCTCGGCATGGTCCTGCTGGCGATCATCCGGCCCGGCGTGGGATACGACCAGCGTCTGGTGGACGAGGCCCGGACCAAGGGCCGGCAAGAACTCCAGAAGAAGCTCCATTCGCCAAAGTCTGACAGCGAGGGGCCCGCGGGAGAAGGGCAGGCGGGGCCGGGTGCGGGGCCGACAGGCGGGCCGCACGAAGGCGCCGCGCCGTCCCAGGGCATTGGCGACGTGGTCAAGGACCTCGTCCTCATGCTCTTCACCGACAACCTCTTGCGGTCGATGGTCCAGTTCGACCTCCTGCCGGTGATCTTCTTCAGCATCGTGTTTGCCGGGCTGCTGACGACGATGGGCGACCGGGCCGGGCCGATCGTGCGCCTGGTGGTGGCCACCAACGACGCCCTCTTGGGCTTCGTGCTCCTCCTGATGCGATTCGCCCCGGCGGGAATCTTCTGCCTGGTGGCCGCGCGGTTCGGCCGGGCCCAACTCGACGGGAGTCTCGCCGCCGTGCTGCGTCAGACCGGCTGGTTTGTGGCCGCGGTGCTGGCCGGGCTGGCGATCCACGGGTTCCTGCTGCTTCCTTCGGTCCTCTACCTCTTCACGCGGCGCAACCCGTGGCGGTTCGTCCTCGACATGTCGCAGTCGCTTCTGACCGCCTTTTCCACGGCCAGCTCGACGGCGACGATCCCGGTCACGATCGAATGCGCGGAGGAGAACGCTGGCATCCGCCGCCGCGCGGTCGACCTGGTGGTGCCGCTGGGCGCGACGGTCAACATGAACGGCACAGCCCTGTACGAGGCCGCCGCGGCCATGTTCATCGCCCAGGCCCTGGGCATGGAGTTGTCGCTGCTCGCCCAACTGACCATTGCGCTCACGGCGACCTTGGCGGCCATTGGGGCGGCGGGGATTCCCGAAGCCGGGCTGGTGACGATGGTCATTGTGCTCAGCGCGGTCGGGCTGCCCGTCGAGCTCATCGGCCTGGTCCTGCCGGTGGACTGGTTCCTGGACCGCTTCCGCACGGCAGTCAACGTCTTCGGCGACGCCGTGGGGGCGGCGGTGGTGGAGAAGAGTTTTGGGGAGTGAGCCCCCGGAAGGAATTTGCTCGTCATCCCCAGGGTCCGACCCCGCGATCGCCAGCAACAAGCCCACGGCGGCAATCGCGCTTGCCACCAGGACGGCCAGCACCACGTGGCACGCCCGCGGCGGCACATCGAGCCACCGCAACAACGCGGAGCGTTGGTTCCGGGTCGATCTCCGCTCGGGTTGGATCGACCGGGCCGAGGCGCTCCACGTCAAGCCGAAGACGCCTCCCGGCGCTCCATCGCGCGGCGCTTGAGCTGCCGGTAGCGATGGTTGAGCAGGAGGATGAGCAGCGCGACGAAGGCGATGCCGCCGACGGTGAGCCAGGGGTTGTCGCGGTCCAGCCAGCGATTGAGCGCGTTGGCCCCGAGATACATGGCGCCGCAGCCCAGGAAGCTGCCCAGGGCCACGCCGGCGAAGGCCGCCTTGCGGCTCATTCCCAAGAGGCGCCCGAAGATCGACCCCCCCACGCTCCCCGTGGCCGCCAGCGGAAACATGACGAAGGCCACCAGGCCGGCGAAGGTGGCGCGCTTCATCCAAGGATGGGAGGCGAGGATGAACTGGCCGTCTTCCACCAGGGCCAGGATTCGCGGCCCGAGAAAGGGAAGCTTGAACAGAAAGCCGCTGTGGCAGACCAGGAGGCTGGCGACCATGAGGTCCATGTAGAGGACCATCAACGCGAGCTGCCCGGGGCTGAAGAACTTCTGAACGTCGCCCGGGTTGTCGTGGCCGCCCAGGACCACGAAGCGGCCGAAGAAGAAGAACGTGGCCAGGGCCGTGGCGGCCAGGCGCCCTGCCCACTTGCCGCCGGCCGCCAGGGCGACGGCCCCGAGGACGACCGCGGTGAGCAGGAAGGGGCCCACGAGCGTCGCCCACCACACCGCCGGATAGCGTGCCTTGAAAGACAGAGTGAAATCGTCTTCGGCGGCCCGCAGTTGCTCCTGGAGCCAGGCGGTGGCTTGGGATTCAGGCGTAGGGGATTGAGCCATGCGAAGTCCTGGTCCCTATCGCACCTTCTTGCCGGCGGCCGTGGCGAAACTCAGGGCGCCTTCGAGGTGCTTCTTCAGGTCGGCCCCGTTATCCGCGGCGCGGTAGAGGGTCATGGGGTTGGGGATGATCTTCGTTTCCACGTGGCGGCGGAACTGCTCGACGCGGTCCTTGGCCACGCTCTCGGCCGCGGCCATCTCGTAGAGCGACTCGCTTACCCGGAACGTGTCGGAGAAGAGCGCGACACGGCGACGCTCGTCTTCCGTGGCCGCCAGCTTCGCCGCTTCCTCCAAAAGGCCCCGGCAGCGCCGCACGGCGGCCAGGTCGTCGGCGTCGGCCAGGAACTGCCGGCCCCACTGGAAGAGTTTCCGCTCGGGACCTTTCACGTTGTCCAGCGCGATCCAGAGCTTCTCCAACTCGGTAAAGTAGGCACGCATCGGCGCGGCCGCCGGGCCGAACATGTCGCCGCAGAACTGCCCGAGGAGTTCTTCCACGTCCAGGCCCGGCTCCTGCCACAGTCGGGCGGTGATGTAAAGCTTTGGCCCATCCAGCCCCCAGTTGGGATAGGCCTCGGCGTGCATCATGGCCCCGTCGGCCTTGGCGGCCAGCGCCCGCATGAAGCGCGACCAGTAGCCGCTGTAGATCCGCGGAACCAGGAACCCGTTGCCGTGGTACCAGTCGTGGTTGCCGTAGGTGCGGGCGCGGCTGAGCACCTCGTCGAGCGGCGAGACGCCAGTGGCCGCTTCCGGCGCGAGGATGCGGTCGGCGTCCAGCTCGGCGACGTGGAAGTTGGTAAACAGGACGACGTTGGCCGGCATGGCGGAGTCCGGCGGGAACCGCGCCGGGCCGTAGACCAGGGCCACGAGCTTCTTGCCGGGCGCCTCCGCCTCCAACCGCCCGGCCAATGCCGCGATGAATTGCCAGTAGAGCTTGGAGAAACCGCGGTCTCGGGCCTCGGCCTCGGGCCGGCCCGCCGCCTTGAAACCCTCGTAAGCCGCGTTGCACTTGGGGCACTCGCACGTCCGGTGCCCGTCCTGGACGCTCACGGCCACGTAGAGGTGGCTCGGGAAGCGGCGGAAGTGCAGCCGGCACGACTCCAGGGCGCAATCCAGCAGCTTCGGCTCGCTGAGGCAGGGCTGCCACTGCTGGTCGGAGGCGTCCGCCGGAACGTGCCGCTTGCCGCCGAGGATGGGATAGATTTCCGGGCACCGCTGGGCGAAGCGCGCAGGCGGGAAGATGTCGTACATGCTGTGCTGGTGCGTTCCTCCCAGTCGCCGGGCGGCCCCGTTGCGCTTGGCCCAGCCCCCGTCGCCGGGGACCCCCACGAGGCCGCTCATCATGGCCGAGCCCACGAACGGCTCGATCCGGACTTCCAACTCGCCTTGAATGACAGGCTTGCCCGCGGCGACGCTTGTAAACAGGTCCGTAGGCATGTAGAACCGCACGCCGCACGCCCGGTCGAGAAAACGGACCGCCCCCAGGTAAGCGCCCGTGCCCGCGCCCCCGGCGATGCACACCACGTTGGCCTTGCGGCGGATGAGAAACCCGGCCGGCGACAGCCCGGCGATCTCGTCGTCCGCAAGCCACCGCGAGCGGCCCAGGGCGATGATCGTCCTGCCTTCGACGGGGCCGACCTTGGACTCGGGCAGGATGTCGAACCCGGTCGCCGCGCCGCTGGCCTTGCGGAGCCACTGCTGCAATTCCGCGGCGGCGTCGTGGTTGCCCTGGCTTACGCCCAGCTCCGGCAGGGCGATCACCGTGTTATGGGGCGACAGCTCCAGAGGCTTGCGGCTGGCCGCCGGATCGAACTCAAACCTGGGGCGGGGCTTCGCGCGGGCCAGGGCCTCCTCGGGCAGCGGCCCTTCGGCCGCGTACTCCGGACGGACCGCGCTGGAGATGCGCACCTCGTCGATCAGGCCCCGGTAGCCCTCCTTGCCGACGTACCACGGCGCCGTCGCGCCGACAACCACACCCATCGCGCCTTCGTCGAACTCGATGGGCGGGCAGAAGGCCCGGGTCTCGGGCGAGATGCGCCGGCCGTCCAGGTACAGGCGCACCTCGCCCGCGCGCCCCCGGTCCAGCACCGCCGCCGCATGGTGCCAGTGGCCGTCGTAAAGGACCTTTGCCAGGTCGGGCGAGCGGACCGCGCCAGAGAGCGGACCGGCCGAGAAGCTGGCGAACAGGACGTTGTCGCCGATTCCCAGGTAGTAATCGCGCTCGTGGCCCCACCCGCCGCCCACGAGGATCCGGGCGCCCTGCTGGCCAGGATCGGGCTTGAACCAGCACTCGACGGTCCAACTCTGCGAGCCTACGTGCAAGGCCCCACTGGGGGCGATGACCACGCCCCCTTGGCCCTCCAGACGGAGCGACTTGCCAAAGCGGCCCTCGGCCCAGGCATGTCGCCCCTTGACCTCGCCGTGGCCCTCCGCGCCGCTGGAGTCCCGGGCATCGCCGTCAAGGTGCAGGAGCAACGCCGTCTGGCGATCGGGCTGGTGCGCGGCCGGCCCTGCCGGGACGTTGCCCGCAAAAGACCCGAAGGGGGCGAACAGGAGCAGCGCAACGCTCAGGATGGCGCGAAGCATGATGGCGGGTTTCTATGGGCCGGCGAGCCTGCTCGGCGCGTTCTGTCGCACCGACGCAAGCACCCATCATACGGCCCCATCCCACGGCGCGGCAACTGGCGGAGCAAGTCAATCGCGCCCGGGGCAACGCCAGGGGACTTGGCGCGGTAGGCCGAGACGTCCGCGCCGCCGGGTTGATGGTCGTCCGGGTTATATGGCTGCGAAATGGCCGCCTGAGGGAACAGGGACGCTAAGAGCCTATCCCCGAACCTCCAGGGAGACCTTCGGTCGGCCATTTCGGCGGGGTCGGAGACCCACGCCGATCCTGATTCTGGGATAGGCGCTAACTGCAATCTAGCAGACGCCTCATCGCAGGCTCACGGGAATCGCCCATGCTGAAGGGCTGCGGCTATCGGACGCCAAACCGAGGAGACGAATTATGTCCGCCGGCGAGTGGATGAGCGGCCGGGTTTTCCAGCTTGTACACCAACACAACCTGGTCTACAACACCTGCTGGGAGGACCCGCGATTGGACCGGGTGGCCCTCGAGTTGGGCCCCGACGACTCGGTCCTGGTCATCACCTCGGCAGGCTGCAACGCGCTGGACTATGCCTTGGCCGGGCCGAAGCGCGTGGTGGCCGTGGACCTCAACCCCCGGCAAAACGCGCTCCTGGAGCTCAAGCTGGCCGCGATCCGCAGCCTGGACTATGAAGACTTCTATGCCATGTTCGGCTGCGGAAGGCTCGACCGGGCGGACGAGGTCTACGCCGACAGGCTCCGACCGGCCCTCTCGCCCTGGGCCCGGAAATACTGGGACAGCTGGATCGGCTTCTTCGACCCGGCCAACCGCCGCCCGTTCTACTTCCGCGGAACCTGCGGGGCATTTGCCCTGGCCATGAACGTCTATATCAACCGCGTCGTGCGCCTTCGCCCCTATCTCGACGCCATGCTCGACGCGGCGTCGCTCGACGAGCAGCGCCGCATTTTCGAGGAAGTCCGCGACCGCTTCTGGACCCGCCCCGTCCGCTTCGCCATGAAGCGCGACGCCGTCCTGTCCCTGCTCGGCATCCCCCGGGCGCAGCGGGACCAGGTCGAGTCCGATCACGAGCAGGGCCTCGTCCACTTCGTCGATGCGTGCCTGGAAGCCGTCTTCGGACGCCTCCCGCTGGCCGACAACTACTTCTGGCGCGTCTACCTCACCGGGCGCTACGCTCCGCATTGCTGCCCCGAGTATCTCAAGCCGGACAACTTCCAGCGGCTCAAGGCCGGCCTGGCCAACCGCGTCGAGGCCCATACCGATTCGGTCCAGGGCTTCCTCGAAAAGAACGACGCTGCCTTCTCGCGCTTCGTGCTCCTGGACCACATGGACTGGCTGACCGGCCGCCGCTTGCCGCTGTTGGAGCAGGAATGGCAATGGATCGTCCGCCGCGCCAGGCCGGGCACGCGGTTGATCTGGCGGAGCGGCGGCCTGCGGACCGACTTCATCGACGGCCTGAGCATCGAGACCGGCGCGGGCCGCCGCCAGGTCGGCGAATTGCTCACCTACCATCGAGACCTGGCGCAGTCGCTCCACCAGCAATGCCGCGTCCACACCTACGGCAGCTTCCATATTGCAGATCTGGCCGTATGACTACCTTGCGATCCGACCTCAAGATCCTCTACCACCTGGCCCTGCGGCCGATCCGCGGACGCGACCATGCCGACCGCATGGAGAACTTCTACCGGGGCCAGGCCGCGCACTACGACCAATTCCGCGATCGCCTGCTCCGCGGACGCGAGGAAATGTTCCGGTCGTTGCCCATCCCGCAGGGCGGCGTCTGGGTCGACCTCGGCGGCGGCACAGGGGCCAACCTCGAGCGGCTCGACGATCGGATCCGCTCGCTCGCCAAGGTCTACGTCGTGGATCTCGCCCCGTCGCTAATCGAAGTCGCTCGCCAGCGGACACGGGCCCAAGGCTGGGACAACGTCGAGGTGGTCTGCGGCGATGCGACCACGTTCCGGCCCCCGGAGGCCCAGGCCGACGTGGTCACGTTCTCCTACTCGCTGACCATGATTCCCGATTGGTTCGCCGCGGTGGACAGCGCGGCGGCCATGCTGCGGCCGGGCGGGACGATCGGGGTGGTCGACTTCTACGTCTCGCGCAAGCATCCGGCCGACGGCATGACCCGTCACGGCTGGCCCACCCGTGCGTTCTGGCCCCTCTGGTTCGGCATCGACAACGTGTTCCTCTCGCCCGACCATCTGCCGATGCTAAAGCGGCAATTCGAGACGGTCATGCTCCGCGAGGAGCGGGCACGAGTGCCCTACGTGCCGCTGGGAAGGGTCCCTTACTACATCTTCATAGGCAGGAAGCCTATACCACCTGAAGGTGGGTGACTCTCCTTCCGGGTCTTGGTTCCTGGCTACGAGAAGTGCTTCGGGGCGTTCCGCGCCTCGACCATTTCCAATCGGGGGGTTTCCCCACCTTTCTAGTCGCGCTCTTCTACCCATTTTGGTGGCAT
>WBZO01007167.1_pt1 | contig 10437 bp, 6 predicted proteins | sample 5204261 | NCBI WGS metagenome assembly WBZO01 (sample SAMN12412400, study PRJNA552823) | activated sludge metagenome | isolation source: activated sludge from anammox sidestream of wastewater treatment plant... | place: USA: North Carolina | collected 2017-09
CCGATTTGCTGTGTCCATATACCCCACGCCCACTGGCGAACCTGCTGGAGAACACATGTCTGAAAACACAGGAATTCAGCTTTCCGATGAAGATGTCGAATATCTGGTTGCTCTGATCCGATCGTCGACGACCATCTTGTCGACCAGCGAACTCATCGAAGCGTTGCGTCTCCGCAGTCAGTAGGCGCTCCTGTATCCGCGTTACATGTCCAGACTGCCCGGCGATCAGCCGGCAGATCTCACCATTTTGATGGAGTGCAATTGATGACAACTGTGGAAGCGACGGAAATCGAGCTAACGGGCAGCAAGACGGAGCAGGCACTGGCACGCGACATCTTGTCGCTCTTCATGAGCCGGGGTCGATTCATGGCGGCGGACGCCCCCATCCGGTTCAAGGTCAGCGAGGTTGCCGAGTACCTGACGGCAACGGGCAAAAAGGGCAGTGATCAGTCCGTTCTGAAGCTGGCTGCCGCCAATCCAGCGGTGTTCTCGATCGAGTCTGATGATGATGCAACCTGGCTGGTTGCCACCCGCGCGGGACGCAGACCGATCGAAACCTCGATCGATACAACACACTCGTTTACTGAGCGGCTTATGACGCCAGCCCCCAAACCGGCGGTGACGACGCAGTCTCTCCGCCCCCGACCGCGTGGTGAGTCCACCTGGTCCACTTTGGAACGAGTGTTGACCGATTTCGACATGGGCGATGAGAGTGATCGCGCCATGCGGCGAGGGCTTGAACCTGAGACGTCCGCGTTGGTTTCTCAGATCCTGGACGAGGCCACGGCCCCAACGGAGATCGAAGAGACCGTCACATCTCGAACGATCATCGTCCCTGCTGCGGTGTCGTCCACCGATGTCAGCTCGGTCGATGATCGCGAACTGGCGGCCGCAGTGCGCGAGCGTTTGAGTCAGGACTCTCGGCTTGCGCATTTTGGTGACCAGTGGATGATCGAAGACCAGGTGCCTCGTCTGAGTCGTGGTGACCTGCGGCGGATCAAGGATTACATCGAGGAGCAGGAGCAACCGCTCACCGACGACGTCCTCGTCCAGGATGTACTGGAGGTCCGGCAGAAGGCTTCTGACTTTGAAACGATGCGCTTCGCGCTCAACTACCGCCTGGCTCAGGAACACCGGGACTTCGAGTTCGTAGGCACGAACAACCAGCGCTTCTGGAGCGTGAGCAATCTGCCGGCCATTGGCACAACGCGCAAGAAGGCCACGGAAATCGGAACCGACTATCGATTTCTGCTCGAAGAACTTCCGGCGGTGCCAGCCTATCGGTCTGTCACTCAGATTTCCCATATTCTGAGTCTGTATGAGTTCTACCTCGGTCTGCTCCCATACGATCCTGAGATGCAGGCACTCATGCCTGCTCCGCTGACGCCAAACCAGCGGTCTGCGGTGCTGACTTTCGAGTGTCCGCAGCAGTACACAACCTATCTGGTCGAACTCCGGTACCCGACGCCAAATCGTGGCGGCTACCTCCTGGGGCTCGATGACTTTTTCAGTGAGAACCTCGTTGCCGGTGCGCTCATCAGCATCAGATCCACGGACAACGATGGTCACTACATCATGGAGTACGAAGCTGGAACCGCTCAGAGCCGCCGACTGCTGGAACTCGAAGAACGGCGACAGCGCTACGTGTTTCGTCCGACGTCGTTCAGCTGTGCGGTGTTCGACGACTATCTCTTGGACGAAGACCGCTTTCCGGGCTTCACCGGAGACAAACCGCTTGATGACAAGACACGACGCAAACCCGAAGCGGTCATCAGCCGAGCGTTCGAGCGTCGCAATAATGCACTCGAGGGCGGTGGCTACAGCGCCACTCTTGCCGATCTGATGGCCGCCTGCAACGCTGAGCGACCATTCTCTGAGACATTCCTGCGCCACATTCTCGACAACGATGAGAGTGGTGCATTTGCCAAGGACCCAGACGATCCAAATGCCTACACCTATATTCCCGGCTCCATTGGATAACGGCGAGTTCGAGGAGGATCTCGACACCCATGGGGAGGAGAGTCCTCCCGAGCGGAGAAAGCTGCTGGGTTTCTCGGACCTCTCCAAAGCGGGAGTTGCAGCTTTCGTGGCCGAGTGGCAGCGACTCGATGATTCGGCCCGCGCTCAGCTGATGGAAGATCTCGTCGACTACGTCGAGAACAGTGTCGACGTCAACTTCAATCGAGTTTTCAGGGCGGTGTTGACGCAGCCCGACCCTCTGCCGGTCGTTCGAAAACTGGCCATCGAAGGGCTTTGGGAGGACGACAGTGGTGATGTGCTGTCTCTGTTATTGAGCATTCTGGAAAATGATCCTGATATCGACGTTCGGGCTGCCGCGGCAGGTTCGCTCGTGCGGTTTGCGGCTATCGATGACCAGCTGGACTCTCTGGACCGCCCTCTGCTCATGGATACATTGCTGTCGACCGCCAGAGATCGCTCCGAAAATGCGCTGGTGCGTCGGCGAGCGATCGAATCGTTGGGTCCTCTGGCGCAAGACCGGCGAGTGGAGCAACTGATTCTCGAGTCGTTTGCTGACGACGATCAGGCTATCGCCTGCGGCGCTGTCGGGGCTATGGGATTTTCCGCAGAGTCCCGGTGGATCAGAGAGATCGAGCTGGCCATGAAGAGTCAGGATGCGGAAATGCGGTACGTGGCGGCAGTTGCCGCCGGTGAAATCGCTGACATCGATCTCATCCAGTCTCTGGCCACGCTGATTGACGACGAAGATGGCGAAGTTCGCTATGCAGCCATTGCAGCGATCGGCCAGATCGGGGGTCAGGGCGCCCTGCGAGTGCTGAGGAATCTGCGCGAGCGGGATGGCGAAGGGGACGAACTGGTAGAAGCTGCGTTCCAGGAAGCCCTGTTGCTGACCGATCCCCTCTACAACTGATGCCGTCGATCCCTGCTGCCGGTATTTCGCTCGTCGATGATCCACAGGCGTGGGATGAGCAATTGGCACGTCTGGGTGGGCACCTCTTGCAAAGCTGGCGATGGGGCGAGTTCAAGAAACGCTCCGGATGGGCTGTTGACCGCGTGGCCACCAAAGATGGCGGCGCAATGGCTCAGATCCTCTATCGCAGCCGGGGCCCCGTCAGCGTCGCCTACATTCCTCGTGGCCCGGCATGGGCAGAGGACGACTCGGCACTCGCCGCGTTGTTTGCCCAAATCGAATCAGCAGCGAGCAAACGCCGCGCGCTCTTTGCGGTTGTCGAACAGGAGCGTGCCCTGCCGACGGGAGCGTCGTTTCTGGCCCAATGGAAAGCGGGTCCAGACTATGTTCAACCGGGTCGCACCGTCAAAATCCCTCTTGGCGACGACAATTCACTGTTGATGGGCATGCACCAGAAAACACGTTACAGCGTGCGACTGGCAATGCGCAAAGGCGTTGACATCTCAGCGCACGAGGGTCCTGATGAAGAAATGCTGGGGCGATTTTTCGCGCTTCTCACCGAAACCTCTCAGCGCAACGAATTCGGTATTCACAATTTGACATATTACAGAGACTTTATGGAGGTCTTCGGTTCGGATGCGCTCCTGCAGATCGCCAGCGTCAACGATCAGCCGGCGGCAGGTCTCATTGCCGCCAGGTTTGGCAATGAAGCCATTTACATGTACGGTGGCTCATCGACTGAACACCGCAGCGTCGGTGCCGCGTTTCTTCTACAGTACGAAGCCATGCGCTGGGCGCGAGACAGGGGCATGTCTCACTATGACCTGTGGGGCATTCCTTACAAGGACCCGGAAACCGAACCAGCGACGCTGGATAAGGTGCCCGCGACCCGTGGCGAGGACTGGCGTGGTCTGGTGAGGTTCAAGATGGGGTTCGGCGGGACCGTCGTCGACTATCCAGCGCCACTCGAGCGTCAGTTTAGTCGCATTGGCACGCGCATCGCTCGGCAGTACATGAAGTCGTTTGGCTGAATCGCGCCATGGTCACTCTTCGCGAACTGGCAAGACATTGTCCGTCCAGGCAGACAACTGGCGATCTCGACATCGAGATCAAGTCGATTGCCTACGACTCAAGGCTCAGCGAACCCGGCGGTTTGTTCGTTGCCTTGCGTGGTGGTTATGTGGATGGCCACGATTTCACTGCAGCGGCGCGTAAGCAGGGGGCAGTGGCGATCGCTGCCGAGCGGTCGATCCCGAGGATCCCCACCCTTGTCTATGACGACACGCGGGCGGCTCTTCCGTGCCTGGCGGCGGCGTTCTACGGTCATCCGGCGCGCCATTTGGGTGTGATCGGCATTACGGGAACGGACGGCAAGACAACCACGTCGTATCTGACCGAGTCGATTCTCCGTCACGCCGGATTGACGACCGGGATGATCGGCACGGTCTCGGTCAAGATTGCTGGCGAAATCCTCGAACACGAAACACGCCAGACGACTCCGGAATCACTCGATATCCAGCGCTACCTGGCCCGGATGCGCGATGCCGGCGTGCGATGGGCAATCCTCGAATCGACGTCGCACGGACTGGCGGCGCACCGTCTCGACGAAATCGAGTTCTCGATTGGCGCGGTGACGAATATCACTCACGAACACCTCGAATTTCACGGCTCGATCGACGCCTACCGGGCGGCAAAAGCTTCGCTCTTTTCACGAGTGGGCGCGACTGGTGGAACGGCGGTGATCAATCTCGATGATCCGGTCGCCAGGACAATGATCCCCGTGGCCGCGGGGGCCACAATCCTGACCTACAGTCGCATCGATTCATCCGCCACTCTCTTTGCCAGAGACGTTCGCAGTGATGAGCATGGCAGCAGATTCATGCTCAGTGCCGGCGGAAGCGAGATTCCGGTCGAACTTGGCTATCCCGGCGAGTTCAATGTGGAAAATGCTCTCTGCGCGGCAGGAGTCGGCATCGCGGCCGGGGCTTCCCTTGAGGCAGTGGCCACCGGACTGCAGATGGCGCCAGTGGTTCCGGGTCGCATGGCCCGCATCGATGCGGGGCAATCCTTTTCCGTGATCGTCGACTACGCGCACACCCCTGAGTCGCTGGAAAAGATCCTGACGATGTTACGTGGTCTGACCCGGGGAGGAAGGTTGATCTGTGTGAGCGGCAGCGCCGGCGAACGCGATACCGCCAAGCGTCCTATGCAGGGTCGCATCTCAACGCATCTGGCCGACTTCAGTGTCTTTACGACCGAGGATCCGCGCTTCGAAGATGCGGAAAGCATCATTCAGGCCATTGCCGACGGCGCGCGTTCGTCGGGAAAAGTCGAAGGGCGTGATTTCGCCTGTATCGTCGATCGACAGGAAGCGATCGATTTCGCAATTGCCAGCGCAGCCGACCAGGACATTGTTATTCTCGCCGGCAAGGGACACGAACACAGCATCATCTGGGGACAGGAGAAACGACCCTGGGACGAAGCGGCGGCCGCTCGCAAGGCGCTGGCCAAACTGGGATTTACCGGTCGCGACGGTTAGCGCACTCCGAGCGACGCCCCGTTCAAAGCTGATTCCCCGGAACCGCCGGTTGTGATACCGACCGCAACGCAAGTCCGACATCGATCAATTGCTGTTCGTCGACAGACGACGGTGCGTCGAAGAGCAGATCGGCGCCGCGCTGATTCTTGGGAAAGGCAATTACTTCCCGAATATTCTCCGTGTCGGTGATCAGCATGATGAACCGGTCGATCCCCATAGCGATGCCGCCATGCGGCGGGGCGCCATACTCAAGCGCGTGGATGATTGCCCCGAATCGCTCCTCCTGCGCCTCGGCTGAATGACCCATCATGCTGAATATTCGCCGCTGGTCTTCAGATCGATGCATGCGAATACTGCCGCCTCCGACTTCATTGCCGTTGAGCGTCAGGTCATATTGCAGCGCCCGAACGGCTCCCGGATCTGAATCGAGCAAATGACGGTCTTCCTCGCGGAAACCGGAAAACGGGTTGTGCGTAGCGTCCCAGCGATTACCTTCCTCGTCCCACTCCAGAAGCGGAAAGTCATAGATCCAGCAATAGGCAAAGACATCAGGATCGGCGAGATGCAAAGTGGCGCCGAAGTGATCACGCAGACCACCAAGCGTTTTGGCCACCACCGCCGCGGTGTCAGCGACGATCAGCACGAGATCGCCCTGATTCGCCCCAATTCCTGTGGTCAGGGCCGCAATCTCCTCTTCAGAGAGAAATTTGGCAATGGGAGAGCGAAGACCCTCGTCGCTCAGGGCAAGCGTGGCCAATCCTTTCGCGCCAAGTGTTTTGGCTCGTTCAGTAACTTCATCGATCTGACGTCGCGTGTAGTTTCCGCAGCCGGGCACAACCATCGCTTTGATCTCACCGCCCGACTCGATCACCGAAGCAAAGGCCTTGAACCCGGTCCTGACCAACGCGGGCGCCACATTCAGCAACTCCAGCCCAAAGCGCAGATCAGGGCGATCACTGCCGAATCGATCCATCGCTTCAGCGTACGAAAGCCGGGCAAAGGGTGAGAACTGCAACTTTTTCGTCGTGAATGCTTTGGTCAGATCGAGAAAGAGCGTCTCGATCAGCGACGTGACGTCGGCCTGAGTAACGAACGACATTTCGATGTCGAGCTGCGTGAACTCCGGCTGCCGATCGGCGCGCTGCGCTTCGTCGCGAAAGCAGCGCGCAATCTGAAAATAGCGATCATAGCCGCCGATCATCAGTAGCTGCTTCATCTGTTGCGGAGATTGGGGAAGCGCGTAGAACTCCCCGGGATAGGCGCTGGCAGGGACCAGGAAATCGCGAGCGCCTTCCGGTGTGCTCTTTATCAGGAGTGGCGTTTCGACCTCGATAAAGCCACGCTCGTCAAGAAAGTCGCGCATGTACTTCACCACGCGGTGACGCAGGATGATGTGTTTTTGCATCCGCTCGCGGCGCATATCGAGATATCGGTACTTGAGCCGCAACGACTCGTCGACGTCGCTCTCCTCGTTGATGTAAAAGGGAGGCGTCAGCGAAGTATTGAGAATCTCGACAGTCGCCGCCTCGATTTCGATCTGACCAGTCTGCAGCCGTGGGTTTTCCGTACCCTCAGGGCGGCGGCGAACCGTTCCAGTGACTGACAGAACGAATTCATTGCGGACATCACTGGCGATGGCGTGCACTTCGGCATTGATTTCCGGATTGAACACGATTTGCGTCAATCCGAAACGGTCGCGCAGATCGATGAAGATGAGCCCGCCAAGATCGCGACGTCGGTGCACCCACCCCTTGATCTCGACCGTTTCCCCGACGTTCTCCGCCCGCAGCGTGCCGCAGGTCAGTCTGTCGATTCGGTCCGGATCGATGTCGAACGAAGTCTGCATCTTCCCAATCACTCCCCAGGTTTTTTATCTTCAAGACTTGCGAGATCGCTCCGCGCGTTCCGATATGCCCGTTCGAGCGCTGCCTCCGGATCGATTCCGGCGCTGAGCGCTGTTTCGATGATGGCCAGCAGTGCCACACCCGCCGCACCCGTGTCATCCCCGGCATTGCCAGGTACATCGCTTTCTGCACGGCGAATCCGCTCGATGACGGACATCGAGCGCGGCAACTGATCATAGCGCAGTGTAGGCTGAGGAGATCGACTCTCCGCTTTCTCAGTCGCTTTGACCCGTTTCCACGTCGCCAGCACATCCTCAGGCGTCTCAGCGACGACATCTCCGAAGACATGCGGATGGCGACGCACCAGCTTGCTGTTCACAGCCCGAAAGACGTCCTCGATGGTGAACTCACCCGCTTCCTCGGCAATCTGGGCGCAAAGCGCCACCAGCAGGAGCAAATCTCCCAGCTCGTCTCGAAGGGCGTCGGTATCTCCCTCTGCGATAGCCTCCGACACTTCGTGGGCCTCTTCGATGACTTTGTCAGCAAGCGTCCTGTGTGTCTGTTTGCGGTCCCAGGGACACCCCTCGGGTGAACGAAGCATGGCAATGATGCGAAAGAGCGTGATGGGACTTGCCGTCGCCTCCAGCCACGGCAGAGGGGGCAGCACGAGCGACGTCAGGTGGTCGTGCTCCACGTGATCGAGTTCCGACAGAGGCATGGTTTCCAGGTGCACATCGGCGGTGCCCGCTGCGCGCACCACCGTTACTGAGTGGTCCTCCGGCCATACTCGGGAGAGCGCGTGCTTCACTTCACTTGCGATCTGCCGATCGAACAGCTGACTGACGATCAGATGACGAGATGGATCGAGTCTGACTTGTCCGCCGGAGAAGGGTTCGGCGGCGACGCCGGATACCAGTTCGAGCGCATCGATCAACTGAGGCTGATCGGACAGCAGATCGATGCCTGCCGCGGCGGCAACTTCGTCGAGTGCGGAAACCGCGGGTATGAATCTCAACAGGATCCCCATGTCGTCGGCACGATCCCTGAGCATCTGCACAGTCCGCTCTCCGAAGAGGGGAGACCCCGGCACGACATAGACGACCGGTCCCGCTGTGGAGAGGTCGATCACCCGATCACACACGGATTGATATGTTTCATCGAAGGATGCCGAGCTTTCGTACAGATCGTCGCATGCAACAACACGGGGGTCGGCGATCAGATCTTCAATTCCAGGGTGAATGGCGGTGCGCAGCACGATCGAACTGGCCTCGTCCAAAGCCTGGCGAGCGGCGATGGTGCGGGCTCCCGGATTGCCAGGGCCGATTCCGACGATCGTGATCGATGGAACGCTCCCCATTACTTGCTGGTCGTTCCCTTGTCGCCGAGGGACAACACGGCCATGAACGCTTCCTGCGGAATCTCGACGCTGCCGACCATCTTCATGCGCGCCTTGCCTTCTTTCTGTTTCTCCAGCAATTTGCGCTTGCGAGTGATGTCGCCGCCGTAGCACTTGGAGAGCACGTTCTTTCGCATGGCCCGAATCGTTTCGCGAGCCACAATCCGCGAACCAATCGACGCCTGAACCGGGACATCGAACATCTGGCGAGGAATCAGCTGCCTCAACGCGGTAACGAGGTCTCGACCTCGTGTGTAGGCATCCTCGCGGTGCGTGATGATCGAAAGCGCATCGACCGATTGCCCGCTGACGAGGACATCCAGCCGGACAAGATCCGCCGGTTGCATGCGGGCGAACGTGTAGTCGAGCGAGGCATACCCCTGGGTCCGACTCTTCAATTGATCGTAGAAATCGACAATGACTTCTCCGAGCGGCATGTCGAACTGCATATGAACGCGATCTTCGTCGAGATAGGTCATTTCCCGAAACGCGCCTCGCCGCTTGGTGACGAGATCCATGACGTTGCCGATATAGCGGGACGGCACGATGATGCTGATGTTCATCCATGGTTCGAGGATTTCGTCAAACTCACCGGGAGAGGGCATGGCGGCGGGATTGTCGACGACCACCCTTTCACCATTGCGCATGATCACTTCGTACTCGACGCTGGGCGCGGTGGCCAGCAGGTCGATGCCGTACTCTCGTTCCAGGCGCTCCTGGATGATCTCCATATGCAACAGTCCCAGAAACCCGGCCCGAAAACCGAACCCGAGCGCATTTGACGACTCAGGTTCATAGACCAGCGACGCGTCGTTCAACTGGAGTTTGTCCAGCGCGTCGCGAAGGAGTGGGTACTCTTCACCGTCCACCGGATAGAGCCCGGCAAAGACCATGGGCTTGGCCGGTCGGTAGCCTGGCAACGGGGCAGAAGCGGGCCGGGAAGCGACCGTAACCGTATCGCCAACCTGCAGGTCCTTGACCACCTTGAGGCCGGTAGCGATGTAGCCGACCTCGCCACAGCGAAGCACGGGAGCGGAGATCATACCCGGGGAGAAGAATCCGAGTTCAATGACCTCTGATTCTTTGCCGGTCGACATCAGTCTGATGCGGTCGTCCCTGTTGATTTCTCCATCGACAACTTTGACGTAGGCGATGACGCCTTTGTACGCGTCGTAGTGCGAGTCGAAGATGAGTGCCCGCGCTGGCTTGTCGGGCGTCCCGTCCGGCGGAGGCATCCGAGTCACGACCGCTTCGAGAATCGCCTTGATTCCGGTGCCATCCTTGGCCGAGGCGGGGATGATCTCATCGTCCAGCAAGCCGATGACATTCTGGACCTCGGTTCTGACAAGCTCCGGATTGGCACTGGGCAGATCGATTTTGTTGATAACCGCAACGATCGCCAGATTCTGTTCGAGGGCCAGATAAACATTGGCCAGCGTCTGCGCTTCGATCCCCTGACTGGCGTCGACCACCAGCAGGGCGCCTTCGCAGGCCGCCAGGCTGCGGCTCACTTCATACGAGAAATCGACGTGGCCGGGGGTGTCGATCAGATTGAGTTGGTAGTCGAGCCCATCGTCCGCCCGGTAGCTCATGCGCACAGCGCGGGCTTTGATCGTAATTCCCTTTTCCCGCTCAAGGTCCATTGAATCGAGAATCTGCTCGACCATCTGGCGCGATTCAACCGTGCCGGTGTCCTCCAGCAGTCGATCGGCCAACGTGGACTTGCCGTGATCGATGTGGGAGATGATCGAAAAATTGCGGATTCTCT
>WBZO01003057.1_pt1 | contig 10433 bp, 11 predicted proteins | sample 5204261 | NCBI WGS metagenome assembly WBZO01 (sample SAMN12412400, study PRJNA552823) | activated sludge metagenome | isolation source: activated sludge from anammox sidestream of wastewater treatment plant... | place: USA: North Carolina | collected 2017-09
GGTCTTGCTTCTTGCTTTTTTCGATAAACTGACCCCTATATACCTACTGACCCTATGCGACTATGCCGAAGATTCAGATGGGTGATCCCAGCGGGGTGTGCCGCTATTGCAGTAGAGTTGCACAGAAACTGGAAATCAGAGCGATGCGCAGCGAGTCGCCAAGCAATTGGAAAAAAGCAGGAAGCAAGAACTGACCCCTATGCGACCCCTATGCCTTCACTCCGGTCTCTCAGGCGCGCGCGAGGTACTGGTTGATGATCCCCTCGAGGATTTCCTGGCCGCCGGATTTGAGTGTCGGGGCGGGCGCCGACGCGGCCCAGGCATGCAAGTCCGCAAATGTGGCCCGACCCGCCTCGATCCTTTTCCCGAGGTCGCCATCCCAGCTCGCGTAGCGCTCCTTAATGAATTCCCGGATGCGTCCGTCGGCGCGGATTGCGGCGGCGACCTGGAGTCCCCGCGCAAAGGCGTCCATCCCGGCAATATGGCTGTGGAGGAGGTCCTTCGGCTCGAAAGAATCACGGCGACGCTTCGCGTCAAAATTTAGCCCGCCCGTTGTAAAGCCGCCCATTTCCAGTAATTCGAGCATGATTTGTGTGGTCAGGTAAATATTTGTGGGAAATTCATCCGTATCCCAGCCGCAGTTATCCGTCCCCTGGTTGGCGTCCACGGAGCCGAGGGCGCCAGCTTCCCGGGCCACGCGCATTTCATGCAGCATGGAATGTCCTGCGAGGGTCGCATGGTTGGTCTCGAGGTTCAGCTTGAAATGCTCCAGCAGGTCAAATTCCCTCAGAAAATTGAGGCAGGCTGCCGCGTCGGAATCGTATTGGAACGTCGTGGGCTCCCGGGGTTTGGGCTCGATGTAAAATTGGCCCTTGAAGCCAATGGCCTTTTTATGGGCCACAGCCATGTGAAGAAAGGCGGCCAGGTGCTCGCGCTCGCGTTTGAGGTCCGTATTAACGAGCGTCGTGTACCCCTCGCGCCCGCCCCAGAACGTGTATCCTTCGCCATCCAGCGCATGGGTGACCTCGATGGCCTTTTTGACTTGGGCTGCCGCCTGCGCGAAGACCCCCACCTCGGGCGAGGTGGCCGCTCCCTGCGCATAACGCGGATGGGCAAACAGACAGGCCGTCCCCCACAACAGCCGGACGCCGGTGTCCTTCTGGCGCTGCAGGAGGCGGTCGGCCACCTCATCCAGGACCCTCTCGGTCTCGGCAAGCGTCGCCCGCTCGGGAGCGACATCGCGGTCATGAAAACAATAGAACGGGATGGCCGCCTTCCTCAGGAAATCAAAAAAGACATCCACGCGCTGCAGCGCATTTGCGACTGAGTCGCTCCCGTCATCCCACGGCATGAGGGCCGTCCCCTCGCCAAAGGGATCCGCAAGCCGGTTGCGCATGCAGTGCCAATAGGCTGCCGCAAATCGGAAATGATCCTTCATCGGCTTGCCCTCAATTTGGGCTCCGGCGTCGTAAAATTTGAAAGCGAGGGGGTTCTTCGAGTCAGGACCTTCGTACGTGGCGGGAGTGTCAGGAAAATAAGAAGTCATGGTGAATTGGGCTCCCAACAAGGATAAGCCTTTTTGCGGCTTCCCTGAAACCGATTTTTGCGATTTTTTGGGGGTCGTCTGATGATCCACCAGTTTGTTTTTCTTCTCGAAATTGTGGCGCCTGTTTTCCTGGTGATGGTCATTGGGTATGGCCTGCGGAAGGCGCGGATTCTTTCCCCGGAATCGGACCGCTCGCTCACCCGGCTCGTGATCGTCATCCTGGCGCCTGCGCTGGTCCTCGACACCATCATCGGCAACGAGGCTCTCACCCGCCCCGCAAATTGGGTTCTCCCGCCGACCCTCGGCTTTGTTTCCATTCTGCTCGGTATCCTCTGCGCCCGATGCGGGGCGCGGATGCTCGGCGTTCCCGCGGGATCCACGCGGCGCGCCTTTGTTTTTACGTCCTCCATCCAGAATTACAGTTACATCCCGCTGCCGGTTTGCGCGGCCCTTTTTCCACGCGAGACCATGGGCGTGTTGTTCGCGTTCTGTCTGGGCGTGGAAATTGCGTTCTGGAGCGCCGCCCTGTGGCAGCTCACGGAAAGCGGCGGCGGCGGGCGTTGGCGGGCCATGATCAATCCGCTCACCATCGCCATCCCAACAGCCCTCGTCCTCAATAGCCTCTCCGCAAAGACCTGGCTGCCCGCCACGGCGCAAACCACAATCCACATGCTCAGCGCCTGCGCCATTCCCATTGCGCTCCTGCTCGGCGGAGCGCTCGTCGCCGATTATTTCAGCCCCGGATCATTGCGTCATGGCGCGCGGACGATCCTGGCCGCCTCGGCGGTGCGCATCGTGGCCGTCCCCGCGCTGCTCATGCTCCTCGCGCGCTTTTTGCCGCTGGATGAAAAATTGCGCCAGGTCCTCGTCCTGCAGGCGGCCGTTCCCGCCGCCATTTTTCCGCTGGTTGTCACCAGAGCCTACGACGGCGACGTACCCACCGCCCTCCGGGTGATCCTCGGCACCTCCCTCATCGGCCTCGCCACAATCCCCCTCTGGTTGGGAGTGGGATTGCGGTGGATCCTCCCACACTGACCCGGGGATTCAGCCTTCCTTTTGGACAGCGGCTTCGTCGCGCTCTTTCATGGCCGCCTTGCGGCTGAGCTTCACGCGGCCCTTGTCATCCACGCCGATGCACTTGACCCAGACCGCGTCGCCGACCTTGACGACATCCTCGGTGCGATTGACGCGAAAGTCGGCCAGCTCGGAAATGTGGCAGAGCCCGTCCTTCCCGGGAAGGACTTCGATAAAGGCGCCGAATTCCTTGATCGAGACCACCGTTCCCTGGTAGGTCTCGCCGACCGTGATTTCCTTGGTCATTCCCTGAATGATTTGCTTCGCCCGCTCGAGGGCTTCGCCATTCGCGGAATAGATGTGGATCGAGCCATCGTCCTCGATGTTGATCTCAGCGCCCGTCTCGGCAACGATCCCCTTGATCGTCTTTCCGCCGGGGCCAATGATGAGGCCAATTTTATCCGGGTTGATCCGGATGGTCTCGATGCGCGGGGCATAGGGCGACAATTGCTTCCGGGGCTCGGCCAGCGCGGCGCGCATGACCTCGAGCACCTTGAACCGGGCATCCCGCGCGCGGTAGATCGCCTCCTCCATGAGCTGGAGGGAAATCCCCGGCAGTTTCAGATCGAGCTGGAATCCCGTGACGCCCGTGTCCGTTCCGCACAGCTTGAAATCCATATCCCCGAAATGATCCTCGCTGCCGATGATGTCCGTCAGGAGCGTATGGCGCGTAAGTGTGAAGCCATCCCATTCGGTCACCAAGCCGCAGGAAATGCCGGCCACCGGCTTGCGAATGGGGACGCCCGCGTCCATGAGCGCGAGCGTTCCTCCACAGACGCTGGCCATGGATGTCGAGCCATTGGACTCGGTCACCTCACTGCTCAAGCGAATGGCGTAGGGAAATTCGCCCTCTGGAGGAATGACCGCGCGGATGCTCCGTTCGGCCAGGGCCCCATGCCCAATTTCACGTCGGTTGAGGCCGCCTGTGCGCCCCGTCTCGCCGACGCTGAACGGCGGGAAATTGTAGTGAAGAATGAAACGCTTCGTGGTCTCGCCACCCGTGTACCCGTCGAGGTCCTGGGCCTCGTCCGCGGGGGCGAGTGTCGCCAAGCAAACCGCCTGGGTCTCGCCACGCTGGAAGAGCGCGCTGCCATGACTGCGCGGCAGGAGGCCGGTCTCCGCCGCAAGCGGGCGGATCGTCGCCGTGTCGCGCCCATCGCACCGAACCCCCTTGTCCAGGATGCTGACGCGAAAGGCCTTCTTCTGGAGATAGTCAAAGGCCTGGCTGATTTCAAAGCCCGTGGCCTCGGGGAATTGGGCGAGGATGGCGGCGCTGACTTCCTCCTTGAGCGCGCCAACCGCCTTTTGGCGGGCCACCTTGCTGGGCGTGTAAATGGCCGCTTCGATCCGATCACCGGCCACCTTGTAGGCCACTTCGAGGAGTTCGTCGGCCACCACAAACAATGGCGCCTCGCGCTTGGGTTTGCCCGCGACGGCGGCCAATTCGCGCTGGGCGGCCACGCTCTTGGCAACATGCTCCTGCGCAAAATGCAGAGCCGCCACAAAATCCGCCTCGGGAAGCTCGGAGGCTTCCCCCTCGATCATGATCACCTCGGTCTCTGTCCCCGCATAAACGAGATCCAGATCGCTCTCCGCCATCTGGCTGTGGGTCGGATTGATGACAAATTGTCCGCCAATGCGTCCCACGCGGACTGCGCCGACCGGCCCCGCAAAGGGGATGTCGGAGACCGTCAGCGCCGCGCTGGCGCCATTGATGAAAAGAATGTCGGGGTCAATTTCCCCGTCCGCGCTCAGGAGCGTCCCGATGATCTGGGTGTCATACAGGTACCCCTTCGGGAAGAGCGGGCGCAGAGGGCGGTCGGTCATGCGGCAGGTCAGGATTTCCTTTTCGGAAGGACGCCCCTCGCGCTTGAAATAGCCTCCGGGAATTTTGCCGACGGCCGCCGCCTTCTCGCGGTAGTCCACGGTGAGCGGGAAAAAATCCTGCCCTTCCTTGACGGAGGTCGCGGAAACCGCCGTAACGAGGATGATGGTGTCCCCGGATCGGACGGTGACGGCTCCGTCCGCGAGGCGGGCGAGTTTGCCGGTTTCAAAAATCATCGGCGAAGCGCCGACGGTGAGAGTTGTGGAATGTGACATCGAAATAAGGATTGGATGAGCGCGGAATCAAGGATCCCGCGCGGATGAATTGCAAAAACCCCGCGGATTCGCGGGGCGTCGGGCATCTACTTGCGGAGGCCCAGTTGGGTGATGACCTTCTGGTAGCGGTCTCCGGAGCGCGTCTTCAGGTAATTGAGGAGCGAGCGCCGACTGGCGACCATCTTGAGCAATCCGCGCCGCGAGGAATGATCCTTGGCGTGGGTTTTCAGGTGCTCGGTGAGTCCGTTGATGCGCTGCGTGAGCAGGGCGATTTGGACATCGGCGCTGCCGGTGTCGTTGTCATGAAGCCGCAAGGATGGGGCCTCGGTTGTCTCTGTTGCTGCCATCGGGTCTTTTTCTTTCTTTCTTTTAACGAACGGCATTCATGCCACAAACGATCCATGCTGGCAAGCGAATCATCAGGATGGCCTCGATTTTTTTCGCTGGGAGCGCCTTTGGGCGCCCCCAGTCCCCTCAGCGCCGCGGTGGCGCAGTGGCGTCTCCTGTGGATACGGACTGTCCGGCGATGGGACCCGCGTCCAATCGAAAAATTGTTTCTCCATCCTTCATGAGATCCAGCCGATCGCGCGCGAGCGCCTCAATGTATTCCGGATCATTCTCAAGGAGGGATTTCTCGCGCTCCCTCTGACGCCGAAGAAGTTGCTCGGAGGCCAGATCGGCCTCCTTTTTTTTGAGATCCGCGTTCATGGCGTCGAGCCTCTTGATTTCCGGATAGAACCAGAGGGCAAGGACGACCACGAAACCCGCCAACACCAAAAAGGTGAGCAGCCGGTTGAGGCGATGCCACATCTCCGTGGATCGAGCGCCCCGGGGCCTGCGGGAGGTCTGCAGGGAGTGCCGAAAATTATGGGACGCCAATGGCATGACGGAATATCCCATCCTTTCCCAAAAATGGCAATCTCTTGAAAGGGGGGGCGTCATGACCCATAGGGCCTCGCGTCCACCCCCGAACCCTCTTTCAGGGAAGGACGCCTTGGGGAAGAACCAGGGAAAATGTGGAGCCCTTTCCTGGCAGGGTTCGAACCTTGAGTTCGCCACCCATGCGAACGGCCAAGTGGCGGCAAATGACGAGGCCCAGGCCGGAGTCGCGCGGCACTGTGGGGGCATCGGCAGGTTGGCGGAAAATGCGCGCCAAATCCTTTTCCGGGATCCCCGGTCCGGAATCCTCGACCTCAAAGACAAGACGCTCTCCATCCGCGGAGGAAACAAAGGCCCGAACAACGACACCTCCTACAGCGGTGAATTTTACAGCGTTCTCAATGAGATTCATCAGGATCTGGCGAATCCGCCCCGGATCAGAAATCCAACTTTCCGGAAGGTCCGGGCGCAGCGCGACGCTGAGATCAAGGCCCTTGCTCTTTGCGGACGGGGCCAGGAGACGAACAATTTCCCTGAGGACCTGGGCGGGATCGAATGGCTCCGGATGGACTTCCAATTTTTGGATTTCGATCTTCGATTGATCCATGATGTCGCGGAGGAGCCGCAGGATGGCATCGCCGCTGTTGCGAATGATCCGGGCGCACTCGCGCTGCTGGCCATCCAAATCCGTCTCCAGAAGCAAATCGGCCATGCCAATGACGCCTCCCATGGGCGTGCGAATATCGTGACCCAGGCGCGCCAGGAATTGGGCCTTGGCCTTGCCAGCTTCGCGCGCCTCTCCAGCGCGCTGTTCGGCGAGCCGCGTGGCGGAGGCCAGCCGGGCATTGGCGAGCAACAGTCGGGTCTCCGACCTGCGCAGGCTCTTTTCCACGAGCGCGCGCCCAATTTCGATTCCGGTAATCATGAGCGCCAAAAGACTGGATGTTCCCAGATAGGCCCAGAGGAGGAAGATCCCATTGAGCGCCTCGGGCAGGGCAAAGGGTCCCCGCCCCAATGCGGTCCCCGAGGCGGCGGCCACGGCAAGGAACAAGGTCCCCAAAGAAGCTCCAATGGCCCCAAAACGCATTGCGGACCAGACCAGAAACGGGATTGGCAGGAACATCAGGGGCAGGAGCGTCGCCGTATTCTCAGAGGACGCAAAGAACACCGACGCATTGGTGACGCCCGTCAGGACAAGCCAGACAAAAAATTCCACCCGCCGGGAGAGGAGCCGCAAAAACCTCCTGCGGTCCAGCGAGAGCAACAACGGCGCAGCCGTCAGAGCACCCACGCAATCCCCCAACCACCAGGAAAACCACGCGCCTCCCAATCCCGACCACGCCAATCTTCCAGCAATTCCCAGGGAAGAGGCTCCAATGGCCGGGGAAATCATCATCCCCAATAGCGCCGCCCCCGCAAAAATTCCGATGTCCCGCCTGCGACTGAATCCCGGATCAAATCCCGCCCACCGGAGAGATTGCGCCGCCACCAGCGGCCCCAATGTCTGACCCAGAGCCACCACGCCTCCCCACGGCAGGGCAATCCCAAAGGAAAATTGCTGCAGAAGGGGCGTGGCCAGCGCAATGCCCAGAAGACCCGCCCAGCCCAAACGGAAAATGGCGGCCACCGCAATGCCCGAGGGCAGCCAAATCAGGCTGATGACCAATTCCGGCGGCGCCAGGAGGAGGCCCACCCAACCCGCGGCAAAATAGGCCGCCCCACTCCCCAGAGCCTGTCCCCAAAAGCAGGGTCTGCGCAAAATAGCCCAGGGGGTTCCCAGGGTCTGTGTCGGCTGATTTTTCAACTTCGAGTCATGGTTCTTATCAAGGCTTCACAGCAAACACCCGCATTTTTATGCCACCAAAACAAAAAGACCCATCCTCTGCAGGATAAAAGCTGACTCTTCGCCTATGGACATGCCAGAATGGCAGAATTATGTTCACAGGATTGATTGAGGAGACCGGGTCCTGCCTTTGGCTGAGGCGGACGGCGCAGGGCATCCAACTGAGCCTCTCAGTGGACCGCGTCGCGCGGGGCATTCGCGCGGGAGACAGCATCGCAGTGAACGGATGTTGCCTCACGGTGGCAACCCACCGCAAGGAGGCGCTGGTTTTCGATCTTCTCGAGGAGACGCTCCGACGCACCAACCTCGGCGGCCTGAAACCGGGAGATCACGTCAATCTCGAACGCGCGCTGCCAGCGGACGGTCGCTTGGGAGGGCATTTTGTGCAAGGTCATGTGGATGAAACAGCCGAGGTCCTCGCGGTGGAAAGTGCGGGCGCCGACACACGCCTCGACTTTTCCCTCTCCCCCGTGTCCGAGCCCTATGTCGCTTACAAGGGATCCATCGCCGTCAATGGCGTCAGCCTGACCGTCGCGGAGGCGCTTCCCGGACGGTTCGCGGTCTGGCTCATCCCGCACACCCGCTCCGCAACCAACCTCGGACTCCTGAAGCCTGGAGATCGGGTTAACATCGAAGCGGATATTTTGGCCAAGTACGCCGAGAAAATCCTGCTGCGCAGTCGGCAACAATCGGGCGTGTAACCTGCCTTCCTCCTGGCATCCGGGCGCATGACGGGGGGAGTGGAAAGAAACAAAATGCGTAGGCAAATTCCCCAGAGAAATGTCTGGTTCCAAGACATCCTGCCGAAGGCATGGTCAGCGTCCGGAGGTGCTCGCACCCCCCGGATGGAAGCCTATCACCGCAAACGCTTGTTTCGGAAGGAATTGATCGGTCTTCTGGAAAAATCCGGTGTGAGGTGCGATGCGAAATATCTGGATTGAACGAGGCAACAAATCGCAGAGACTTGCGCCCTGCTGCGATCCCGTTGGGGTCGGGAGTGCGTTATGAACCCGTATTCCGGGGGTGCAGGCACCCCCGTGTTGCTGAAGATGCCTCCGGCATCACCTCCAAAATATCCAAACTCCAGGCCCAGGACAATGCCCGGGAATAAAGATGCGATGAAAATCAGCCCGGACTCGGAGCGGAGCGGGGATTGACTGCCAACAGACTGCCCCGAAGTGGGCGAGCGAAGCAAGGCAACGGGCGACCTAAAGGACGCATTCTCGAGCCGCCTTTTTTGGTACCATCCCCAGCCAGAGCCATGAGAGCCCGGCAGCCCAATAATGTTCGCAAGGGATCCCCAAGGGGGCTCACCAAAAACTTTGCGGAACCTGAATTTTATCGCCTGGCTTCAGTCGCAAATCCTTGGCGGGTTGTTTTCGAACCTCACGGATATCCACCATGATCACATTCCCATCCCGAAGAAGGCGCACCTTGCGCTGATCGGCGTACTCCGTGAATCCCCCCGCCGCGGTGATGGCGCCGAGGACAGTCAAATCCGGGGTGTACGGAACGCGCTGTGGAGAGCGAACATCTCCGCCAACATCCACGAACCGCGCAGTCACCGGCACACTGACCGTTATGGACGGATTCGTGTAAATCTCCTGGCTCCGATAGGCATTCTCGATGGCCGATTGCAATTGATCCTGCGTCAGGCCCGCTGCGTGAACCTTCCCAATGTGGGCCAGATTCAGCGCCCCCTGCCCATCAACCGTGTATGAGCCCGAAACCTGGGCAATATCCTCAGTGGGGACTCCTCCAATGCGTATTTCAATCTGGTCCCCCTCTCGCAGAACAACATCCTGGGACCATCCAGAGGGGATCGCGGCGAAAACCGCCAAGCCTATCAGCAAGAGTATTTTCATGTCAGTACTCAGACACTCCTTGGGCATCGCCTCCCGGCACAGGAGCTGGCGTCGGTCCCTGGGATTCCTCGGCTGGCTGCATGGGCACGGCCCGGGTCCTGTCCCCCTTCCGGGGTTGGTTGTAGTAATTGTAGTAACTCGTGTAGTACTCGTAGTACTGGTCATGGCGCACATCCACATTGTTGAGGACCACCCCCAGCACCGTTCCCCCCACGTTGGTAATAGCCGCCTTCACCCGCTGGAGCATGGCCCGCGGAAACCGCCGATGTTGAACCACGATGACTGTCAGGTCCACGGCGCTCGCCAAAACGGACGCGTCGCTCACGCCCAGAATCGGCGGAGAATCGAAAAAGACCGCGTCAAAACGGCTTTTGACGTCCTCCATAAAGTCCACCATCCGCTGGGAATTCAAGATGCCCACCGCATCCGGCGGGAGAGGGCCGCTCGGGAGAAGAAAAAGATTGTCCGTCGGCGTCTGGCGGACGACTTCCTCGAGTTCCGCCTCCCCCAGCAACAGGTTTGAGAGCCCCGTTTCATTGCTAATCCCAAACATCCTGTGCTGGGCCGGACGGCGCATGTCAGCATCCACGATGAGCGTATTGTAGCCCCCCTGCGCGAAGGTGTAGGCCAGGTTGGTGAGTGTCGTTGTCTTCCCCTCTCCCGCGCCGCCACTCACAACCGTGAAGGCATTGGCGTCCGGAGATTTGCGATTGAATTCGATGTTCGTCCGCAGGATCCGGTAGGCCTCGGCGTCCGGATTGTCCGGACGGGTATCCTTGAGGACCGAAATATTCTTGGGAATGACTGCGAGAACCGGCATTTGGAGGAAGGTCTCGACATCCTCCATGGTCTTGACGCTCGTGTCGAGGTACTCGATGAAAAAGGCCAAGCCGACGCCAAAGACCAGACCAACAACAACACCCAGGGCAAGATTCAGCCAGACGCGCGGGCGGGCTGGAAAATCGGAGATTTCAGCATATTCCCAAATGCTCACCGGACGCTTCGGCATGGTCTGCTGCATGCGCTCCGTGTTGAGGCGCACATCCGCGGCCTCCAGGAGCTTCTTCGCTTGAATATAATTCGTCTTGGCCTCGTAGTAGGCAGCGGACTTGGATTTGGATTCCTG
>WBZO01007169.1_pt1 | contig 10433 bp, 9 predicted proteins | sample 5204261 | NCBI WGS metagenome assembly WBZO01 (sample SAMN12412400, study PRJNA552823) | activated sludge metagenome | isolation source: activated sludge from anammox sidestream of wastewater treatment plant... | place: USA: North Carolina | collected 2017-09
ATGGAACAACAAATTATCGTTTCAAACCCAAAAATTATGATGGGACAGCCCGTAGTCTCAGGAACCCGTATTACTGTTGATTTAATTCTTGAAGAACTTTCGGCGGGTGAATCTTTTGCGCAATTGCTAAAAGCCCACCCGCGCTTGAGGAAAGAAGGCATTCAAGCCGCTTTGAATTTTGCGCGGGAAGCTCTGCGCGCTGACGTGGTTTATCCCATCTCCGAGTCTACCTGATGAAAATACTTGCAGACGAAAGTGTGGCTAGCGAAATCGTCCTACGGTTGAGGAGCGATGGACATGATGTTGGCTATGTAGCTGAAATGTCGCCTGGCATTATGGATGAGGAAGTTTTGATTTTGGCAAGCGAAGAAAATACCTTGCTCCTCACTGCCGACAAGGATTTTGGCGAGTTGATTTTCCGCCAGGAATACGTTAAACGCGGGATTGTGTTGTATCGCCTCGCGGGACTTCCGTCGCAGGAAAAGGCCGAGATTATTTCTTTGGCGATTGCAAAGCATGGAGATGAACTGCTTCAATCGTTCAGCGTGATTACAGAGAAGGCAGTTCGTGTTCGGAAAGTGTGATTTGGAGCGGCAGTGTATCATTTCATCACCGGTCACTATGCCGCCAAACACCACATGCCGCTGGGATGATAATGCCTCGTTGGTTGAGTGGGCGGCGCCGCGGAGCGGTCAGCCGTATCGAAACCAACGGATTTACGTGAATTCTATTGTTTGATGCTTACTGGTGGCTCTGATACGCCCCTCAAAGAGTATTCTGGGCCGCTCGACCGCCAAGATAGGAAAATAACATGACCACTTTACTTGACATCTTCAAAACCATGGAATACGGCCCCGCGCCCGAATCACCGGCCGCGGTGGAAGCGTGGCTGGATGAACACCACCGCAAATTCGGCTTGTTTATCAACAACGAATGGGTGACGCCGAAGGGCGCCAAATTTTATCCGTCGTACGATCCGTCGAACGGCGCGCTCTTGGCCGAGACGGTGCAGGCCGGGCAAAAAGAAGTCGATTTGGCGGTAGCCGCGGCGCGAACCGCTTTCGAATCCTGGAGCAAGACTCCGGGCGTTGTGCGCGCCCGCTACATGTACGCCATTGCGCGCAATATCCAGAAACATCATCGTTTGCTGGCGGTGCTTGAATCGATGGACAACGGCAAGCCGATCCGCGAGTCGCGCGATATCGACGTGCCGCTGTTGGCGCGCCACTTCTTCTACTACGCGGGCTGGGCGCAGTTGATGGAAACCGAACTGCGCGACTATCAACCGGTGGGCGTGGTGGGGCAGATCATTCCGTGGAACTTCCCGCTGTTGATGCTGGCGTGGAAGATCGCGCCCGCCATCGCGATGGGCAACACCGTGATCTTGAAACCCGCTTCGTACACGCGCCTTTCGGCGTTGTTGTTCGCGGAGATCGTGGCCGAAGCAGGATTGCCTGCGGGCGTGATCAATGTGATCACCGGCTCGAGCAGTGCCGGCTCGATGATCGTCGAACATCGCGATGTGGACAAGGTCGCGTTCACCGGCTCGACCGATGTCGGCCGCATTTTGCGCCGTCAAACTGCGGGTTCGGGGAAAAAGCTCTCGCTGGAGTTGGGGGGCAAGAGTCCGTTCGTAGTGTTCGAAGACGCCGATTTGGACGGAGCCATTGAAGGCGTGGTGGATGCGATCTGGTTCAATCAGGGACAGGTCTGTTGCGCAGGATCCAGGTTGATCGTCCAGGAAAACATAGCGCCGCGCTTCATCCAAAAATTGAAAACCCGCATGGAACATTTACGCGTGGGCGCACCGCTCGATAAGGCCGTTGACATGGGCGCCATCGTGGACAAGACCCAATGGGAGACGATCGATCATTGGGTGAAGACCGGCATCAGCGAAGGCGCGGAATGTTACCAGCCGAATATCAAACTGCCCGAGAACGGACTCTTTTATAAGCCCACGCTTCTCACCGGACTCGATCCGGCCGCGGCGACCGTTCAGGAAGAGATCTTCGGCCCGGTGCTGGTTTCTTTAACATTCCGAACCCCGGCCGAAGCGGTTGCGCTGGCGAATAACACGCGCTACGGACTCGCCGCGAGCGTGTGGAGCGATAACGTCAATCTTGCGCTGGATGCGGCGAGCAAAATCAAAGCAGGATCGGTATGGGTGAATTGCACGAATCTCTTCGACGGCGCGGCAGGTTTCGGCGGCTATCGCGAATCGGGATTCGGCCGCGAGGGCGGCAAGGAAGGACTGTTCGAATACGTGCGCCCGGCCTGGATGGATCGCCCTCAACCGGATTTCAAATTGGACGAATCGAAAAAGTGGGGCGAGCACGTTCCTGCGCGTCCCGCCCCGCCGACCATTGCCCGCGCCAATGGGCATGACCTACCCCGCATCGACCGCACGCCGAAGGTCTACATCGGCGGCAAGCAGGTTCGTCCGGACGGACATTACACGTCGTCGGTGATCGGCGCGAAGGGACAGATCGTCGGTCAAGTTGGAGACGGCAACCGCAAAGACATCCGCGACGCGGTGGAAGCCGCGCACGCGGTGATCGTCGCCAAGCAGGGTTGGGCGATGCGGCACGGATACAACCGTTCGCAAATTTTATATTTCATCGCCGAGAATTTGGACGCGCGCAACGCGGAATTCGTGGAGCGCATTGTGGAAATGACGGGCCGCACGAAAAAGTCCGCGCAAGCCGAAGTGGACGCGGCGGTTGAAAGACTGTTCAGTTACGCGGCCTGGGCCGATAAATATGGCGGCACAGTGCAAGAGACGACTCTGCGCGGCGTCACGGTAGCGGTCAATGAGCCTGTGGGCGTGATCGGAATCGCCTGCCCGGACGAATATCCGCTGTTGGGCTTCGTCTCGCTGATGGCGCCTGCCATCGCGCGCGGCAACACGGTGGTGATGATTCCTAGCCAGCGTTTCCCGTTGAGCGCGACCGATTTCTATCAGGTGTTGGATACGTCCGATGTGCCTGGCGGCGTAGTCAACATCGTGACCGGCGACCGCGATCACCTGACCAAGACTCTCGTCCAGCACGAAGACGTGGACGCGGTCTGGTACTTCGGCTCAGCGGAAGGCAGTTATCACGTGGAATACGAGTCCGCCGCGAATATGAAGCGCACGTGGGTCGGCTACGGCCTGCCGCGCGATTGGATGGATCGCGAGCAGGGCGAAGGTCATGAGTTCTTGCACGAAGCCACGCAGGTGAAGAATATCTGGGTGCCGACGGGGGAGTAGAGCAGAGATTAGATAATTAGACCTCCGAGTTGCCCGCTCGGAGGTCTTTGTTTGCCGTGCTATAATTTCGGCGCGGAGATGCCAAACTTTCATGGATAAGAGAAGAAAGAACCTTCTAAAAATTTCAGAACCACAAATGGGTTATGCCATTGATTTTGGGAATATGCGAGTAAAGGCAAAGCCATTTATTAAGTGGGCAGGAGGAAAGTCTCAACTCCTGCCTGATATGTCCAAACTATTTCCTCCCAAAGACCAGATTGGAAGATATTTCGAGCCTTTTCTTGGCGTGGAGGTATGACATGAACTTTAATTTCATAGACAACCAAAGAACAAAAATGTCAGATGTTCTTGCTTCCAATCTTTCGACTTCAAAGTCAGCAAAAATTGCAGTCGCGTTCGCAAAACATTCTGGCATAAAGTTGATTGAAGGGGCACTGTTGAAATGCTTGGACAATGGCGGGAATATTGAGTTTGTGATTGGCTTGGATTTCCATACCACAGACGCTGTTGTTTTACAAACTTTCGGCACTTACTCAAAATCGTATCCAGAGTTTCGCTTTTATTGCTTCAGCGATCCATCCGACAACATTGCCACTTACCATCCCAAACTCTATTTGTTTGAAGCCGATGGTCTCGTCAAAAGTGTTATTGGCTCGTCCAATTTGACTAAAGGTGGACTGAGTGAGAATATCGAAGTAAATGTTTTGCTCGAAATGGAACGTGAAAGTGAAAAAGCCGAAAACATTTTTGATATTTATGCACAGATAAAATATCAACCATCTAGGTTTGTTCCTGATGACGCGTACATTGGAGCATATCAAGCGGTCGTTGAAGAGAACCAGAAATCAAAGTTCAGACGACAGGAAACCAAAGCCGCGATTGAACGCCTCCGTGAATTGGAAAAAAATCTTCCAAAGCCTTACACAAGCCCAAAGAATTTACAAGGCTGGCAAAAACTTGTTTTCTCGAAATTGCCAAATACTGAATTTCAAACAGGCGATTTGTATAAGTACGCTTTGGAATTTGCTCAAACATATCCTGAAAACAAATATGTTGAGGCAAAAATCAGGCAAGTTTTACAACAGTTGCGCGATTTGGGAATAATTCTTCATCTGGGTGAAGGTCGTTGGATGAAGAGCGATACCGTATATTGAGATGTAAAGGAAATGACCATGACATCCCGCAGAGAATATGACATCATACGAATTCCATCTAATGATTGGGAACTCATTTCAGAGACAGTTTCTTTGGATGGAAGTTATCCCGAAGAACTCAAAGGCGAAATTTGGAAGGCTCTCGACAACATAAGATTTTTGCCAGACCCTTGGGTAGTTGTTCAAATTACAGAGGGTAATTCTCCGAAAGCGTATTTGTTTGCGGATGAAAAAGCGGCTGAGAAATATGCTGCGACGGTTAAGAAAAATTTGCCTAAAAAGACTTCGATTATTTGTGTCAGAGTGTTATATAAACAGTTATCTTAATTTTGTGTATTGAAAACCAAAGGGGGCGACTGGCATGAACCGCGCTTAATGGCAAAGGTTGACGACCCCGAACAACTGCCAAATGTATTGCGCGAGGCAGGGTATTCCTTGTTGGCAGTCACAAACGGCAGTTACTTGGTTTTTCAGGGAGATGTTTTTATACCTGTCCCCAATTGTTCCATTGAATCTATTTACAACCCCCGAACAGACTTCCCCCTAGAAACCATAGGCAGAGGAACAGGAGAAGCAGAATATCTCGATAATGCTTTCAATACTGGCTTGCTTTCTGATTTTACGGGAAGCGGGGTTTTGTATTTGACAATTCGAGGGCGGGAAAGAACCAAACGATTTAACTTTTTGATTGGCGCAAGTAACATGGAAATAAGCGTCAATGGCGTTCAAATTGAGGTAGATGCTGGCTATGAGGGTGAAAATGATATTGTGCTTGTAGAAGGCAAAATTGGAAACCGTAGCCATTTCAATATTCGGCAACTTTATTACCCCTTCCGACATTTCTCTCAACTTGTCCCGCACAAGAATGTGCGAACGGTATTCTTTTCCTATGATTTGAGCCGTGCCACTTATTCTTTGCACGAATTTGGTTTTGAACATCCAGAAATCTTTGACTCGATCTATCCCATCAAATGTTGTGTCTATTCTCTGGCGAGGCCACAGGCTTATGCCGTCGAAGAATTGTTCGACAGGAATTTTGAAACTGAAAACAACATCGTGCCTCAGGCAGACGACCTAAACAAGATTCTTGAACTTCTGACTCTCATCAATAGCGGACAAAACACTGTAACTGAAATTGCCGATCATTTTGTGTTTGACGTGAGACAAAGTAATTACTACGGAGAAGCGGCAGAATTTTTAGGTTTGATTACCCGTAATCGTGGTGTCTTTGAGTTAACTGAACGAGGTCTTCAATTTGTCTCAACAGAACCAAGCCGCCAACAACTTTACATCGCAAAACTGGTGATAAATACTTGGTTTTTCAAGGAATTACTACACAGGGCGAGAAGAAAAGGATTCTTCACTTTGTCGGATATACGTGCCTTGATTGAGGCTGTTGAAAAAGAAAGTGGCGATAAAAGATACACCCAATCTACCATCGGCAGAAGAATGAGCACCATCATTTCTTGGATAAGATGGATAAGCGAAGAATTCAAATCTATTGCGATTGAGGACGACAAATTTATTCTCAAATAACTTTGTTCATGGAGGTCGCTTCGGGGTGGGGGAGGCTCGCGAACAAAGCCAAAATGGGACGCGGAAGGCGCGGATGTTTTTTCCTACGTTCTCCGTGCCCAATTACCTTTCAGTGTATAAACGGAATCAAACTTTTCTAAGTCCCTTGGGGTTGAAGATCGAGATCAAGCTGGTTCTGCCGCCCTGCGCCGACTCTATCTCCTGGTCCAATTCTATCCAATAGAAACTGCGATGTTGCGAATAGGGATCGATGCGCGTGATTGTCCCTGCGAACCAGCCGCGGCTCTTCCAGTAGGCCGAATCGAGATGTACTTGTACGCGGTCGCCGAGGCGATATTCTTCAGCCATTGATTTTCGGGAATTACCTGAAGCGAATCAACTTTTCAACTGGCGCTTGGCGAAGATTAAAACTGCGAATCCGATCAGGATGATAATGCCTCCGTTGATCACCCATTGCGGATCGTCCGACATGAAACTGCCCTGTAAAATGTTCAAACCTTGAAGAAAAAAGATCAACCCGGCTAAAACCAGACACACACCAGCTATATTTAAAATCCGTTTCATGACTCCTCCGCCTCGCATTCTAAACCTTTACTGCGCGGCTGGCAATAACTGTCCTTACACTTATGGGTTAATTCTACCGCCCATTGTGCAAGACGTTTTACGAGGTTGCAACACTTGTTATAAAGATGAAAATCAGATGCCATTGCGGCATCCGATTTTCATCTACTTTCCCAGCCTCGCTCTTTCCTCCTCGGCCACGCTTTCATCCAGCTTTTTGAACAGCGGACCCGGCTGATTCAGTTTCTGCCCCGGCTTCAACTCGCTGGGTTTCCACCGCGCGGCATCGAGGCCGCGATAGCGCAGAACGCTGTGTGTGCCGAGCGAATCGCGGACTTCCTCCGTGAATTGTCCGCCGAAGAGCGGACTCTCGTAACCGAAGAAGCCGTGCAGTTTTTCCGAAGTGAACGGCAGGAAGGGCGAGAAAAGAACTTTAAGCGAGTCAACCGCTTTGAGCGCGGTGAAGATGGTCAGCGCGGCGGAGGCTTTATCCGTTTTGATGGCCGACCAGGGCGCGTTGACGTCCAGATATTGATTGACCGCGGTGGCAAGCTTCATCGTCTCGTTCAGTGCCGAACGCAGGCGCACGGCTTCGAGCTCCGCGCCCACCGTGTTGAATCCGTTTTCGATAACGGTCAGCAGTTCCAGGTCTGCGGGGCGAAGCGTAGAAAGATCGATCTCGGGCACGCGCCCATCCCAATTCTTATGGCAGAACGACAGCACGCGATTGGCAAGGTTGCCCCACGTCGCCACCAATTCGTTATTGTTACGCGCCACGAACTCGTCCCAATCCCAGTCGCTGTCTTTGTTCTCGGGCATGTTGATGGTCAGATAGTAACGGATCGTATCGGGATCATAACGCGTCAGCGCGTCGCGTCCCCATACCGCCCAATTGCGCGAACCGCTGAGTTTTTTGCCCTCGAGATTCATGAATTGATTCGCCGGCACGTCGTACGGCAGGGTGAGGGAATATGTCTCTCCCGAGAAAATTTTACTGAATGCTTTGCCCGCGCCCATAAGTTCTGCGGGCCATAACGCGGCGTGGAAGAAGATATTGTCTTTGCCGATGAAGTGATATTGTTTTGCCTTGGGGTCGACCCACCACTCGCGCCACGCGTCTTTCCCGGTCTGAAACCGGCTCCACTCGATGGGCGCGGAGAGGTAGCCGATGACCGCCTCGAACCACACGTACAGGCATTTGCCTTCCCAGCCTTCGATGGGCACAGGGATGCCCCAATCGAGGTCGCGCGTGATAGGGCGCGGCTTGAGTCCCTCGGCTTCGATCTTACCGAGCGATTCGCCGATAACGGTATCGCGCATGTGATCGGCGCGTTCCTTGAGGAATCTTTTGACATCCGGTTCGAGCTTGGAGAGATCGAGATAGAAATGTTCGGTCTCGCGCAGTTCGAGCGCGCCGCCGTCTTTCGCGTGCGGGTTGATGAGTTTCTCGGGATCGAGCACGTTGCCGCAGTTATCGCATTGATCGGAGCGCGCGTTCTCGTAGCCGCAGATGTAACAGGTTCCCTCCACGTATCGGTCGGGAAGGAAGCGTTTGAGCGAGGGCGAATACCACTGCATGGATTTATCGGTATAAAGATAGCCGTTTTCCTTTAGGGCCAGGAAGATGGCCTGCGATACTTTGAAATGATTTTCGGTATGCGTCGTTGTAAAAAGATCGTAAGTAATGCCGTAGCCTTGAAACAGTTCGAGGAATCCATCGTGATACCTTTTGTATACTTCCTCGACGGGCTTGCCCTCTTTGTCCGCCGCGAGCGTGACGGGCGTGCCGTGCGCGTCGGTGCCGCTGACCATCAGCACGTGATTCCCTTTGAGTCTGTGATAGCGCGCCACGATATCCCCCGGCAAGTGGGAACCGGTGATGTTCCCCACGTGGATTTCGGCGTTGGCATACGGCCAGGCAATGGCGATCAAAATATTTTCAGACATTTTTTCTCCATGACTCTTCACTGCGAAGGAAGTGGGCAAGGGATCTTTGCGAATTTTGTATTCGAGGATCTTGACGCAAACAAAAAGGCTGTCCGCGTAACTGGACAGCCTCAGGATTCGGAACTCTGGCGCTAACGCGCGCTCTCCGTCACTGCCCAGACGCGGCAAGGCATCAACATAGACATGTCCATCATCGAGCGTACGGGAGTCGGGCGAAAGTGCATTGCCGAATATTTTAGGTTACGGCCTGAGGTTTGTCAATGGGTGAGTTTTTTACAGATATTCTTTCAACTGTGTGGCTCGCCGCGGATGGCGCAAGCGCCGCAAGGCGCGCCCTTCGATCTGGCGGATGCGTTCACGCGTCAGCCCGAACTTTTGGCCGACCTCCTCCAGCGTGTACGAGTTGCCGTCGTCCAAACCGAAGCGCAAACGCAAAATACGCGCCTCGCGCGGCGACAGCGACGTGAGCACCTCTTCGAGCTTATCCTTTAGCATGGATTGGTAGGCGCTCTGCAGGGGGGTGGGACTGAACTCGTCTTCGATGAAGTGGCCCAGTTCCGATTCCTCGTCGTCGCCGACGGGCGATTCGAGCGAGAGCGGCAACCAGGACACCTTTAGAATCCACTGCACTTTGCGTACGGGGAGCGAGGCCTTTTTCGCCAGTTCCTCCACGGTGGGCTGACGACCAAGTTTTTGTTCGAGTTCGCGCGTAACTTTATAAAGCTGGCGGATGCGGTCGATCATGTGAACCGGCACGCGGATGGTGCGCGCCTGATCCGCGATGGCGCGCGTGATCGTCTGGCGAATCCACCAGGTGGCATACGTGGAGAAACGGAAGCCGCGGTGATAATCGTATTTTTCGACGGCTTTCATCAGGCCAAGATTGCCCTCTTGAATCAGATCCAAAAATGGGACGCCGTGTCCCATGTATCGTTTAGCCACGCTGACCACGAGGCGCGTGTTGGCTTTGATCAAGTGCTCGCGTGCAAGGATTCCGTCTTGAATGAGCGGTTCGAGTTTGCGCCGCACGGCCGCGCGGTTCCGTCCGCTCAAACGCATGGATTTCTTTCTGGCGGCGCGTCCTTTTTCGATGCGGATGGCGATCTCGAGTTCTTCGTCCATCGAGAGCAGCGGCACGCGCGACATTTCTTTTAGATACAGGCCGGTCGTGTCGTCGCTGGCGAGGGAATCGCCCGGGACGAGATCGGATTCAAATGGGGAGGAGTCGTTTAGGCCGGGGTCGGAAGCGGATTCTTCATCCAGCACATCCACGCCGCGTTGACGAAGCGCGGTCAGGATCACGCGCAAATTCTCACGGTCACCGTCTGGAACGGCCTCCATCAGGTCGTCGGTGGTCAGAAATCCCTGAACCCCGGCTTTTTCCATCAGTAGATCGAGGGCGGCTTGCTGACGTTTGCGTGCCACGCTTCTCCTTTTGGATCAGAGCAGATTTTTTAAAACTGCGAACGGGGAGTCATCGTGTTGAGGACGGTGACCGCAATCTCTTTCGTTCAAGTTCTCGCCGCATACCGGGCAGAGACCTTTGCAGTCCGGCCGGCAGAGCGGCTTGATGGGGATTTCGAGCAGTGCGTATTCGCGCAAAATGGATTCCAGGTCCAGTTGAGCGTCTTCGGGCACGTATAAGCCCGAGTCCGTGACGGAGCGTTTATCGAACGCGTAGAGTTCAGTTAAAGTCCAGTGCAAAGGGAAGTCGAAGTCGGTGAGACAGCGCACGCATTCCAAAGTGGCCTGGCCTTCGAACTCGCCCTGCACGATCAGTCCCTGCGGCGTGCGGCCAATGTTGACCTTGCCATGCAGGTTGCGTAGATCCAGATCTCCGCCGAGTTGAACGTATTCATACTGGAACGGAAAATCGTGGTTAAAGCCAACTTCTTCGTTGACGATGAAACCGACGTTGATGAGAAATGGTTTGCGGGGAATGTTCACGGCGGCCGCTAAAGAGAGCGGATTCGGGCTTTCGTATA
>WBZO01002515.1_pt2 | contig 10431 bp, 7 predicted proteins | sample 5204261 | NCBI WGS metagenome assembly WBZO01 (sample SAMN12412400, study PRJNA552823) | activated sludge metagenome | isolation source: activated sludge from anammox sidestream of wastewater treatment plant... | place: USA: North Carolina | collected 2017-09
GTATTACGTGGTTTGGGTTTTGAACGCAAAGAGTTTACTAGACAAACTTCCGAGTTTAGTGGAGGGTGGAGAATGCGAATAGAGTTAGCCAAACTTTTACTCCAAAAACCTGATGTGTTATTATTAGATGAGCCAATCAATCACCTAGATATTGAGGCAATACAATGGTTAGAAGATTTTATGGAAACATTTAGTGGTGCTGTAGTTTTAATTAGCCATGATAAAACATTTTTAGATACTGTAACCAAACGTACCATCGAAATTGTAAATCAAAAAATATATGATTACAAAACAAACTACTCTCATTACCTTGTTTTGCGTGAGGAAAGAAGAGAGCAACAAGAAAATGCTGCAAAAAATCAACAACGTATCATTAATCAGTATGAAACTTTAATTGATAAAAACAGAGCTAAAGCGAGTAAAGCAGCTTTTGCACAATCGTTAATTAAAAAGTTAGATAAAATGGAAAGGGTAGAGGTAGATGATGTAGATACGGCGGCGGTGCGTTTTCGTTTTCCGGCACCTGCCCATAGTGGTAAAATTGTAATTACTGCAGAACATGCAGGGAAAAAATATGACCAAAAACAAATATTCTCGGATGCAAATTTTATAATTACTAAAGGTGAAAAAATTGGCTTAGTTGGAAGAAACGGAGAAGGGAAATCAACGATGATGAAAATGATTGCAGGTAAAATTCCTTTTGATGGAACTGTGCAATTAGGACATAGTGTATTAATGGGCTATTTTGAACAAGATCAAGAAGAAAAATTAAACTTAAATAAAACGGTTTTTGAAACAATTGACGAATTAGCTGTTGGCGAAGTAAGGAAGCAAGTTCGTACTTTATTAGGCTCATTCTTATTTGGAGGAGATGATATTGACAAGAAAGTGAAAGTATTAAGCGGTGGAGAAAGAGGACGCTTAGCTTTGTGTAAATTATTATTAGAACCTTATAATTTATTATTACTTGATGAGCCTACCAACCATTTAGATATTAAATCAAAAGAAGTATTAAAGAATGCTTTACTAGATTATGAAGGTACTGTTGTAATGGTAAGTCATGATAGAGATTTTATGGCGGGTATGTGTAATCGTTTGTTTGAGTTTAGAGATGGACATGTGAAAGAGCATTTATGCGACATTAAGGAATTTATGGAAATTAGAAAAGTAGAGCGATTAAATGAACTTGATTTAGATAAATCGGGTGTAAAATCGCCTGCTGTTTCTGAGAAAAAACAGCCAAGTGTTTCAGAAATTGAGGCTACTGAAAAAAAGAAACAACAATCACAAATACAATCTCAGATAAAAAAGGCAGAAGAAAAAATAGCTCAATTAGAAACTGAAATTAAACAAATTGATACACAATTGGCTAATCCAGATACATATAATGAATTAACAAAGGATCCTAATTTTTTTAATCAATACCATCAACTTAAAAATAGTTTAGAATTAGAAATGAAAAAATGGGAGGAATTAACTAATTCTCTAAACTAGTTTGTTGCTTAAAAATACACTTTGGTTTGAAACGGAACAATTTTACAACACTATGTTTCTTTATGATTTTAGAATAACTATTCTGTCGGAAACAATTGTTTTAAAAGCGTCTTTATGCTCTGAAGTCAAAAATGAATTATCTATCCACCAATGAAATTTATCAGTTTCGTCAATAAATAAATCATAGCTATTTTGAATTTGTTTTGGCGTTAATTCCAAGTTTTGCCCTAAAATATCAAAGTCTTTTTTTGAGATTTTATTTTTTTTGCCATTAAGATTCAAACCCATTTGTTCTTCTTCATCTTTAATTACAAGATGTGTACTTACTAAATCATATGATGGGCTTAAATAAAATGCTCCGTCTTCTCTTTCCATCATTGAGAAATTTTTTAAATGCATATCAGCATTACCCGTAATGAAACTAAATAAAATCAAATGAAAATAATGTAAGATGTCTAACCCATACTGTGTTGAGTATTGTTTGATAGTTTTACCAACTTTTTCATAACTACCTCTATATTTATGTTCTGTAAGGGTTTCTGTAAGCTGACATAAGTCTTCACAAGCAATTTTTTTTACACCATCTCTGTCAAACCTTTTTGTAATGTATGCAAGGTTACCGCTCTTTAATCGAACTAAACTATGAGTTGCTACTTTAATTCCAAATTCATTTGCAAGGTGCATACACAAGTCTTCATTTTCGGGTAAGGATAAATAGAATTCATTTTGAGGTTTAATGATATAATTACTCTTGTCGTCAACAATTGTAAAACGTGTATTTTTTTTAGTTTTTTCTAACCACAAACTTAATTTTGGTTGAACGCCTGTAATTGCTTTATTAGCACCAATGAATTTTTTAGCATAATCACTTAATTTTTTTTCGTCAATGTCAAATTCTGGCATCTGTTTCAATCCTAAAACTTTATCAATACATTTTATGTGATAATCTTTTTCTTCTGCTTGTAACGTTTTATAGCAAAGTAAACAATTCATTTTATTTTATTTTGAATTATGGAGATATCGCCAATACAATCATTACAGAGAGTTAATAACAGACTCATTCTATCTCTCTGATTGAGCTTCCAATTTTCTATAGCAATTTGTAACAACCAACCCTCAGGGATTAATCCGTCAAAAAACGGCAACATGGTTTTATCATTAAATATTTCTGAACGCAAGGGTAGTGTTCTGCTAACAGCACCGTATATAGGATTTAATAAATATTCTTCATTATATTGGAATGAATATCCGTTTTCATCTTCCCAAATTCTTCCTGCTATTTTGTCTTTTTTATAAACTAATCCTTGTTTCATATAAGATGTGCATTACTGATTTTCAATAACAGTTATGTCTGCGTGGATAATTGTTTCCGTTAATTTATCATCTGGTTTTTGTTGATACTGTATAGCATTATTATTCGGAATAAACTTCCATGCGTTAATTTTATTTTCTTTTTTGTCAATAATTTCTGCTATTATAATTCCATACTTAATTACTTTGTTAGATAATGTAATTTTTACACCTTTATTCATGTAATTCCAAAAAATATCGTAAGGATCAATTCGTTGTTTGTTTGGGGTAAGTTGAAATCCAAATAAACGCAGGACTTGTTCAACTTTGTTTAACTGTAATGTTGACTTACCTTGTTCTAACTCACGGATAAAACGAAGTCCCACTCCTGCTTTTGTTGCAAGTTCTTCTTGAGTAATGCCAAGTCTTTTTCTCTGAAAACGGATAAATAACGACAGATTGTTCATCTTTAATTATACCTTTACGGGTACAAATATATTAAAAAATTAAATAAATGAACCATTCGGGTATAAAATAATTTATTTTAATTGATAAAATCCCGTTAGGGTATACTATTATGTTTAAATTATTGAATTATTACTTCTATAGCTTTTTCTAAGACTTCATCCTTCCCTTCTTTAATACCTATAATGGTTGGCTTTACCGTAATGTCGGGAACAATTCCTATCCGTTGTGTTTCCGTTCCATCCAGAAAATAAACACCAATTCCTGAAATCATTGTTTGTAATCCTCCGGGTAATAGGATTTCAGAAACATTTCCGTCAGCTCCTGCTGTTGTACTTCCAATGATGGTTGAGTTTTGGACCGCTCGAAATGCCATTGCAGTATATTCCGCTTGACTTTGTGATTTCTCATTGACCAATACAACCAATTTTCCTTTGTATTTTCTTTTATCACTTTTGATTTTTGTTCCTTCTCTAAAAATGAATTCTCCTGGATTATTAGGATTGCCTTGAGTGAATTTTACAAAATCGGTTGGGTTAGATACAAAATAAGAGCCTAAAGCGAACGGAACAAATGTGGATGGGTAATTACGAATATCAATAATGATTCCTTTAGTATTTTTAAAAGATTTTTTGATTTCAGGAATATCTTCTGCCTTGATATTTGCTAAAGTGATGTAACCGATATTTCCGCCTAATAATTTATAACATTTTTCATCCTTATTTACTTTATACCAATGGTACATATTTAATTGTTCTCTATCGTATAATTTAACCTCTTGTTCTTTTTCTTGATTTTCAGAAATATATTTCAAATTGATTGTGTTTTTTGTAGAACGCAGTAAATCGGCTGAAATATCTCTTAACATAGATGCTTCATTAGATGACGGATAATATACTTTTAAACTATCTACGATAAATTCAACGGATTTTCCGTTGATATGAGTGATTATGTCGCCAATTTTCAATTTAGCTTGGTCTGAAAATTCGGGATTGAAATAATCGGTAACAACCAATTTATTTTCAATAAATTCAGCTTTGAAAGGTGCATAATTATTTCCTCTTAATTCATCAATTTTATTTTTGCCACCCCATAAATTTGCGTGTGTATCGTTTATTTCTCCGATAACTTGAATTGCGACAAGTTCATACTCTAATTCATTATTTGCGTTAATGAATTTAGGAATATATTCTTTAAGGACTGTATTCCATTTTTTATTAGTCAAATGCTTGTTTGGGAAAAAATACTCAATCATATTCCAATATTTGTAAAGAGCTAACAACCTAAAACCACTATCAGGAAAGGGCATATTAAAATACGGATTTTCATTTGTGAAGTCGGGATTTCCAACATAAGGGTGAAGTTTGATGTAATAATTTTCCTCTTGATTTCTATTGTTATAAATTTCTCGTAATGTTGATTTTAGGCTGTTTGATAAATTTGAATCATCAATCCACGACAAATCAGGTTTAAGTACTGCATCTTTAGCTGTAGATTTGCATTTTTTACAAGGTGATAAATTTCCGTATTTTCCAATCCAAGATGTGAGTATTTTATCTCTTTCCTGATTGTTTTTTGCTTTCAAATATTCGGGAAGAATTCTAAACAATTCATAGTCCCAATTGTAATTTCCTTTGGCAATTTCAGGGTGGTGGTATTTTAAAAATCCCCAAATTTTCCCCAATAATTCTAAATTACTTATGGTTTCATTTGTCAAGTTAGAAAAAGTAATGTTTGAACCGTTATCAAACTCTTTGTCTTTTTCTGCTGGTAGGATTTCTCTTGTATAAATTTCAAGATTATTGTTATCCAAATCTTTTCCGTCTATTGAAACTTGCAAATTATCTAACCACATTTTCCCCCTTCCGACTAAAAGTCCACCGATTACAATTTTGTCAGTCTTTTTCGGATTTAGCGGTAAAGTAATCTCGTATTCTTTCCAATTGGTTGTGCCTGTAATTCCTCTACTATTCATATTATCGAAACCGATTTGAGGATCGATTCTCAACCATAATCCTGCATAACCTTCAGTTACATTTTCTGTCTTTATGTATCCCGACAAGCGGATAAACTTTCCATTATAATTATTCGGTAGATTTATTGCCAATGCTTTAAAGTCAGATTTATCCCCCTGACTTTCTATTACAGCCGAAATTTTGCCGTTTTGAGCATTGACCGAATCCACATAAATTTTGTAATCTTTGCTTCCAAAGTTTTCCCATTTTGTGGGATAATTGTTTCCGAATTGTTCAAAGTCAAGATTCAATTTATGAATTTCAGATGTTTGAGCACAACCGAGATTTAAAAGGGATAAAGTAATAGTTACATTTAAGATCAGTTTTTTCATATATTTTTCATTGTAAGTCAATTCATGCAAAATAATTGCAAATAACATCTGAAGTTTTTACTGGCAAGTTACGAATGGAGAGGTAATTTTGCAAATATATTGAGGATTGGATGTTTTGATTAAAATCGAAGTGTATTGATTCGAAATTAATAATTAGAGATATGTTATTAAGTTAAACTTAAAAATAAGAAGCTACTCCAACTATATTATTTATTTTAATTATCTTGTGCTTTATAATTGATTATGAAGCATGTTGTGATTAAAATTCTATTTTTGATAGTTATTTTACTCCCTAGCGTTATTTCTGCCCAACAGCAAGATACTCTGTCATCTTTTTCTAGCTCTGAATCAAAAGAATTACCCTTATTAAAATCTCAAAAGAAATTTATTTATTTTATATCAAACCGATTAAGCGATGATGATAAATTTGATGTATTTAAAGCTATCCCGGGTAGTTCATCGCCTTCATTAGTTGTTATTCGAGGGCACTTTCAGGTAATAGGAAATGCCAATGAAAAGAAAGCTAAGATTAGTGTTTATAACTCAACGAATAATGAATTAATTGGAATATATAACACCAGTCAATTCACAGGAAATTACTTAATGATATTGGCGCCTGATATTAAATACATGTTTAAGGTTGAAGTAGCTGGTTATGGTACAATGCAAGAAATAGTTGAAATTCCATTGAAAATAGATTATGAAATTTGTCAGCAGAATATTTCTATTAAACTTAATGAGAAGCAAAAACCAATGATTTTAATTAATAATTATTTTGCCGATGAAAATGAAAAGGTTTTTTATTTAAGAACGAATATAGATACCGCTAAATTATATGAAGTAACTGATGTCAATAATCTAATAAAACAAGTAGATAAACACGGAAATTTATATGCAAATATTGATGAGCTAGTTAAAAAACAACAATCTGAAGAACAAAAAAAGCCACAAGAGGCCTTAGCAGCATATAATGCTGGAAATTATCAGTTAGCAACTACACTTTACGAACCATTGCTAAAAAACGATCCTTTAGATCCTTTCTTAAATTATTATTATGGCGTGAGTTTATTTAAAAGTAATGGTAATAAGGCAAAAGCTATTAATGCATTACAAGTAGCTACAGGCATCAAAGAAATTCCAGCTGATGTCTATCTGTATTTAGGACAGGCTTTTCATTTATCTTATCTTTTTCAAGATGCTATAAAGGCATTTAATCAATACAAAGCACGGGTAAAACCTTATGATTTTGAAGGGAATAACGGCCCTCAATTAATAAATAACTGCTTTAATGGTACTATGTTTTTGAGTAATCAGGAAAATATAGAAGTGTTAAACCGCACTCCTGTTCAGTTTGAAAGCATACTTTCAAATTATAATCCTGATTTAGTAAATGAAATTGTAAAACTAAAGCCTGAGATTTATTATTCAGATATTGATAAAAAAAAGCAAATACCTTTATGGATGTGCGCCTCCAAATCTAATGAAATATACCAAGTAAGTTATGGTACAAAAGATCAGAAACATACTGATTTGTATAAAAACACAAAATTACCTAATGGCACAATGAGTGCTCCACAGTACATCGGTATCGGGCCGGAAATTAATAGCCCTTATGATGAAAATTATCCATACTTGAGTAAAGATGGATTAACACTTTATTTTTCATCAAAAGGACATAATAGCATGGGTGGTTATGATATTTTTAAATGCATTAGGAAAGATTCAGCTTCTGCATGGTCTAAACCTATAAATCTAGGATATCCTATTAATTCTACTTATGATGATATTATGTATATACCTGATGAAGGTAAACAAACCGCATCTTATTGTAGTAATCGTAAAAATGCTTCGTATGAATATTTGCAAATCAGTTTTCCTAAAGATGAGTTGCAAACTTCCATCATAAAAGGTTGGTATAATTACACAGATACTACTAAGAAAGATGCTTATATAACAGTGTATAATTCGAATACTGGCGAGATTAGTGGAGTGTATAAATCAAACACTCTAACTGGAAAATATTTAATGATTTTACCTTCTGGTACAAAATATGAAATGCTTGTAGAAGTAAATGGAGTTAACACATTTACAACTACATTTGAAATACCTGTTAAAAAGAAAGAATTTGAACTAAAACAAATGATAAAGCTAAGTACGGATAAAAATAATAATGCGTTAAGTGTGAATAATTATTTTACCGAACAAGAGGCATCTAAAGTAGTATTTGAATCAGAAGTTCCAATGAAAAACATAGATGCTAAAACAGTTCAAAAACAAAATAAAATATTAAAAGTAAAAAGAACTCCGGAAGAGATGTTGAAAGATAAAGAGGATTTAGATTTGGCCTTAAAGTTATTTGAACAAGCTACTTATCAGGAAGCTGCACTAATATATCAAAATCTAAACTTATATATTGATTTATCTGTAATTGATACATATAGATATGGCGTATGTTTATTTAATACGAAGAAAGATAAATCAGAGTGTATTAATTTGTTTTCACTATGCGAAGATGATAAAAATATACCAATTGAAGTTTATTACTATTTAGCTAAAGCTAATCAATTAAGTTATCGTTTCAGTACAGCTATCAATTATTATAAAAAATATATGGCCGTTTGTAAACCAGAAGATGTTAAGGCTTGGAAACTAGAACAAGAGATGGTGTATTGCCAAAATGGAATGAAGTTAATTGATAACCCTGTGATATTAGAAGTGTATAATAGAAAACACATTGATCTAGATGTTATACAAAATTCATTCACCAATTTAGAATCTGGTGGAAAAGTTTTAGTGGTAACCGAAGATATGCAAACAGAACTTGATAAAAAAAATGCCTTTAAATCATTATTATATTTATCATCTGATAAAAATATGATTGTATATAGTAGTTACGGGAATGATGAAAAAAAAGGCAAGGATATTTATTTGTTGAAGAAATTAAGTAATGGCAAATGGGCACCTCAGCCTCAAAACTTAACTGATATTAATACCGAATTTGACGAAGAATACCCCGCTTTATCAAAAGATGGGAAAATATTATATTTCTCTTCAAAAGGACATAACACTATGGGTGGTTATGATATATTTAAAAGTGAATGGAACGAAAAAACAGAAACCTGGTCAAAGCCAGTGAATCTTGGCTCTCCATTAAATTCCCCTTACGATGATATGTATTTTTTAGAGTAACTCTCTGTTTATTATCTTATTATTTATCAATTATTATGGAAATTACATTTTTCTTCTTATTACTGATAAATATTTTTTTATCAGTCATAATTTCTAATAATATAAAGTGTACTTTAGTATTATAAATAACATGCTGTCTCAAGAGACGAAAATAAAGATAATTGGGCGAAGAGAATGGGTCGATTTTCCTTTGTTTGATACTTTTAAAATTGATGCAAAGATTGATACCGGAGCCTATTCATGTACTTTAAGTTGTAAGAAGTTAGAAATGATACAAATGAATAATCAAATGCATTTATCATTTACTTTATTTAATGACAAGGAATTTCAAACATCAAAATTTGAAAAAAAGAAAATTAAAAATTCATTTGGTGAAATAGAGGAACGCTTCGTGATTAAAACATTGATTGTTATAGGCAGAAAAAAGATTCTTACAACGGTATCATTAACTAACCGTGAAGAAATGCGCTATCCTGTGTTAATTGGCCGAAAATTGTTAAGAGGAAAATTTATTGTAGATGTAAAACAAAAATATACAAATGGTATAAAACTTAATGATTATATAACCCAATAGTTAACTTAAATAAAATTAAATACTTCCTTTCATGAAAATTGTCATATTATCTCGTAATAAAAAATTGTATTCTACTAAACGCTTGGTAGAAGCTGCCGAGCAACGCGGACACGAAGTGTTAGTTTTAGATCACATGAAATGTGTGTTGCTTATTGAGCAAGGAAGACCACATATCTATTATAATGGAAAAGAAATAACAGATGTAAATGCTGTTATTCCACGTATCGGCGCAAGTGCTACATTTTATGGAACAGCTGTAGTACGTCAGTTTGAAATGATGAAAATTTTTACAGCTGTTGAGTCTCAGGCCTTAGTACGTTCACGAGATAAATTAAGAAGCTTGCAAATTTTATCGCGTGCAGGGATTGGTATTCCTAAAACAGCATTTGCCCACTCACCAAAGGATAAAGATATAAGTAGTTTAATTGATAGTATTGGTGGGGCACCGTGTGTTATTAAATTATTAGAAGGTACACAAGGGATAGGTGTTCTATTAGCTGAAAATCATAAAGCAGCTAAGTCAGTTGTGGAGGCATTCTTAAAATTAGAAGCTAATATTTTGGTACAGGAATTTATAAAAGAAGCCAATGGTGCTGATGTAAGGGTTTTTGTAGTTGATGGTCAGGTGGTAGGTGCTATGAAACGCCAAGCTAAAGAAGGGGAGTTTAGAAGCAATTTACATCGTGGTGGTACTGCAACACTTATTCAGTTAACTCCAGAGGAACGTTCAACGGCCATTAAGGCCTGTAAAAAATTAGGCTTAGCCATTGCTGGTGTAGATATTTTACAAAGTAGTAGAGGGCCATTAGTAATGGAAGTAAATTCCTCTCCAGGTTTAGAAGGAATAGAAGCTGCCACTGGAATAGATATTGCCAGTAGAATAATAGAATTCGTAGAACGCAATGAATTTAATGCACCAGGACAATAAGTTTGTTTTATAGCCTAGGTATTCTTTTTAAAGTTTCTAATAAAAATCCCCAAAATTTTTGTACTGAGCTTATTTGCACACGCTCGTCTGGCGAGTGAGCTCCTGTAATATTTGGTCCAAAAGAAATCATCTGCATTTGAGGAT
>WBZO01007171.1_pt1 | contig 10431 bp, 10 predicted proteins | sample 5204261 | NCBI WGS metagenome assembly WBZO01 (sample SAMN12412400, study PRJNA552823) | activated sludge metagenome | isolation source: activated sludge from anammox sidestream of wastewater treatment plant... | place: USA: North Carolina | collected 2017-09
GCAGCTAGAAGATAAAGAGGCATTTTTTGCCCTTATTGAAAAATGGTTAAGGAGTGTCATATGATACAGGTTGCTTATCCTTGGCTATTTGCAACAGTAATCTTGCCATTTATCGGATATTGGCTATTACCCAAAAGCACTCACAAAAATGCCAGCGCACTAAAAGTACCATTTTTTAACCGACTGCTACAAACATTTGCTGGCTTAACTATCGAAGAACAAGGTAATCGCTTATCTTGGCTAAAATATTTATGGCTAATAATCTGGGTTTTAATTGTCATTTCTGCTAGTGGTATTCAGTGGTTAGGTAAACCGCTATCAATTCCACAAACTGGACGTGATCTTTTAATGGCAGTTGATTTGTCCGGTAGTATGGAAACTCCGGATATGGTGATTAATGGGAATAATATCAGCCGGATTGATATGGTAAAACAGGTTGGTAGTCAGTTTATTAATAATCGGATTGGTGATCGCTTGGGGTTAATTTTATTTGGCTCAAGACCGTATTTGCAAACCCCACTGACTTTTGACCGAAAAACCGTCGCACAAATGCTTGATGATGCCACACTTGGAATTGCTGGACCACAAACAGCCATTGGCGATGCGATTGGCTTGGCGGTGAAACGTCTTCTTGATTACCCAAGTAAAAGTAAAGCATTGATTTTATTAACTGATGGTGGTAATAATGCGGGTGTTCTTGATCCGCTAAAAGCCGCTGAATTAGCCAAGGAAGCACATATAAAAATCTATACTATTGGAATCGGCGCAACCAGCATGCAAGTACCTGGGTTATTTGGTAGTAGAACTGTCAATCCATCTAGTGATCTGGATATTGATAGTCTGAAACAAATTGCCGCAATTACTGGTGGTGAGTTTTTTCGTGCCGAAGATGTTAATCAATTACAAAGTATTTATGGTACGATAAATCAACTTGAACCAATAAAATCAGACTCAGTAACAGTGCGCCCGGTAACACCACTATATCCGTGGACTCTTGGCGCAGCTTTACTATTAAGCTATCTGTGTATTCTTCTTAAATTAAGGAGTACTCGCCATGCTAAATAACTTTCATTTTTTACGCCCATGGTGGCTTCTTGCGTTAATTCCTGCAATTATACTCTATTTTTATTATCAGAAGAGAAGCCCGAAGACCAATAATAATTGGGCAGAATACTGTGATCCACACTTATTGCCCCATCTAATAAGTGATTATCGTGAAGAAAAAAGCTCATGGTTGCCTCATCTACTTTTATCTGCATGGATATTGACAGTTGTAGCACTATGTGGACCGACTTGGTCGCAATATGCAGAAAACATTTATCAAAAAAATATCGCTCGGATTATTGCGCTAGATGTTTCACCATCAATGAATTCTGCTGATATTCCACCCTCACGGCTGGAGCGAGCAAAATATAAGGTTCTCGATCTCTTAAAACAGCTAAAAGAAGGACAAACTGGATTAGTGGTTTTCTCTGGTAGCCCATTTGTGGTATCACCTTTAACTAACGATACTAATACTATTGCCAGCATGGTTCCGGTACTTGACTCATCAATTGTACCTGTAGGTGGTTCGGATATAGCCAAAGCGCTAAAGAAATCCGCACAGCTACTAAGCCAATCAGGCTTTAATCGTGGACAGATAATACTCGTGACAGATAGTCGCCCTACTCCAGAAGATGAGGCAGAGGCAGCAAAATTAGCAGCAAATGGATATACCACAAACGTGCTTGCAATTGGAACAGCACAAGGTGGACCTGTTAGTAATGCTAGTGGTGGTTTTGCGACAGATAAAAATGGTAATGTAGTATTTTCTAAGCTCGATAGCCATGAGTTACAGACCCTCGCAACTAAAGGTAATGGAAACTATATAACCTTTACCAACGATGATAGCGATGTAGATACAATTCTTAATTCTATCAACAATAATGTCCTTGATGATGGCAAACCTACTGCGCAAATGGAAACCAAAAGTTTATGGAAAGACGAAGGACACTGGTTAATCTGGCTATTACTGATACTAGTAATAATTATAGCCAGAAAAGGCTGGCTTGAAAAGATATCCTAAAGAACGTATAGGTGAATGATGAATAAAAGAATGAAACTAAAATATATTTGCTTGGGTATCATATTTTTACCACAATTTGCTTTGGCATTTAGTTGGAAAGACTTATGGTTTAATAAAGATCAGCAAGGGCAGCAACTATTAAAAGCCAATAAACCCAAAGAGGCAGCTGAGAAATTCCATGATGAAAAATGGAAAGGTATTGCTTATTACAAAGACAAGCAATATGATAAAGCTTATACAGAATTTCAGACTGATAAATCCGCTCAAGGTTATTATAACCAAGGTAATGCCCTAGCGAATATGCAAAAATATCAAGAAGCAATTCATGCATATTCTCAGTCATTAAAGCTTGATAAAAATAATCAGGATGCCAAAGATAATATTGAAATCTTGAAAAAACTTCAAGAGCAGCAAAAACAGAATCAGCAACAAAACTCTGACTCTAAATCAGATCAGGATAAAAAAGATCAAAATAATAAGCAAGATTCTCAATCGCAGCAGAATAAGGACAATAACTCTAAAGATCAGCAAAATCAACAACAAAACAGTCAGCAAAACAATAGTGATAATAAGCAAGATAATAAACAACAGCAAGGTAAAGATCAACAATCTCAGGGGCAACAGCAAGATAAACAACAAAATGGAGAAAATAATAAGAATCAAAATCAATCATCGCAGCAACAAGATAATCAAAAACAAAATCAGTCACTGAAAGATGATGCTAAAGAAAAAGCAAATAACCAAAACCAACAACAAGCTGTGAATAATGATAAAAATCAGCAGCAACAGCCAAATCAGGCTCAGGAACAACAGGCTAAACAAGCTCAGGATAAGAAAACACAGCAGGGGCAAACGACTAATGCTGCTACTAGCCAATATATGACTCCTGAAGAGCAGAAACAGCAGCAGGAATTAAAGGCTATTCTCTCGCAAATACCTGACGATCCAGGCGGATTACTAAGAAATAAATTTTTACGAGATTATCAGAAAGAACAACAGCAAGGAAGTAATAATGAATAAAAAGATCCTCTTTAGTAGTTTACTATTACTGATTGCAGGCAATGTTTTTGCAACAGTATCAGCTAGTGTCGATAGAAGCCAAGTTACCTTGGGACAAAGCTTTACTTTAACAATAAATCTACCCGATTCAAACGACTCTCCAAATCTGGATGTATTAAAAAGTAATTTTGAAATTTATGGGACATCGACTAGCAGTCAGACAAATATTATTAATGGTAAGGTAAATTCACAAAATACATTGACGGTTAATCTTATCCCGAAAAACCCAGGGAAACAGTTAATCCCTGCAATAAAAGTTGGTAATGATGCAACTGCGCCAATTAGCATTGAAGTAAGCGAAGGCGATAGCAATAATAAAGCCGCAGATGCTAAAGACAGTGCAGTTTACCTTGAAGCATCAGTTGGCAAGCAAAGCTTATACGTTGGAGTACCGTTCCTATATACCGTCAAATTATACTTTAATGTGTCGCTATCTAACCTAAGCATGGAACCATTGAATATTGATGGAGCACAAATTGAAGCTCAAGGTAAACCAATTCAATACCAGAGCAATGAAAGTGGTAAGACTTATCAGGTTGTTGAACAGCGATTTATGGTAACGCCAAATAAATCTGGCAAATTAACGATTCCTCCTGCCAAAATAAGAGGTGCAATAGCCGATAATGATAGCAATAGCTTTTTACCAATGATGGCAAATAAACCATTTATGGCAAATTCTAAACCAGTTAGCCTAGAAGTAAAAGCTGTCCCGACTAATATTGCGATTAACCAATGGTTTCCTGCCAAAAATGTAAAAGCTACCGATAGTTGGTCTATTTCCTCAGATTCGCTTAAAGTTGGGGAGCCCTTAACTCATACTATTTCACTTGAGGCGCTAGGTGTACCAGCAACATCGATTCCAGAACTGGAGATTAATAATCCAGCAGGGGTTAATGCATATCCGGATAAAGCACAAAGTAGTACCAATAGTAACAATGGCGAATTAACCGGAAGTAAAACTTTTAAAATCGCCTATATCCCAACTAAGGCAGGAACACTATCTTTCCCTGCTATTACTATCAAATGGTGGGATATTAGCGCTGATACACTTAAAACAATTACCATCCCAGCCAAAACTTATACTGTTACTGCTGATGTCAACACACCAGCTAGTCAGAGCTTAAATGCTAGCCAAACAACTTCAGCTAATAATATGGGCAATAGCGAAAAAACTGTTACTAAAATTAAGCCTGAAAACCCACTCTGGAGATATCTAACATTCCTATTCGCTGGATTATGGTTAATTACGCTGGGTTTCATGCTAAGAATCTCCCGTAGAAGAAAGATTATTAGTCCACAAATACCAAATGATAATACTGACATGGCAGATTTCACCATTAGTAATCCCACTAGTGACATTGCCTTGAAAGAAGCTTGTAATAGCAAGAATATTAGTGCTACTTGCAAAGCCTTGATTAATTGGGCACAAGCATTTTCAGATAAAAAAATCTACACGATTAATGATATTAATAGCGTAATTTATGATGAAAACTTGGCAAACCTAATTCAGAAGTTAAATTCTGCAACATATAATGATGAAAAATTTGACAATTTTGATAATATTCTAGAATTAGTGAAATCCATTGAAGCTAAGCTTAAAAAGCCTGCCAAGAAAAAGATACTAGGAGAACTATATCCAAAATAAACCGCACATTCGTTACATTATGCGACAAACCACCCATGAATTATGCTGTTTTTACAATTCAAGTATTGACAAGGCTTTCAAACTGGAGTATTATTACAATGTGTTGAGTAGCAAGGTTTTTACAATGTAGTTTTGAATAAAACTATTGTAGTAGCTGAAGTTGCAAAGTTGAAGTAATTTAAGACATATAAGCGTGTTATTAAGCTGGGGATTATCATGAATAGAATTAAAGCATGTCAGGCATTAAAATTAAATGATAATCAGATACTTGATTTGGGTATTGTGAAAAAAGCATACCGTAAACTCTCAAAAGTATATCACCCAGATAAAGGTGGTAATAATGAAAAAATGATATTGATTAATCAGGCTTATAAATTTCTTATTACAGACATTCAGAAACCAATATTTGAAAATCAGGCAAATGGCTTATGCCTATTTAATGATTTATTTAATTTTATGCTGGCTAACTATCTTCTTGCTTATTCTAGATATACAGCCACTATATGTAATACTCTACCCTAAAAGAGGTTTTAAACAATGAAAGCATTATTATTAACTCTAGGAGTCCTATCCTCATTAGCATATGCTGATGATAAAGTAAATGTTGATACTCAAACCGTAACTTGCGCTAATAATTATAAGATTACCACTAAAACGACTATCGCAGATATTACAAAAAACTGTAATACTGAAGAATTAGAAAAAAAACACCGATTAATATCTAAAAATAAAGGACAGGAAATAAAATTTAAAGCTACCACAGAAGTCGAAATGAAATGTCAATTCGATAATAATGGTCAATTAAAGACATGTGCGATTGATGATTAAAGATAACAAAACAATATACAAAAAACAAGGCAGAGGGTTACATGTTACGCAAAGTAAGTAATTTTATTATACGCAAGATAAAAAAAGAACCAAGACAAGTTAGAACAAGTAATCATGATATTTCATCGATTGGAAGAGAAAAATTATATTACAATAAACCAGATATCCGCAAATAACTTTTTTAACGTAAAAGATATGAATTTGGTTGACAGCATTAGATAAAGTAGTTATAATTACTCCCTAGCATTGTGGACTAATTCTTAGTAATTGCAGTGTTTTGTCGGGGCGTAGCGCAGTCTGGTTAGCGCACTTGTTTTGGGAACAAGGGGTCGTGAGTTCGAATCCCACCGCCCCGACCATTTCTTAAAAATCACCAACTTACATTAAACTTAGCACCAATAATCTGAATCGAATTTGTTTGTGAGTTTACTCCAAACCCACCCTTTTCTGGTTTTGCCATGGCAACGCTATCTGGATAATTTGCTGCCGTCTGGTATTGCCAATAAGGGATCAAACTCATTGATTGAGACACCTTAAATCCAAAACCAATTTGGGTATTTGCAACTATCTGATCTACCGTTGCAGTCTGAACAACACCCTGATTAGTAATTCCTTCCTGAAGAGTACCAATCAAAGCCACTTGTTGAAAGCCCATCCAAAAATTAAGATAAGGCGTGAAATATTTAGTTTCTTTGAATGAAATCTTTAAACCAAGAAAACCAGCCAATGTTGTCGAATTAATATAGTTACCATTACTATCTTCATAAACCAGTTGAAAATTCTTAAAATAATTCATCCGCGCATAAGGAGTCATATCTATATGCTCGTTCACATGAAAATTATAACCTAAAAAGCCACTAAATCCGGTACCTAATGGATTTTGAATATTAGATACTGGAACAGAATCAAAAATTGGATTCTGAGTCATATAGTTATATGCCCCCCAAACCCGTACTTCATAATAAATCTGATTGGCTAAAGTTTGTGAGAAAAATAGATATGCCTGAGTATTATTGGGTGTCTCCTGGATACCAACCCCAGCAGAGGAAACAGTAACATCCTTAGGTGCATTACCAACAATTCCGTCATATTTAGCTAAAATAGCACTTGACTCACTAGTTTTTTCAAGTACTACTGACTCATTATTATTAGTAGCGTAAACATCCGGGATATCGACTATCAATAAACCACTTATTAAAGAAACCATATATTTTAAACGCAAATTAATACTCCCTCTACTCAATCCCTGGCGTATATTCAATAACTAATTCTTTCAGTAAATCCAATGCAGCATGTACTTCGTTAAAGCGGATAAAGTCATTCATTAAAAGTAGTTTTGGCTTTAATAGCTCCATAGCAATAAATTTCTCATTCGCTTTCATGATTCGCTCATGCTCAGTTCTATCTGGATTATTTCCAATTAATAGCTCTTCATAGAGTTTTTCACCAGGACGTAACCCAGTAAATTTAATCTCTATATCTCCATTGCGATTTTCTGCATCTTTAAGAGTTAGTCCACTCAAATAGATCATTTTTCTTGCTAAATCAACAATTTTAACTGGCTCTCCCATATCAAGTACAAATACTTCGCCACCACTAGCCATATTCCCCGCCTGAATCACCAGCTGTACTGCTTCAGGTATCGTCATAAAATAACGAATTATATCTGGATGAGTCACGGTAATTGGTCCACCAGACCTAATCTGGCGCTTAAATAATGGAACAACAGAGCCTGATGAACCCAGTACATTACCAAATCTAACCATATTAAATACAGTATGTCCAGATTTTTCAGCAAATGCCTGTAAAATAAGTTCGGCAAGCCGCTTACTAGCCCCCATGACATTAGTTGGGCGAACTGCTTTATCAGTCGAAATAAGCACCATATTATCAACACCATTATTTAATGCTGCTTCAGCAACTACATAGGTACCCAGTGCATTATTTTCCAAGCCCGCAAGAGGATTAGCTTCTACCATAGGCACATGCTTATATGCTGCGGCATGGTAAATCGTATTGACTTTATATCGATTAAGAACTGCTGAAACTAGTTTTTCATTGGTAACACTACCTAGTATTACAATAAGGTTAACATAAGCAAAACGGTTACGTAGTTCCTGCTCGATATTATATAAGGCAAACTCGGATGAATCAAGGATAATCAGACGCTCTGGATTAAGTGCAGCAATCTGCCTCGATAATTCACTGCCAATAGACCCGCCAGCACCAGTTACAAGTACACTTTTACCAACTATGTTTTTAGTTAGTAATTCATTATTTGGTGGCACTGGCAACCGCCCCAGTAAATCCTCAATATCTACATCCTTGATATCAGAAAATCTCACTTCACCACTGATAATACTGGCAAGCCCGGGTAATGTTTTGACATAAATCGAATTTTCTTCAAGCTTATTGATAATCTCACGACGGCGACTTAGTGGAGCCGATGGAATTGCCAACAAAACCTCTTCTATATGATATAGTTTTGTAACTAATATTAATTCGTTGGGAGGATAGACCTTCAAGCCACGAATAGTCTTATGCCATTTTGACTCATCATCATCAATAAATAATACTGGAGCATATTCATTACCGTGAGTAAGCGAGGTTGCCAGCTGTACTCCAGCACTACCAGCACCATAGATCGCAACTGGACGAGCTTCCGCATTATAACCAATCTTGCGTAGAATTCCTCGTAACATAAAACGGCTACCACCAATATATACCAACGCAAATAACCAGTAGATAATAATCGCTGTGCGCGGAAATGCCAGAGCATTTGAGAAATGAATAAACACTGTCAGAATCAAGACTGAGACAGTAACACCAATAAATACAATATAAACCACAGTATCATCAAGAAATTTTATAATCGCCCGATATAACCCCAGTTGGATAAATAAAGGAATCGTCCACAGTGGCAAGCAAAAAAACAACCAAATATGCGGAGTTATTTTTGGATCCCACTCAGCACCAAGCCGCAGCCAAACTGCTGTAAATAAAGCAGCAGGTAATAGGACACAATCCAAGAGAAGGAGTGCTAAAATTTCCCATTTAAACAAATAGGCAAGTTTATCTTTTAATATTGAACCCATCATAATTCCCAAATATATTTAGCGGGCAAAAATTTTAAATACCGTTAGAAAAATCAAATAAATATCGGTAGCCATAGTTCTAGTTTTCACATATTTAACCGCATAAGCGAGCTTCTCTGGTAGTATTTCATTTATATAGGCATTCTCGGGGTTTTCTGACTTAGCTAGTATCTCATTCTCATCAATCATTTTTAATGATGCCCAGTCAGTAATGCCCGGCTTCACCCGGAAAACCACTGCCTTAACCTCAGGTGGAAAATGCCTCACGTAATCAGGAACTTCTGGACGTGGACCAACTAATGACATATTTCCAATGAGAACATCAATAAGCTGCGGTAATTCATCGAGTTTACTTTTACGTAAAAAGCGCCCAATCCCGGTAACTCGCGGATCGACACCTACAGTTATTTTAAGTCCACGTGCTTCGGCATTAACTATCATAGTACGAAACTTATGAATCTGAAATGGTTTCTCATACTGACCGATTCTAGTTTGTCGGAAAAAAACTGGACCTTTAGAACCAGTTTTAATTAATATAATGATAATAAGAAAAACTGGAGATAAAATCAGTAACCCACTGAAGGAACAAACAATATCAAAAACCCGCTTGGCTAACACGGTATTATGCTTGTAAGGAAGAAAAAATCTTTTTAACGACTGCAATTACATAGCTCTGATCTTCATCCGACATCTTTGTATATAATGGCAAGCTTACTGCATTTTTATAATATTGACTCGCAGCAGGAAAATCAGCAGGAGACAGCTGATAACGTTCTTTCCAGTATGGTTGCAAATGCAGTGGAATAAAATGTACTGAAGTACCAACGCCATGATCACTCATCTGCTGGATAAACTCATCGCGGCTTATTTTATCCGTATTTAACTGGCAGCAAAATAAATGCCAAGAATGCAGATCCGTTGCTGGATTTTTAACTTTTGGTGGTAAAATAAATGGTAAATCGCTTAATTCGGTAAAATAGCGTTCCGCCATTGCTTCACGCCGCTGTTGAAACCGATCTGCCTTAGCTAATTGACAAAGCCCAAGACTACTAGCAATATCAGTCAGATTGTATTTATAACCTGGCGCAACTACTTCATAGTACCAGGATGGTTTTTTTGAAGTATAGCGATCAAAAGCATCACGGTTTATCCCATGTAAGCGCATAACTTTACAGCGTTTGGCAATTTCTGGATTAGCTGTCACAATCATTCCGCCTTCACCAGTAGTAATCGTTTTAGTCGCATAAAAACTATAGACTATCGCATCTGAGGCATGTTGCCCAACATAGACATTATTTATTTTACTCGGACAAGTATGTGCAGCATCTTCGATAACGCGAAGATTATGTTTCTTGGCAATTGCCAAGATTGCTTCCATATCACAGGCAAGCCCCGCCATATGTACCGGAATAATTGCCTTTGTTCGCTCAGTTATTTTATTTTCAATCTGTTTAATATCAATGCAAAGTGTCTCTGGATCACAATCTACAAATACTGGGTCTGCACCAAGATAGCGAACAATCTCACCTGTTGCAGTAAAGGTAAGGGTTGGAATAAGAACTTCATCACCATCAGTAATACCGCAGGCTTCAAGTGCAAGATGTAATCCTGCTGTAGCCGAATTTACTGCGATCGCTTCAACATCAGCGTTTATATATTCAGCAAATTTCTGCTCAAACTCTTTAGTTTTTGGTCCCGTAGTCACCCAACCTGAGCGTAAGGTTTGTACTACTTCGTTA
>WBZO01007172.1_pt1 | contig 10431 bp, 12 predicted proteins | sample 5204261 | NCBI WGS metagenome assembly WBZO01 (sample SAMN12412400, study PRJNA552823) | activated sludge metagenome | isolation source: activated sludge from anammox sidestream of wastewater treatment plant... | place: USA: North Carolina | collected 2017-09
GAGCGCCGCGCCGTGGCACTTCTTGAATTTCTCTCCGCTCCCGCAGGGGCACAGATCGTTGCGGCTGATCTTCGGCTGCTCGCGCCGAACCGGCTGCGCGATCCGCGGCTGCGGACGCGGCTGCGGGTTCGGGACTTGCCACCGGAACGGGGGGCGGAGGCTCGACCTGCGGCAGGGAGTCGCCGGGGTTCGGCGGCAGCGGAATCGCGGCCTCGGAACTGGCGAGGGATCCGGATTCAGCCGCCGGCACGGCGGGGGCTGCTTCGGGTATCTGCGGCGGGGCGGCCAGCGCCGGTTCGGCGGGGGAGGTGACCTCGGGGCGCGGTTCGAATTGCGCCGCGACCGGCGGCGGCAGCGTGACGAGGATCGCTCCCGTCACTTCGCCCGCCGAACCGCCGGGTTCCGTCAGCACCAGTGCCAGCGCTGCCAGCCCCGAGACGATCAGCGCCGCCACCCCCGCCGACGTCGACCACGCCAGCGCCGCGCGCCGGCGTGAAGGCGCCCACATGGCCAGGGGGGCGGGTGTCGCGCTCATGGCGCCGCCGCCGGGGCTGTGCCCCCTGCGGACTCCAGCCCGACCAGCGCGATGCGCAGATAGCCGGCCGCGCGCAGCGAATCGAGAACCGCCATCAGTTCGCCATAGGCAATGTCGCGGTCGGCGCGCAGGAACACCGTCTGCTCGCGATCCCCCCCGGTGGCGGCATCGAGCGCCGCGGCCAGCCCGCCCTCGGCCACGGGCGCGTTGTCGAGCAAAAGCCCGCCCTCTGCCGTCAGCGTCAGCCACAAGGGCTGCGCAGGGCGCTCCTGCGCCGGCGCGGCCGATCCGGGCAGGTTCACCGGCACATCCACCGTCGACAGCGGTGCCGCGACCATGAACACGATCAGCAGCACCAGCATCACGTCGATGAAGGGGGTGACGTTGATCTCGGCGATCTCGTCACCAGTATCGGGGCCGGCACCGGACAGGCCGGGGGGGCGGGGAAAGGGAGCCGTCATGCCGCCGCCTTCCCTTGCACCGCCCCCTCCGCCGCCAGATGGTCGAGCGCGCGGCTCTGCATCTCGCCGGCGATGGCGGCGGTGTCGGCGGCGAGATGGCGGAAGCGGGCAAGACGGCGGGTGCAGATGTTGTGAACAAGCACCGCCGGGACGGCGGCGGCAAGGCCGATGGCGGTGGCCAGCAGCGCCTCGGCGATGCCGGGGGCGACGACGGCAAGGTTGGTGGTGCGGGTCTCGGCAATGGCGAGGAAGCTGTTGAGGATGCCGAACACGGTGCCGAACAGGCCGACGAAGGGCGCCAGCGCCCCGACCGAGGCCAGAAGCCCGGTCCCCGCCTGCAGGCGCCGCGCCTCGGCCGCCTCGATGCGCGCCAGCGCCGAGGCGGTGCGCTCGCGCACGCCGGGGCGCAGGGCGGGTTCGCTGCGCGCCAGTTCCAGCTCCGCCGCCGTCGCCGCGATCATCGCCGCCGCCGGGCCGCGCGGGCCGCGCGTGGCCTCCACCGCGTCGGCCAGCCCCTTCACCCCCGCCAGCCGCCGCCGCGTCGCCGCGAGGCGGCGGAAGGCCAGCGCATATTCCGCCGTCTTCTGGATATGGACCACCAGCACCGCGAAGGCCGCCAGTGCAAGGATTGCCATGACCGCCTGCACCACCCAATGCGCCTGGATCACCAGCGCCATCAGCCCGCCCTGCGGCAGGGCGGTGCCTTCACGCCCCGGTTCTTCGGGCCGGGGCGGGGCATCCGCCACCACCGGCGCCGTCCCCAGTGCCTCCGTCCCCAGTGCCTCCGTCCCCAGTGCCTCCGTCCCCAGTGCCTCCGTCCCCTGCGTCTCCGCCGCCGGGGTCGGTGCGGCAGGTTGCGCCGTGCTGCCGGGTGCGGCATCCGCGGCCGGGGGAGGGGTTGCGGCCGCTTCCGCCGCGGGGGCGACGGGCTGGGCCGGGATGGCGGGCATTTCCGGCGGCAGGGTGGCGTCCTCGGCACCGGCAGCACCGGCGGCGAGCAGCGCCACGACAAGGATGAGGTGCGTTCGGGGAAGCACGATTCTGGTCTTTCCTTCCGGCAGGATCCACTTCGGTGCGCGCGTGCGGGGCGCGCGGCGGCGTCCTAGCACGGCGGCAGGCGAAGGTCGATCCGCCGGCTGCCCCGGATCAGCCGCCGGTATGGCTCATGTGGCGCGACATCTGGCCGCGGATCTCCCGGCGGCCGTAGTCGAAATCGTGGCCCTTCGGCTTGCGCGCGATGGCGGCGTGGATCGCCGCCTCGAGCGGCGCGTCGCTTAACGGATGGGCGCGCAGCGGCGCGCGCAGGTCGGCGCGGTCCTCCTGCCCGAGGCAGAGGAACAGCTCGCCCGTGCAGGTCAGCCGCACGCGGTTGCAGCTTTCGCAGAAATTGTGGCTCAGCGGCGTGATGAAGCCGATCTTCTGCCCGGTCTCGGCCACGCGGACATAATGCGCCGGGCCGCCCGTGCGTTCGTCAAGGTCGATCAGGGTGTAGCGCTGCGCCAGTCGCGCCCGCAGGTCGTCAAGGTTCCAGTATTGCTCCAGCCGGTCCTCGTTGCCCAGATCGCCCATCGGCATCACCTCGATGAAGGTGAGGTCGTGTCCCTCCTGCGCGCACCATTCGGCAAGGGTGAACAACTCGTCCTCGTTTTCGCCCTTCAGCGCCACGGTGTTGATCTTCACCCGCAGCCCGGCATCCTTCGCCGCCGCGATCCCGTCGAGCACCTGGCCGAGACGGCCCCAGCGGGTGATGCGGGCGAATTTCGCCTCGTCCAGCGTGTCGAGCGAGACATTGACCCGCCGCACCCCCAGATCAGCCAGCGGCCGGGCGAAGCGTGCGAGTTGGCTGCCGTTCGTGGTCAGGGTCAGTTCCCGCAGCGCGCCCGAGGCAAGATGGCGCGACATCGCCTCGAAGAAGGTGAGGATGCCCTTGCGCACCAGCGGTTCGCCCCCGGTGATGCGCAGCTTGGCAACACCCATGCGCACGAAGGCCGAACACAGCCGGTCCAGCTCCTCCAGCGTCAGCAGCTCCTTCTTCGGCAGGAACTGCATGTGTTCGGACATGCAGTAGACGCAGCGGAAATCGCAGCGGTCGGTCACCGACACGCGCAGATAGGTGATCGCGCGGGCGAAGGGGTCGATCAGCGGTGCCGGGCGGCTGGCTGAACGGCCGGAGGGGGCAGCGTCGTCCATGGCGCGAAACTAGGGCGGCGAAGGGGGTGCCGCAAGGCGCAAAGCGGCATCTTGCGGCGCCCTCGCGCCATGGCTAGGCTTGGCGCATGAGAATGCGCCTTCCCGTCGCCATCGTCGCCACGCTGGCCCTTGCGGGCTGCGCGGGCTTCGCCCCCTTCGCGCGCAAGGAGGGGCCCGCGCCGCAGGCTTCCGACATGGCCACCGAATTCGCCCCCGCGGTATCGGTGGCGCCGCCCGGGGCCAGTGGTCAGCGGCCCGAGGCGCTGGATACCACCTCGGCCGCCGAGAAGAAGGCCGCGCTGACCGCCGCGCCGGCGGCGGCCGAGCGCGAGCTTGGCCGCCAGGTGGTGGCGCTGGGCGCGCCGGCCGATCCGGGCCTGTGGGTGCAGACCTCGCTGGTGGGCAAGGCGGGCAAGGGCAGGGTTGTGGCGCCGGGCGGCCGATCGCTGGCGGTGGAGCTGCGCCCCGGCAGCGGGGCGGCGCTGATGTCGCTTTCTGCCTATCAGGCGCTGGGCCTGTCGCTGACCGAACTGCCCGAACTGGTGATCTTCGGCTCCTGAGAGCAGGCGTGTCCAGACGCCGGGCGGGCCGGCGTTCAGCGGAACTGCTTGGCCAGTTTCAGCCCCTGGCCTTGGTAGTTGGACGCAAGCCCCGCGCCGTAAAGCCGCGCCGGCGGGGCCGACATGCGCTCATAGATCAGCCGCCCGACCACCTGGCCATGTTCCAGCACGAAGGGCACCTCGTGGCAGCGCACCTCCAGCACGCCGCGGCTGCCCTTGCCGCCCGCCGCGGCATGGCCGAAGCCCGGGTCGAAGAAGCCCGCGTAATGGACGCGGAATTCGCCCACCATGGCAAGGAAGGGCGCCATCTCGGCGGCATGGTCGGGGGGGATGGTCACCGCCTCGCGGCTGACAAGGATGTGGAAGGCGCCGGGATCTAGGATGATGCGCCCGTCCTCGGCGTGGATCTCCTCCCAGAAGTCGCGGGCGCGGTAATGGCCGATGCGGTCGAGGTCGACCACCCCGCTGTGCGGCCGGGCGCGATAGCCCGCCAGCGTGCCGCCCTCGGGGCGCAGATCCACCGAGAAGCCGAGACCCGACGCGATCACCGGTTCGCCGTCGACCAGCGCCTCGCGGGCGTGAAGCGCGGTGAGCGCTGCGTCGTCGAGCACCGCCTGTCCGGAGCGGAAACGGATCTGGTTCAGCCGCTGGCCGGCACGCACCAGTACCGAGAAGGAACGCGGGCAGACCTCGGCATAGAGCGGGCCGGCATAGCCTTCGGGGATGCGGTCGAATTCCGTCCCGCCATCGGTGATGGTGCGGGTGAGGAGGTCGAGCCGGCCGCTCGAACTCTTGGCATTGGCGCTGGCGGCAAGATCGGGGGGCAGCGCCAGCCGTTCGCACAACTCGACCACATAGACGCAGCCGCGCTCCAGCACCGCGCCGGTGGACAAGTCGATGCGGTGCATGGCGAATTCCGCCAGACGGTCGGCCACCCGCTTCCCCCGCCCGGCGAGGAACGAGGCACGCACCCGCCACGCCACCGGGCCGAGCCGCAGGTCGAGGCTGGCGGGCTGGATCTGCCCGTCCTCGATCTCGGGCTCTGCCGCGATGACGCCCGTCTCGGCAAGGCGGCGGATCGCATGGTCGGGAAGGATGCCGGGGCGGTTCATGTCGGATCATCCTCCGGGCGATGGAAACGGAACCGCCCGCGCTGCCGGGGCGGCAGGCGGGCGGGTTTCGATGGTCGGGCCGGTGAGATTCGAACTCACGACCTCCCGCCCCCCAGACGGACGCGCTAACCAGGCTGCGCTACGGCCCGACACGGGCGCCTTCATAGCGGTTTTCCGGCTGGGAGCAAGCGTGAAAGCGCGGATCTTCAACCTTGTTCCGGGGCTGGAAGAGCCATGCGCGCGGCCAGCGCGCCAAGGCGACGGCGCAGTGCGACCAGCGCCGCGCGCTCGTGCGCCAGCGCGCCGCGCGGCAGGTCGCGCAGCCTTGCCGCATGGCCGCGCCCGGCGGTGCCGGCAGGCGTTTCTGCCGTGTCATCGGTCGCCGGCGCGGCTGCAGTGGCATCGCCGATCGCCGTTTCCGCGGTCGTTTCTCCCCCGGCATCCGCCCCTGCGGGCTGCGCCTCCCCGCCACCCGGCGCCACGGAATCCGGCGCCGCGTTGTCGGGGGATTCTCCGGCCACGGGCGGGGTGGGGCGGGCGGGATCGCCGGGGAAGGGCAGGATCGCGGCGCCTGATGCCGTTGCCGTCATCGGGGCGTCGAGGGCGGTGCGCAACGCCTCGGCGGTGGCACCGGCGGCGTCCTCGGGGCCGAATTGCGGCTCGGCATCGAAACGGCCCGCCATGGCGCGGGCGAGCGCCTCTTCCTCGGGCGAGGTATCGCCACCGCACAGGCCGGCGACATGGCGCACCCCCTGTTCGCGCAGGATCTTCTGCACGCCGCGGATGGTCATACCCTCGTCATGCAGCAGGCGCCGGATCCCGGCCAGCAGCGCCACATCGGCCGGCCGGTAGTAACGTCGCCCGCCCGCGCGCTTGACCGGCCGGATCTGCGGAAAGCGGCTTTCCCAGAAGCGCAGCACATGCGCCGGCGTCCCGAGCGTCGCCGCCACCTCCGAGATGGTGCGGAAAGCATCGGGCGCCTTGTCCATCGGCGCTATTTCCTTGCGCCGGCCGCGACGCGATCCTTCATCAGATGCGAGGGCCGGAAGCTTAGGACGCGACGCGGCAGGATCGGCACCTCGTCGCCGGTCTTGGGGTTGCGCCCGATGCGGGCGGTCTTCGATCGCACCGAGAAGGTGCCGAAGGAAGAGATCTTCACCGATTCGCCGGCAACCAGCGCATCGGAAATGTGTTGCAGGACCGATTCGACCAGGCTGGCCGATTCGTTGCGGCTGAGCCCGACCTCACGGAACACCGCCTCGGTCAGGTCCATCCTCGTCAAGGTCTTGGCGCTCATCGCACTCCCCCCGGGTGTATGCCGCAGCATGGGGGGGAAGGAATTGGCTTGTCAATATCAAAGGCTTGGGTCGGGGTATTGCCGTCGCGGCGCAATCGCGCGGGGTGGTGCGGCCGGAGCCGGCGCCTACCAGCGCAACACGACCGCCCCCCAGGACAGACCGCCGCCGATCGCCTCGAGCAGCAGCAGGTCGCCCGGCCGGATCTGGCCGCGCGCGCGCCCCACCGACAACGCCAGCGGGATCGAGGCCGCCGAGGTATTGCCGTGTTCGGCAACCGTGGTGACGACGCGTGTCATCGGCACATGCAGCTTGCGCGCCGTGGCCTCGATGATGCGGATATTGGCCTGGTGCGGCACGATCCAGTCGACGTCCGCGCCCGAAAGGCCAAGGCTTTCCAATGCCGCATGGGCGGTCTCGGCCAGTTTCTCGACCGCGTGGCGGAAGACCTCGCGCCCCTCCATGCGCAGAAGGCCGGTGGTGCCGGTCGAGACGCCGCCATCGACATGCAGGATGTGGCGGAAGCGCCCGTCGGAATGCAGGTCGGCGGCAAGGATGCCGCGGTCGGTGGTGGCGCCCGTGCCCTCGTCCGCCTCCAGCACCAGCGCCCCGGCGCCGTCACCGAACAGCACGCAGGTGGCGCGATCCTTCCAGTCCATCAGGCGCGAGAAGGTCTCGGCCCCGATCACCAGCACCCGCCGTGCCCGGCCGGCGACGATCAGCGCCTCGGCGGTGGCCAGCGCGAAGACGAAGCCGGCGCAGACCGCCTGGACATCGAAGGCAAAGCCGCGCGTCATGCCGAGCGCGGCCTGCACCATGGTCGCGGCCGCCGGAAAGGTGAAATCGGCGGTGGAGGTGGCAAGGACGATGGCGTCGATATCGTCGGGCACCAGCCCGGCATCATCCAGCGCCGCGTGTGCCGCGCGGGTGGCGAGGTCCGATGTCGTCTGGCCCTCGGCGGCGAAATGACGCTGCGCTATCCCCGAACGGGTGCGGATCCATTCGTCGGACGTGTCCAGCGTTGCCTCGAATTCGGCATTCGGAACGATGCGTTCGGGAAGATAATGCCCGACACCCCTGACCACGGCGCGTATCGTCATTCGGAAGATCGGCTCCCATCGCCGGCAGAGCCGGTCCCCACTGACACGCCATCCTGCCCCGCCGCATCGACGGATGCAACCCGGGCGGCGATGCGCTCGGTCAGCCCTGCCCGGCCGAGGCGCAGGGCAAGCGCGATCGCCGCGGCGATCCCCGTCGCATCGGCGCCGCCATGCGATTTAACCACCGTGCCCCGCAGCCCGAGGAATACCCCGCCGTTCACCCGTCGCGGATCGATGCGCCGGCCGAGCCGCTTCAGCGCCCCCATGGCGAGAAGCGCGCCGAGGCGGGCGGCGATCCCGTCGGCAAGCGCCGTACGCAACAGTTGCGCCACCAGCCGCGCCGTGCCCTCGGCCGTCTTCAGCGCCACATTGCCGGTGAAGCCGTCGGTGACGATGACATCGGCCCGGTTGCCGAGGATGTCGCCGCCCTCGACGAAGCCGACATGTTCGAACCCGCCCGCCCCGGCATGGCGGGCAAGAAGGGCGTTGGCCTCCTGCAGTTCGGGCCGTCCCTTGTGTTCCTCGGTGCCGACGTTGAGCAGGCCGACGCGCGGGCAACTGATGCCGAGGCCGTTGCGGGCATAGGAGGCACCCATCACCGCATATTGCAGCAGATCGGCTGCGTCGGCCTTCACGTCGGCGCCCATGTCGAGCATGATGTTCTGCCTGTCGCCGTCGGGGGTGGGGAAGAGGCTGGCGATTGCCGGCCGGCCCACGCCGGGCAGCTTGCGCAGCCGCAGCATCGAGACCGCCATCAGCGCGCCGGTATTGCCGCAGGAGACGGCAGCCGCGGCCCGGCCCTCGCGCACCGAATCGATCGCCTCCCACATCGAGGTGCCCTGGCCGTGACGCATCACCTGCGAGGGCTTGTCCTCCATCGTCACCACGCGCGGGGCATGGCAGAGGGTGACCCGTCCCGCCAGCGCGAGCGCGCCCGCCAGCAGCGGCGCCAGCGCCGCCTCGTCGCCGTGCAGCAGCACCGTCAGGTCGGGAAACCTGCGGCAGGCATCCGAGATGCCGGCGATCGCCGCCGCCGGGCCCAGATCGCCCCCCATTGCATCGACCGCGATGATCGTGCTTCCCCCGGACTCGCGCCCGTCGCGCCGGTCCGGGTTATGGGGGGGGAGGGCCATTCCGGATGGATGGGGCTGGAGGAGAAGGGCGGGTTACGCCGCGTCCTCGTCGATCTCGACCTCGCGCGCCATGGCCACGATTTCCTTCGAATCGTAATGGCCGCAGGAGGGGCAGACGTGATGCGGGCGCTTCAGCTCGCCGCAGTTCGCGCATTCGTTGGGATTCGCGGCAACCAGCGCGTCATGGGCGCGGCGCATGTTGCGGCGCGAGCGGGTGGTGCGGTTCTGGGGGACAGCCATGTCTCAACCTCGGGGCTATGCGGGGTCAGGCCCCTGATTTCCTTTGTGGAACGCTGCCCTGCGCGCCGTCGGGGCGCATGCGCGGACTGCTGTCGTTCCACAGCTTGAATGAGGCGCGGAAGATAGCCGGATTCCGGCTGGGCGCAAGACCCTTTCGGCAACCGCGCGGCTGTGCGCGCCGGGGGCGTGTGCCGTTCGTGCCCTGCGCCTGCCGCGTCAATCCCTGCGCATGGGCGCGAGCGCGGCAAGCGCGGCGAAGGGTTTCATCTCGTCGTCGCGCAGCGGGGCGGCATCTGGCGGGCCGAAGGCGGCAGCGCCGGTGCCGCCGCCGAGACTGGCGCCGGGCGCGCGCGGATAGGGGGGCAGGGCCAGCACCAGCGCCTCGATGGCGACCGCGGTCAGGTCGAGGGTGGCGGGCAGCGGCTCGATGCTGTCGTCCTCAGGCATCTCCACCTCGTCGCCGCCCGGTTCGGCGTGATCGGCGAGGTAGCGGCGCAGCACCGTTTCGTTCAGGCTGGCGGGAACCGGGGTAAGGGTGACGACGCAGGGCTGGACGACTTCGGCCAGAAGCCGGCCCTCGAGGCGAAAGTCGGCGCGCCCCTCGGGATGGATGGCACCGCGAAAATCGAGCGCATCAATGGATATGAGGCCCAGTTTCGCCGCCAGCGCGGCGCGCTCACCGGGGCCGGGCTGCCAGTGGAACGCGGTCGGCCGGCGATGCGACAGGCTGGCGGTCCGCAAGGCGGTAGTGGCGGTCGGGGGTTGCGGCGGCTGTGTCATCGGCGAACCTCGCATCCGGGGTGTTGAACGGGGCTGGCGTCCGTTCTTGAACATGGGGCATGGCATCTGTTATCCAAGGGGGCAAGGGCGGTGCAAGCAGGCGCGCCGGCGCAGAGAGCGACAGACAGGGGCAGGCATGGCATTCACGACTGGTCTGGCGCGGGGCGGACGGGCCGCGCAGCGTGCTGCCGTGGCGTTGCTGCTGCTGGCGCTGATCGCCTGCACGGCGGTCTATCGCAACCACGGCTATGTGCCCAGCGACGCCGAACTGGCGACGGTTGAGGTGGGGGTCGATACGCGCGAGACGGTGGCGGCCAAGATCGGCCGGCCCTCGGCCCAGGGCCTGCTGAACGATGTCGGCTGGTTCTACGTGCAAAGCCGCTTCCGTCACTACGGCCCGCGCGAGCCCGAAGAAGTGGAGCGCCAGGTGCTGGCGATCAATTTCAACGAGGACGGCACGGTGTCGAACATCGGCCGCTTCGGCCTGCAGGACGGTCGGGTGATCGAGATCTCGCGCCGGGTAACCGAATCGAACATTCGCGGTATCAGCTTCATCACCCAGCTTCTGGGCAACCTCGGCCGGATCAGCGCCAAGGACGTGCTGAGCGAATAGGCGACAGGGGGGCGGGCGGGAGGCAGCGATGGAGCCGCTCGAACGGGGCGGGCTGCGTGGGCGGCTGGCGCAAGGGGACGTGGACCGGACGCGGCTGATGGCAATGCGGCAGGCCGCCTTTCCGCGCCGTGACGGCACACCCGAGGTCTGGGAGGCGCTGGACGATGCCTGCCGCCATGTCCTGGTCGAGGCAGCCGACGGCACGGCGCTGGCGTCCTTTCGCGTCCTGGCCCTGGCCGATGGCGCGGTGCTGGGCGGCAGCTATGCGGCGCGTTTCTATGACCTGTCGCCGCTTGCCGACTGGCGGCTTCCCGTGGTCGAGATGGGGCGGTTCTGCCTTGTCCCCGGCCCGCGGTCGCATGAGGTGCTGCGCCTTGCCTGGGGGGCGATGACGCGGATCGTCGATGCGGAG
>WBZO01005882.1_pt1 | contig 10429 bp, 9 predicted proteins | sample 5204261 | NCBI WGS metagenome assembly WBZO01 (sample SAMN12412400, study PRJNA552823) | activated sludge metagenome | isolation source: activated sludge from anammox sidestream of wastewater treatment plant... | place: USA: North Carolina | collected 2017-09
TGCGTCCGTGCTCCATCACATAATAGCGATCCGCGACGGTCGCGGCGAAGCGGAAGTTCTGCTCGACCAGAAGGATCGTGAAGCCCTGCGACTTGAGCGCGCGGATGGTGTTGCCGATCTGCTGGATGATGACCGGCGCCAGCCCCTCGGTCGGCTCGTCGAGCAGGAGGAGCCGCGCCCCGGTGCGCAGGATGCGGGCGATCGCCAGCATCTGCTGCTCGCCGCCGGAAAGCTTGGTGCCCTGGCTCGAGCCGAGCCGCTCCTTCAGGTTGGGGAACAGCCGGTAGATCTCGTCGAGGCCGAGGCCGCCGGGCCGCACCTGCGGCGGCAGCAGCAGGTTCTCCTCGACGTTGAGGCTGGCGAAGATGCCGCGCTCCTCCGGGCAGAAGGCGATGCCCGCGCGCGCGATCTGATCCGACGCACAGTCGATCAGTTCCCGCCTCTCGAAGCGGATCGAGCCGCGGCGCCGCGGCACGATGCCCATGATGCTCTTGAGCGTCGTCGTCTTGCCGGCGCCGTTGCGTCCGAGCAGCGTCACCACCTCGCCTTCGCGCACGTCGAACGTGACCCCGTGCAGGATGTGCGACTCGCCGTACCAGGCTTCGAGCTGCCGCACCGCCAAAAGCGGCGCCGGGAGAAGCCCCGGGAGGGGCCCCGCGAGCGGCGCGGACGCGGCGTCACTCATCGCCGACTCCCATATAGGCCTCGCGGACGTCGGGATCCTGCGACACCGTCGCATAGTCGCCGTCCGCCAGCACGCGGCCGCGCGTCAGCACCGTGATGCGGTCGGACAGGCTCGCGACGACGTTGAGATTGTGCTCGACCATCAGCACCGTGCGGTTCGCCGAGACGGTCTTGATCAGCGCCGCGATGCGGTCGATGTCCTCGTGCCCCATGCCGGCCATCGGCTCGTCGAGCAGCATCATCTCCGGGTCGAGCGCGAGCGTCGTCGCGATCTCCAGCGCGCGCTTGCGCCCATATGGCAGCTCCCCCGCCGCCCACGCCACGAAGTCCTGCAGCCCGACGCTCCCGATCAGTTCGAGCGCCCGGCCGTTGAGGCCGTCGAGAACGCGTTTCGAGCGCCAGAAGTCGAACGAGGCGCCGCGCCGGCGCTGCAAGGCGATGCGCACGTTCTCGAGCACGGTCAGATGCGGAAACACGGCCGAGATCTGGAACGAGCGCACCAGCCCGCGCCGCGCCACGTCGGCCGGCGCGAGCGCCGTGATGTCCTTGCCGTTGTAGAGGATGCGCCCGCGCGTCGGCGCCAGGAACTTGGTGAGCAGATTGAAATAGGTGGTCTTGCCGGCGCCGTTCGGTCCGATCACGGCATGGATCGTGCCGCGCCTGACGCGCAGGCTGACACCGTTGACCGCGACGAAGCCCGCGAACTCTTTGGTCAGATCCTCGGTCTCGAGGATGGTTTCGTCAGACATCGATACAACTGCTGTTCCCCGCCGGCATCATTACCGGCTTCCACAACCGCGTAAAGTCACCACATCGTCGGGGGGCGGGCCGCGGCGGCGGCCCGGTCGGAACGCCCGGCGCCGAAAATTTTCTCCGGCAGCAGGCGTCGGAGCGCTTTCCGGCGAAGCGGGAACCGGTTCGCCGCAGAAGGCGCGATCAAACAAGCAATCCTGGAGCAGGACCCGATCCAATCGGAACGGACCGGATCATGCTCCAGGAGAACGAACCGGCCGTCAGCGCGCAGCCGAGGCGGCCGGGGCGGACGTCGCGGGGGCGAGCGTCACGATCGCCCGGTAGGCGTCGGCGATGCCGGCCCCGTAGCCGTCGGCGGCCGGCGCCCCCGGCCGCTGCGCGCTCTTCGTCAGGATGGCGCGCACCGCGTCCGGCGACAGCTTCGGGTCGCGCCCGAGGAGCAGCGCCGCGACGCCGCTCACATGCGCCGCGGCGACCGACGTCCCGGTCGTCATCTCGTAGCTCTGCCCCGGCGCCGGCACCAGCACGTCGACCCCCGGCGCGGCGACGGCGATATAGGCGCCGCGGTTCGCCTCGGCGTAGAGATTGTCGTCGGCATCGGTCGCCGTCACGGCGATGACGCCGGCGGCCGCAGCCGGATATAGCGGCGCCGCCTTCGGCCCGGCATTGCCGGCGGCCGCGACGAGGATCGCACCGGCGTCGCGCGCCGCTTGCAGCGCCTTCTCCAGCATCGGATCGTTGGGGCCGGCGAAGCTCAGATTGATGATGCGCGCCTTCGCTCCGACGGCGCGGTCGATGGCGCGCGCGAGATCGTAGCTGGTGCCGGTCGCCGCCCCGGCGGCGTTCTGCGAGAAGGCGCGGATGGCGAGGATGCGCGCCTCCGGCGCGACGCCCATGATCTTCGCCTGGGCAACGATGGCGCCGGCCATCGCCGTGCCGTGCGCGTGCGGCGGTCCGGCCTTGCCGACGACGTCGATCTCGGCGGCGACCCGGCCGGCCAGTTCCGGATGGCCGGCGTCGATCTGCGAGTCGATCACCGCGACCAGCACCTGCTCGCCGCGCGCCAGCCGGTGCGCCTGCGCCAGCTGCATCTTGGCGACGGAATACTGCATCGGATCGACCGGCAGGCGCGCCGGCGCGTCCGGCCGGGCCGCCGCCGTCTCGGCAGGCGGCGCCGCTGTCTCAGGAGTCGAGACTGCGCCGCTGCCCTCGGCGGGCGGACTCTCCGCCTCGGAAGTCGCGGCTGCATCGTCGCCCTCGGCGGGCCGGATCTCCCCCTCAGGAGCCGACGCTGCATCGCCGCTTTCCGCTGGGGCGCTCTCCGCCGCCGGCGCTGCGGCGAGCGGCGCCGGCTCGTCGGCAGGCGCGGCCGTCGGCGCCGCCGCATCCTGCGCGAGACCGTAGAGATAGTTGGGCTGCGCGCTGACGACGCGCCGGTCGCGCTCGAGCGCCGCGACCACCGTCCGCACCGGACGCCCATCGGCGATGCGGTAGCGGAAGACGCGCGCGTCGAGGAGCGCGATCTGCTGCGCGCCGCCCTCGGTGCGGGCCAGGCGATTGTCGCGGACGAAGCGGTCGATCTGCCGCTGCGTCAGATTGGCGCGCAGGACGCAGACCACCTCGTCGGGGACGAAGCGGCTCTCGCCACGCGGCGGCACGCCGCTCGCCGTGCGGCGCGGCGGCGGCGATTTCGGCGCCGCCTGCTTCTTGGCGGCTTTCGGCTGCGGCTTCTGCGCGCGATGCACGCGCTGCACCGGCGGCGCGTCGTCATCGTCGTCGACGATCACGGGCCGCGGCCTGCCGCCGAGCGGGGGAAGGACCGGCGGGATGCCGATCAGGATCCCGCCCGGCCCACGCGGCCGTCCTCCGCCGGGATAGCTCCCGCCGCAGCCGCGCCGGCCGCAAGGGCTCGCCGAGCCCATGCCGCCGGGGCCGCGTCCGGAATAGATGCCGCCATTCGTGCCGCGGCCGCCCGGCGCGCGGACGGCGCGCTGCATGCCGCCGCCGCCCGGCCCGCGCATGTAGCTCCTTCCGCCGCGGTCGAAGCCGCCACCGCCGATGCCGAAGCCGCCGATATCGATGCCGAATTGTGCCGACGCATCGTTCACCGCCGGCAGCAACACGGCGACGGCAACGGCCGCCATAAAGGCCAAGCGCGTCCAGCGGCGGCGGCCATGCGCCGCGCGGCCGCCGGCACGGCTGACGGGCGACGAGAATTCGACCATGCCACTGCCCCTCATGACTGCCTCCCTGTACCGGTCGAGCCTAGAGAATGATTGTTTCAGCCGGGTTTCGTCGGCACCGCAGACGAAGACGCCTTCGCATCGCGAACGGCTTAATGATTTTTTCGTCTCGCCATTCCGGGTGGAAAACCGCTTCCCGCTGTTCCTCGAATGGCTCCTACTCCGTCGGCGCGACGAAACGCACGATCGCCGCCTGTGCCTTGAGCTTCTCGACGATGTCCGCCACCTGCTCCTTCGGCAGCGCCGTCGAGGCGACGCGCACCCGGTAGAGGCCGCCCGCGCGCGGGCCGTCCACCACCGCGAGCTTGTTGGTGGTGAGAAACGCCGTGACCGCCGCCGCGCTGGCGTCCGGGTTGAAGCTGAGGATGACGAAGCTGCCCGGCAGCGGCGCCGTCGCCGGCGGCCGCGACGCCGTCTGATAGGCGCCGGACCCGGCACGCTCGCCGACATACAGCGACGCCAGCAGCCCCGCTTGCAGCACGATCGCCAGCGCTGCCCCGATCGCCGAATAAGCGAGGGTGCGCGGGGAGAGGGCCGCGAAGCGCTCGCCGATGAATCCCATCAGCGAGAAACGCCGCGGCGCTGCCGGCGCCGGGCCGCTCTCGGCCTCGATCCCGGCGAGCAGCCGCTCCATCGCCCGCACCGAGGGCGCGCCGAGCGTCTCGTTGAGGTGGATGGTCTCGGACAGCTCCTCGCGAGCGAGCGCGAAGCGGCGCGCCAGCTCGGCGTCCTGCGCCAGCGCCGCCTCGACGCGCTGCGCGTCACGGTCGCTCAGCGTACCGGCGGCATGCCACGGCAGCAGTTCCTCGATCTTCCGGCGCTCCGGCGCCGCGTCCCTCGTCGTATTCATGGCCAGCCTCGATCGACCCCCGCGGACTTGAGCAGTTCCGAGAGACGCTTGCGGGCGTAGAACATGCGGGTCTTCACGGTGTTCTCCGGGATCCCGACGATCTCCGCGACCTCCTCGACCGACTTCTCGTGATAATAAACGAGGTCGATGATTTCGCGATGTTCAGCCGAAAGCGACTTCAGGCACTCTCTCAGAATCTCGCCCTTGTCCTTTTTCTGGATGGCCTCCTCCGGGGTATCCGAAGTGTCCGCCACCGCCTGCGCCATCTCGTCGTCCAATTCCTCGTCCTTACGCTTGCGCATGACGGACAGGGCCTTGAACCGTGCGATCGCGAGAAGCCATGTGGAGACCGCCGAGCGTCCCTCGAAGCGCCCGGCCTGACGCCAGACGTCGAGGAAGACTTCGCTGATGAGGTCTTCGGCAGCGGAAGCGTCGCCGATGAGCCTCAAGACGAAGCGGTAGACCCGCACATGGTGCCGCGCGAACAGCACCTGCATTGCGAGCCGATCGCCGTTCGCGATCCGTCCAATCAGGACTTCATCCGTTGTCGTCTGCATCGGGCGACGTTCGGCTCACGGTTTTGTCGCGGCGGGCGCGAAAGAGGTTCACTGGCCTGAACCGGCTTTCGACCGCTGCCGCCTCGGCGGTGACATTTCGGCGGTAATACGGCGCCAACGGTAAAATCTCCCGAAACGCGCCGGGGGGCAAGCAGGGACGCCGGGCCGCACCGGCCCTGCGGATGGTGAACAGCCGGCTACCGCCGCCCGGCGGCTCCCCTTTTCTTCGTCGCCGGCTTGCCCCCGCTCGGCCGGAGCGCCGCCCCGTGCGGCCGCCCGTCGCCGCCGACCACGAGGCAGCGATAGTAGCGCCGCTCGTCCGCCCGCCGGCGCGCGGCACAGCGCGCCATCGGGGCGAGGTCCTCCGGCGCGCCGTATTCGAGGTAGGGCACGATGGGATAGCGCGCCTCGCCGCCGCGGCGGCGGCCGAGCCGGTCGATCCGGCCCTTGAGCGCCGGCACCGCGTCGATCAGCGCGTCGCGCAGCGCCTCGCCCTCGATGAAGTTGTCGGGGAGCTGGTCGAACGGCCCGTCCAGGTAGTTGTTCACGGCGACGTTGCCCTCGTAGACGCCGATGAGGATTTTCCGCGGCCGACGCGCGTCGCGGTAGAAGGCGAAGCCGGTGCGGCGGCCGATGGCGACACGATCGGAGAACGACGCGGTGAAGAACTGCTCCGGCACCCGTTCCGTCTCGTCGAGAACGTAGTGGAACGCCCTGATGGCGGCATTGTAGACGAGGAAGAAGCGCAGCCCCGACTCGTCGGCGACCGGCCCGATATAGCGTTCGCGCGGCCCCAGCGCGTCCGCGGGCGGCTTCACCCGCGAGAGGTCGTTGAGGGCGAAAAGCACCGAACGGCCGCGGAATGTCACGCGGTAGAGGAGCGGCTCCACCCTCTCGACGCGCACGCCGTCCGCGGTGCCGAGCAGCGCGTGATACACGGGGTCGCCGCCCGGGTCGCGCCACGCCGTCGTCTCGACCTGGTAGGCGAAATGCACCTTCCCCTCGTCGCGGGCGCCGCTCGCCAGCCGGATGTTGCCCATGTAGCGCACGCCGCGGTCATAGAAGCGGAAGTAGGAGTAGTTCTCGGTCGGGAACACCGCGACCCGGTCGGGCAGGCCGTCAAGGACGAAGGCGAACACGGCCCTGACGTCGGCGACGTCGAAATCGGCGCTCCGCCCGATCTCCTCGATATAGTCCTGATGCGTCGCGAGCCGGGCGGACTGCGCCTGCGCCGGCCCCCCTTGCAGCGCCAGCAGCGCGACGGCGGCGAGGAACATGCAAAGCGCGTTCAGGGCCCGTCTCCACAAACCATTGCGGCGCCGACGCTAGCACCGGCTCCGCCGATTTGATACGCCTCGGCACGGCCCACACCGAACGCGGCGAGCCTACGACTGCATGAGCGACCTTCAGCGCGCCGGCGCCCCCCCCACCCTGCGCCCCGCGAGCGCCCCCGAGCTGAGCGTCATCGTGCCGACCTTCAACGAGCGCGCGAACGTCCCGCTGGTGGTCGAGCGGGTGGCCGCGACGCTCAAGGGCATCGACTGGGAGATCATCTTCGTCGACGACGATTCCCCCGACGGCACCGCCGCCGCGGCCAAGGCCATCGGGCGAACGGATGCGCGCGTGCGCTGCCTGCGCCGCGTCGGCCGCCGCGGCCTCGCCGGCGCCTGCATCGAAGGCATGCTGGCGAGCGCCGCCGCCTATGTCGGCGTCATGGACGCCGACCTGCAGCACGACGAGACCCTGCTCCCCCCGATGCTGCAGGAGATGCGCGACGGCGGCTGCGACGTCGTCGTCGGCAGCCGCTACGTCACGGCGGCCGGCGCCAGCGCCGACGGGCTCTCGCGGACGCGCCTGCGCGGCAGCCGGCTGGCAACGCTGCTCGCCCGCCGCATGCTGCGTGTCGACATCACCGACCCGATGAGCGGCTTCTTCATGCTGCGCCGCGATACCGTCGAGCAGTTCGCCGAGCGCCTGTCCACGCAGGGCTTCAAGATCCTCGCCGACATCCTCGCCTCGGCCGAGGGCGGCCTGCGCGTGCGCGAGCTGCCATACGGGTTCCGCACGCGGCTGCACGGCGAGAGCAAGCTCGACAACCAGGTGGCGCTCGACTTCCTCGGGCTGCTGGTGACGAAACTCACCGGCAACGCGCTGCCGGTGCGTTTCGTGAGCTTCATGATGGTGGGCGCCGTCGGCGTCCTCGTCCATCTCGCCACCCTCAAGCTCGGGCTCGCCGCGCTCGACCTCGCCTTCCCGGCGGCGCAGACGCTCGCCACCGTGGTGGCGATGACCAGCAACTTCTTCCTCAACAACTTCGCCACCTATCGCGACCAGCGCCTGCACGGACCGGCGATGCTGCGGGGGCTGCTGATGTTCTATGCCATCTGCGCCATCGGCGCGCTCAGCAACATCGGCGTGGCGTCGTGGCTCTACGCCAACGAGCCGGTGTGGTGGCTCGCCGGCCTGCTCGGCTCGCTCGTCGGCGCGGTGTGGAACTACAGCATCTCCAGCGTCCTCGTCTGGCGGCAGCGCTGACCCGCAGAAAGATAAAGGCAGCCGTGGCAAGTCGATCCTCCCCTGAAACACTCCGCGGCGCCGACATTCTCGCCCGCACGCTCGATCGCGCCGGACTGCGCACCGTCTTCACGCTCTCCGGCAACCACGTCATGCCCGTGTTCGATGCGGCGATCGGAACCGGGCTCGACCTCATCCATGTGCGTCACGAGGCGGCGGCCGTATTCATGGCCGACGCCTATGGCCGGCTCACCCGGCGTCCCGGCATCGCCCTCGTCACCGGCGGTCCCGGCCACACTAACGCTGTCTCCGCGCTTTACACCGCGCTCGCGGCGGAATCGCCGCTCATCCTTCTCTCCGGGCACGTCGCCCGCGACGAGATCGGACGCGGCGCCTTCCAGGAATTGCCGCAAGCCGATTTCGCCGCGCCGGTGACCAAGGCATCCTGGACCGCGCAGAGCGCCGCCGGCCTCGGCCACGATCTCGCCAAGGCAGCCCGCATCGCCGCTTCGGGGCGGCCAGGCCCGGTCCACGTCAGCCTTCCTTTCGACCTGCTCGAGGAGGAGGTCGAGGGGAGCGCCGCATTGTGGCCGGACGACGCCGCCTTCGCGCCGGTCGCAACGCCCCTTTCCGACGTGGCCGCCGACGCGACGCATGCGGCACTGGCGGCGGCGCGGCGGCCGGTGATCCTCGTCGGCCCGACGCTGTGCGACGCGCCGGGCAAAGCCCTGCTGCAAAAACTTTCCGCCGCAACCCATGTGCCGGTGGTCGGCATGGAAAATCCGCGCGGCCTCAACGATGCCACCAACGGCGCCTTCGCCGAGATGCTGCCGCGCGCCGACCTCATCGTGCTGCTCGGCCGCCCGCACGACTTCGCCATCCGCTTCGGCAAGCCGCCCTTCGTCGCGGCCGCCGCGAGATTCGTGGTGATCGACCCCGACGTGGCCCTGATCGGGCGCGCGATACGCGAGCAGGGGCCGCGTGTCGTTCTCACCGCCGTCGCCGACGCGGTGAGCGCGGCGCAGACGCTGACCGAGCGCGCGCCGGCCAGCCCCAGCCGGTCATCGGAATGGTGCGCCGAGGTCGCCGCCGCGGTGACCTACCAGTTATCCGCCTGGAAGGAGACATCCTCCCCCGCCGCCGGCCCGCTGCATCCGCTCGACCTTAGCCGCGCCGTCGCGCCGATCATCGACGGCGATCCCGACGCGATCCTGATCTGCGAGGGCGGCGAGATCGGGCAATGGCCGCAGGCGCTGATCCGGCCGCGCCGCCGCGTCGTCAACGGCGCCGCCGGGCCGATCGGCGGCGCCATTCCCTTTGCGCTCGCAGCGCGCGTCGTGGAAAAATCGGCGCCCATCGTCGTCATGATGGGCGACGGCGCTTTCGGGTTTCACATGAGCGAGTTCGAAACGGCGGCGCGTTGCGGCCTGCCGTTCGTCGTGGTGCTGGGCAACGACGCCGGCTGGAATGCCGAGCACCAGATCCAGATCCGCGAATACGGCAAGGACCGCGCCCTCGGCTGCGAGCTTTCGCCCGCGCGTTACGATCAGGTGGTGCAGGCACTCGGCGGGCACGGCGAATTCGTGACCCGGCCGGAGGAGCTCCGGCCGGCGCTCGAGCGCGCGCTGGCAAGCGGAAAGCCGGCCTGCGTCAACGTCATGATCCAGCGCGTTGCGGCGCCCAGCATCCGGCGCCAGGTCGGAACCGCTTGAAACAGGAGAGGCGGAGGAAACCGTGAGCTCGGACACGAAAACCTTCATGCCGATCGTCGACGGCGCCACGCGCCTGTTCGGCATCATCGGCGATCCGATCGCGCAGGTGCGCTCGCCGCGCGTGCTGACGGAGAAGCTGCGCGCCGCCGGCCACAACGACATCCTCATGCCGCTGCACGTTTTGCCGGACCGCTTCGACGAGACGATGCGCGTCCTGATGGCGCTGGGCAATGTCGACGGCCTCGTCTTCACCGTGCCGTACAAGGTGCGCGCCCTCCCCTACGCCGACACGCTGCTGGCGACCGGCGCGCAGGTCGGCGCCATCAATGTGCTGCGGCGGGAAACGGACGGCACCTGGACCGGCGACATGTTCGACGGCCGCGGCATGACGCGCGCGCTGCTCGACCAGGGCGACGACGTGCGCGGGCTCAAGGTGCTGCTGCTCGGCGCCGGGGGCGCCGGCAGCGCCATCGCCTGCGCCCTCGGCGAGGCCGGCGCAAAGGCGATCACCATCTTCGACATCGACGCCTCGAAGGCGCGCGCGCTCGCCGCCCGCGTCGGCGCGGCGTTTCCGGCATGCGAGATCAAGGTCGGCGGCCCGCATGTCGCCGGCCACGAGGTGCTCATCAACGCCACCCCGGTCGGCATGAAGGAGAGCGACGGCCTGCCGGCCGACATCGGCTCCCTCGACGGCGTGCGTATCGTCGGCGACGCGATCGTCCTGGCACGGCCGACGCCGCTGCTGCGCGCGGCGACGGCGCGGGGCTGCCGCACCATGGACGGGGTGGGCATGCACGGCGGGCAGGCCGATGAGATCGTCCGCTTCTTCCGGCCTCGGGCGGCGTAGCGGCGGCGCACGGCGGCGGCGGCGTTACCCGTGGCAACGGACCGCACGGCGTCGCCCGCCGACTATCCCCAAAGGTCGCGGTAGTTGGGAAATTTCCGCAGCGTCTTGTCGTAGCGCGTCGGCTCGAGATACGGCAGCACGCGCGCGAGCACGGCATTGAGCAGCGGCGAGGTGTGCCGGACATAGAGGTCGAGCGGATCGAGCTCATGCCGCAGATGCAGCTTGGGATCATAGTTGAGCCCGCTGCTGCGGAACCATTTGTAGCCGTG
>WBZO01007174.1_pt1 | contig 10429 bp, 7 predicted proteins | sample 5204261 | NCBI WGS metagenome assembly WBZO01 (sample SAMN12412400, study PRJNA552823) | activated sludge metagenome | isolation source: activated sludge from anammox sidestream of wastewater treatment plant... | place: USA: North Carolina | collected 2017-09
TTTTCATGGCCGGGCATTCCTATTCCAAATTATGTGTATGTGGGCCGACACCCCAGACCCACTGAAGCCATGCTTCGTTGACACTGGATCTACCCGGTCGAGAACCATGTGTAATCTGCAATCTCAAGAAGGTCTGCTCGGTAAGCTGATTGGTCACGATTGCGGATACACTCGACTCATGCAAACCAGCTAGGTAAGGGAATTGGCTCCAATCATAACGAAGCCCAAACTCGCGGTCTGCACTGAGACGTTGATCGGCAAGAATATAATAACCCTTGGCTATTTTTTGGTTGAGAGTAAGGTTATTGTGATGCTGGTAATACTCACCTCGCAACAAAAGCCGCTTGCAGCCACCCTGAAACCGCCTGAAAGAAAAGTCCAACCCCGAAAGCCGTATCTGAGGTTCAACCGGACCGATCCAGTTGAGGGATACCCCTGCTCCACGGGCATGGCTGAGCCCCAACTCTATCTCGGAATTCGGGCGAGGTGTAAAGGAAGTCCACAGTCGCAGTGTACCAAAACGGTCTTTAAAGGATGCACCACGGCCTATCACACGGTCTGTAAGGATAGAGCCAGCAGGGTCCGTATCGGGATATCCGGGTTCCTCCGGGCTATTCCACAGCCCAGCGTCAAGCTGAGCAAAGAAACCGCGCCGCGATGGAATGAGATAGCTGGCGGAGATACCTTGCCCTGCAAGGCTTTCCGGGCCAACCAGGTTCGCAAGCACGGACGGCTGCGTAACATAGAGCCACGAATGTAGATGAAGCTGGTTTACTCGCCCAAACGGAACTTTTGTTTTCCCAAGCCGCATGCCCAAGCGCGGCGCGGGGTGCAGTAGCGTAAGATACGCCTCTTCCACAGCAGCACTGTGCTCCGGATAGCTCATTGCTATAAACGCATCAGCCCTAACCCCAGGATAAACATAGCTTTGAATCCCGATTTCGGCTGAGTCCAAAAATACCCGATTGCGGTGGGGGTCGCGCTTATCATTGGAAAAATGGGTGCTGAATGTGCCGATAAGACTGATGTCCGGCAGCAGCAGCGCCCTTCCAGTGTCGGCAGGTCGTGCAAGGGTTGTTTCAGGCCCAACTGCTTCTGGCGGAGGAGCTGGTGCATCTTGCGTTTCTGTGGAAGGCTTATGCGCGGCGTCAGTGTCATTAGTCTCCCGCTCATCTGCCTGTATCAGTTTTTTTACCATGGACTCCAGATCCCCAATGCGCTTCTGGAGGATACGGTTCTGCTCCTTTAGAGCATCGATCTCGCCTTGCGTATCATTCGATTTGTCCTGAGTCGAGCCCAGTACTTCCATGCGTGCAGCAGCGTCGGCAGCTTCCTGGGCAGACTGTTTGGCGTCTGAAGAGGCCACTCCATCCGGGATAGGCGGTGTTGGCTCCGCCAGGCAAAATGTTGTAGTAAGAACGATATAAATAACGACCAAACGAAGAGAACCGACAACCTTTTTCATCTTATTAACCTCCGTCTTCCTAATACTATTCACAAGGGTAGCGTCAGGGAAGTCATGGATCAACGTTCTGTCCGCTCAGCGAAAAACATAGGCCAACGAAATGTGATCGTGCGTGAGCCTTGCGTAAGCGATAACGTTGAATATTACCAACCAGGGCAGATTAAATGAAGGTAAAAGGAGGGGCGCGAGGTGAGCTCTTCGAGATTAGAACCAAGCGGTGCAAAGTTGTGGGAGTCGCTGTGATGTACTCCTGAGCCAATAGCTCCATCAGGAGCGTACCCGCGATTACACAAATTATACAAACGCATATTCCAAGACAAATGGGGCAGTCTTGCGAACCGGAATGATCCTCATGTGAGTGAAAAGCCAGCGCTGCCGCGGCAATGATGACCAGCAGTGACAACGCGGCAATTGTAGATTGTGATCTTGTTAAGCGCCTTATGCTCATTTTAGATCGTCTCACCCATACGCACCCAACACGCGTGAGCGATTGTATCATGCATTGCAGACCGATTGCCAAGAGCTCGGCAGGATCTTCGGTGCCCGCAAAAGGAAAGACTATTCATTCAATCCACCCAAGCCTACGGCATTCGGACTGAAGGCATGACAGTTTGTCGTCCAGGATGCTCTTAGTTTCAGAGCGAGGCATGTATGTCTGCTCCAAACGCACCATTTTGGCGGCTGCCTCGGACAAGCTGTGAAAGTACTCCCGTGAAGCGCCGATCACTGCCGCCCCAACCGCAGCGCTGGGATAAGCCGCGCGGACAACAGGCACGCCCAGCGTATCCGCCCTAATCTGCATCCAAACATCACTGCCCGACGCACCGCCAGCCGAAAATACCTGCCTCAATCCACCGGCCCCCATCTCGTTCAAAATTTCAAATGTCCAACGCTCCGCTAACGCTACACCCTCCATATACGCCGCATAAAGCTCCCGACGGTCCGACGGGTTACCTAACACAAAGCCTTCAACCTTTGGGCTAAACATTGGCAAGCGCTCTCCCTGACGCACACAGGGCCATACTATAAGGGAAGTGGGCAGCATTTCGCTGACAAGCGTATCCATTTCAACCGGATCAACATCACCGAAGAGTAATTTCATAAACTCGCCCCCGGCGTTAGATGCGCCCCCCGGCAGCCACCAGCCATCAGGATGTCTGTGGGAATAAATGCGGCCTAGCGGATCTTTGATAAGCTCTTCAGTAACCTGCCGGACAACGAGCGTGGTACCAATTGTCCCGTTTGCGTCACCGGGTTGGGAAGCCCCGCTGGCCACAAATGACGCAGTTCCATCGGTCGCGCCAAGCGTCACCATTGTTCCGCTAGGAAGGCAGGTCTCAGCCGCGGCAGGTCTCGACACCTCACCAGCTGCAACCCCAGGTGTTTGGACGCACGGCAGCATATCCACAGGGATGCCGAGCTCATGCTGAATGAAGTCCGGCCACCGTTCCTCCACGAGGTCATACCCCGTCTTCAGAGCATTTGAGTTGTCTGACACGGAATACGATCCAGCGCTTAGCATCCCAACCAGCCAATCCGCCGCATGAATAAACCGGGCCGTGCTGCCGAAAGTCCGGGGTTCGTTTCGCTTCAGCCATAGAATTTTAGGCAGACCAAATGCGGAATTGAATTTGTATCCCAGACTGCGAGTCAGCTCTGCACCGGCAACATTGGCCAATTGGGCTTCCTCTACACTGCGGTTATCATGATACATAATTGCGGGACGCAATGGCCGACCGCAGGAATCCACGGTAACGATGGTTCCGGATGTTGAAGTAACACATACGGCTCTTATTTCATCCCGCAAATTCCGCATGATCGCTCGGAGGCAAAGGCATGATGCGCGCCACCATTCCCATGGATCCTGCTCAGCCCACCCATCCGGCAGCCCCGGCAGAGTCAGGCGCTGAAAAGACTCCGCGTGCGAAGCCAGAAGCTCTCCATTGTCTGTGAGGGCGGCAGCGCGTGCTCCTTGTGTGCCTACATCAAGGCCTATAAAAACCTGCTGAGACCTCGTCACTCTACTCGCGGAAGCCGCTCTTCAACCTTCGGCATAGGCGCCCATATCTTATGAGGCTCTGTCTGGTACCAGTATGCAACACTTGAGTAATCGTCAATTCCTGCATTGGCATGGCTGTGCTCAATGGAAACGCGTATGCTTTGACGGAACGGCACGGGATCTTCAATATGGAAACGATAGCTGGTGCATTTTCCTCCGCCGACATCTTCCGGCAGGGAAGACTCGTGGTATTGGAACGCTGCCGGCTGCATCCCCCAAGCGTTGGAGAAATAGTCCTCACTGCCTGTGCCGTGAAGGCTGAACGGCCACTCTTCACCGTCGATCCTTATCATATCGTCGCCTTCACCCCACCATCCTCCCTGGAGATTGTGAACAGAAAGATTGCACCCCACATAATGACCACGGCCTTCAGCATCCAGAATGACGTAATTGCCTTCGTCGGAAGTCTGCATCTTCTGGTTCGCTTTTTCATGCCAGAAAAACTCTTGGCGGGTCTTGTCCGGAAACCATCCGTCCGTTGGGTTTTCACGGCGCCACTTGGCATGGAAGTGGAGAATATCATCTCCCAGAGGCTCATCGTACTGCTCGTAATCCACATAGAAATAAATGCCGTTGCCATCGGCATCTGTATCGTTTACTATCTCCAATCTCGCGCTTTCATGAAAGGGCATGGCGAAGAAGCAATTCATACCTGAGCTGGCTTCGTTTGACCCGGTCAGATTTAGCGGCAGGCATTGGTAAGGGTGGATTTTGCAGTGCCCTACCCCGAAAAAATCGCCCACCGGGCAATCAATGCTGGGGCTGGACTCACCATCCCAAAACGCACGGAAGAGCATTTTACGATGATACTGCGGCTCACCATAAATGGTAAACCAGATGTGGTTGATAAGTCCCGGGCCTTCAAGGTCGGCGATTACGCGGGTCTCACCTGGCTTGAGAGGCCAGGAATCCGCATTGCCACCCGCAGTATCGAAGCTTGATGAGCGTCCGCGCCTGCAATTGCGAGCGAGAATAAGGTCTCTTAACGAACTGCCGATTTCACCTTTTGCCAGACTGCGCATAATTGTATTACTTCCCTCCTGCTGTCCAAGCGGTCTAATTAGCCCGCGTTTCTTCGCAGGCAAGTTCGGCGAAAGCAGGCGGAAGTCCTGCGAAATTACAAGATGTTTCACACTCGGCGGGGTCCTGAAAATCGCCGCCAGCGAGCATCGCAAAATCTGTTTAAGCAAAATTGCACTGCTAGCGCACCCGGACAGGTTGGCGACCGTCCGCAGAATGGGCTAAAAAGAATTGCCGTGCAGGTAACGCTGTTTTGCGTGAAACGGCACACAAACATCCAAGAACTCGCACAGGTATTCGCATTAACTATTAGAGGGTAACTTACAAAATGAAACCGGTAACCATAAATAAAGAAGAATATTATGATAAAGTTTACGCCTGCTGGCTTGGCAAAAACATCGGCGGGACTTTGGGAGCGCCTACCGAAGGGCAGATGCGCATACTTGACCTGGACTATTTTGACCCCATCCCGGACAAGTCCGCGCCTAATGATGACCTAGACCTTCAACTCGTATGGCTGAAAATGCTGGAAGAAAAGGGCGTGCGCTCCAAGCTGGCGGACTTTGCCGACTACTGGCTAAAGCATCTGGCCCCCTACCCCTGGGATGAATACGGTTACTGTCTGCGCAACCTCTCCAGGGGATTGCGCCCACCAATTTCCGGATGTTTTGAAAACGACTTCATCGACCAGATGGGCTCACCCATCAGAAGCGAAATCTGGGCTTGCATTGCTCCAGGAAACCCCCAGCTTGCGGCAGAAATGGCATGGAAAGATGCTGTATTGGACCACGCCGGCGGTGAAGGTGTTTACGGAGAAATGTTCCTGGCAGCGCTGGAAAGCGCGGCGTTTGTTGAGAAGGATCCGTTGAACCTGATAGACATCGGCCTGCAGATGATTCCCAGCTACTGTGCGGCGGCACGCGCCATAAAATCAGCGGTGTGGCTGCATAAGAACAACATCCCTTGGGAAGACGCCCGGCAAAGGATTCTCAGCAGGTTCGCTCACTCCCATCCATGCAACGCTCCTCAAAACCTGGGATTCACTATCATTGGCTGGCTCTATGGGAAAGATTATGGTGACAAGCTCTGTAAAGCTGTCAACTGTGGTTACGACACCGACTGCACCGGGGCAACTTTAGGCTCAATATTGGGAATATTGGGTGGGACGGCGGGGATCCCGAACAAGTGGAAAGATCCTATTGGCGACGGAATCGTGATCTTCAAGTTTACCCGCGGCCTGGATGGGCCATTAACTATAAAGGACCTGACAGACCGCACGGTCGCACTGGCTGAACAAGTGCTTGAGGAGAGATCGAGCACTGTCGAATTTGGACAGAAAACATCAGTGAGAGGCAACCGCCTGGCCGGCCTTCGACAAAACGAACGGGCGCGACGGATGTTGGAACGCGATTATGAGACAACAACCTTACCGGCATCCAACAACGTGGATATTACACTTCATTATTTTGGAGAACCAGTAATAAGGCCTCGTATACCAAAGATGATAGGTGTCAGCGTAGAACGAGAAGAGCATCCGATATCGGCCAAGCTGGAGCTTGTAACACCGCAAGGGTGGAAGGTGAGCCTGGACGGCAGCCAGGGGCATCAGGCGTTGTTTACCATTTCAGCCGACAATGTCCAGGACACTAACTTGGTTCGAGTCCGCTTTCAGTCCGAAGGCAGTGTTGGACAAACCGATTTCATGTTCCTTGGGCCAAACCAGGCGGCGGGCTGGCCTACCGGCCAGTGGGTACCGGTATGTGAAAAGTGTCAGGCGCGCCGCGAGGCGTGCATTTGTGGAAAATAACGATCGCCAGCAACCAATGAAATTACGCTGATCGTTTATCGTCACTTATGGACGAGGACACATTGGAAAGATGAGGGGTCTTGGGAATCAGAATTGTTACTGTCGTCCCGCTGCCATCCACACTGGATATGGTAAGTTTCCCGTGATGTGCCTCGACCAGCTTACAGGCAATACTTAAACCCAACCCGGAGTGGCAGTCGCCGGGAGTCCTGGCAGTGTCTACCCGATAGAACGGATCACACACGCGTGCAATATCTGTTGCACAAATACCCTTTCCGGTATCGTTGATATTGATGCTAAGAGGGTCACCGTCTATCAATGAGACATCCACATCCGCTCCCTCTCCAGCATAACTGATCGCGTTCTCAATAATATTATCTAGCACCTGGACAAGGCGGTCAGGATCAACATTCACCATGACGGGCTGAGCCGAGTCCGTTGAATGCAGGCTGATGCCTGCATTCAACGCTTCCGTTGCGTGAGACAGGATGGCTGATTCAATGAGCTCCCTCACGTCCACCTGCCTTATGTTCAATGGGAATTCGCCGACATCGAGTTTGGCTAATTCCATAATGTCCTGCACTAGTCTCCCCAATCTCTGCGAGGTAGTTACCAACGCGGACACCGCGAATTCCTTTCTATCCGGTTCTTCGGCTAGCCCGTCTTTCAATGCTCCAGCAATAGTCCCCATTGTGGTTATTGGGCTGCGAAGCTCGTGCGCGATGTCGGCAAGGAACTGCTTGCGACGTTGGGCATCTTCTTCAAGATCGTTGATCTGATCGGAGACTCGTCGCGCCATTTCGTTCATCGCGGTGGCTACTGAAGCAAATTCGGTTTTCCCACTTGTGGGTATGCGATAGGCAAAATCTCCTGACTGGAATGCATCCGCTCCTTGAGCCAATTGTATCAAAGGTTTAGTGAATTTTCGTCCCAGCCAAGCACCGGCCAGCGCCGCTAGCCCAAACGCAACAATAAACCGCAGGAACAAGCTTCTAATATCCGGCCACTCCGGTGGTGGGCCAAATGCTCCATGGTCCGGGGGATTGCCCGTTGGAGGAGGACCAGCCGGCCCACCTTCCGGTACGTTTTCTCTCGGAGGGAGCTTAGGGCCGGGATGCTGCAGGTTCTGGAACTCCCTTGGTCCCCTTGGGAAAGGCGGCCGCCCGATCAGGAATTCCAGTATTCCGAATTCAGGCTCAGGAATTGGCCTGGGAAAGGCGTCTGGATACTTAATCATCTCTTGCCTGAAAGAACGAAAACTGAGGTAATTGAAGTAGTTCGCTACTCCACTGCTGACGACCCAACTCAACACCACAGTCAGCAAGATCGCGGCTGTCAGATTTGTACGAACACTAACCTTTGGGACGATAGGCATATCCAATTCCTCTTATCGTCATTATTGGAAATTCGGCACATCCACTTGCGGCCAACTTCTCGCGCAGGCGGCACACCAGGTTATCGACAAGGCGGAATTCTCCACAGAAATCTGCGCCCCAAATTGTCTCCACCAATTTCTCCCGAGGCAAGACAATCTGAGGGCTTTCCATGAGTGCGACAAGGAGATCGAACTCCATTGTTGTAAGCTCAACAACTGATCCATCAACCCTCACCCGATGCTCCGCTAAAGATAGCTCCAGGTTCCTCCATCGGCAGTCCGGCCCATTCACATTGCTGCGGTTCCTTCGCCGCATTAGCGCCTGTATCCTGGCGACAAGCTCTGAGACGTTAAATGGCTTGGTGACGTAATCATCCGCGCCAGCTTTCAAAGCTCGCACTTTATCGATTTCACCGTCTCTTGCAGAGAGCATTATTATAAGTGCGTCAGATTCGCTGCTTATTGTCTCGCATACTTTGATGCCATCCACCTTTGGCATCATGATATCGAGGATCAACATGTCCGGGCGCTCATTACGAAAGACCTCCAGAGCTGCTTCACCATCAACGGCAGTCATGGTCTCAAAACCTTCCGCCTCCAGATACCACTTCAGACCTTCCATGAGATTTGCGTCATCATCAATAATCAGGATACGTGCAGTCACTTAGTTACTCTCGCGTCTTTTTGGTTTCGTTGCTCTTGAATTCTAACACTCAGTCTGCCTGCCTGTAAACGCGTCTTAAGCTGCGCCAAACAGGGAGTTCTGGACTTTAACACAACTTAAACGGAACTACGATGCTGTTAAGATGCAATACCGGAACCCTTTGCGAGAAGCTGTTTGTCAAAGCTAGTGGAAGCGGTTGGAACACGAAATTGCTTCCTGATAATTACACATGCAGTTGGAACTGCATTCCAATCAAGGTCCCTAAGGAGGAACTCATTATGAAAAAGGGAGTGTTGGTCGTATCTATGCTGGCAGCAGTAATTTGCTGCATAACACCACTGTTAAGTCAGGGTGGCCCTGGCGGTCCTGGTGGCCCTGGTGCTCACGGGAGACCATTAAGCGTGATGATCGCGGTCCTACCACCTCCCGCCGTCGCGGCGGATGGAATAGCTAAGGCGCTTCAGCTTTCCGCAGACAGAGCCGCCAGCCTGAAGGCTGCACTAACAGCGGGCGATGCAGCCATTCAGCCTCTTTTGAAAGCGGCCGGCGAAGCCGCTAAGGCTGCACACGATGCCCTGCTTGCTGCTGATTATGATGCTGACGCAGTTGCCGATATGGCTGCCAAGGCGCAGGACGCTGAGGGCGATGTCATCGCTGCAAGTATTGATGCTTGGACTCAGATAAGGTTGATCTTAACCGCGGATGAAGTAGCTAAGCTACAGGCAGGCCCTCCACCATGCGGCCCACCACCTCCAGGAACAGGTCCCGGGGGCTCGGCCCCAGCGAAGAAAGGCAAGTGATACTGAAGGCGAGCCAAACCCGCAACAGGCCCCCGTCCTTGGACGGGGGCTTTCTGTCGTGGCCATGCTGCCCGACAAGACATGATCAGCATTCTGCACAAGTCCGGCAGGTGGCTTTACTCAACCGATGTATTTCGTTCATCGAGCGGTGTTCGGATATCACCACCCACCTGCATTTTAAGGCGCTAGGGGTTCGGAAAGGGCCGTTGGATGTTCAAAGTCTTTTGTCATTTTTTCCGGCAGCATCCAGACTTTGTCGCCTGTTTTGTTGGTAAAGAAAAGCCGAGATTCGGACGGCTTGAACGGGTCACCGTCGGCCCAGAACGTATAAAAGTCAGGATGTGCGTTAACGGGTCTGCGGACATGTGAGTGGTTGTAGCTGCTGTTGTTCGTTACTTGTCTCAGTTTCGTCCATGTCTTCCCTTGATTCTTACTGGTCCATATCTCTACGTCGCCGCCCGTACCCCAGGCTTGCGGTCCAGGGGCCGATGGGCCGATAACTCTCCATGTCCCATCCTTTTCAATGTAAAGCGATCCGGTGTCGTAGTTGTGATCTGATGTGGTAACCTTACGAAAATCCCACCGGCTGCCTGTCCATCTGGCAGTAGTCCAAACCCGCTGACCGTTCTTTGGGCCGGATTCGAAACCATGGCTCAGTACATAAAGTATAACAGGCCTGCCCCTCTCATCGAAATCCAGATCCTTGACGTACACCAGCTGGTGTTCGACCTGATACTCTCGAACAAGTGCGTCGTTTTTGGGTGAGTTCAGTGGAACATTGAGAACTTTACCTGCCGCGTTAGTCCAAGTCCTGCCGAAATCGGAGGATTCCAGATAGTAGAGGTTTGTTCGCGCATTCAGGCCGCCTACTGGAGGGTGCCAATCACAAGCCGTGCCTCGCTTTCGTCCATGCGCCCAACTCACTTGATAATGACCGCCAAACCCCACGATCTTCTGATCAGGAGCCCATGTTATCCCATCAGTGCTATCGCTGACGTAAAGCTCACGCCCGTCAGTATACTTGGTGAAAAGGAGCATGTGCCCAAAGCCATCGAAATACCACGGCTGAGGATAGCTGAACCTCTTTTGCCCCGCAACCCGGAACTCGTCAATGTCCAGAGGAAATTTGCTCTTGTAATAAATCCCATCCTTTGTTCCTCCGTGGGTGGGCGCAAAGACCCAGATATAGCCATCGTTATCGATCGTCATAGCCGGATTACAATGTGCGTCGGTCGTATC
>WBZO01007175.1_pt1 | contig 10428 bp, 14 predicted proteins | sample 5204261 | NCBI WGS metagenome assembly WBZO01 (sample SAMN12412400, study PRJNA552823) | activated sludge metagenome | isolation source: activated sludge from anammox sidestream of wastewater treatment plant... | place: USA: North Carolina | collected 2017-09
GCGGCCGGTGGGAGCACGGGCCGCGGCGCGGGAGCGATCTCCTCGGTCAAGAGCTACGCCGGCACGGCAGTCGGCGTCGTCGTCCTGCTCCTGGTGCTGCTCTTCCTGCGCAAGAGCCTGAAGACGACCGTCGAGCCGGTCGAGCTGGCCGGCGTTCGGGCGGATGGTGAGCGGCGCAGCAGCGTCTACGCCATCGACGAGGCGCAGTCGATCGACATGCCGAGCGAGCTCCGCCTGCTCGACGCCGAACCGGAGGCCCTGGCGAACGCGCTGCGCTCCTGGGTCGCCGATCGTCGTGAGGTGGTGCGTTGATGGACAGTCGCCACCGCGCGGCGCTCGCACTCGTCGCGCTCGGCCCGGAGCCGGCGGCGCAGACCCTGCGGCGTCTCCCCCAGGACGAGGCGCTCGCACTCTCCGAGGAAGTGGCGCGCATCGGCAGCATCGACGCCACCACGGCGCGCGACATCCTCGCCGAGCTCGCAGGCTCGGTGAAGAAGAACACCACCGTCGCCACCGGCGGCCCGGCCTACGCCCAGGACATCGTGTCCCGCGCGTTCGGCGAGGACGTGGCGGCGTCGCGGCGGGCGGACCCGAGCGCGACACCGGTCGAGGTGTTCGACTACGTCGACAAGGGTCGCTCGGCCGATGTGGTGCGGCTCATCGACACGGAACCGCCGACCGTCATCGCGCTCGTGCTCGCGCACGTGAAGCCGGCCAAGGCGGCTGACATCCTGCGCCGGCTCGGCCCCGAGGTTCGAGCCGAGGTCGGGCTGCGGGTCGCACAGCTGAACGCCGTTCCCGCGAAGGTCGTGGCGATGGTCGACGAAGACCTTCGGGCGCGCATCGCCGCGCTCCTCACCCAGCACGTCACGACCTTCGACGGCGTGCAGCTCCTCGCGCAGGTCATCAACAGCGCGGATCAGGAGATGGAGCGCGAGCTCCTGCGAGAGATGATGACCCGCGACCCGAACCTCACCGAACAGCTCCGCGACGCGTTGTTCATCTTCGACGACATCGCCCGTCTCGGCGACCGGGCGATCCAGGAGCTCCTGAAGGCGACCGACACGCGCGTGCTCGCCACCGCGATGAAGAACGCCGACGAGACGGTCACCGAGCGCATCTTCAAGAACCTCTCCGAGCGAGCACGAGAGAACCTGCGCGAAGAGATCGACTTCCTGCGGGGTCTCCGGCCGGCCGACATCCGTGACGCCCGCAAGAACGTGGTCGGCATCGTCCGCCAGCTCGAAGAGGCCGGGGTGATCGTGATCGAACGCGTGGGGCTCGACGATGGTGTCTGAGGTCATCACCAGCAGCGGCGGGGGCGCCGGTCCGGGCACGACACGGCGTTCGAGTGGCGTCGTGCGCGCGCGGCGCGAACCGGTCGTTGCTCGACCTGCGTTCGTCACCGCACCGAAGCCGGTCACGTTCACCCAGGAAGACATCGACGCGGCCTATGCACGCGGCTTCCTCGCCGGCGGCGACGAGGCCCAGGGCGATCTGCGACGCGCGTTGCAGTCGCTGGGCGCGAAGCTCGACACCGCGCGCGCCGAGCTACGCGACGAGTTGCACCGCATGGACCACGCACGCCGCGACGAGATCGTGCGGCTGGCGTTCGAGGTCGGCCAGTGGCTCCTCCAGGAGGAGCTGCGCATCGAACCAGCGCGGGTGCTCTGCCGGATCGAGGCGGCACTCCCCGACCGGCGCGACGACATCGTCGTTCGGGTCGCGCCGAGCCTCGTCGACGTCGTCGCCTCGGCGCTGCCCGAGGTGCGCGTGCTCGACGACGCGACGCTCGCTCCCGGCGACGTGGTCATCGACTGCCCGGACGCTCGGATCGACGGCACGGTCGAGGACGCACTTGACCGTCTCGGGCACTTCCTGCGGACCGACGACGACGGGAGCATCCGATGAGGAGCCGCTTGGCCGTTCCCCCCACGTTGCGCCCGTTCCGCAGCATCGGCCGGGTGACCCGTGTCGTGGGCCTCGAGGTCGAGGTGCGCGGCATCGACGGCGGCATCGGCGACCTGGTGCTGCTCGGTCCGCCGTCGCGACGCGTCCGCGCCGAGGTCGTGGCGATCAACGGTTCGGCCAGCATGGTCATGCCCCTCGGCGCGGTCGACGGCCTGTGTCCCAACGACCCGGCCGAGCTGGTCGGTGGTCGGTTGCTCCTCCCCGTCGGCGACGGTATGCGCGGCCGTGTGGTCAACGCCTTCGGCGAGCCGGTCGACGGTCAGGGAGCGATCGGCGGCTCGATCGAGCAACTCGTGTTCGACGTCCCCGCACCCGCACCGATGGCTCGTCGTCGCATCGAACACCCACTCCCGCTCGGCGTGCGGGCCATCGACGCGCTCCTGCCGTGCGGGCGCGGGCAACGCATCGGCGTCTTCGCCGGATCTGGTGTCGGGAAGTCCACGATCCTCGGGATGATGGCCCGCGGCGCGTGTGCCGACGCGGTCGTCGTCGCGCTCATCGGCGAACGCGGCCGCGAGGTCCGGGAGTTCCTCGAGGATGACCTCGGCCCCGAGGGGCGCGAGCTCGCCACCGTCGTCGTCGCGACCTCCGACGAGCCGGCGATGGTGCGCCTGCGGGCCGCGTACACCGCGACCCGCCTTGCCGAGTGGCACGCGGCCCACGGCCGCGACGTGTTGCTCCTCATGGACTCGCTGACTCGGGTTGCGATGGCCCAACGAGAGATCGGGCTCGCGGCCGGCGAACCGCCGACGACTCGGGGCTATCCCCCGTCGGTGTTCGCCATGTTGCCGGCGCTGCTCGAACGTGCCGGACCCCACCCGAACGGCTCGATCACGGGTCTCTACACCGTGCTCGTCGAAGGTGACGACCTCGACGAACCGATCACCGACCATGCCCGATCCATCCTCGACGGCCACTTCGTGCTCAGCCGCCGGATCGCCGCGAGCGGCCAGTTCCCCGCGATCGACGTGCCGGCGAGCGCCAGCCGGCTCGTGAGCAAGATCCTCCCCAAGGATGAGCAACTCGAGATCCAGCGGGTGCGTGCGTTGCTCGCCGCGCTCGCCGATGGTCGGGACCTGCTCGAGCTCGGCGCCTACGTGGCGGGCACCAACCCGGTGCTCGACGAGGCGCTGCACAAGCGAGACCGCATCGACGCGCTGCTCCGTCAGGACACGGCGCTCGTCACCTCGTGGGAGGACGCACGCCGCGCCCGAGCCGAGGTGGTCGCCCCATGACGAAGCGCCGCAACGGGCTGGCGCGCATGCTGCGCCGCGCCCAGATCAACGAGGACGCCGCCCAGCGTGAGCTCGCCGATCGTCTTCGGGCGGCGGAGGCGCAACAGGCCGAACACCGCGAGCGGGAGGCACAACTGCGTGACGCACGCGCTCGGGTGATGCCGAGCGGCGCCTCGGCCTTCCAGCGATCGCGGTTGTCGCTCGCCGCGAGCGCCCAGGCCGTCGACGACGCGGCCGCCGCCGCGGAGGCCGCGATGAACGAGGTACTCGTCGCGCAACAACAGCTCCTGGCCACGGCACGCGAGCGAAAGACGCTCGAACGCCTCGACGAGCGAGATCGCGCCCTGCTCGCCGTTCTCGCCTCCAAGGCCGCGCAGCGCTCCCTCGACGACCTCGCCACCCGCCGCAGGAGCATGCCGTGAACGACATGATGTCCCGCATCAGCGCCATCCGGGCCCGCTTCGCGCCCCCGGTCCCCCCCGCCGAGGTGCGCCCGGCCACCGTGACCTCGACCACCGACTTCGCGACCGCGCTGCGCATCGCGAGGTCCGCGACGTCGGGGGGCGCGCCGCGTTCGGCCTCGGTCGGCGCACCGGTGACCGCCGTGACGACCGAACCCGGCACGCCCCCCGCGGCGAAGGCCGGCCACGACGCATCCATCGCCCGCATCGCCACCGAGGAGGGTGTTCCGGCGAGCCTCCTGAGCGCCCTCGTGTGGAGCGAGTCGTCCTACGACGAGCACGCGGTCTCACCCACCGGCGCACGCGGTCTCGCGCAGCTCATGCCATCGACGGCCGTCGAGCTCGGGGTGAACGTCGACGATCCACTCGACAACCTGCGCGGGGGGGCTCGCTACCTCCGACAGATGCTCGACCGATTCGGGCGCGTCGATCTCGCGCTCGCGGCCTACAACGCCGGACCGGGCGCGGTGCAGCGTGCCGGTGGCGTCCCGAACTACGCGGAGACGCAGCGGTACGTCGCGAAGGTCCAGGCGCGCGCCGAGCTCCTGGAGGCCGCACGATGACGCGAATCGGGTACGACACCGCCGTCGCCGCGGTGACGCCGAGGGCGACGAGCCCCACCGGCTCGCCACGCGACGAAACGGGCGGAGCCGGCGGTGACCGCTTCGCCGACCTGCTCGCGGTCTGCGGGGTGGGCATCGGGCCGAGCTCGCAGACGGCCCGCGAGGTCCCGGCGACGTCGCAGGCCCGGCCTGCGGACATCGAGGAGCCCGGCCTGGTATCGAGCACCACGACCCCCGGGGAGGAGGTCGCGGTGGCACTGATGATGACGAGCGTTCTCGGGTGGACCGTTCCCCCGATCGACCAGGCGGGGAGCCCGAATGCGGCGCACGCCCCGACCACGGCGCTCGAACACGAGCCGTCCGGGACGCCACGAGCCGGTGTGCTCGCGGATCCGGCGCCGAGTCCCCAGCCGGGCGGCACGCCGACCGTCGACCTCGCCGATTCCGCAGCGCCGTGCAGCACGCGACAGGACGCCCTCGCCGCGGCCGAGGTCGTGACCCTCGAGGTCGGCGACGGGCCCGCCCCCGGCGCGCCGGACGAGCTCGCCACACCACACGACCCGGCGAGCACCAACGGCCCTCGAACCACCGCCGTCGCGCCACACGACCCGGCGAGCACCGTCGCGACGCGTCCGCCCGCCGCAGTCCCGGTTCGGCGAGCCGGCCTGCCGAGCACCGATGCACCCGAGGCACCTGCCTCACCCGTGCCGGTGGGCGCGCCGCGGACCGCAGTCGCCACCGAGCGCCCGATCGCTCCGGCTCGACTTCCCGAGGTCCTGCTCGCCGCGACCCGCACCAGCGCCGAGGCAGAGCGACCGGTGCGCCTGAGCCTGCGTCTCGACCCACCGCACCTCGGTGAGATCCGCGTCGAGTTGCTCGCCCGCAACGGCACCGTCACGGTGCGCGTCGAACCCGTGCACGAGGCCGCGGCACCGTTGCTGTCGCAGCAACGCCAGGCCGTGTCCGACGTGCTCGCTCGCAGCGGCTTCACGATGACGTCGTTCGACGTCGGGCCCGGAACCCCACAACGAGAGCGCGCCGCACCCACCAAGCGCACCGTCCGCGTCGCCGAGGCGACGGCCACCGGCGAGGCGCCCGAACCGAAGCCCACCGATGAAGCAGGCCGGCTCGGCCTGCGGATCTGAGGACGAGATGGCCATCACCGATGCAACCACCGCGACCGGCGCCCCGACGGGTGTCGCGGCCGCGGGCACCAAGGCCAAGGCCAACAACGGTCTCGACCGCGATGCCTTCATGAAGCTGCTCGTCGCGCAGATGCGCTACCAGGACCCGTCGAACCCGATGGATTCGACGCAGTTCATGGCCCAGAGCGCGCAGTTCACGAGCATCGAACTGCTCCAGAAGCTCCAGGAATCCCAGACCCAGCTCCTGTCCTATCAAGGGCTCGTGCTGTCGTCGTCGCTCGTCGGCAAGACCGTGTCGGGCACCACCGCGGACGGGGCGACCGTCACCGGCAAGGTGGACTCGGCCCAGGTCGTCGCCGGCGCCGGATACGTGACCATCGGGTCGACCCGCCTGCCGGTCGCGAACGTCAGCGAGGTGCGCTGACCGCGGGATCTCCCGCACCCCGAACGCCGTCGAACGACGGCGCTCTCGCCCGCTGACGGCACGGATCGCCGCCGGCAGAACCGCCAGGGATTCGGCAGACGAAAGGTGCACTTCCATGATGCGTTCCATGTTCGCGGGCGTCTCGGGCCTGCGATCCCACCAAGCGATGATGGACGTGATCGGCAACAACGTCGCGAACGTCAACACCACCGGCTTCAAGTCGAGCCGCGTGCTCTTCGCCGATGCGCTGTCCCAGCTCATCCGAGGCGCGTCGAGCGGCACCGGCCAGGCCGGCGCCGTCACCCCCAACCAGGTGGGTCTCGGCACGACCATCTCGTCGATCGACAGGGTCTTCACCCAGGGCGGTACCCAGCTCACCGGCAACGCCACCGACGTGTCGATCCAGGGTGACGGCTTCTTCGTCGTCGACATCGGCGGCGAGAACGTCTACACCCGTGCCGGCGGCTTCCGATTCGACAACCAGGGCAACCTCGTCGACCCGCACGGGGGCAAGGTGCAGGGCTGGATGGCCGATCAGACCGGCGCCGTCGACCGGTCCGTGCCGTCGGGCACCCTCAGCATCCCACCCGGTCAAAGTATCGACCCAGTGGCCTCCACCTCGGTGGCCGTGCGCGGCAACCTCGATGCACGCGCCGATGTCGGGACCGAGCGCTCCACGGTCATCGACGTGATCGACCACCAGGGCGTCGCCCGACAGCTCACGGTGACCTTCACCAAGACCGGGAACAACGCCTGGACCGCCGAGGCGTTCGACCCGAGCAACACCAGCATCGGCACGTCCGCGCTGACCTTCGATCCGGCATCGGGCACGCTGCTCAGCCCGACCACCGCGCCCTCGGTCACCTTCACCCCGCCCGGTGGTACCGCGTTGACCGTCGAGTTGGACTTCGGCTCACCGACCGGTGCCCGTCTCACCCAGTACGGCGCAGCGACCGACGCGCAGGCCGTGTCGACCGACGGCACGACGGCGGGCGTGCTCCGCTCCTTCGCCATTGGCCCCGACGGCACGATCACCGGCGTCTTCTCGAACGGCGCCAGCAAGGCGATGGGCCAGATCGCGGTGGCCACCTTCGCCGACCCGACCGGCCTGCTGGCAACGGGCGAGAACCGCTACCGCTCCTCGACCACGTCGGGAGCCGCGGTCATCGGTGCCGCCGGTGAGGCCGGGCGCGGCTCGCTCGACGCGGGCACGCTCGAGATGTCGAACGTGGACCTGTCCCAGGAGTTCACCAACCTGATCCTCGCCCAGCGGGGATTCCAGGCGAGCTCCCGGATCATCACCACGAGCGACGAGATGATCCAGGAGCTCGTGAACCTCAAGCGGTGACGCATTCGGTTTCGTGATCGAGCGGCGGCGCTCACCTCCGGGCGCCACCGTCCGATCATCCCGGCACAGGAAGGGATCGGGGCTGATGATCTGGGTGACACGACTGCGAGGACAATCGATCGTCCTCAACGCGGACCTCATCGAGTCCGTCGAGTCGACCCCCGACACCGTGATCACGATGATCGACGGCCGGAAGTACATGGTCGAAGAGTCCCCCGAGCTCGTCGTGGAACGAGTCGTGCAGTACCGCGCGGCGCTGTTGCACGCCCGGCCGGCCGAGCGCTCGATGGGAACGCCGCCTGGCCCCCCGCGCGCGTCCCTTCACCTGATCGACGACAAGAGACGGAACGACTGATGGCAGCCAAGAAGAAGACCGACGGTGAGGCCGGCGAGAAGAAGAGCATGGCGCAGAAGCTCAAGCCTGTTGCCGTGATCATCGCCGCGGCCGCCGGGTACAAGTTCTTCCTCGCACCCACGCCGGCCACGACCCCCGCGGCGACCGAGCAGGTCGCGGCTGCCGCGGTGAAGGTCGAGGAGGGCCCGATCGTGACCATTCCCGAGCTGGTCTTGAACCTCGCGGGCAACGAGACGCACTACCTCCGGGTCGGCGCGGCACTCGTGCTCGAAAAGGGTGCCGATGCCGAGCACTTCGCGAAGGAGATCCCGCTCGCGTCGGACGTCCTCGTCGACGTGCTCTCCGAGAAGACGCCCGCCGAGCTCAAGGAGGCCGGAGCAAAGGCGAAACTCAAGGAGGAGCTGTCGGAGAAGGTGCGAGCCGCCTATCACGGCAAGACGGTCGTGCGAGTGGTCTTCACCTCCTTCGTGATGCAGTAGGTCAGCCGGCCGCCTGCTCGGTGCTGCCGGGTCGGCTCACGAGCTCGCCTCGGTGCTGCCGGGTCGGCTCACGAGCTCGCCTCGGTGCTGCCGGGTCGGCTCACGAGCTCGCCTCGATGCTGCCGGGTCGGCTCACGAGCTCGCCTCGGCGACCGCGCGGTGCACCTCGTCCATATCGAGGCCCCGTACCTGACCGATCAGGTCGGCGAGTGCGTGCGCAGGCAGCGCACCCGGCTGCGAGAACACCAGGACCTTCTCCCGGAAGATCATCAGCGTGGGGATCGAGCGGATCTGGAACGCGCCCGCCAGCTCCGGCTGCGCCTCCGTGTCGACCTTCGCGAAGACGAGGTCCGGGTGCTCGGCGGCGGCCTGCTCGAAGACGGGCGCGAAGCTGCGACAGGGCCCGCACCACGACGCCCACCAGTCGACGAGCACGATGTCGTTGTCGACGATCGTCGATTCGAAGGTGGACTCGGTCAGTTCGACGGTGTGCATGTCGACTCCTCGCGGTTGGGTTCCTGGGTCGGTGGTTCGGTTCCTGGGTCGCCGTTGACAACACCGGATACCCCCATCGGGTATTCCAGGCCTGCCGGGCCGAACGGCCCTCCTCGGACACCCGGACGCCTTATACCCTATGGGGTATGGAGCAGATCAACACGCCACGGCCGTCGGCGACGACCCCACCGGCCCCCGTCACGCTTCGCGCCGACACCACGAACGCGATTCAACTCGAGCGACGCGGTCGGGCGTGGCTCCTTTGGTCGTTCCTCCTGTGCCCCTGCCACCTTCCCCTCACCCTGAGCGTGCTCGGCACGGTCCTCGCGAGCACCTCGGTCGGGGTCGGGCTGCGCGAACACACGTGGCTCGCCGGCACCATCGTCACCGCGGGCTGGATCCTCGGTACCGGCTACGGCCTCCGCCTCATCCGACGCGCCGAACGGGCCAACGGCGCGTGCGATCGCTGATCGAGACGCCCGTCCGGGCACCGACCTTCGACGCCGCTCCGGCGATCGTGATCGACGTCCGAACCCCGGAGGAGTTCGCGACCGGCCACCTCGAGGGCGCCCGCAACATCGACGTCCGATCGGCGCAGTTCGACGAGCAGATCCGTGCACTCGATCCGACCGCGACCTATGTCGTCTACTGCCGGTCGGGGAACCGGTCCCGAGCTGCGATCGAACGGATGACCGAGCTCGGCGTCGTGCGCACCACCGACGGGGGCTCGGTCACCGAGGCCGCCCGCATCACCGGCCTCCCGGTGGTCTCCTGAACCCTCATCGATCGGTGGGTGAGGTGGCCGCACCCGGGTCGACGGTCGGCACGGTCGGCCGGTCACCGAGCAGCAGGGACACCCACGGCATCACCAGCCGGTCGACGAGTACGACGGCCACGACGAGCACCGCCGCGCGCACGGCAGCCGCCTCGAGATCGATGCGGCGCCGCACCAGCGCGACGGCGATCACCCCGATGAGCGCGGTCGCCACCACGGCGAGGAAGCGGTTCCTCACTGCGAAAGGCATTGGCGCACCGCCAGGGCGATCTCGAACGGCGTCGCCATGACCGAGCGGTCCTGCAACCGCATCTCGCCCATGGCACATCCACCGAGCATCGACTCGAGGATCTTGACCGCGGAGTGGACGCCGTAACCGCACATCGCGACCGGCATGGTGGGTGCGGGCACGCTGGCACGGATCGCTGCCTCGAGCGCGACGGTCCACTCGAGGTCACCGCGCAGCACCGCGACGGGCATGAGCTCGAGAACCGCGTCCGGCAGTCCGAGATCGCGCAGCGCCTCCTCGCTCCACGCCGGCCCGTAGCGGCGCTCGCGCAGGTCGATCTCCTGCGAGGGGGCCGCCCCGGCCCGCACCGGTGTGTGAGTGGCACCCGAGTGCGGGTGAGGCGTCGCCTCCGCGGCCGACGGCGCGACGTCGTCGAGGTCATCGAGCTGCGTGGCGACCGCCGCCGGCACCGGCGCATAGGGACGCGCCGGGTCGCGCATACCCGGGCGTCGGGGCATCGACGTGCGAGCAGTTCCCGCACCAGCGGACCCACGGGGGACTCCGGCCGGACCAGGACGCGCCGCGCTACGAGCGCGAGGCACCGCGCCGTCACGACGCGGAGGTCCGCCGGCGCGGGCGACCCGGCGGGCCTGGGGCTCGGGCGCGAGCGGCACGAGGTCCTCATCGGTGAACCGGCGCCCTGATCGTCCGGCCGCGGGTGCGGCGGCCGGACGTTGAAGGAGCTGGCGTTCCTCGCGCAGGTCGACCTCGTCGATCAACGACGAGAGCTGCTCGTCGAGATCGGTGCGACGAACGGTGGCACTCGATGCACGCGTGCCATTGCCACCACGCGCCTCGGGACGCGGCTGCACGGTGAGGTCGACCGCGGCGGCACGTGCCGCACGAGGACGTTCGGACGGGCGTGCCCGATCGGCGCCGGGGGCACGG
>WBZO01007177.1_pt1 | contig 10425 bp, 8 predicted proteins | sample 5204261 | NCBI WGS metagenome assembly WBZO01 (sample SAMN12412400, study PRJNA552823) | activated sludge metagenome | isolation source: activated sludge from anammox sidestream of wastewater treatment plant... | place: USA: North Carolina | collected 2017-09
GAGGGCACCTCCGAGTCGACCTTGTCGGTCGACACCTCGAAGAGCGGCTCGTCCTCGGCGACGGTGTCCCCCACCTGCTTGAACCACTTGGTGATCGTGCCCTCGGTGACGGTCTCACCGAGCTGCGGCATCCGGATGTCGGCCACGGGCTCCTGCTTTCTCGATTCGCGGGGAAGGTTCAGTGCAACGAGCGGCCGGTCATCGAGATCATCGTCTCGCCGAACAGCTCGCTCAGGGAAGGATGGGGCTGGATGAACGAGGCGACCTCGTCGACCGTGGCCTCCCAGTTGACGGCCAGGTACCCCTGCCCGAGCTGCTCGGTCACCCATGGCCCGACGAGATGCACACCGAGGATGCGCCCGGCCGATCCGTCGGCGCGCTTGTCGGCGATGATCTTCACGATGCCGTCGGTCTCCCCGACGATCATCGCCCGACCGTTGCCGGCGTAGCGGTGTGTCGCGGTGACCACGTCGTGGCCGGCCGCGATCGCGCTCTCCTCGGTGTGGCCGGCGAAGGCCACCTCGGGGTTGCAGTAGATCGCCCACGGCACCCTGCCGTAGTCGATGGGGGCAGGTGCGTCACCCACGATCTGCTGCACGACGAAGATCGCCTCGGCGAATCCAACGTGCGCGAGCGCCGGTGTGGCGATGCAGTCACCGATCGCGAACACCCCCGGGGCGGTGGTATGGCAGTACTCGTCGACCACGAAGTGCCCGCGGTCGGTGCGCTCGACACCGGCACCCTCACCCAGCGCATCGGTGTACGGCTTGCGGCCGACCGACACGCACACCAGCTCGACCTCGAGGGACGCGCCGTCGCCGTAGTGCACGGTGGTCGAGGTGTCACCCGGCGTGTGGCCCGACACCGCCACGCCGGTGACGACGTCGATGCCCTTCTTCTTGAAGGCCCGCTCGACGGCCTTGGTCGCGTCCCGGTCGCAACCGGGGAGGATCAGCGGCGCCGCCTCGAGAATGGTCACCTTCGACCCGAGGTCGGCGAGCATCGACGCGAACTCGCAACCGATCGCCCCACCGCCGATGACCGCGGCGCGCGCGGGGAGCCGGTCGAGGGAGAGCATCTCGTCGCTCGTGACGACGAAACGACCGTCCACCTCGAACCCGGGGATCGTGCGGGGCAGCGAGCCAGTGGCGAGCACGACGACCTCGCCGGTGATCTCGACCTCGCCGGAAGCACCCCCGCTGACGCGCACCACGTGGTCGGCGTACAACGTGCCTCGCCCGTCGAACACCGTGACCTTGCGCTGTTTGAGCATGCCGGTCAGACCCCGGAAGAGCTGATCGACGATCTTCTGCTTGCGGGCCTGGGTGACCGACAGGTCGATCGTGGGCTCGCTCGCCTGGACGCCGAACTCGGCCGCGTGGCGCACGGCGCGGAACACCGCGGCCGATTCGAGCAACTCCTTGGCCGGGATACAGCCCACGTGCAGGCACGTGCCCCCCACCTTCGCCTGCTCGACGAGCGCGATGTCGAGGCCGGCGGACGCTCCGTAGAGCGCGGTGGCGTAGCCCGCAGGCCCTCCACCGATGACGACGAGATCGAACTTCTGGCCCGTGGGAACCACCTCCGCAAGTGAACGCGAGACCCGAGATACCCCGGCCGGGGTTTCGCTCCCGACCGACGTCACGCGGCCATCACGACCTGCACCGCGAACGCGGCGAGGATCGCGAGGCCGCACAGCAACGCGGCAAGGATCAGGCGGCGGGTACTCACGGCACGCACGCTACCGGCGCCGGACGGCAGGCCGGACGATCCACCGCACCCCGCGGTCTTCCAGCGGTCCCCGCATCGGTGGATACCTTTCACCCCCTCTCGACGACTGCTATCAATGGGGCGCCCGCGCTCCGGCGCGAACCACCCGTCCCGCCACCACGAGGAGTCCCTGTCGGTGCAGCCCGCGCTCGGCACCACCCCGGCGTCGAAGCCGCCGATGCCCGCTCCTTGCGCCCTGTTCGGTCGGGTGAACGCAGCGGCGATCGGCGCGCTCGCTCGTGCCATCGAGCTGCACGACCCGGGTCTGGCACGCCGCGCCGCGTTGCGCGCCGCGCTGGTGATCCAGGCGGCCGAGGCGCTCTCCCTCGACGGCGACGACCCGGCGGCCGCGCTCGCCGGCGCGCTGCTCGCCGACGTGGGGTCGTTGGTCACCCACGTGCGCCCCGCGGCCGACGGTGACGTCGCCGCCGCGGTGCTCGGCGCGAACCTGCTCGACCGGGCGGGCCTCGGCGGCCCGATCTCGTCCGCGGTGCGCCATCGGTGCGAGCGCTGGGACGGGCGGGGTGCCCCCCTCGCGCTCGGTCGTGACGCGATCCCCTACCCGGCGCGCGTCGTCGCGGTCGCCGACGGGCTCGTCGGGCCGGTCGAGGCGGACGGTGTCCCGCACTGGCTCGCCCGCGCCGGACGCGCCCGATCACTCGCCTCGACCGTGTTCGATCCCGGCGTCGTCGCCACGCTCACCACGATGCTCGACGCGGGCGCGGTGCCCGACCCGTCGATGAGCATCGGCCAGGCCCTCGCCGCCCTCGGGGCGCTCGCCGGCGAGGGCGGCGAGAACTCCCCGGCCGAGACGCTCACCTCGATCGGCGCGGCGATCCACGCCGCCGACCGGATCGACGACGTGCTCGCGCTCATCGCCGGTCACGTGCGCCGCGCGCTCGGCTCGGCCAACGTCGGGATCGGCCGCTTCGATCCGAGTGCCCGCAGCCTGGTGGTGCTCGCCCAGGCCGGCGACCTGGCCGCGGCGAGCGAGCCGAGCGCGCAGATCCGGCTCGACTCGTTCCCGGTGTCGAGCGCGTTCCGCGGCGATCACGCGCACGCCTACTCCCGGCGCGAGATCACCGGACCGGGCGCCGAGCTGCACCACCTCGACGCGCACGGTGCCGAGAGCGAGCTCGGCGTGCCCCTCCACGTCGACGGGCACCGCTGGGGGGTGCTGTGGGCCCGAACCGCGCGCGGCGGCCCCGAGCTCGGCGAGCGTGACCTCGCCATCGTGCGACTCGCCGCGACCCAGATCGAGGCGGGGGTCGCCCAAGCCACCCGCTTGGCCGACCTCGAGTCGCTCGCGTTGCGCGACCCCCTCACCGGGCTCGGCAACCGTCGGGTGCTCGACACCACGTTGCGCCGCATCTTCGCCCGCCCCCCGATCGCCCGACAGGACTGCGCGGTGATCATCTGCGACGTCGACGGGCTGAAGGTCATCAACGACACCGAGGGGCACGCCGCCGGTGACGCGGTGCTCGTCGATGCCGCCGTCGCGCTCCGTCACGCCGTCGCCGGGATCGGGGGAGCGACGGTGTGCCGGATCGGCGGCGACGAGTTCTGCGTCGTCCTCGACGGCGGCGGGCTCCTCCACGCCGAGCCGGTCGCCGTGCAGGCCCAACGGCTCTTCGCTCGCAGCGGGCCCGAACGGTCGATGTCGTGCGGGGTCGCCGTGGCCGCCATCGGGATCAATGCCCCCGGGGAGCTGCTCCGCGCCGCCGACGAGGCCCAGTACCTGCAAAAACGTGGGCGGCGCGGTGACGCGACCGACCTGGCCGGCCGTGGCGGCCGCCGCGCTCGACGAGACCGCTGAGCGCGACGCGCCCTGCTCAGCAGCTCTCGCGGGCGAGCTCGAGCACGACCTCGCATCCGGTGTCGATCTCACCGAACTGGAGGCGATAGACCGGCGCTCGGGCGGCGAGTGTCACCAACGCCTCGAAACCCGCCGCTCCGCACTCGGCGAACGGCAGGGTCTGGTCCAGGAGCACCCGAACGGCCTCGGCACCGGTGACCTGTTCGACCTGCGTGGGCGAACCGGGCAGGTACTGCGCCGCGACGACGAGCGCCACCGGTCCCCCACGGCCGATCACCGCGCCGGGGACGGTCGACGGGTCGACATACCAGCGGGTCGAGCCCGCCGCGCCGTCGGGCAGGCCCGGAGGTCGCAGGTCGGGGAAGAGCGCCTGGGAACGAGCCGCGAGGCCGATCGCCCTCGGGAACGCCCGCGCGTGCCGACCCGCGACATCGATCGCCGTGAGGTCATCGGCCACGTAGGCGAGGCCGCGGCGTACGAGCGCCGTCGTGAGCGTCGTCGCCCCCTCGTCACCCGTCGCCGGGAGGAGCACGACGCGGTCGGCCACCTGCACCGCACCGGCGCGGACGAAGAGCGTGTCGGCGCGGTCACGCACGACGACGTCACTCAGGTGCCACTGCAGGAGCGCGACCGCGGCGTCGGGTGCCGTGACCGTCCCGACGATCACGCCGTCGAACGCCACCTCCCACGACGCGGCACCCGAGCGAGCCACCGCATAGGTGTGCCGCGCCACGCCATCGCCTCCACGCAACGAGCGGAACACCCGCGCGACCTCGGCACCCACCGTCGCCTCGTCGGCATGCACCCGGAACGTCACGTCGACCGCCCGGTAGGCCTCCGAGGTCCACGCCCACGTCGTGTCCTGCCGGCGCGGGTCCGGTCGTCGCTTCGCCGGTGCAGGCCGGCACGTCGCGGTGTGCTCGATCTCGACCGGACCCGCCGCCTCGGCACACAACAGACCGAGCCCGACGAGGCGGTCGAGCACCGCGGCGACGTCCTGCTCCACGAGGGCGCGGTCGGGTGCGTAGCGCTCACCCAACCCGGCGGCGATGTCGCCCACGGTCGATGCACCGTCGATGCGCTGCCACACGAGCGCCGCGCTGGCGTTCAGCGCGTGCAGCCGCCGTGCGTCCGGTTCGAACAGCAACAGCTCACCGCCCAACCGCACCGAGACGAGATCCGGGCGCGGCCGTAAGCGGGCACCGGCGTCGACCGTCATCGCGTCACCTCGCCGTCCTCCGCTCCCGCTCCGACCAACCGCGCCACTCCCGCTCACATCACCGCGCGCGGCGCCGATGAGTCGGGGGTGATGTGTACGCCATCGGCCTCGCGACGTGAATCATGAGCGCACGGCCCGCGATCAGCGCTCTCGTGCGCGGTGCCCGACACCCACGCCGGACGGGACGGACGGCGCCCGGCGGGCCGGCCGTCATCCCGACCGAGGCGCTGGTGGTGGGAACGATTGCACCGTTGCGCAAGGACGCCCGGTACGACGTGTGGGTCGATGTCGCGCACGCCGTGTGCGATGCGCACCCCACGGTGCACTTCGTCGCGATCGGCGCCGGCCCGCTCGACAGTGAGGTCCGGGGGCGCATCCGGCGAACCGGCCACCACCGGCGCATCCACGTCGTCGCCCCGGACGACCGGCCCCGACACGACCGGCGCGGGTTCGACCTGTACCTCCAGGTCGGCACCGGCGGTTCGACCGATCCAATCCTCGACGCGCTCGCGGCCGGTATCCCGGTGATCAGCGCGGCGACGGCCCCGGCACGCGAACTCGTGCGTCACAACGGCGAAGGCCTGCTCGTGGCGCCCGGTGATCGCGCCGCGTTCGTGTCGGTGATCGAGTCGCTCCTCGACGATCCCGATCGTCGTGCCCGCCTCGGCAGGGCGGCCCGCAGCCGCGCCGCGACCGCCCGCCCCTGACGGACCTGCCGCCGATCGACCCCGCGCTCAGCCGCGGTTGCGCCGCCGCCGACGCAACCCGAACTCGATGAGCTGCCCGATCAGGTAGCCCAGCACGGCGCTGACCAGGATGACCGCCCACACCGGTGCCTTCTTCGAGAAGACGACCCAGTCGACCTTGACCTCCTCGTCGTTCTGGATGATGAAGATGAGAAGCACCACGGCAACGACCGCGGCGCCGATCGCCTCGGGTCCGATCCTGCGCGTCGGTGTGCTGGGTGTGAGCTGCTCGTCGTTCATCGCTCCCCTTTCGCAGATGTCGTCGATCCGCTCGGGCCGACCATAGTTCTCCCGCCCGGCCGGACACGCGGTTTCATCCGGATGTCCACCCGCGGCCTTGCCCGAAGACGGTGCGCCTCGCCGTGCGAGACTGACGCCCATGTCCGACAAGCGCCAGATCTCGGTTTCTCGTGACATCGCCGCGCCCGCCGAGGAGATCTTCGCCGTGCTCACCTCGCCCGCCGGCCACGCGAAGATCGACGGGTCGGGCACCGTGATCGCCGCGCGAGCCCACCAACCCGATCGGCTCGTACTCGGCTCGCGATTCGCGATGACCATGAAGATGGGCATCCCCTACCGGATGAGCAACACCGTGGTGGAGTACGCCGAGAACCGACGCATCGCCTGGCAGCACCTCGGCCGGCACCGCTGGCGTTACGAGCTCGAACCGATCGACGGTGGCACGCGGGTGACCGAGACGTTCGACTGGTCCTCGGCGCGCAGCCCGCGTGTCATCGAGCTCCTCGGTTACCCGGCGCGGCACCTGCCGAACATGGAGCGGACCCTCGCCCGACTCGAGGCGCTCGTGACCGGAGGCTGACCGAGCGCGCGGCCCCGCATCCGGCGGGGCGACCTCACCGCCGACACCGACCGACGCGGCCCACACCTCGCGGTGCAACGCCCTCGTCTACGGTCGCTTCGCGGACTGGCGAGCCCGACCGCGTTCGTCCGCCGCTCGGCGACCGGTGCGGTACGGCGAGCTGTTCGGGGTTCTCGTCGCGCGATCGGCCGGTCGTTGCTCCGGGGCTCCCTCGGTTCCGGACGCGGCGCTCTGCGTGCGCGCCGACTCCACCGCGAGGCGATCGACGAAGTCGTTCACCGGATCGGTCGAGTGGCCCTTCACCCACCGGAACCTCACATCGCGCGCCAGGACCTCGTCGACGAGCGGCTCCCACAGATCACGGTTCGCGACCGGTTGCTTCTGGCTGTTGCGCCAGTTGCGTTGCTTCCAGCCGGCCCACCACCGGTCCCGGAAACAGTTGACGACGTAGGTGGAGTCGCTCACCACCTCGAGCGCCCCGGGGATGGCCCGCACGGCCTCGAGCGCGGCCTGCAGTTCCATGCGCTGATTGGTGGTCACGGGCGCCGCGCCCCGCGCCCACGGTCCCCCGGGTACCGCCCAGGCCCAACCCCCCGGCCCCGGGTTCTTGCTGCACGCGCCGTCGGTGTAGACGACCGTGCGCGATGCCGGATCCGGGCCACGCCGATCGGCCGTGCCCGCAGGAGGCGTGTCGAAGGAGAGCTGCTCTTGCACCCGTGCATCCTCGCACCGACGACCACGATCGAACTGGGTCGGCGTCGCGCTCGATTCGAGGTTTTCGGTGCGAGGATGGACCACATGATCGACGGGTACTCCCACCAGCTTCCCGATGTCGACCCGCAAGAGACTCGTGAGTGGATCGACTCGCTCGACGCCGTCGTCGGCCGTGCCGGCACCCAGCGGGCCGGATTCCTGATCGCCCGGCTCCTCGAGCGAGCCCAGCAGCTCGACATCGGCACCGCGCCCACCATCAACACGCCCTACGTCAACACGATCCCCGTGCACCAGCAGCCGTGGTTCCCTGGCGACGAGGCGATCGAGCGCCGCATCCGGCGCTGGATCCGCTGGAACGCCGCGGCGATGGTCATCCGCGCGAACAAGCACTCTGACGGCATCGGCGGGCACCTGTCCACCTTTGCGTCGTCGGCCGCGCTCTACGACGTCGGCTTCAACCACTTCTTCCGCGGGAAGGACAACGGCCAGGCCGGCGACCACGTCTACATCCAGGGTCACGCCGCGCCGGGCATCTATGCGCGCGCCTACATCGAGCGTCGCCTCGACGAGAGACACCTCGACCGATTCCGGCACGAGATCGGGGGTGGTGGCCTGTCGAGCTACCCCCACCCCCGGCTCATGCCCGAGTTCTGGGAATATCCGACGGTGTCGATGGGCCTCGGTCCGATCAACTCGATCTACCACGCCCGGTTCAACAAGTACCTGCACAACCGCCGCATCGAGGACACCTCCGAGTCGCGGGTGTGGTGCTTCGTCGGTGACGGTGAGGTGGACGAGCCCGAGACGCTCGGCTCGATCTCGCTCGCCGGGCATCAGAAGCTGGACAACCTCATCTGGGTCATCAACTGCAATCTGCAGCGTCTCGACGGCCCGGTGCGGGGCAACGGCAAGATCATCCAAGAGCTCGAGGGCATGTTCCGCGGTGCGGGCTGGAACGTCATCAAGGTCATCTGGGGCTCACAGTGGGACGACCTGCTCGCCGAGGATCGCGACGGCGTGCTCGTCCAGAAGATGAACACCACCGTCGACGGCGCGTTCCAGCGGTACGCGACCGAGTCGGGCGCCTACATCCGCCAGCACTTCTTCGGTCCCGACCCGCGTCTCGCCGCGATGGTCGCCCATCTCACCGACGATCAGCTCCGCGCCCTGCCACGGGGTGGGCACGACTACCAGAAGCTGTTCGCGGCCTACAGCGCGGCGGTCGAGACCGAAGGCCGCCCGACGGTCATCCTCGCGAAGACGATCAAGGGCTGGACGCTCGGTGAGGGCTTCGAGGGGCGGAACGCCACGCACCAGATCAAGAAGATGACCACCGAGCAGCTCTTCGAGCTGCGCGCCCGGCTCCACCTCGACGACGAGATCCCCGACGAGCACGTGGCCGACGGCATCCCGGACTACTACCGACCGTCGGAGGAGTCGCCCGAGTACCGGTATCTGACGGACCGGCGGCGGGCGCTCAACGGCTCGTTGCCCAAGCGCGTGGTGATCGACAAACGCCCTCTGACCCTGCCGGCGAGCCAGCCCTTCGACGAGCTCGCGAAAGGGTCGAACGGTCGGGCGGTGTCGACCACGATGGCCTTCACCGGCCTGTTGCGAGATCTCATGCGCGACAAGGCGTTCGGCCCGCGGGTGGTGCCGATCGTGCCCGACGAGGCGCGCACGTTCGGCATGGACGCCCTCTTCCGCGAGTTCAAGATCTACGCGCAGGAGGGCCAGAAGTACGAGCCGGTCGACCACGAGTTGCTCCTGTCCTACAGCGAGGCTCGCGACGGTCAGATCCTCGAGGAGGGCATCACCGAGGCCGGCTCGATGTCGAGCTTCATCGCGGCCGCCACGAGCTACGCCAACCACGGCGTGCCGATGGTGCCGTTCTTCACCTTCTATTCGATGTTCGGGTTCCAGCGGGTCGGGGATCTCATCTGGGGCGCGGCGGACGCCCGCGCTCGTGGCTTCCTCGTCGGCGCCACGGCCGGGCGCACCACGCTGCTCGGCGAGGGTCTCCAGCACCAGGACGGCCACAGCCCGATCCTCGCGTCGGCCAACCCGGCGATCGAGGTCTACGACCCGGCGTTCGCCTACGAGCTCGGGGCGATCGTCGAGGACGGCCTGCGCCGTATGTACGGCAACCGCTCCGGCGAGGCCGAGGACATCTTCTACTACCTGACCGTCTACAACGAGAACTACCCGATGCCGCCGCGGCCGGATCACGTCACCGCGGCCGACATCGTGTCGGGCCTCTACCTCTGGGACGAGGGTCGCGACGACCTCCCGCACCGGGCGACGATTCTCTTCTCCGGGTCCGCGCAGGGAGCCGCCCGGGCCGCCCAGGCCGAGTTGGCCGAGCACTACGGTGTCGGTGCCCAGCTCTGGAGCGCCACCTCCTACAAGCGTCTGCGCACCGAGGCGCTCGACGCCGTGCGGTGGAATCGCCTGCACCCCGGCGCGCAACCACGTGTCCCGCTGGTCACCGCGAAGCTGGCCCGCGCCGCCGGACCGATCGTGGCGGTGAGCGACTACGTCACGCTGGTACCCGACCAGATCCGCGCATGGGTGCCCGGCCGCTTCGGCGTGCTCGGCACCGACGGCTTCGGCCGCAGCGACACCCGGGAGGCCCTCCGAAGGTTCTTCGAGGTCGACGCGGCCCACGTGACGATCGCGGTGCTGGCCGAGCTGGCCGCCGACGGGAAGATCTCGCCCGATCTCGCTCGCGACGCGATGCAGCGACACGGGGTCGATCCGGAGTGCATGAACCCCGCCGATCCCGATGCGCTCCCACGCGCGAGCCGGCCTACCACGGCTGGAGGTCGGCGTGTCGACGACTGACCGCGACGCCGACGTCACCGTCGTCATCCCCACACACAATCGTCGGACCGCCTGTCGGAGCGCCGTGCTGAGCGCGCTCGGCCAGACCGTGGCGGCCCACGAGGTGCTCGTGGTCGTCGACGGCACCGACCCGGGCGCCTACGACGGCTTCGAGGACGAGGTCGACGACAAGCGGGTGCGGGTGCTGCGGCCCGCCGTGTCCCAGGGCCCGTCGGGGGCCCGCAACCTCGGGGTGCAGGAGGCGACCACGCGTCTGGTGGCCTTCCTCGACGACGACGACGTGTGGCTGCCCAACAAGCTCGAGCGCCAGCTCGCCACGATCGAGACGTCCGTCGGGAGCGACGTGGCGTTCGTGTCGACCACCGCGATGGTCGCGGTCGGCACCCATCGGGCGGTGCGCTGGCCGGCGCGCGACCCCGAGCCGGACGAACCCATCGCGGACTTCCTCTTCGGCCTCGGTTCCGGGCCCCACCGCGGCCGGGTCGTGCAGACCTCC
>WBZO01007179.1_pt1 | contig 10423 bp, 13 predicted proteins | sample 5204261 | NCBI WGS metagenome assembly WBZO01 (sample SAMN12412400, study PRJNA552823) | activated sludge metagenome | isolation source: activated sludge from anammox sidestream of wastewater treatment plant... | place: USA: North Carolina | collected 2017-09
TGTTGATCTCATGTAGCAACGGAACGCTGGCAGCGGGCGCAACGTTGACGAAGCTCAAGATCTGAATGAGACGTGTGGCCATCTCCCGATGATAGCCGATCGCTCGCGCGATCGACAAACTACGGACCGATGGTCCACTCGTCGCTGTAATCGTTCCGATCTTCATCGCCGGGATCATGTGCGTCGAAGAACTGAAACGGGTGAATCAACTCGAACAGGCGCATGTACGGGTCGTACGGATTCGGCCCGTCGCTCTTGTCTTCGCGCGCCTTCCACTGTTCCCAGTGGTCCGGCGCGGGCGCGTTTGCGGCGTCCCACGCGGGCCACTGGTCGTGCCGAGGCAGGTACCAGATGTTCATGCCGCACTCGGGACAGCCGATGGTCTGATCCCAGACCTCGACGTTGCCGCCGCAGCTACGCGGCAGCTCACGCCAGTCGCCTTCCCAGCAGATGCGGTGATATCTCGCCTCGGCCTCGGTCACGTTCAGACCTTGATCTCGATCTCGCGCAGCTCGCAGGTGCCGACGACGTCTTGTCCGTCGAGCTTGAGCGTCAGCTGGTTCTCGTCGAGGCTCTTGAACTCGCTGAACCACACCTGACCGACGATGACGCCGAACTTGATCTGCGAGGTCTGGTAGATCAAGCCGCGCGTCTTCGCGATCTGCACCTGCGTCTGTCCCGTGAGCCACTTCTCGTGGACGCTCTTGGGGTTCTTCTTGAAGAAGTCATCGACCTCGGTGATCGCGTTCGACATGAACGTGTCGCACGGGTTGAGCTTCTTCTTCGCGGCGATCTTCTCGCGGACAGCCTTCACGCTGTCGAGCTTGCTGCAGCCCTTGAGCTTGATCTCCAGCTCCTTGCCCATGATGAAGTCCTTGCTCTCGGCTTGGACACTCTTGGGCGCGAAGCCGTTCGACGTCAGGCCTTGCTCCTTCAGCCACGTGGCGCCCGCCTCGGTGTAGAGGTCGCTGAAGCCCTTGAGCTTGACGCTCGGGAACAGCTCGTCCTGATACGCCTTGTAGACCTTCTGAGCGGCACGGGCCTTGAGCAGCTCCCACTCCAGCTCGATGATCTCCTTGGCGCTGACAGCCTTGACCATCTTGCGGTTGATGATCGGCAGCGGCTTGACGTCGATGACGATGACGTCGTCGGTGCCCTTCGGCGTGAGCGCCATCGAGACGTTCGCGGCGCGGAGCGCGTCGTAGGTCTTCTGCGAGATGCGAACGGGCAGACGATCGACGTTCACGAGGCCGTGGCTGACGATGGCGTAGTTGCGCCACGTGTGCGTGCCGAACTGCGTCGGGATCTTGAACTGCGCATGCTCGGGACGCGACGACAGATCGACGATACCGGTCCTCTTGACGCGAACGCTGATGTTCGGGCTGCACTCGTTGTAGACGAGCCCCGAGACTTCGTAGCCCGCGTCGGCGAATGACTCGTCCTCGACGAACTTGAGCGCGTCACGCTTGCTCGCGAGGATCGTGTCGATCTGCGTCTGCAGCTCCTTGAGCTTCTTCGCGTTCTTCTCGCCCGCCATCTGCTGGCGGATGGCCTCGACCTGCTCTTGCTCGTCGGCGGTCAGGTTCTCGTCGGCATCGACGCGACCGCGACTGATACGCGAGTACTTGAACTCGGGGTGCTTGAGCATGAGGCGCGTCGCCGGGTCTTCCGAGAGCACGCGCAGCAGATCGAGCACCGTGAACGCGTCGTCAGCCGGAACCTTCGTCGGGTCGTAGCCTTCGGCGAGGCGCAGCTTGGGATCGAACGCTGCCACCTTCGCTGCGTCCATGAACTCGGAGTACTTCTGCTTGCCGAAGCAGACGCTGAACGCGTTGATGAAGCGGACGTCGCCGATCGCCTTGAGGATCGGATAGACGACTTCGGGCTTCATGCGAACCGCGAACAGCGACATCGCAGCGTAGGCACCTTCGAGCACCGCTTCGTTGGTCGCCTTCGGCGTGCCTGCCGCTGCTGCCGTCTTGGCAAGCTCGCCGAGAGCGCCCGAGCTGTTGCCGACGACGACCGGCGACAGGTAGAAGATCTCGGTCGTGTTCTCGGGCACGGCGCTCGTACCCGTTGACGCGTCGTACGTCGTGATGTCACCGTCCTGCGACAGTGCGAACGCGAAGCCGCCGATCGGATCGCCGCCGACGTCGACCTCGATACGCTTGCCGCCGAGCGGGCGCTTCTGCATCGCGGCCTCGAACACGGGCTCGTACTTGTCGAACGCATCGGCGTGAATGTGTGTGCCGCCGGCCTTCTCGGCCATCGCGGCGAGCAGTGGGCGGTCGGCGTAGTAGCCGTACTCGACGAACGTCGCGCTCGCGAGGACACCAGCCGTCTTCTCGACAACCTTGAGGATGTCCGCGCGGTTCCACTGGTTGTCGCAGCCGTCGGACATGAAGAACAGCGCGAACGGGTTCTTGTTCTTCTTGCCGACGCGGGCGACGAGCTGCTCGACCTCGACGAGTGGCTCCTTGAAGCCAGTGAGGCCGACGGGACGCATCCAGCGATCGATCGCCTTGTTGACGTCGTTGAGGTCGGCAAGCGTCGCGACGGGCTCGGCTTCGATCAGCGCGCCGAACTCGCCACGACCCGAGAACCAGATCAGCGAGAACGTGTCACCGTCCTTGAGGAGCTTGGGCAGCTTCTTCTTGAGCTGCTCGCGGATCTTCGGCAGCTCCCACGACATGCTGCCCGAGCAGTCGATGACTGCGATGTGGTTGGTGGGCGTCTCGACGGCCTTGGGCTTGGTGTCACCCTTCGCGATGGCCTGACGCACCAGGTACAGGCCCTTCTCGATCTCGTACGACGTCGCTTCGATCTTGCTCTTGCTCATGTTGCTCTCTGCTCCTTGAAGACGACGTTCGCACGCCCATCTGACAGCACACGTATCTCGCCGTATCTACAGCGAAATCCCCCGAGCACCGTACAGCTGAACGTGAGCGTCACCCGCCGAGTGCGTACCGCTGATACACCTGACGAGTCAAGAGCGACATGTGACGCGCGATCCCAGCGGCGATCTGCCATCGACGTGCATCACAGGTAGAGGAGGTTTCCATGTCCAAGCGCCTGAAGAGCAACGCCCCGTCTCGTGACGTCACCCAGGTCGGCCCCGGCGACTACGTCAAGATCGGCTCGACGTGGCAGAAGATCTCGTCGAACAGCGCCCACGGCGCAGAGCACACGCCGCGATCGTGGACCGTGCGTACGACGGACGGCGGCGAACACGGCATGTTCGGCATCAACCGCTACGCGAAGGCCGAGGATCTGGAGTAGCTACAGCTTCACGACCGACAGTGCGTGTGCGAACACCGCGTCAGTCGAGTGATCGGCCACGAGCTTGCGACGTCCGCGCATGCTGCGATCCGGTACCGGACACGACGGACGATCGCTCGGCGTCACTGGGATGCCGCGCGGGCGACCGACGATCACCTTCGTGACTTCGCCGACGCCCTTGATCGTGCGACGGTAGTGCACGCCGTCGCGCGTGGGCATGACGTCTTTGTTCAAGACATCGCTCGCGTACGCAGCGCACACGAGCGGCACACCCGCATCGAACGCCAGCTCTTCCATGCGATGTGAAACCTCGGCGTAGTGCCCGATCGCGAAGAAGCTCGACGTCACGTAGTCCTTCACGGCCGCGCGACCTGCACGTGAGCCATCGGAGCCCGCGAGGCCGAGCTTCTGTCCGTACGGTGTCGTCTTGTTCAAGACGAACGCGATCCATGGCCCACCGTCGGAGTACAGCTCCCAGTGGTTGTACTCGTCGAGTTCGTGGGGACTGTCGACGATCAGGCCGATCTTGGCGTACGTCGCCTGCACCATGTCCCAGACGACGGGCACGGCGTCGTGCCGCGCGCGTCCGGTGACGTGATACCAGTGCCCCACTGTGAAACCTCTACGCGGCGCAGGCGATCGCGAGTTGCTCGGGCGTCATGCCGTAGAGCCGCGCGACGCGACCGAGCGTGTCGTCGTCGACGTCTTCGCTGGTGAGCAGCTTCTGGTTGAGACCCAGCATGTGGATCGCCGCCGACAGCGACGAGTGACGGGTCTTGAGATAGGCGCTGAGCGCCTTTGTCGTGACAGGGCGCTTTTGCGTCATGTGGTCACCGTATCACGGTTCCAAATGAAAACGGCCCGGTCCGAAGACCGAGCCGTTTTACTGTTCTGCCGCTTCGTCGAAGCGACCGTCGCGGTTAGACGACGGTGCGCTTGATCAGGCCGTACTTGTACAGCTTGACGTCGGCGAAGTTGAGCGCGGTCGCGCCGTCGCTCGCCGCCTGCGCGATGCGGACCGGCGCCTCGGGCTGGAACACGCCCTTGTAGCCGAGGTTCTCACGCTCGTGCACGGGAAGCACGAGAGCGACGCGGTCGCGCGGGCTCGGGACGCCGTTCTGCGCCAGCTCGAACGCGGTGTTCGTCGAGAACACGTTGTAGCCGTGTCCCTGCGGGTAGTCCTGGAGGACGCCCTGCGTGTAGAACTTCGCGTTGTACTCGTACTGGAAGAACGTCACGCGGTCCATCTGGAACAGCGTGGTGAGCGTCGGCGGATCCGACAGCGCGAACGGAGCGACGCCCGCACCCGCGCCCGGGATCGCCGCGTTGAAGTCGTCCTTCAGCGTCGGCGCGAGCGGAGCGGTGTCGGGCGCGCGCATCACGCGCGAGACCATGATGCCCCAGCCGTACACGAGCATCTCCCAGTCCTTCGGCAGACCGGAGTCGCCGTTGCGGGGGATGTTCGTGTCGACGCGCGTCTGCACGCGCGTGCCGCCGGGGATCGGCTGGCTGCGGCCGGTCGAGAACGCTTCGAGCGGCGTGGTGATGCCGTTCGAGAACTGGACCGAGCCGTACAGCTTGTCGTCGATCCAGTCCGCGAGGGCGATGGTGCTGCCGTCGGGCAGCGTGAGGGTGGTGGTGGATGGCGCTACGCCAACTGCTCCGGCCATGGTCTCTTGTCCTTGTCGAGAGGGAACGGCTCAACGCCGTCTGTTGTGGGTGCGTCGAAACATTCGGCGCGGCCCTGATCGCCTGACCAGCGATCGCTGCTGCGACTGAACGAGTTGCTCAGTCGCAGGAGCGATCACTGGGCATCGCTGCCCAGTGAAACGTGGCTAGTTGCCACCTCCGAAGAGGGTCGCGCCGAAGTGCGCGCCCATCGCCGAGATGCCCGGACCACCGAGCGTACGAACCTGGGCCGCGCCCGGGTCGTTGCCCATGCCGTAGTCACCGGCACCGACGAGCGTCGGCGGGCCGACCAGCTCCGGGCGATCCGCACCGAAGCCCGCGCTGCCACCCGAGATCGAGCCCGGCACCGGGAAGGCCGGATCGATCGTCACGTTGCCGAACCCGTTGTTCTGCATCGCGGGGAGGTTCGCCGGGACGACGAAGCCCGGCTCGATCGTCGCGATGCCGAAGCCGTTGCCCTGGTACGGCTGGATGACGCCGGTCGGGTTGATCGTCACGCCCGCGAAGCCCGCGCGAGCGAACTGCGCGCCCTGCGAAGGCGTCGCCGTGCCCGACGGAGACGCCGCCGCCGCCGCAGCCGTCGCCTGCGCCTCGGCTGCCGTCATCGCCATCGGGTTGAACACCGAGTTCTCCAGCTGGCGCAGGCCGTTGGTCACGAGCGCGGTCGCCGCCGCCGCCCAGCCCATGCGCCGCGTGCCCGGGAACGCCATCATGATGCCGCCCGCGATGCCGCCCGCGAGCAGACCCGCCAGCTCCGAGTACTGGTGGACCTTCGAGGTCGGCTTGGTCATCGCACGAGCGATGATCGCGGCGCCGGTACCGACGCCACCGCCGATGACCGCGCCCCACATGGAGTCGCCGCCAGCGGGCTGACCGAACTCGTCGAGGCCGAACATGTCGACCTCGCCCATGCCGTCGTAGTCGCTCTCGCCGAGGTTGCCTGCGAGCGCGCCGTTGAACTCGTTCTTCATGATCGTCTGTCCTTCTTGGTTGCGGGGTTGCGTTTCAGCTGCTGGCGCGCTCAGCGCGGGCAGCGGGAAGTACCTTTCTTGAACTCCCAGCCAGTGCGGCTCTTCTTGCCGGATGCGGTGCGTGTACCGACGCCGACGTAGCAGAGCTGCATCTCGCAGCCGGTGCGCGGGTTCTTGACCGTCTTGCAGTTGCCGATGACGGGTGTGTCTCCGAGTGCAGCAGCCTTGCGCTTGCGCTTGGTCTCACCGCCACCGATCGTGAAGACGCTCGGCATCAGCGCTGCTGCTCCTTGCGCACCGGGATCTGCTGCGGGAACACGCGCTGTGGCTGCGGGAACTTCTGCCGCACCATCTGCGAGCGCGAATCGAGCGCGGGCATCACCTGCTGCTGCGCGTTCTGGATCGGCACCGCGTTGACGGCGTTGGTCGCCGCGATCGCGTTCGGCGCGAAGCGCTGTGCGATCTCGGCCTCGAACGTGCGACGACCCCAGACGTTGTCGTCACGCGTGAGCGCGCGGTAGTACTGACCATACGCGATGGCCGGGAACTGCGGCACGTTGCCGGGCTGCGGGATGTTCGGCAACACCGTCGGCGCGTACATCGGTGCGCCGAAACCGGACTTCGGCTGCGACGGCGCCGCCTGCGTCGTCTGCTCGGCGCGTACCGGCTGCGACGAAGCAGGTGCCGCACCAGCGGGCGTGACCTGCGGTTCGCCGTTCGGACCACCGCAGACGATCACGCGGCGACCGCCGATCTGGATCGTCACGGATCCACCACGCTGCAGCTCCTGCGCTGCCTGAACGATCGTGCCGACGATGCCGCCCATCGGAGGCTGGTTCGGGCCGACCGTGATCTTCTCGGTGCCCATGCACACGACGGCCGTCTTGCCGCGCGCGAACTCCTTCGCGAGCTTGCCGGCGGCGTACGCGACGTCTTCGGGCGACGGATACGGCGAGACCGCCGGGCCCCGACCGCGCACGCTCGCGATGAATGGGTCGATCGTGTGGCGCGCCATGTCGACCGGCGACACCTGACGGACCCACATCGGCTCGATGACGCCCGTACGCGTGATCGCGTCGGGGCGCCAGTGCATCTGCGCGTGCATCGCGCGGGTCAGGTGGAGCATGCGTATTACCGTAGGCGATCGCTCGCGCGACTGCAATACGAATCCAGTGTGATTTCACTGAGTTAGCCTGATACTCTCTGCACACGTGTGATCATCTCTGATCACGTTGACGCCTTGATCGCGTGCGCGACTCCGCGTACGTTTGCTTTCACAGTGGCAAAGCGTCGACGTTCACGGTCGCTGGGAGACGCGATCCCGCAATCTGTCGAGCGTCCGATCACGCCGCGCGAGCTTGCGACGTGGCTCAAGGTCAGTCCGGCGACGATTCGTCGTCGGCTTGGCGAACTACCGCACTTCCGGATCGGTAATCGCGTGCGATTCATGCCGAGCGAAGTGATCGCGCACTACAAGCGCAAGCCGCCGGGCAGCGGTTCGTCGTCGTAGCTACGCGATCCGTTCGATCCGCGCGACGATGCCTTCGAGATCTTCGATCGTCGTCAGTAGATCGAGATAGTCATCGCCGTCGATGTCGATGCCGCTCTGGTTAGCCAGCTCGGCCGCGTAGCGCAGCTCGTCGAGTGTCGCGCGCAGGTTGCGCGGTGAGAAGTCGTTCGACATGAGCCGGTAGCACGGGCTTCCTTGACCGCCGTGCCACTGCTCGCAGATGTCGATCGCGTCGGCGAGATCGCCGTCCCATACGCGCGCGACTGCGCCGGTCTCGGTGTTCTTGTAGACCAGGTAGCCGTTCTTGTCCTGGCTGTACCGAATCGCCATGGAGTGCTACCGACGGCGGCGACCGGCGACCGTCGAGCGATTGCGCGGGATGACCTGCAAGTAGCGCTCACGGCGCGCCCACTTCTGCGCGGCCTTCTTCGTCTTGAAGCACATGATCATCCGTGCGGGCGTCTGTCCTGCAGGCGCAGTCCAGACGCAAAACTCTCTCTTGGCTCGCTTGGCCTTGGGCATCGTGATCTCCTCTACGCGACAAAGTCCTGGAACTTGCCGTTCGGCGCCTCGCGGCCGAACATGTTGCCGGGCAGCGTCGTGTCGAGTGGTACCCAGCGTTGCGGGCGCGTCTTCGGCAGGCCGGCCATGCCGTAGATGTGCGCCCAGTCGCTGCTCTTGCTCGGTGCCGTGATCCGGAACTTCGCCGGGATGCCGTTGAGCGCGAGCAACGTCGTCGTCACGACGGTGTGCCCGTCGCAGTCCTCGCCGCCGAACTCGACGGTGCGCTTCGCAGTCTGGAACAGGTCGACACCTTCGACATCGCCGCCAGGCATCTTCACCGGAGCGACATCACCCGTGTAGCGGATGTTCTGCTTCGTCCAGTTGTAGACGGCTTCGGCCTCGCAGAGTCCGTCGCGCGCGGGGCAGTTCGCACCCTTGACGCGGAACTTGCGCTTGCCGACGGTGACGTCGCGAACACCGTTGCCGGTGATCGCGAGAGCAAGCTCGCGCATCTGCGGATCCTGGACACCCTTCCACACCAGATCCTGCAGGATGCCGACGCGCTGCTCGATCGGCATCTCCGGATCGTAGTGGTGCGTCAGCGTCATGCCGCCTTTGGACACACGTGCCTGCACACGACCGAGCGTGTCGCGCAGCGTCTTGGTACGCCGCTTCGCTGCGACACCGTACGCGATCGCGCCGCCGATGACGGCGAGCCCGCCTGCGATCATCGCTGCGACTGCAATCTTCTCGGACTTGGTGGTCTTGAGACCCTCGGCCGGTGCACCGAGACCGCCGTCGGTACGGCGACGCACAAGGGCGTGACTGCGCATGCCTTGAAAACTAACACAGGATCGCTCGCGCGATCGATCTCGTAGCGTTTGACAGTGTGCGCTCACGCCGAGTAGCTTGAAGACGTACCGATCGCGCCCGCGATCGACCGGAGCCCACATGCTTTTCTCGCATCACAACGGTCTTTCGCAGCCGGTCACGGACGACAGCATCAGCCAGCTGCAGGAGCTGGCGTGCGGTATCGGTCCGAACATCGATGGTGTCATCACGAGCGTGATGCAGCCGCAGTCGATGGGTGCATTCGCGACGCAGGGTGCCGCGAACGCGTGCATGCTACGCACGCAGCAGGCCGAACAGCATCAACCGACGACGACGACCGCGCGCGGGTTCGGCGCGGCTGCGATGGCCGCTGACACCGGAACGACGGTGCAGCTGCCTGCGTCGACGGTCTCGAAGCTCGCGCTGATCAAAGCGACAGCGCTGCCGATCACGAACATGATGACGACGGCAGTCGACGCCGGACCGCCACCGTCCGCGCAGCCGCAGGATCCGTACGGTCCTGCGACGCCGCTGCCGACGACGGCCAGCTACCCGCCGGGAACGATCACGGCGTTCTCGTCGACGACGAACATGTGGCGCGTCGCGGTGCCGTCGGTCGCGTCGGGGCTCGGGATGTTCGGTGCGGCGGCGCCATTCACCGAGATCGCGCCGGTCGCTGCACCGCCCGCAGGTGCGACGCAGGTCAGCGAAGCACAGCTGGAGAAGCAGACGGGCCAGCTGCCGTTCTACAAGAAGTGGCAGTTCTGGGCCGCTGTCGGTGGCGGTGTCGCGGTCGTGGGTACGGGAACCGCGCTGCTGTTCCGGCGCAAGCGCGCGGCGTAAGCTCGCGCCATGCTCCTCGCGCAGCTGAACGGTCAGCAGAGTCTGCTCGGCGGTACGACGGCCGTTGGCGGCTACGTCGGCGTCAAGACGATGCAGGAGCAGCTGCGTCGGATCGCGTTCGAGTTCGGTAAGCCGAGCGCGGATCCTGCGGTCTACGACGGCACGATGACGCTCGGCACGATCATCGCGCTCGCGAACGCGGCGCCGATCGTCGGCGACAAGCTGCACTCGGGCGTCGGTCAGGCACTCGACGTCGTCAAGTTGCTCAAGGCACCGGTCGAGAAGCTGCCGTACGGCTCGACGATCATCAACTTCATCCTGTCGCCGTGGATCGTCGACAAGATCTTCAGCGTACTGCTGTCGATCATCCGACTCGTTCCCGGTGGCGGTGGCGCAGCGACGGCGATGGACAACGGCGTCAAGACCGCCAAGACAGCGATCGCGAACGTCGCAGGTGCGATCGGTACCGCGCTGCTTGCCGTGAAAAAGTCACACGGCTTCGGTGACGCCGTTCCGCTCACCGACGTCGATTACGCGCACGGCGCTCTCGGTGAAGATCGCCCCGGCTACTGCTGGATCCCCGCGACGCCAACAGTCGCTGCGCACTGGGAGCGCATCCGCGCGGGCCAGACCTCGTGTGCCAATCCGCCGCCGCCCGGCGCGACGACGCCGGTCGTTCGCGACCACACCGACACGAGCAATTGCACCGCAGAAAACCCATCGGGGTGTCCGGGCGGCGTGTACGTCGGAACCGTCACGTGGCCCAAGGGCAAGGAGATCGTCTCGGCCGATTGGG
>WBZO01007180.1_pt1 | contig 10423 bp, 8 predicted proteins | sample 5204261 | NCBI WGS metagenome assembly WBZO01 (sample SAMN12412400, study PRJNA552823) | activated sludge metagenome | isolation source: activated sludge from anammox sidestream of wastewater treatment plant... | place: USA: North Carolina | collected 2017-09
TAGAATTGTTTATTACGCTGGCTGGTGCGACAAATACCAACAGATGTACAGTTCAGTTAACCCAGTGGCAAGCTCACATTTTAATTTCTCAGTTCCAGAGCCAATGGGAGTTGTAGCTATTCTTGCTAATGAAGATTCGGCATTAATAGGGTTAATTTCGGTACTTGTACCTTGCATTGCAGGTGGAAACACCTGTGTGATTTTGGCAAGTGAAAGTAAACCTACTTGTGCTGTTACTTTTGCCGAAGTGCTTGCCACTAGCGATGTTCCGGCAGGTGTAGTAAATATTTTAACTGGAACACGAAAAGAATTACATGCGCATTTTTCATCTCACATGGATGTAAACGCTATTGTAGATTGTAATAACGAATTAAGCTACACTAAAACTATACAAGAAAACGCCTCATTAAATGTTAAGCGTGTGTTTCACTGGAATAAACAATGGGCAAACGAACAAGAACAAAACCCATACTTTATTACAGAACTTCAAGAAATAAAAACCACTTGGCACCCTATTGAAAACATAGGTGTTTCTGGAATTAAATATTAAACTAGTTACTGCCTTTTTCCAGTTCAATACTTTTTGGAAATAAAATGTTATTTTCTAAATGAATGTGTTGGTGCAGATCATTCTCAAACTCTTCTAATTTATGATATGCTAACTTATAGGTAGTGCAAGCCCCAACTGGGGTTTTGTAATTATCCGAAAGTTCACGAATGGTCTTAAAAATATTACCAACTAATTCGTGCTCATCTTCCATCATCTGAATAGGTGTTTTAATTGTGCCAAAGCTTATAACAGCATTATGACTGCTTAAAGGATTATTAACTAATTCCTTAATGTATGGAAACAACACGTTTTCTTCTTTAATGATATGAGCACTAAGTTCATTAGCTGCTTCCATAAACAATTCATTTATGGTTAATAATTCAATATGTTCTTCACCGTGTACTTTGGCTACTTTATTAATATATTCCGTTATTAAAGGTAAGTTTTGTTTAACATACTGGTGATGTGTGTTAATAAGGTAATCGATTAAAAAATCTATTTTCCAGTCATTAAAATTTTGAGCATTAGAGTTAATGCCTGAATTATATATATTTAATTCTGCTATCAGTTCATCAACAGTAACCGCTTTGTTTTTGCAAGCTTGGTTTAATGTTTTTTTTCCTCCACAACAGAAATCAATATGGTGTTTTTTAAACACATCGGCCTTTCCTAAGTCTGTAGTTACTATTTCTCCCACAGTGGTATCTCCTGTAATAATCATATTTTCCATGTTCATAATCATAAAGGGTTTAAAATTGTTTTAAGAGTTCGGTAAATTCAATCTGAATACTTTGAGTTTTATCTTTAGCGTACCATAGGTGTAATGCTGTTACAAATTCTTCATGACTTGCGTTAGGGTTATTTTTCTTATACTCCGCTACCATTTCTTGAATGCGTTTTGGACGAGCACCCCACTGGCCTTTCACTTGATTATCTTGGATAAAAATTAATTTTGGAACTGCACGAGCCCCATTTGTAAGAAATTTATCCATGATGGTTAAGTTTTCATCTCTTAGGATTAGTTGTAAATTAATGTTTGAGTTTTGTTCTGCCATTTTAGCAATTACTGGTATGCATTGTGCGCCATCTCCACACCACGATTCTGTAATTAATAACCAAGTAATTGGTTCGTTTATTTCATTTAAAACATTTACTAATTCAGGATTAAGAACACATTGCTTGTCTATCCGTTTCATGCGCTGCGCATTAAGGTGTGTTGCTTCAATACGTTCAATTGTTGGTTCACCCGTACAACTTTTTTGTTCAGCTAAAGTTGTTATTAGGTTCTTATATTCTAAATACGTGTATGTTTTAGTTAATTGGTTTTGCTCAATGGTTTCCATGTCAATTTATGTTTGTGCAAATTTTCATCTAAAATAGATAATTACGAATGACTTAAATCATTGATACATTGTTTTAGAATTAATTAACACTAGTTATAATTGACGAAGGCGACCAATTTGGCCGCCTTCTGTTTAATCAAAAAACTTAAACTAAAAAATGAAAAAAGTATAAATTGTTTTAAGCAAATTGTTTTATTAAGTTATAGCTTGTTGCGGAGCATACACAAATTAAAACAGCTTGTGTTTTTTGATTAAAATTTTTATTTAGGTAATAATACATCGTTTATAACATGAATCATTCCATTGGAAGTAGAAATTGAAGCTACAACTTCGCTTCCATTAACAAATGTTTTGTCACCTTCTTTAGTTATTTTTACTTTTCCTCCATTCACCATTTCATATTCTTGGCCATCTTGCATATAATCTGTTTTTAAAGCCCCTACATAAGTATGATATTCTAATATACTTGCTAAATCAGCTTTTTTTTCAGGCTTTAATAATCCATCCACAGTTCCGGCAGGTAATTTATCAAAAGCGGCATTTGTTGGAGCAAATACTGTAAAAGGTCCAGCATTACTCAAAGCATCAACCAGTTCAGCAGCTTTTACGGCTGTTACAAGAGTAGTATGATCTTTGCTTCCTACAGCAACTTGTACAATATTGGGTGCTGATGTTTCATCTTTTACGCCTGATTGTCCTACAACTGTAGCTTGGTTAACATTTGCTGATTCGGTTTGAGCATCACTGCTTGTTGCCTCAGGTGATGAACCACATGACAGAAGACTTAAACTTCCAATAATCATTAAGGCTTTAAATGTTGTTTTCATATACATAGTTTTTATTGATACAAAGTTATGGCGCTTAATCCTTATTTTTTATGATTCAACTCAACTCACTATGATGTTTAATGTCAGCTAAAATTACTAATTAGAAACAAACTTTTTACATGATTAAGGTCATAAATGAAATTAGGATTTTAAATCGGATATTTATGTCCTTAATTAGAGAGTATGCTTTGCGACGAATTCAAATACAAAACAACAAAGATGAACTCAAACGATGTTCATACTTTTCATATTCCCGTAATGGGATTGGCTTTCACTATTGACACTCCTATAAAGGTCGCCAAATACGGCATATCAAGCGTTATCAGCATTATGGAAGACCACCTCATTGAACAAATGAGAGAGTGTATTTGTAAAAATGAAGGGAAACCTTATGTGTTTATTTCTGAAAAAGAAAATGATTATAGGGCAAAACGAATTACAGCATATCTTAATTTATTACATGAAGTTGTTCAAGAACAAATAGAAAAATTACGTTTAGAGGATTTTGAACAAAATACTGATATTAATCAGTATTTTGAATTATTGCCCGACACAAATAGAATAAAACAAATCTACAAAACTTTAGCATTATATAATCCTAAGGATAAAAAAGTAATGTATGATAAACTTAGAAAGTCAATAATAGCAGGTTCGATAGACGTAAATATTATGACAAAATTGGATAAAACCAATTATGATGAACATGATAATGAGCTTCCGAGTGAATTCTCAGATGCGCTATCTGCTCTACGTGGATATGCACTAAGTAAATTAGAATCTTCTATTGTGTTTTCTGCTGGACTTAACCCCAGATTATTTAGTTACTGCGAACAGTTTGAAGATTTTTACCCAGATGAAAATGGAATTATAAAAAAGAAAATTATATTAAAAGTTAGCGATTATCGTTCAGCTTTAATTCAAGGAAAATATTTGGCAAAAAAAGGTTTATGGGTTTCAGAATTTAGAATAGAATCAGGTATAAATTGTGGAGGGCACGCATTCGTATCTGATGGTATATTATTTGGCCCTATTTTAGAAGATTTTAAAAATAAACGGGATGAGTTAATAAAAGAAATCTATCAAGAATGGGAGAAAGCCATCCAAAACAAAGGCAAGAAACAATTTCAAACAATGCCTCAACTTAAAATCACTGCTCAAGGTGGCATAGGTACTGCACAAGAGAATAATTTTTTACTCAATTACTATAATTTAGATTCTATTGGTTGGGGTAGCCCATTCTTATTGGTTCCGGAAACTACTAATGTAGATTCGGAGACATTAAAGAAATTATCAAGGGCCAAAAAAACAGATTATTATTTAAGCGACGCATCACCATTAGGTGTTCCGTTTAATAATTTTAAATTAAGTAGTTCTGAGGAACAGCGTACACAACGTATTAATAAAAATAGACCTGGAAGCCCTTGTTACAAAAAATTCTTATCAAACAATACCGAATTTACCGATAGAGTTATTTGCACAGCTTCAAGGCAATATCAAGACCTAAAAATCAAACAACTAAAATCTACCATTACAGATAAATCTATCTTAGATAAACATATTGAAAAGGTAATGGAAAAAGATTGTTTATGCGAAGGACTAGGCGCATCGGCATTGCTAGTTAATAATGCTAAACTACCTCACAAACTAAAAGCTGTTACTATTTGTCCAGGACCTAATTTGGCTTATTTTTCGGGGGTGTTCACATTTAAACAAATGATAGATCATATATATGGTAGAACAAATTTATTAAACGAACTATTTAGGCCAAACTGTTTTATAAACGAACTCGAACTCTATATTGATTATATAAAAAAGGAGTTCGAAAAATTTATCATCGGGCTTTCGCACCGAAACAGCTCCTATTTTAATCAGTTTAAAAAGAACTTAAATGATGGCATAGATTATTATCAAAATTTATATCTGAAGGTAAAAGAAGCCGAAACCTTATTTCCAACCTCAAATATAGATCTGCTTCAAAATTTACAACAAAACATCAATCGTTTATTTAATCAATTAATCAATGAAGATATTAAACCAATTAGTTTATAAGAATTATGAGTGAAAAGATGAAAACCCTAACTGAACCATTTAAGATAAAGATGGTTGAACCCTTAAAAGTAACAACTGAAGAGTATAGAAAAGATGTATTAAAAAATGCAGGTTATAATCCATTTTTAATTAGTTCCAAAGATGTATTTATTGATTTTTTAACGGATAGCGGAACAGGTGCTATGAGCGACAAACAATGGTCGGGTATTATGATGGGTGATGAAAGTTATGCAGGCGCAAGGAGTTGGGAACACTTAGAACGGGTTGTAAAAGATTTAACAGGTATGCCTTATATCTTACCTACACACCAAGGACGTGCTGCCGAACGGATTTTATATGGCATATTAGGAGGGAAAGATAAAATATTTATTAGCAATACTCACTTTGATACAACTCGTGCTAATATTGAATATACAGGAGCCACGGCTATAGACATAATATATGACGAAGCAAAAAATCCTGAAAACGATTTACCGTTCAAAGGCAATATAGATTTAGTAAAACTTGAACAATTAATCAAAGAACATGGTAAAGAGAATGTTGCTGCAATCGTAATGACTGTAACAAATAATTCCTCTGGTGGACAACCTGTTAGTATGGAAAACATGTTAGCTGTTCGAAAAATTTGTAATTCGTATCACATACCGATGGTTATTGATGGTTGTAGAATTGCTGAGAACGCCTATTTTGTAAAACATCGTGAAGTAGGGTTTGCAAAGAAATCTTGTGAAGAAATTGCCAAACAAATGTTGCGCTTAGGCGATGCATTTGTAATGAGTGCAAAAAAAGATGGCATGGTAAATATGGGTGGCTTATTAACCGTTAAAGATGAAGCACTTTCTGTAAAATGTAAAAATCTTTTAATCATCTCCGAAGGGTTTACTACTTATGGGGGTTTATCAGGGCGTGATATGGAAGCTTTAGCTATTGGACTAACCGAAGTGTTTGATGAAGACTATTTGCATTATAGAATTAGAAGTACTGCATATTTAGGAGAAAAATTAAAAGCAAAAGGCGTTCCTGTGGTGTGGCCGATTGGTGGACATGCTGTTTATGTTGATGCTAAAAAACTATACAATCAAATTCCGGTTAATGAGTATCCAGGGCAAGCCTTGGTATGTGATTTATACATCAAAGGCGGTATTAGAGCAGTAGAAATAGGTAGTTTAATGTTTGGTAAATATGATGAGAAAGGGGCTCTTATTCCTGCCACCAACGAATTGGTAAGATTAGCTATTCCGCGCAGAGTTTATACTCAAAGCCATATTGATTATGTGTTAGATATTTTTGATGACATATTAGAATTAAGAAATCAAACAAAGGGGTATAAAATAACCTATGAGCCCCCATTTTTAAGACACTTCACAGCAAGATTAGATAAAATCTAATCGTCAAAAATTAAATCGTACAATAAAAAAATAGAGATATGAAAACAATAAAAAAACGCTCATGGGCTGAGCCTTACAAAATGAAGATGGTAGAACTTCTTAAAATGACTACCGAAAAACAACGCACAAAAGCAATTAAAGATGCAGGGTACAATACTTTTTTATTGCCATCAGCCGATGTATATATTGATTTATTAACGGATAGTGGTACTAACTCTATGAGCGACCGCCAGTGGAGCGCTTTTATGACTGGCGATGAAGCCTATGCGGGTAGTAAAAGTTATTACATCTTAGAAGAAACTATTCAAAAATATTACGGTTATAAATATGTAGTTCCTACACACCAAGGTAGGGCAGCCGAAAATATTTTATCTCAAATCTTAATTAAAAAAGGTGATATCGTTCCTGGAAATATGTATTTTACAACAACTCGCTTACATCAAGAATTAGCAGGTGGTATCTTTGCTGATGTTATTATTGATGAAGCGCATGATCCATTAAGCGAACATCCTTTTAAAGGAAATGTAGATATTGCTAAACTGGATAAACTAGTAAAAAAACATGGCGCTAAAAAAATTCCTTACGTGTGTGTTGCTACCAATGTAAACATGGCAGGCGGACAACCAGTAAGTATGGAGAATCTTAAAGAATTAAGAGCTTATACTAAAAAACACGGCATACGAATCATTCATGACATGACACGTGTTGCCGAAAACGCATTCTTTATTCAACAACGTGAAAAAGGATACGCTAAAAAAACAATAGCTCAAATTGTAAAAGAAATTTGTTCTTATACCGATGGCGCTACTATGAGTGCCAAAAAAGATGCTCTTGTAAATATAGGTGGATTTATGGCCATTAATGATTGGGACGTGTTTGAAGAAGCCAGAAACTTAGTAGTGGTTTATGAAGGATTACATACTTATGGCGGATTGGCTGGTCGTGATATGGAAGCAATAGCAGTAGGAATTGTTGAAAGCTTAAATGACGATCATCAAAAAGCACGTGTTGGTCAAGTAGAATATCTTGGCCTTAAAATGATGGAGTATAATATTCCAATTGTAAAACCAATTGGTGGACATGGCATTTTTGTTGATGCTAAAGCATTTTTACCTCATCTTACTCAAGATCAATTTCCAGCACAAACTTTAGCTGCTGAACTTTATGTAGATTCGGGTGTAAGAACGATGGAACGCGGTATTGTTTCGGCAGGAAGAAAACCAAACGGCGAGAACTATTACCCAAAACTTGAGTTAGTACGCTTTACAATTCCAAGAAGGGTTTATACACAAGCACACATGGATGTAATTGCCGAGTCTGCAGCTGCAGTATATGAAAGAAGAAAATCAATTAAAGGTTTGAAAATGGTTTATGAACCTAAATATTTACGTTTCTTCCAAGCTCGATTTGAAAAACTAAAATAAGAACAAAGAAGTTACTAGTAGGAATAATGAAATTAAAAGCTCGTCATACATTTTTTATTCTTAGCGCTTTATTTTTAATCTATTCAGTTAGCATTTATTTAAAACCGTTGTCGGTAAATACTGATGATAGATTTGACAAAACAGCCGCAGCTAACGGTAAGTTAGTTTGGCAAACATACAATTGTCAAGCCTGTCATCAGTTATATGGTCTTGGCGGATACCTTGGCCCCGACTTAACAAACATTTTGTCTCAAACAGGGAAAGGTGAAGCTCTTGTAAAAGCAATGCTAAAAACAGGAACCAAACAAATGCCTGCATTTCAATTAACCGAAAAAGAAACGCATGAACTAATTGAGTTCTTAAAATCTACCAACGCGAGTGGCAGTGCGGATCCTAGAAATTTTGAAAATACAAACTTTGGAATGATTGAACGATATGAAACTAAATAAAATACATATTGGAAATCTTTTTCTAGTTACAGCCATTATCATGTTGCTTATAGGCTTAGGTTTTGGGTTACTAGCTGCCTTTATTTATTTATATCCAAACTTTTTAAAAGATTCTATTGGTTTTATCTCTTTAAGGCCTCTTCATGTTTCTTCAGCTATGTTTTGGATTATTTTAGGCGCAACAGGATGTGTATATAATGGGCTAAGAGTTGTAACTAACAGGCCTATAACAAATCGAGTGGCTATTATGCAATGGCTATTATGGCTAATTTCAATCATTGGCATTTTTATTTCGTATTTCACTCATCAATTTGGAGGTAGAGAATACTGGGAGTTCAATCCAGTGTGGGCATTACCTATTGCTATAGCCTGGTTGTTATTCTTAAGTAATTTCTATAGTCATATAAATAATGTGCGCAAATGGCCAGTATATATGTGGATGTGGCTTACTGGCTTAACTTTTTTCTTGTTTACCTTTTTAGAAAATTACCTCTGGCTGTTCCCTTATTTCAGAGAACATTTTGTAACCGACATGACCATTCAATGGAAAGTTAATGGCTCTCTAGTAGGTTCATGGAATCAAATGATTTATGGCACAGCATTTTTCTTAATGGATAGAATTTCAGGCACTAAAAAAATAGGAAAAAACAACTTAGCATTTGCAATGTATTTTTTAGGTTTATTTAATCTAATGTTTAATTGGGGGCACCACATCTACACACTTCCAACCGAAAAATACATTCGCTATATAGGTTACATAGTAAGCATGACAGAATGGATATTCTTTGTAAAAATTATTTATAATTGGAAAGGTGCAGTGAGCGATATACAAAAACACTACCATTATTTCCCTTACAAATTTATCATGGCATCAGATATTTGGGTGTTTATTAATATGGGACAAGCTTGTTTATTCTCAATACCAGCTATTAATATCTACACGCATGGCACACACGTTACCGTAGCTCATGCAATGGGCACTACCATAGGAATAAATACTATGATTTTGCTAGCAGCTTGTTTTGAGTTTTTAAAACCCGACTTATACAAAGAAATTTCTATCAAAACACTAAATAGAGTTTTTTGGTTTTTACAAATAAGCCTTATCGTTTTTTGGACATCATTAAATATAGCAGGTATTAAAAAAGGGCTTTGGCAACTCAGCAACCCTCAATCAAGTTATAGTAAAATGATGGATTCACTCGAGCCTTACTTCATAACCTTTATCATTGCAGGTTTTGGATTATTTGTTTCGTTAAGCATTATTGCTTATAAATTACTCAAGCATTCTAAAAAAAGTATTTTTATTTAATTCACATCATGAAACCAGTTGATTTACATGACCTAAAAACAGCATATGCTTACAAGAGTAATGCTGATTTAAAACTAACACATTTTGTTTTTAGTACTCTTCAAAAACCAGTATTATTAGGTTTATTAAAATCATGTGCCAACGGCATAGTTAAATACAACCTTCCATTTCAATTTCTAATTAAAAAAACAATCTATAAATTATTTTGTGCAGGAGAAAATATCAATGAGGCTTTTAAACTCATACGTTATTTAGATTCATATCGCGTAAAATCTGTTTTAGATTATGTTTCAGAGGGTGAAAAAACAGAAACGGCTTTTTCTTTGAATGCCAAAACTATTTTAGAGAATGTAATTAAAATAGGAAAAGAATGTCCTGGAAATTATATCAGTGTAAAAATTACAGGATTAGAAGATCCAGATTTTTTAGGTAAAATAAATAATAAAATATTTCCAGTTAATAATCCTAGATTTGATAAACTACTGGAACGCGTTGATGCTATTTGTAACGCAGCACAAAAACATCAAGTGATTGTTTATATTGATGCTGAAGACAGGTACATGCAAGACATAATTGATGCTATTACCGAACACATGATGGAAAAATACAATACACAACAAGTAGTAGTGTTTAATACATTACAAATGTATTTAAAAGACCGACTCAATTACTTAGAAGAGCTTATAACTAATGCCAAACAAAAAAGATATTTAGCTGGAATAAAATTAGTAAGAGGGGCCTATGTAGAAAAAGAAAGAGAAACTGCCTTAAAAGAAAAAAGAGAATCTCCTGTATTTGATACTAAAGAACAAACTGATAAGTCATTTAACACTGCAGTTGAAATTTGTCTTCAAAATCATACCTCCATTTACACATGTATCGCCTCACACAATTACAATAGTACAAAATTAGCTATCGATTTAATACAAAAACATCATATAACAGATATAAATAAAGTGCGATTCTCACAACTTTATGGTATGTGTGATGGTATTACATTTAACCTTGCAAATGCTGGATATCCTGTTTCTAAATATCTGCCATATGGTGAAGTTAAAAAATCCATTCCTTATCTCATCCG
>WBZO01007183.1_pt1 | contig 10421 bp, 12 predicted proteins | sample 5204261 | NCBI WGS metagenome assembly WBZO01 (sample SAMN12412400, study PRJNA552823) | activated sludge metagenome | isolation source: activated sludge from anammox sidestream of wastewater treatment plant... | place: USA: North Carolina | collected 2017-09
CGCGGCCACGATTCGCCGGATCTGCCACCGGCTCGGCTATCCATCGCTCCGCCGCAAACCCTCACGACGTCCTCGGCAACTAACGCTCTTCAGTCGCGAGCGACCGGGGGACTGTGTCCTGGTGGACGTCAAGGAAGTCAAAGTGGCGGGTGCGACGTATTTCCAATACACCGCTATCGACGACTGCACGCGCTATCGGATTCTCCGTCTCTATCCCCGGAAAAATCATCAGACCAGTCATACCTTCTTCAGCACCCTTCGGGCCGCGCTCCCATTTCCCATCCGCAAAGTACAGGTCGACAACGTACTATAGGCGGAACGCAAGCACGCCGTGCGGACAGATCTCCTCTGTGCCGTCGGAACGGCCACTCTGCACGAGTCGGCAAATACTCCCAATGGTCTTCCACGTGGTGTGAGGCGCTGCTCACCATAGTGATACAAGGTCCTTCAGGCCTTGACCGTACTCCACACAACAGGCAGCCCCAGTGGAAGCTCCGAGCATTATCTACGAGGTCAGCACCTGCCTCGACGGCCCACGCGAACGGAGTGCTCCACTGGGAGGGAGTGCCTCAAAATACGGCCGATAATCGGTCCCGGTCTTGATCAGGCCATGTGCCACGCGTGCCACCTTGGCGGCGACGGCACAGAGGGCTTTGCGTTTCCGATCCGGATTATCCGGATCGGTCTTGATATACCGCGCATACTTTTCGCGAAATGTATTTTGTCGCATCCGGACCGCCCCATTGGCAGCCATCCAAAAGGCATAGCGGAGTCGCGCATTCCCATGCTTCGACAGCCGACTTGTCCCGCGGAACTGTCCGGACTGCTGCGTGCTGAGATCGAATCCACAAAACTTGAGGAATTGTCGGTGATGTGGAAACCGGCGCAGGTCCCCGGCCTCCGCCAAAATCGTGAGCGCGAGAATTGGCCCCACGCCCGGTAAGGTGCGCAGCCGTTGATAGTCGGGATGGGCCTGAAGCGCCTGGTCGGCCTGGTGCTCAATCGCGGCCCGGGTCGCGCACAAGTGTTGATGTTCCGCCAGCATCACACGGAACATCTGGATGGCCTCGGAGTCTTCCGCCACGGCGAGCCCAATGCTCTGACTCGCGGTGGCATAGAGGTCGGCGAGGAACCCGCGTTTATTCACTTTGCGGCCCACCACAGTCCACGCCTCGTGCTCAAACGCGTCCGCATCGTAGCGGGTAATGGCCGCAGGACAGGGAAAGCGGTGCAATAGCTGGGTAAACCACTGGGCGCGGGAGTTCGTGTAGTAGCGTTCCGCCTCCGGAAAGTACAACGGGAGGTAATGGGTCATGATGCTATGCTGAACCTGGACCTTCCGCAGCGAGATCTGAGAGTGGGTCTGAGCGAGCTCCTGGAGATCGTTCATGCGGTGGACCAGCGGATCGTGATATCGCTGGACGACGCCGGTTTTCAGCAAATGGAGCAAGACTTGTGTGTCCTTCGGATCATTCTTATCCCCCGAGTTGTAGAGCGCATCGCGCGTCCGTGCTACTGCGAGGGAGGAAATGAGGCGCAACTCGAAGCCGCATTGGCCCAGATAATAGGCCAGGGGGCGATGGTAGTTGCCCGTGGCTTCAAACCCAATGAGGACCGGCGTCTCCAACGCGCGTAGCCGGTCGCGGAAGGCCTCATAATCCGGCTGGCAGTTCCGGATCCGCCAGCGCTGCCGGCGTCCGGTCGATGGCTCCACCAACACTTCATGAACCAATTTCGCCACATCAATCGCCACGAAGGTACCATTCTGCGTGGTTGTGGAACTCGCGATCATAGGATGCCCTCCTCCTAGAGTGAGTTGCTGCTCGGCATTCTAGGGGAGATCTGAACGGAGGATGATGCCTGTTCCGCTTATACTACGGCCCCGAATTCGCAGGGACGGCCCTGGGTGCGTGGGCGGCTCAGCACGGCGTGCAGCTCCGCTTTATTCACCCGGGAGGTGCAAAACGCCTTTGTCGAGAGCTTCAACGGCAAGTTTCGCGATGAATGTCTCAACGAGCATTGGTTTCTGACCCTGCAGGAAGCCCAGCTCGTGATTGAAGCGTGGCGGCGAGAATACAACGAAGAACGGACCCATAGTGCGATCGGAAATGTGACACCCCAGGAGTTCATTAGTACCTATCACAATCGGGCCCAGCTGACACAGGAGGCAACTTCCTCAGCTTTGGTGTAATGAACGGGGGAAGGTCAAGCTGGGCGTGAGCGAACTCCGCCGGCTGCGTCAGGTGGAAGAAGAGAATAGCCGGTTGAAACGGCTCGTGGCCGATCTCTTGCTCGACAAGCACATGCTGTCGGAGGCCTTGCGAAAAAAAGTCTAAGGCCCGCCCGCCGCCGGGAACTGGCCCACTGGTTTCACGGGACGTTTCAGGTGAGTTGTGCGCGGGCCTGTCGACTCGCCCAGTTCGGACGGGCCTCGTGGTATCGAACAAGTCGCGCCAAGGATCAATCGGCTCTCCGGCTCCGCATTCGCGATCTGGCGCATGCCGGCCTCGGTTCGGGTATATGCGGATCTGGGTGCTACTGCGGCGCGAAGGCTGGCCGGTGAATCGTAAACGCGTCCGTCGGCTCTACCGTCTCGATGGCTTGCAGTTGCGCATGCGGGTGCGGAGACGGAAGCATCTCGCGTTGCACCGAGGCCCGGCTCCGGTCCCGGTGGGCCCGCTCGAGCGTTAGAGCATGGATTTTGTCCATGATACTCTGAACGATGGGCGGCCGTTTCGCGTGTTGACCGTCGTCGATAACTGGAGTCGTCAGAGTCCGATTCTAGATGCCGGGTTTCGAATGTCAGGCGCGATGGTCGGAGACGCGTTAGATCGTGCCCTGCACGGTGATCGAGGCCCTCGGTCCATCACGGTGGATCATGGGACCGAATTTCAATCGCGAGCACTCGAAGATGGGGCCTATCGACGAGGCGTGCAACTCGACTTCATTCGGCCCGGCAAACCGGTGAAAAACGCGTTCATTGAATCGTTTAACGGAAGACTGCGAGACGAGTGTTTGAACGTACACCAGTTCGCCTCGCTCGCCGAGGCACAGGACATCATTGAAGCGTGGCGGATGGATTACAATCACCACCGCCCGCATAGCTCACTCGGGCACCTGACCCCGAGTGAGTATGCCGAGCAACGTCAGGCTCTATCGAAGTACTCTGATCTGGTTAAGAACCGTCTCAGAACGGGGCCAACGTCATTCAAGGGAAATCTTTTGAGCAAGGCTTTCGAACTAAGAGGAAATCCCAGAATATCTTTTTCGCTATAAATAATAAGACTGGCCTTTGCTGCAAGCATTGCAGAAGACGCCCCTTAATTAAGGATGTTCCCTCAAGACCTATGGACCTGAATGGCGCAAGAGCCCGGGAATCAGTCAGATACTGGCGAGCGATACGGTAAGGATAATCGTGTCCAAATACTTTTCTGGCGACAGCGGCCTGCCAGACTAGAGGCATTAAAGTTATGCCTCTCAGGCCCCAGTGCGGTTCTCCCTGAATAAGCGATCGGAGCCGCGGGGGTGTCGTAACAACACATATTCCTCCCGGCTTTAGGATTCTCTTCACCTCGTTCGCAAACTTTGAAACGGAATCGATATGCTCAATAAGATCCAGTGCCAGTATTATATCGAAAGTGGAATCAAAGAATGGCAGACATTCACAATCCGCGCACAGGCAAGAAAGTTGCAGGGATTGCATGGCTGAGAATTTCTTTAAATTAGAAAAGCGGTGGTCCTTGATATCGGAAGCAACCACATGGGCGCCGGCATCGGCAAATGCCAGCGCATGCCCCCCCCAAGCGCTTGCCACATCAAGGACCTTCTTTCCCTTAATATCGAACTGGTCCTGAGTTATGTACTGGGAATATCTTTGACCAACAGAGAATCGAGAAAAACGATATTTCTCCTTTGCAATTCGCAGATCATCTGATCCATCCTCCTCAATGGATGACCTGAAAAACAACTGCAAGGCCTCCATGAATGCCGCTCTATCAGTAGTTTCGCTAGGTATTTCCTCGCTAGATCGCATCAAGCAGTAACTCCGATGATTATGATTGTCTGGATTGCAAGGTATTGAATGCTCATGGACAAACGTGCCCTCAAATTTTCTGGAAGCGCCAAACTAGCTTTCACTGACCTCGGTCGTCAATAGTGGTGCAGCCTCATGCCGCCGGCTGTTGACGGGCCACTGCTGGGCAAATACGGCGGGCGCACGATTCCCAAGCCGGGAGTGCCGCCCTGACAGTTATAGAAGATCTCGATGTACTCCAAGATCTCGCGCCGAGCCTGCTCACGGGTTTCGTAGCATCGATGATGCACCAGTGACCTTCCCCCGTTCATTACACCAAAGCTGAGGAAGTTGCCTCCTGTGTCAGCTGGGCCCGATTGTGATAGGTACTAATGAACTCCTGGGGTGTCACATTTCCGATCGCACTATGGGTCCGTTCTTCGTTGTATTCTCGCCGCCACGCTTCAATCACGAGCTGGGCTTCCTGCAGGGTCACAAACCAGTGCTCGTTTAAACACTCATCCCGAAACTTGCCGTTGCAGCTCTCGATAAAGGCGTTCTGCACCGGCTCCCCACTGGGCCGCTGCTCGCTTTGCCTTGAGCCCTACCAGTTTTTTGCGTTGATGGCTTTCAGCGTTTGGATGTCGAGCGCTTGCTCCGCCATCATCTGTTTCAGCCGCCAGTTTTCGCCCTCCAGCTGGCGGAGCTTCTTCACATCGCTGACGTCGAGGCCGGCATATTTCGCTCACCACTTATAAAACGTGGCATCCGAGATGCCGTGCTTGCGGCAGAGCTCGTGGACCCTGATGCCGGCCTGGGCACCCTTGAGCACCGCAATGATCTGTTCCTCCGTGTGCCGCTCTCGTGTCATGGCCCCCTCCTGTGGGGTCCATCCCAGCACAGTCGCACTTCAACGCCAATGGTCTAGCTTTCGGGGGGGGGAACGTCAAACTCGTAGCCGATCACTTCTCGATCGTGACAGTCGATCACCGCCGCGAGATGCGCCCAGCCATCATGCCCACAGGGAATATGCGTCACATCCATCGCCCAGCGTTCATTGCTCCGACTGGCCTGACTCACCCAGCCTCGGACGCGCGGACGCGGGGTGATGACGCGTTGATGGTCGAACCAGCGTCGCTGCTTGAGTACCCGGTAGACCGCCTTCCGATTGACGCGGAGCCCGTCGTGGCCTCGCAACAGCGCCCACAGCCGTCGATAGCCAAAGGTGGGATGCTGCTGGATCAGCTGGTGGAGCCGCTCGATCCACGGCGGATCGGCCAGTCGGTGTCTCCTGGGTTCCGCTCCCGTCCGATGCAGCCCGGCTCGGCTCACACTCAGCACCCGACAACTCCGTCGTTCCGAGACACCCGGCAGCGCGACTCTTATGCGTCGGATGTCTTCCGGTCTAAAGGGTACGTATATGGACCCATCCCTGGTTGCAAGGACTGTTTCCTCATGACGGCTCAAGACAAGACCTGTGAACGTATATCCGGCCTAACAGTGGGGCGTGGTCGCCGCCCTGGCCCTGATGGTATCTGCGCTCTTCCACCTCATCGGTTTCTCGACCTCGAAGGCCTCTACCCTTTTCAGGTTTCGGAAGAGCGGGTTGTCCCGGTTGTGCCATCACGCTGTATCAGCCCTTGCAGTTATGGACGGGAACCGCGGTCATCGCATTCGGGTCACGTCATGTGCATCCACTAGGCAGCGCGTCGATACGAGGCCTGAGTGGTCATTAACGCCTACAGGATCCGGACATTCTTGTTGGCCACTGCCACACTTGCCCGATTGGTGCCTCGCCGACGTTGCAGACCGGCGATCCAGCAACTTCGGGTGTCCGTCTTCGCAGCCGCGCGAACTACCACGGCGCGCGCCCCATGGATCAAGAGTGCACGCAGATAGCGATCACCACGCTTCGTGATGCCTAATAAGACATGCTTCCCTCCACTCGAACGCTGACGAGGCACGAGTCCGAGCCAGGCTGCCAACTGGCGGCCATTTTTGAAGGCATGAGGATCCCCCACGGCCGCGATCATCGCCGTGGCAATCAGCGGGCCGACGCCCTCGACCTGAGCCAGCCGACGACAGATCTCCGTAGCGGCGAAGATGCGCTTGATCCGGCCCTCGACCTCAAGGAGGTGCTCATCCAGCGCCACCAGTTCCCGATAGAGGTCCTCCAACAGCTCGCGACCCAGGCTGGTCAAGTCCTGAGCGGCATCGTCCAAGAGACCGGGGACCCGCCGTCGGATCTGCGCGGCATGCGGTAGCAATGTGATCCCATACTCCATCAACAGGCCTCGAATCTGATTGATCAAGGCCGTACGGTTGTGGATGCAACGCTGACGGATACGATGCAGTGCTTGCAGATCCTGCTGCCCGATTGTCTTCGGATGAACAAAGCGCATCGTGGGGCGGGAGACGGCCTCACAAATGGCTTCGGCATCGTTCGAGTCATTCTTCTGCGACTTCACGTAGGGCTTCACGAAGTGGGGACTCATGAGGCGAACGTCATGCCCGAAAGCCCGCCACTGTCGGCTCCAATAGTGCGCGCTGGCACACGCTTCCACTCCTACACGACACGGAGGGAGATTGGCCATGAACGAGCCGAGTGCAGCACGTGACAGTCGTTTTCTTAGGACGGTCTTGCCGTGGGCGTCAACCCCGTGGAGTTGGAACACCTGCTTCGCCAGGTCAATGCCAATCGTCGTGATCTCCATGCCTCATCCCTCCTTGTTGGACGTTCATGGCGTGCCTTCCAGTTATGAGACTGGCAGCATGCCACGAACAGAGGGATGGGTCCATTCCATCGGTTTCAAGGCCTCCCGTAAAATATCGTTGTCGAGGACCAGATCCCCGATCTTCTGTTTCAGCTTCTTGATCTGCTCGTCCTTCACGGCGTCTTCGTCTCGTGGCCGGCTCCGCAGCGCGTTCTCCGCACCGAGCAGAAACTTCTCCCGCCAGTCGTCTACCTCGGCGACGGTCAGGCCGTGCTGACGCGCCGCTTCGGCGACCGAGGTCTCTCCCTTCAGAATACTGACGACCAACGCCACGCGTCGCTTGGCCGTCCACCGTTCAATCGGGTCGAGTGCGTCTGCTGCCATCTTGCCACCTCCTCGGTCCGCGTAGGACCATGTCGTGAAGGTGGTCTCAATTGCAAGGGGAGCATATATTCGGCCTTATGATAAGGAGGCGATGCCTCCTTGGCCCTGATGGAATCTGCGCTCTTTCGCCTTATCAGGATAACGACCGCGAAGGCCTTCTCCCCTTACAGGTTTCAAAAGAGCTGGTCGTTCCCATTGCGCCATCACGTTGTCTCTGCCCTTGCAGTCTGAGGCGGGTCACCTCCGTTGCGTGGTTGGATATCCGTAGCGTTATGCCACCTGGCGATACATTCCGCCCTTGGCCATCAAGGCCCACAGAATGCGCGCATTCTTATTCGCCACCGCGACACACGTCCGATTGGTGCCACGGCGGCGCTGGATTTCAACGATCCAGCGGCTCCGACTGTCCTGCTTGGCAGGGGCATGTGCGACAACGGCGCGTGCCCCGTGAATCAGGAGCGTGCGGAGGTATCGGTCCCCCCGCTTACTGATTCCCAGTAACCGTTGCGTGTTGTTGCCACTCGATTGTTGCCGGGGCACAAGCCCGAGCCACGCGGCCAGTTGCCGGCCATTTTTAAAGGCATGAGGATCCGACACCGACGCGACCATGGCGGTGGCGATTAAGGGCCCGACGCCCTCGACTTGAGCCAGTCGCTGACAGACGTCGCTCTCCGCAAAGAGGTGCTTGATTCGGGCCTCGACGTGGAGGATACGCGCCTTCAGCTCGGCAAGTTCACGAGCGAGGTCGCCAAAAATCTCGCGGCCCAACGACGTTAACTCATTCGCGGGGTCTTCGAGGATACTCGGCAGCCGCCGACGTAGTTGCGCAGCCTGCTGTGGGATCGTGATGTCATATTCGGCAAGGAGCCCGCGAATCTGGTTGATCAGGGCAGTGCGGGACTGAACAAGCCGTTGACGGATGCGATGGAGCCCCTGCATGTCCTGCTGAGCCACGGTCTTGGGCGCCACAAACCGCATTGTCGGCCTGGAGACGGCTTCGCAAATCGCCGCTGCATCGTTGCAATCGTTCTTATTGGATTTCACATAGGGCTTCACGAATTGGGGACCCATGAGACGGACGTCGTGGCCGTATGCTCGGAACCGTCGACTCCAATAGTTGGCGCTTCCACAGACCTCCATGCCGACTCGACAAGGCGGTAGATTGGCCATGAATGTGTGCAACGCCGAGCGCGTAAGCCGTTTTTTTAGGACAACGGTACCACGCGTATCGATCCCGTGAACTTGGAACACCTGCTTTGCCAAGTCGATTCCCATCGTCGTTACTTGCATGTGTCACCCTCCGGTTCAGGTTCAGTACTGTCCCGAACGTCAGCTTGAGCTCCTCTGAGCCAAGAGAAAAGAGGGATGGGTCCATTCCATTAGGATAGTCGCGCAGACGCAGCAGCGAGTGCATTATAGGGGATTTTTGTGTCGACACAACCATTTTGGGATAGGTTCTAATTTCCGATAGGGGTGATCCTAACATCCGAGTATTTTCGTAGCCGCCTGTCTTTTTCGCCACGACTATTAGCACCTACGTAGAATGATCACCGGCATGATTCACTCCTCACAACCTCCAAGAGGCGGCCTTGTTCCCACGAAGCAGCCGTCAAAAAGCAAAACTCTCTCGGCAGACTTTCACGAACGTCTATCTCTGAGATTACAGCACCCTCGTCACGATACTGCTCTCTTTTTTTGTCGTTCAGAAGAAATTGTCCGATGACTCCATCGACGATCATACGGCGAAATAAATGCGTGTGATGCCTGTATAGTAGCACAAAGACTCGCCGTCCCCCCTGCATCAACTCCTGCCAAGAGTTGACCTCATTCGGCAGAGGTTGCCATGACGCATTCCACACATCCGCAACCTCAGGCTCCGTCTCATATACGTATACGAATCCAATATGCGGGGTGGCCAACACTGTGTCTGCGCGTACAATTGCTTTAACATCTTGCACGACCTGCTTTAGTTTTATTGCATCAGATCGTTTTGGCAAAACATACAAGACGCAGGATAAAACTGTACTCAGCGCAATACATATCGGCAACACTATACCCATTGACTTCATTACCACTGACTTATGGTCATGAGCCCATAAGACACCGATAGCAATCATCAGACTACTTACAATGAGAAAAGGCATCCATGCGAATCCATATTCAATATGGCTGAGTCGTAGATTAAGCCATGCATGTGCAGACCAAGACACCACTCCTCCCCAGAAAATGTGTGGAAGATTCTTATAACTCACAACTGTTCCCATCCCCAGCCATGCAACCCAGATTGTGTGGTTCTCTACAAGCCTGTAGAGAAAATATGTAACCATTACCAAGACAGATCTAGCAGGATAATACTCCATGGAAAGTATCACACCCCGTGGCCCCCAAAAATAATCTTGGGCAATAGGCGCGACACCTACGACAAAAACAAGAGCTGAAGAAGCGGCGAATTTTACAAACTCACCCCACGATCGCCTCCAAAGCGCTATCATTGGAAAACAGATGGCCGAAGGAGCTGCAGCCTGACTCACCAGTAAAGTGAATCCGAATAAGCATCCAGACCAGGTAGCTTTCCCACGCAAAGCTAGATACAGGCAAATGACTATCAATAAAACGAGCATTGCCTGGACCTCACCGAACTCAGCGTGGTACCAAATCAGTCCTGAAGTTCCAAACAGAATACAGGCCAAAGCAGATATCGATCTTGAGCACCCTAGCAAGAGATAGAGGGGATGAAGAATGGCGACTGCCCCAGCCATACAAACGGCAGCAAGCAAATTGAGAATAGTCGTTGTCTTTGCGCTGAACCAACTACCTAACATCATGAAAGGGGACACAAGGATATTGTAACCAATATGAACAGTTCGAATACTGTAGTCTCCCTGACGAATACTGGCTGCATAATCTGCGGCATCACCAACAGCAGGCATAGCAGGGAAGACAAAGGTTAGGTATAAAACTGAGAACAATATGCCCAGATGCGTGTGATCCACAGACGAAAGTATTTTAATCGTTTTGGTCAAGTGCCTCCTGCTTATCAATATTCAGTGTTTTTGTTAGCTCTCCCGTGTCAACAAGACTGTGACAATGTTAGAAGTTCCGGCGTTTGACGTCGGCCCCGTTCGAGACAACTTGATCTTCCCCCGATTTCGTGGACACATGGTTACGCGACTGCCGCCCTCGCTGACGTTGACCCCATTCCGAGACAGCTCTTAAGGAGAGCAGACGACTTTTTCGGTGTCCTGTTCTTCCTGACGTTGCCTGACGAACTCGCTTGGCGTCAGGTGCCCAAGTGAGCTGTGGGGACGGCG
>WBZO01007184.1_pt1 | contig 10421 bp, 9 predicted proteins | sample 5204261 | NCBI WGS metagenome assembly WBZO01 (sample SAMN12412400, study PRJNA552823) | activated sludge metagenome | isolation source: activated sludge from anammox sidestream of wastewater treatment plant... | place: USA: North Carolina | collected 2017-09
GTCGATCTTGAACTCCTCCATGGCGGGGTAGAGGTGCTCCTCGGCCACGCGGCCGAGCCGGTGGATCTCGTCGATGAACAGCACGTCGCCGGGTTCCAGGGAGTTGGTGAGGATCGCGGCCAGGTCTCCGGGCTTCTCGATGGCGGGCCCGGAGGTCACGCGGATCCCGACGCCTAGCTCCGCCGCGATGATGTGCGCGAGGGTCGTCTTGCCGAGCCCCGGCGGGCCGTACAGCAACACGTGATCGAGCGCCTCGCCGCGGTCTCGCGCCGCCTCGAGGTACACCTCCAGCTTGCGCTTCAGGCGCGCCTGGCCGACGTAGGCGGCCAACGAAGCGGGCCTGAGCCGTACCTCATCCACGCCCTCGAGCGTATCACGCGGCCCGCGGCGACCCGCTCCCGGCGGCGCTCGCGGCTCCCACCTGCCCTCCCCGCCTGGCGGGGTCGGTTGCCCGCGCGCTCGCGCCGACGGCGCGCCCCCGGGGGCGCGCTGCCGGGAGCGCGCCGCCGGGGGCGCACTGCGGTAAGGTGGCTCGGCCATGGCGTCGGCGCCCGGCGCCGGTTGGTCCGGCGGGCGGGCGCCGCAGCAGGAGGGTCACACCATGCAGACTCACCGGGTTCGCGTCGGGGACCAGGAACGCGAGCTGAAGGTCGTCAACGTGGGGGCGGCGTCGGTCGCGCTCCTCAACCTGCTCGGCGACACGGCCCTCACCGAGGCCGCCGCCGAGGAGCTCGTCAAGCGGCTGCCGCACGGCGTCCAGACGCTGGTGACGCCGGAGGTGAAGGCGGTCCCGCTGGCTCACGCCATGAGCGTCAGGAGCGGCCTGCCGTACGTGGTGGCGAGGAAGACGGAGAAGCCCTACATGGTGGGCGCCATCAAGAAGTCCGTCGTCTCCATCACCACGGGCAAGCCGCAGCTCCTGGTCATCGACGGCGCCGACGTCGAGAAGCTCCGCGGCAAGCGCGTGGCCATCGTGGACGACGTCGTCTCGACGGGCGGCACCCTGGGGGGGTTGGTCGAGATCCTCGGCGAGATCGGCGCCACCGTCGTGGCGACGATGGTCGTGTTCACCGAGGGCGACGAGCGCGAGGGGGTGGTGGCGCTGGGCCACCTGCCGCTGTTCCCGGCGGAGCTGGGCGCGCACGACTGAGGCCGGCCGCGTGGCGGAGTAACGTGCGGGTGCTTCGGGGAGCCGGGTAGATGGCCGCAGACGCCAAGTCGCAGATCAAGGAGCGCCTCAACATCGCCGACGTGGTCGGGGAGGTGGTGGCGCTCAAGCCGGCCGGTCGCGGTCAGCTCAAGGGCCTGTGCCCGTTCCACTCCGAGAAGACGCCGAGCTTCCACGTGCACGTCGACCGGGGCTACTTCTACTGCTTCGGTTGCCACGCCAAGGGCGACGTCTTCGACTTCGTGATGCGAACGCAGTCGCTCGGCTTCCCCGACGCCCTGCGGTTGCTGGGCGCCAGGGCCGGCGTCGAGGTGACGGTCGGCCAGGGGGGGGAGCCGCACCGGCGCGACCTCTACGACGTCAACCAGCTCGCCCTCGACTACTTCCGCTCACACCTCGCGGGTCCGCCACTCGACTACCTGGTGGGCCGCGGGCTGACGACCGCCACCGTGACGGCGTTCGAGCTCGGTTACGCCCCGGCGGGGTGGGACGGCCTGCTGCGCCACGCCCTCGCCAAGGGGGTGAGGGAGGACGACCTGCTCGCCCTCGGGCTCGTCATCGAGAGCGAGCGCGGGCGGCGCTTCGACCGCTTCAGGGACAGGGTGATGTTCCCCATCCGCGACGGCCTGTCGCGCCTTGTCGGTTTCGCCGGCCGGGTGATGGACGGTTCCCAGCCGAAGTACATGAACAGCCCTGAGTCTGAGCTGTTCCGCAAGGGGGAGCTCCTCTACGCCCTCGACCGGGCGCGCGCCGACATCAGGCGCAGCGGCGAGGTCGTCGTGGTCGAGGGGTACATGGACGTCATCGCCCTGCACCAGGTGGGACTCGCCAACACGGTGGCCGCCCTCGGCGCCACCCTCACCGCCGAGCAGGGGGACGCGCTGGCGCGGTTGGACGTGCACGCCGTGAAGCTGGCGTTCGACGCCGACGAGGCGGGTCAGAGGGCGGTGCTCGCCGGCCTCGACCAGGCCGTCGGGCGATCGTTCGTCGTGACCGCCGTGAGCGTTCCGCACGGCAAGGACCCGGCGGAAGCGGTGCTCGGAGGGCACCTCGACGAGTTCCGGGCCGCCCTCGAGCGGGGCGTTAGCGAGGTCGAGTTCCGGTTCCGGCGCGTGGCGGAGCGTCACGACGTGACCACGTTGACCGGGCAGCGGGCCGTGCTCGAGGAGCTCCAGGGGGTGTTGCGACCGCGCGCCGTCTTCGACCCGGTGGCGGCCGAGATGCGGCGGCTCGTGATCGAGCACCTCGCCATCGACGCGGCGCGCCTCGACGACTGGTTGGCGGGGCACGCGCGGCGCGCGCCGTCGCCCACCGAGATGCGGGGCATGAGGAGCCGCCGCCTCGAGCTGGGGCAGGCGCGGCGCCTGGAGCTCGAGGTCGTCGCCCTGCTCCTGATGGAGCCGCGCGCCCTCGCCGAGCGCCTCGGGCGCGTCCTCGCCGGACTGCCCGACCAAGGCGCCGACTCGCTGCTCGTGGAGTTCGAGCGGCGCTGCCGGCGGCTCGACTTCGATGCGGACGCCGTGCTGGCCGAGTACCAGGGGCTCGACGATGGGGCGGTGGTTCTCGAGCGGCTCCTCCGGGCCGAAGCGGAGGACGACGGCCGCATCGACGTCGAGGACCAGCTCGTCAAGGCCATGTCGCGCCTGCGAGAGCTCGACCTCGAGGAGCAGAAGGAGGAGGGCCGGGCGCGCCTGCTGGCGCGCCGCGCGCAGCTGGCGCGCGACCTGGAAGATGGCGCCGCCGACGGCGCGGCCCTCGCCGACCTCTACGACGAGCTCCACGAGATACAGGGAGTGCTGACGGCCCGCGACGCCGAGCGGCGCCTGCGGGTGCAGGGCTCGTTCTCGAAGCGGCGCAAGCGCCGGGGTTGACGCACTACAGTGTGGGGAGGTTCCAGGCGCCGGTCGGGCGCTCGCGGGACGAATGTCCTTGATTGACACCCCTGGGGTGCCTTGGTATGTTTGGGCGGAAACGCGTCAGGGGCGTCATATGCCGTTCGACTGCGTTTTTTTGTGCACGAACTACTAGCGGACGATCCCGACGACATCAGGCCCCGCCTTTTGGTGCCGGTGCCGGCGTGTGTGACGGAAGGAGGGCCGCTTGGAAGCCCAAGGTGAGAAGTTGCTCCAAGACCTGGTGACCCAGGAGAAGAACCTGGTGCGCAAGGTGGAGGAGGCGAAGGCCAAGGCCAAGGCGCAGCTTGACCAGGCCGCGGTGGACGCCGCGAAGCTGGTCGAGGACGCCAAGGCGAAGGCCGAGAGCGCCGCCAAGCGCGACCTGGAGGCCGCCGCCAAGGAGGCCGGTTCCGCGCGCGAGGAGATCGTCAGGGCCGCGCGCGAGAGCGCCGAGCTGCTGCGGGAGAAGGCGCGCAACAACGCCCAACGCGCGGTCCAGCTGGTCATGGAGAAGGTCCTGCCGTGATCGCCACGATGGACCAGGTGGTGGTGGTCGGCAGGCGCAGCCGCGCCAAGGAAGTGCTGACCAGCCTCCAGAACCTGGGCGTGGTGCAGGTCGACACGCTCGACCCGGGCGCCACTCAGGAGTCCATCCGCCGACTGAAGCTCGCCGGCTCCGACCTGGAGGCCAAGGAGAGCTGGGACCGGCTCGTCGCCAAGTCGACGGCGCTGCTGTCGGAGCTCAAGATCGACGTCGAGCAGCAGCAACGCGTCGAGGTCGGCGCCGACCCGGTCGCCATCGAACGCGACCTCAAGCAGGTGGCCGAACAGGTGGAGCGGCTCGTGGCCGAGCGCGGCGAGCTCACGGACGAGTTGGAGCTCATCCGAGCCTTCCAGCCGCTTCTGCGGGAACTCGCGCCGCTGCAGGGCCCCCTCGACGACTCGCGCTACCTCCGCTCCGTCGCGTTCCTCATCGATGACGGCGGCCTCGACGCTGTCGCCCCCAAGCTCGAGGAGCAGCTCGGCGGCGCCGTGGCGTTCGCCAGCCGCCATCACAGGGGCGGGCACCTCGTGGTGGCCGTCACCCTCGCCACGCGCCTGGCCGACCTCAGGAGCGCCCTTACCAAGGAGGGACTCTCCGAGCTCGTCTTGCCGGACGGTTACGCGGGGTTGGGCGTGGCGAAGGCGGCTCACGTCATGGAGGAGCGCGCGCGGGTGCTACCGCAGCGGCTCGAGGCCATCGCCGCCGACCTCAAGAAGCTGGCGGGCCAGCAGGGGGCGCGCCTCGCGTCCCTGGACCGCGCCGCGCGCAACCAGCGCGAGCGTTACGACCGCCTGCAGGACCTCGCCGAGGGCCGCTACGGCTTCGCCCTGAGGGGCTGGGTGCCCAGCGCGGACCGCGACAACGTGGTCGCGTCCCTCACGAAGCAGTTCGGTCCCGACGTGGTCATGAGCACGCGCGAGGCCGACGCCCACCACGACGAGGGCGTGCCGGTCAAGTTCGAGAACCCCGCCTGGGTGCGGCCCTTCACGGGCCTGTTGGCGCTGTTCGCGCCGCCGAAGTACGGCAGCTTCGACCCGTCGTGGACGCTGGCCGTCTTCTTCCCGCTGTTCTTCGGTCTCGTCGTCGGCGACATGGGGTTCGGCGCGCTGTTCGCGCTCATCGCCTACTGGTTGCGCCGGCGCGGCGAGGCCGGCAAGAAGCTCGACCTCGGCCCCCTCAACATCGTCGTGCCGGCGGGGGCGCTCAAGCCCATCAGCACCGTGATCTACTGGTGCGCCGCCTGGTCCATCGTGTGGGGCTTCCTGTTCGGCGAGGTGTTCGGCAACTTCCTCGAGCGCTTCCCGGCCGGCCGGCCGATCTTCTACACGACGTTGCACCACGAGCCCGGCTACGGCCTGATCGACGTGCCGATCTTCCGCGTCGAGGTGTTCACCCCGCTCTTGCTCCTCAGCATCGGCTTCGGCGTGCTTCAGGTGATCGGCGGCTGGATCATCCGCGTCATCTACGGCGCCAGGCACGGCGACATGAAGCACGTCTACGAGGGCGCCGGCATGGCGTCGGGCCTGGCCGGCATCGTCGTGTTCGCTTGGGCGTACCTGAACGGCGCGCTCTCGCCCGCCCTCCTGGGCGGCGTGCTCGTCCTCATGCTCGTGTTCCTCGCCTGCGCCGTGCTCGCCAAGATGCCGCTGATGCTCGTCGAGCTCATCTCGAACTCCGGTAACATCCTGAGCTACCTCCGACTCTTCGCCGTCGGCCTCTCGGCCGCCCTCGTGGCCAACCTGGTCACGAGCCTGGGTTTCGCGGTCGCGGGCACCCTGCCCGTCATCGGTCCCATCCTGGGCATCGTCCTGGGAGCGGCCGTCCACCTCACCGCGATAACCCTCACGATCATCGGGCATACGCTGCAGCCCCTGCGACTGCAGTATGTCGAGTTCTTCACCAAGTTCGGCTACTACGACGCTAGCGGCCGACCATACAGACCGTTCAAGCTCCTAGGAGGAAAGTGATGAATAAGGTAGTCCGCGTTCTCTCGGCCGTCTCCGTCTTCGCCCTCGTCGGTGCCGTCGCCTTCGCCCAGTCCGCCGGCGGGCCCGGCATCGGTGCTGGTCTCATCGCCCTCGGCGCCGGCCTCGCCATCGGCCTCGCGGCCATCGCCGTGGCCATCGCCCAGGCCGCCATCGGCAGCGCCGGCGCCGGCCTGCTCGCCGAACGGCCCGAGGCCTTCGGTCAGATCCTGATCTACCTCGTCATCCCCGAGACGCTCATCATCTTCGGCTTCGTCATCGCCTTCTTCCTGAACAACCAGATCGGCGGGTAAGCGTGGCTGATCTTTCGGCTCTGCTCGAGAAAGAGGCGAGCACCGAGATCGAGGCCATCCTCTCCGAGGCGCGCAAGCGCGCCTCGGAGATCGCTGTCGGCGCGAGTTCGGAGGCGCAGGCGCTCGAGGCAACGCGCGCCCGCGCCGTGAAGTCGCAGAGCGAGGCCCTCCTGGTGCGCGCCAAGTCGGCGGCGCAGCTCGAAGCGTCGTCGCTGCGCCTCACCGCCCAGCACGACGCCGTGCAGGGCGTGTTCGCCGCCGTGAGCGCCCAGGTCGACGAGCTGCTCGCAGACCCGGCTCGCTACCCCGCCGTGTTCGCCAAGCTGCTGGCCGAGGCGGTCGCGGGTGCCGGCGGTCAAGCGCTGCAGGCCCTCGTCGTCGGCCGGGGTGACGAGGCCCTGGCGGAGAAGGCCGTCGCCGACGCCGGCCTCGGACTGCCGGTCGAGACCGCGGACGACGTCCGGGGCGGCGTCAGGCTCCGCACCGTCAACCATAGCGTCATCGAGAACACGCTCCACGGTCGGCTCGAGGCGCTGCGCGGCGAGTTGGCCTCGGAGGTCTCGGCGGCGCTCTTCGGCGCCAAGGCGGGTTGAGGGCCCATGTCGAGCGATTACGGTTACATCAACGCGCGCGTGCGCGGGATGAAGGCCAAGCTACTCGGCCCCGGTTACTACCAGGCGGCGCTCGACGCCAGCGACTTCCGCGCCTTCACCGCCGGCCTGTCCCAGACCCCGTACATGCGGGAGCTGGAGGAGGCGCAGGCGCGCGGCGACGGGCTCGCGGCGGTGGACAGGGCGGTGGCCCGCAACGTCTACCGCACCTCCCATGGCCTCCTCTCCACGACGGACGGGCAGCCGCGCCAGCTCATCGGGCTGCTCCTCATGCGCTTCGACCTCGCCAACGTCAAGGCGATCGCCCGCGGCAAGCACGCGGGCAAGGGTGTTGATGACATCCAGGGCTCGCTGTTCCCGGCAGGCGAACTCAAGCCGGCCCTCCTGGAGCAAGCCGCCGTCGCGAGCGACATGGCGGCCGCGGCGCAGGTGCTGGCGCTGGCGCGCACCGAGATCACGGCCGCCTTCGTGAGGGCGGCGCGGCGCTACCAGGCCGACCAGGACCTCTTCGCCCTCGAGTTGGCGCTCGACATGGCCTACTACGCCGCCATGGCCCAGCGCGCGCGCGACGCGAACGCGCCCACCGGGCTCCTGCGCTACCTGGCGCGGGAGGTAGACGCCACCAACCTACGCACGGCCCTCAAGGTGCGAGGCACCGGCGTGGTCGCGGCCGACCTGTTCGTCCCCGGCGGGCACGAGCTCAGGCAGACGGCCTTCCAGGCGCTCGTCGACGACGCCGACGGGGCCTTGGCGGCCCTGGCCGGCGGCACGTTCGCCGCGGCGGCCGCCGCGGCCGCGGCCGGCGACCTCGGCGCGGCCGAGGCCGAGATCCGCAAGGTGCTCGACGCCGACGCGCGCCGGCTCGCGCTCGACCCACTGAACATCGGGGTGGTCGTCGACTTCCTACGGCGCAAGGAGGCGGAGGCGGCGCAGCTGCGCCTCCTCGCGCGCGGCAAGTTCTACGGCGTGCCACGCGAGGCGCTGGAACGGGAGCTGGCTCATGCCTAGCCTCTTGGTCCTCACCGACGCCGAGACGGCCATCGGTTACCGCCTGGCCGGCGTGGAGGTGCGCGTCAGCGTGCCGGGCGAGGCCGTGCACGCCCTGGAAGAGATCATCCACGAGGACGCCTACGGCCTCGTGGTGGTCGACGAGGGCCTTATCCGCGACCCCGTCAAGGCTGCCGAGCGGGCCATGCGCGGGCGCGACCTGCCCGTGCTGTTGAGCGTCCCCAGCCTCGGCGCCGCCTTCGGGAGTGGCGACGACGCCGTCACCTACATGAAGGAGTTGGTGCGAAGCGCCATCGGCTTCGACATCAAGCTCGAGTAGCAGGAGAGTATAGATAATGGCCATCGAAGGCAAGATCCAACGCATCGCCGGCCCGGCCGTCATCGCCGAGGGCATGATGGGCGCGCGCATGTACGACATCGTGCGCGTGGGCGACGAGAACCTGATCGGCGAGATCATCCGCCTGGACGGCAACACGGCCTTCGTCCAGGTCTACGAGGACACGGCCGGCCTCACCGTCGGCGAGCACGTCGTATCGACCGGTCTACCTCTGGCGGTCGAGATGGGCCCGGGGATGCTCAACGGCATCTTCGACGGCATCCAGCGACCCCTCGACAAGATCCGCGAGGCGTCCGGCACCTACATCGACCGCGGCATCACGGTCAACTCGCTCTCGCGCGACGCGAAGTGGCAGTTCACGCCCTCCGTCAAGCCGGGCGACAGGCTCGAGCCGGGCCACGTCATAGGGACCGTGCCGGAGTTCCAGTTCGTCCACAAGATCCTCGTGCCGCCGACCGTGTCGGGTGTGGTCAAGAGCGTCGTCGGCGCCGGCGAGTACACCATCGACACGGCCGTGGCCACCTTGGAAGACGGCACCGAGCTGAAGATGTACCACCCCTGGCCCGTGCGTCAACCGCGGCCCGTGGCGAAGAAGCTCGACCCCGTCACGCCGTTCCTCACCGGCATGCGCATCCTCGACGTGCTCTTCCCCCTCACCATGGGCGGCACCGCGGCCATCCCCGGACCGTTCGGCTCGGGCAAGACCGTCACGCAGCAGTCGATCGCCAAGTTCGGCAACGCCGACATCGTGGTGTACGTGGGCTGCGGCGAGCGCGGCAACGAGATGACCGACGTGCTGGTCGAGTTCCCGGAACTCGAAGACCCCAAGAGCGGCGACCCGCTCATGCACCGCACGGTGCTCATCGCCAACACCTCCAACATGCCGGTGGCCGCGCGCGAGGCGTCCATCTACACGGGCATCACCCTCGCCGAGTACTTCCGCGACCAGGGCTACTCCGTGTCGATCATGGCCGACTCCACCAGCCGTTGGGCCGAGGCGCTGCGCGAGATCTCCTCGCGCCTCGAGGAGATGCCCGCCGAGGAGGGCTACCCGCCCTACCTCGCGTCGCGCCTCGCGGCGTTCTACGAGCGCGGCGGCCGCGTGACCACGCTGGCCGGCGACGAGGCCGCCGTCTCCATCATCGGCGCCGTCAGCCCGGCCGGCGGCGACTTCTCCGAACCCGTCACCCAGGCGACGCTGCGCATCACGGGTTGCTTCTGGGCGCTCGACGCCTCGCTGGCGCGCCGCCGTCACTTCCCGGCCATCAACTGGAACCGCTCCTACTCGCTGTTCACCCCGATCATCGAGGACTGGTACCGCGCCAACGTGGCGGAGGACTACCCGGAGCTGCGCGACCGCGCCGTCACGCTCCTGCAGCAGGAGAGCGACCTCCAGGAGGTGGTGCAGCTCGTCGGCCCCGACGCCCTGCAGGACCAGGAGCGCCTCGTCATCGAGGCCGGCCGCATCCTGCGGCAGGACTTCCTGCAGCAGAACGGCTTCGACCCCGTCGACGCCTCCTGCTCGATGGGCAAGGCCTACGGCATGCTCCACATGATGCTGCGGTTCTACGACCAGGCCAAGGCGGCGCTCGACGCCGGCGCCACGGTCGACGACATCCTCAAGGCGCCGGTGATCGAGAAGATCCAGCGGTCCCGCTACGTCGCCGAGGACGAGTTCGACGCCTACCAGCGCGGCGTCATGGCCGAGCTCGACGAGGGCTTCGCGGTAGCGGCCTGAGGCTAGGAGAGAGATGAGCAGCAACCTACTCAAGAAGGTCTACAGCGAGGTCAGCTACGTTTCCGGGCCGCTCCTGTTCCTGCAGAACGCGCCCGACCTCTCGTACAACGCCATCGTCCAGATCAAGGACGGCACCGGCCGCCTGCGCGGCGGTCAGGTCATCGAGGTCTCCAAGGAGTTCACGGTGCTGCAGGTCTTCGAGGAGACCTCCGGCATCGACCTCTCCAGCACCACCGTCAGCCTGGTGGAGAACGTGGCCCGGCTGGGGGTGGCGCGCGAGATGATCGGCCGCCGCTTCAACGGCGCCGGCGCCCCCATCGACGGCCTGCCGCCGGTGGTGGCCGACAAGCGCCTCCCCATCGGCGGCGCCCCCATCAACCCGGTGGCGCGCCGCAAGCCGGAGGAGTTCATCCAGACCGGCGTATCCACCATCGACAGCCTGATCAGCCTGGTGCGCGGCCAGAAGCTCCCCATCTTCTCGGGGTCGGGCCTCCCGGCCAACGAGCTCGCCGCGCAGATCGCGCGGCAGGCCACGGTGATCGGCGAGGACACCGAGTTCGCCGTCGTCTTCGCGGCGATGGGCGTCACGCAGCGCGAGCTGACGTTCTTCACCCAGGAGTTCGAGCGGACCGGCGCGCTGGCGCGCTCCGTGCTGTTCCTGAACAAGGCCGACGACCCCGCCGTCGAGCGCCTGCTGACGCCGAAGATGGCGCTCACCGCCGCCGAGTACCTCGCCTTCGAGCACGGCTACCACGTGCTGGTCATCCTCACCGACATGACCAACTACTGCGAGGCGCTCCGCGAGATCGGCGGCGCGCGCGAGGAGATCCCTGGGCGCCGCG
>WBZO01001451.1_pt2 | contig 10420 bp, 4 predicted proteins | sample 5204261 | NCBI WGS metagenome assembly WBZO01 (sample SAMN12412400, study PRJNA552823) | activated sludge metagenome | isolation source: activated sludge from anammox sidestream of wastewater treatment plant... | place: USA: North Carolina | collected 2017-09
GCCAGCAGACCTTGCGCATCTTCACGCGCCGCTACGAAGTCGGCTCGGTGTCCCGCCTGGAGCAGATGCAAGTGCAGACCCTGCTGACGCAGGCCCAGACGTTGCTGTCGCAACTCGAACAAACCCGCGCCGCTCAGCGCAATGCCCTGCAAGCACTGATTGGCGCCTCACCCGGCGTGCTGCCCAGCGCCGCACCCTTCGATGAGACCACGGTGCTGGCGGAGCTCGCCCCGGGCCTGCCGTCGGACCTGCTCACGGCGCGGCCGGACATCGTGGAGGCCGAGCACGGCCTGCGCGCGGCCCACGCCGACATCGGCGCGGCACGCGCAGCCTTCTTCCCGCGCATTGCGCTCACTGCCAGCTACGGCACCGCCAGCGCCGAGCTCGATGGTCTGTTCGCCTCCGGCAGCCGCGCGTGGACCTTCACACCGATACTCTCGCTGCCGATCTTCTCTGCCGGCCGCCTGCGCGCGAACCGGGATCTGTCCGTGATCCGCCGGAACCTCGCCGTCGCCGAATACGAGAAGACCATCCAGAACGCCTTCCGCGAAGTTGCCGATGCGCTGTCTGCCCGTCGCTGGCTCGCCGAGCAGCGCGAACTGCAGGACACCGCGCGAACCACGGCGCGCGAGCGAGCCCGGCTCGCGCAACTGCGCTATGACAACGGCTCGGCAACGTATCTGGAAGTGCTGGACGCGCAGCGTGACCTGCTCGACGCCGAGCAGCAACTGGTCCAGGCGCGGCGCGCGCTGCTATCCAACGAGATCGCGCTGTACGCGGCGCTGGGTGGCGGCACGCAGACCACTGGCTCCACCCGATAACTCCCGATTCCAGGTCCAAACATGAAACCCTCTCCCGCTCTAAGAAACAAGTACGTCCTCGCCGCGATCGCCGCCGGCGTGCTGGCCGCCGCGTCGTGGGGCTGGACCCGATTCGCCGACCAAGGTCCCGGGCCAGGTCTGATCAAGGGCAATGGCCGCATCGAAGCCACCGAAGTGGACGTAGCCACGCGGCTCCCCGGCCGAGTCGAGGACATCCTGGTGCACGAAGGCGACTTCGTGACCGCCGGACAACCACTGGCCCGCATGCAGCTCGACACCCTTCAGGCACAGCGGGAAGAGGCCGTGGCCGGGCGCGACCAGGCGCAGCACGCCGCCACCGCTGCGCAGGCGGAAGTGCTGCTGCGACAGAGCGATGTTGCGGCTGCGCAGGCCCTGGTCGCCCAGCGCGAAGCCGAGCTGGACGCCGCCAAGCGACGTCTGGCCCGCTCGCAAACGCTGTCCGCCGAGGGCGCCGCGTCGGTTCAGGAACTGGATGACGACCGTGCCCAGGTGCGTGGCGCGGAAGCCGCCCTGACCGCCACGCGCGCGCAGGTCGCCTCGGCTGCAGCCGCCGTCGAGGCCGCGAAGGCGCAGGTGGTGGGCGCGCGCTCGTCGGTACAGGCGGCCGCGGCCACAGTCGATCGTATCGAAGCCGACATCCGCGACAGCGAACTGCGCGCGCCGCGCGACGGCCGGGTGCAGTTCCGCGTCGCCCAGCCGGGCGAAGTGCTCGGTGCCGGCGGCCGTGTACTGAACCTGATCGACACCTCCGACGTCTACATGACCTTCTTCGTGCCCGAAACCGTGGCCGGGCGCATTGCTCTCGGCAGCGAGGCGCGTATTGTCCTTGATGCCGCGCCCGGCACGGTGATTCCGGCGCGGGTGTCCTTCGTCGCCAGCCAGGCCCAGTTCACGCCCAAGACCGTGGAGACCGCCAGCGAGCGGCAGAAGCTGATGTTCCGCGTGCGCGCCCAGATCCCGCCCGAGCTGCTGCGCAAACACCTGGAGCGGGTCAAGGTCGGCCTGCCCGGTGAAGCATGGGTCAAGATCGACCCGGCTGCTGAATGGCCTGCCTCCCTGGCGCTGAAGCCGCAGAGCTGAAGCCATGGACACACGCACGCCACCCGTCGTGCGCCTGAACGGTGTCCGGCTGCGCTACAAGAAGGTTCAGGCGCTGGCCGGGATCGACCTCGACATTCCCGCCGGGTGCATGGTCGGGCTGATCGGCCCGGACGGTGTCGGCAAGTCCAGCCTTCTGTCGCTGGTGGCTGGCGCGCGCGCGGTGCAGGAAGGCAACGTACATGTGCTCGGCGGCGACATACGCAGCCGCGCCCATCGGACGGCGGTCTGTCCACGCATCGCCTACATGCCGCAAGGCCTGGGCAAGAACCTCTATCCCACGCTGTCGGTGGAGGAGAACCTGCAGTTCTTCGCCCGCCTGTTCGGCCACGGTGCCGCCGAGAGGCGTCGGCGCATCGACGAACTCACCGCTGCCACCGGCCTGCGGAATTTTCTGGCACGCCCTGCCGGCAAACTGTCGGGCGGCATGAAACAGAAGCTGGGCGTGTGCTGCGCGCTGATCCACGACCCGGACCTCCTGATCCTCGACGAGCCAACCACCGGCGTCGATCCGCTGGCGCGCGCGCAGTTCTGGGACCTGATTGCGACCATCCGCACCGCTCGCCCCGGCATGAGTGTGATGGTGGCCACCGCCTACATGGACGAGGCCGAGGGCTTCGACTGGCTGGTGGCAATGGACGATGGCCAGGTCCTGGCCACCGGCACGCCGGCGGAGCTGCTCGAACGCACCGGCAGCCGGTCGCTGGAAGAGGCCTTCATTGCGCTTCTGCCGGAAGACAGGAAGCGCGGCCACACACCCGTCGTGATTCCGCCACTGCAGGCCTCTGCCGACGACATCGCCATCGAAGCGAAAGGCCTCACGATGCGCTTCGGCGATTTCGTTGCGGTGGACAGCGTGAGCTTCCGCATCCGCCGTGGCGAGATCTTCGGCTTCCTCGGTTCCAACGGCTGTGGCAAGTCCACCACGATGAAGATGCTGACCGGTCTCTTGCCCGCCAGCGAGGGCCAGGCCTGGCTGTTCGGCCACGAGGTCGATCCAAGGGACATCGCGACCCGCAACCGCGTGGGCTACATGTCGCAGGCGTTCTCGCTGTACAGCGAACTGACGGTGCGACAGAACCTCGTGTTGCATGCGCGGCTCTTCCACGTGGCCGAAGGCGACATCCCGGCGCGTGTGGAGGAAATGATCGAACGCTTCGGCCTGGGGCCGGTGCGCGACCAGTTGCCCGTGTCGCTGCCGTTGGGCATCCGCCAGCGGCTTTCGCTGGCGGTGGCGATGGTGCACAAGCCGGAGCTGCTGATCCTGGACGAGCCGACCTCGGGCGTGGACCCGGTCGCGCGCGATGGCTTCTGGCGGCTGCTGGTGGAACTGTCGCGGCGCGACCAGGTGACCATATTCATTTCCACGCACTTCATGAACGAGGCCGAGCGATGCGACCGCATGTCGATGATGCACGCGGGCAAGGTGCTCGACAGTGACGCGCCCGCGAAGCTGGTGGAAAAGCGCGGCGCGAAGAACCTGGAGGACGCCTTCATCGGCTATCTGGTCGAGGCCGGCGGCGGTGCACCGCACAGCGAGGCTCCTCCCGGTACCGTGCAGACCTCACCGCTGCTTCACGATGACGCTCCGCACGCGCGCAGGCGCCTGAGCCTGCAGCGTCTGTACAGCTACCTTTGGCGTGAGTCGCTCGAACTTCAGCGCGACCCCGTGCGTGCCACGCTCGCACTGGCGGGTTCGATCATCCTGATGGTCGTCATGGGCTTTGGCATCGGCAACGACGTGACCGGCATCCGCTACGCCGTGCTCGATCGCGACCAGAGCACGTTCAGCAACCGCTATCTGCTCGATATCGCCGGCTCGCGCTACTTCCTGGAGCAGGCCCCCATCGCCGACTACGACGAACTCGACCGGCGCATGCGCAATGGTGAACTGTCGCTGGCCATCGAGATTCCACCGGGTTTCGGCCGCGACCTGCTGCACGGGCGCGAAGTCGCCATCGGCGCCTGGTTCGACGGCTCGATGCCGCAACTGGCCGAGACCGTGCAGGGCTACATCCAGGGCATGCACCAGCACTGGCTGAGTGAGCAGGCGCGCGCGCTGGGCGGCAGCGCGTCGGGCAGCGTCTCGGTCGAAAACCGTTTCCGCTACAACCCCGACGTCAAGAGCCTGCCGGCAATCGTGCCGGCGGTGATCCCGCTGCTCCTGATGATGCTGCCCGCGATGTTGACGGCGCTCGCCGTGGTGCGCGAGAAGGAGATGGGCTCGATCATCAACCTCTATGTCACTCCGGTCACCCGCACCGAGTTCCTGCTCGGCAAGCAGCTGCCCTACGTGGCGCTGGCGATGAGCAACTTCCTGCTGATGGCCCTGCTGGCGATCACCGTGTTCGGGGTGCCGATCAAGGGCAGCTTCCTCACGCTCGCGCTGGCCGCGCTGCTGTTCTGCGTGATCTCCACCGGCATGGGCCTGCTCGCCTCGGCCGTGACCAGGAGCCAGATCGCGGCGATGTTCTTCGCGATGGTCGGCACCCTGATCCCCACGACGCAGTACGGCGGGATGATAGATCCGGTGTCGTCCATGCAGGGCGGTGCGCGGATACTCGGCGAGATCTACCCGGCCAGCCACGTTTTCACCATCAGCCGCGGCGTGTTCAACAAGGCGCTGGGTTTTGGCGACCTGTCGGCCGAATTCTGGCCGCTCCTGCTGGCAGTACCGGTGATCGTCGGGACCGCCATTGCGCTGCTGAAGAAGCAGGAGAGCTGAGCATGCCCCAGAGACTGTCCAATATCTACCGCCTCGGGGTCAAGGAACTGTGGAGCCTGTGGCGCGATCCGATCATGCTGGTGCTGACCGTATACATCTTCACGCTGGCGGTGTACACGGCGGCGTCTGCGATGCCCGAGACGCTCAACAACGCGCCGATCGCGATCGTCGACGAAGACCACTCTCAGCTCTCCGGGCGCATCGCCGCCGCCTTCTACCCGCCGCAGTTCACCACGCCGTTCATGATCGACCAATCGCAGATCGATCCGGGCATGGACGCAGGCAACTACACCTTCGCACTGATCGTCCCGCCGAACTTCCAGCGCGACGTGCTGGCGGGGCGCGACGCGCAGATCCAGCTGAACACCGACGCCACGCGCATGACCCAGGCGTTTGTCGGCAGCGGCTACATACAGCGGGTGGTACTCGGCGAAGTCAGCGAGTTCGTGCAGCGCTACCGCGGCACCCCCGCACCGCCCGTGGACCTGGAACTGCGCGCGCGCTTCAACCCGGCGCTGGAGAAGTCCTGGTTCGGTGGCTTGTCACAGATCATCAACCAGATCACCATGCTGTCGATCATCCTGGCCGGCGCAGCGCTGATCCGCGAACGCGAGCACGGCACTGTCGAGCACCTGCTGGTCATGCCGGTGACGCCAGCGGAGATCATGCTCGCCAAGATCTGGTCGATGGGGCTGGTGGTGCTGGTGGCTTCGGCGATGTCTCTGAATGTCGTCGTACGATGGGCTTTGGGCGTGCCGGTGGCCGGCTCGCTGCCGCTGTTCTTCTTCGGCGCCGCGCTGCTGTTGTTCGCCACCACCTCACTCGGCATTTTTCTGGCCACCGTCGCGCGCAACATGCCGCAGTTCGGCATGCTCGTGATACTGGTGCTGCTGCCGCTGCAGATGCTCTCGGGCGGCAGCACCCCGCGCGAGAGCCAGCCCGGCTGGCTGCAGGACATCATGCTCGCGGCGCCCACCACGCAGTTCGTGCAGTTCGGCCAGGCGATCCTGTTCCGCGGTGCCGGCATCGACGTTGTCTGGGGGCGCCTGCTTGCAATGGCCGCCATTGGCGCGGCGCTGTTCGCGTTTTCGCTGTCCCGATTCCGCAAGACCATTGGCCAGATGGCTTGAGGATCCCGGCAGTGCACGCGCTTGTCTTCGTGTCCATCGATCCGACTCTGCTGATTCGGCTTCAGGAGAACGACTCATGACTGACGCAAGGGATCCATTGTCTGCGCCGATGCTGCACAAGCTGGACGGCTGGTGGCGCGCGGCCAACTACCTGTCGGTCGGGCAGATCTATCTGTACGACAATCCGCTGCTCAGGCAGCCACTGCGCGCCGAGCACATCAAGCCGCGCCTGGTCGGGCACTGGGGCACGACACCGGGACTGAACTTCATCTACGCGCATCTGAACCGCGTCATCAGCGAGCGCGACCTCGACATGATCTACGTCATCGGCCCGGGACACGGCGGCCCGGCCATCGTGGCCAATGCCTGGCTGGAGGGCAGCTACAGCGAAATCTATCCGGAGGTCTCCCGGGACGAGTGTGGAATGAGGCGGCTGTTCAAGCAGTTCTCGTTTCCGGGCGGCATTCCAAGTCACGTCGCGCCGGAAACGCCGGGCTCCATACACGAGGGCGGCGAGCTCGGCTATGCGCTGAGCCATGCGTATGGCGCCGCATTCGACAATCCCGGCCTCATCGTTGCCGCGGTAGTCGGCGACGGCGAGGCGGAAACCGGCCCGCTCGCCACCAGCTGGCATTCGAACAAGTTCCTGAATCCCGTCACCGACGGCGCCGTGCTCCCGATCCTGCATCTGAATGGTTACAAGATCGCGAACCCCAGCGTGCTGGCACGCATCAGCCACGAAGAGCTCGACCAGCTGCTGCGCGGCTACGGTCATGCGCCCCTGTATGTCGAAGGCCGCGAGCCGGCGATCATGCACCAGCTCATGGCGGGGGTGATGGATCAGGCCATCGACGAGATCCGGCGCATCCAGGATGCGGCGCGCAAGCAAGGCCACATCGGGCGCCCACGCTGGCCGATGATCGTGCTGCGCTCCCCCAAGGGCTGGACCTGCCCTGCGGTGATCGACGGCAGGCGTGTCGAGGATTTCTGGCGAGCGCATCAGGTCCCGATGGGCGATATGCGCGACAAGCCCGAGCACCTCGCGATACTCGAACAGTGGATGCGCAGCTATCGCCCCGAAGAACTCTTCGCGAGCGACGGATGGCTCAAACCCGAGTTCGCCGGGCTCGCGCCCCGTGGCGAGCGGCGCATGAGTGCCAATCCCCACGCCAACGGCGGCCTGCTGCTGCGCGAGCTGCGTCTGCCTGATTTTCGCGACTACGCCGTCGTGACGACGCAGCCCGGCGCGGTGGATGCCGAGGCCACACGCCTGATGGGCAAGTTCCTGCGTGATGTCATGCAGCTGAACCTGCCGGCGAGAAATTTTCGCCTGTTCAGCCCCGACGAGAACAACTCGAACCGCTGGCAGGACGTACTGGAGGTCACCAATCGCGCCTGGATGGCCGAGCGCTTGGACTACGACGATCACCTCGCGCCGGATGGCCGCGTCATGGAGATGCTGAGCGAGCACCAATGCCAGGGCTGGCTCGAAGGCTATCTGCTCACCGGCCGGCATGGATTCTTCTCCTGCTACGAAGCGTTCATCCACATCGTCGACTCGATGTTCAATCAGCACGCGAAGTGGCTGAAGGTGTGCCACGAGATCCCCTGGCGGCGACCCATCGCCTCGCTCAACTACCTGCTCTCCTCGCACGTATGGCGACAGGATCACAACGGCTTCTCGCATCAGGATCCGGGTTTCATCGACCACGTCGTCAACAAGAAAGCCGCCGTGGTGCGTGTCTACCTCCCGCCCGACGCCAACTGCCTGCTCTACGTCACCGACCACTGCCTGCGCAGCCGCAACTTCGTCAACGTTGTCGTCGCGGGCAAGCAGCCCGCCCCCGTATGGCTGACTATGGATCAGGCGATCAAGCACTGCAGCGCCGGCATTGGCATCTGGGAGTGGGCCAGCAACGACCGCGGCGGCGAGCCCGATGTGGTCATGGCCTGCTGCGGCGATGTGCCCACGCTGGAGACGCTGGCGGCGGTGGACTTGCTGCGCAAACACCTGCCGGAACTGAAGGTCCGGGTCATCAATGTCGTGAACCTGATGAAACTGCAGTCACCGAACGAACATCCGAACGGTCTGAGCGATTACGACTTCGATACGCTGTTCACGCGCGACAAGCCGGTGATCTTCGCCTTTCACGGGTACCCGTGGCTGATTCATCGACTGACCTATCGCCGCACCAATCATCACAATCTGCATGTGCGAGGCTACAAGGAAGAAGGTACGACCACGACGCCGTTCGACATGTGCGTGCTGAACGATACGGATCGCTTCCACCTCTTTCAGGATGTCATTGACAGGCTGCCGCAGCTGCGTGCACGCGCGGCCTACGCCCGGCAGGCGATCCGCGATGCGCTCATCGAACACCGGAACTACATCAATGAGCACGGAGAGGATCATCCCCGCGTGCTCGGCTGGCGTTGGGGCGTGGAGGGAACGCCGTCTGCCCGCGGCAGCTCCACCGAGCCCGATAATGTGTAGTTGCGCCCACCGCCGGCATGGGAGCTGGCTGTGACCAGGGAGCGCCTGTTGCGCGAGTTGCGCGAGCGCTACGGTCTGGGTCCGCTCGCGTTCTCCGGGCACGGCGATACGCTCTATGAACGCCACCTGCTGTTCGACCAGATCGTCACTGCCGAGCAGGCCAGCGCGCGCGACAAGTACGAGGCCATCGCGCGTTCGGTGCGCGATGTGCTCTCACGACGCTGGATGAAGACCGAGGAGACCTATCGACGGCGCAATGCCAAGCGCGTCTGCTTCCTGTCGATGGAGTTCCTCATTGGCCGTGCACTGGCAAACAACTTCCTCAACCTGCAACTCGATCCGCTGCTCGAGCAGATCCAGACCCGGCACCTGCTCGACTTCCTCGGCATCCTCGAGCAGGAACCGGATGCCGGGCTCGGCAACGGCGGGCTCGGCCGGCTCGCTGCATGCTTTCTCGATTCGATGGCCACGCTGGCGATTCCTGCAATCGGGTACGGTCTGCGCTATGAGTACGGCATCTTCCGCCAGGAGATTCACGGCGGGTGGCAGGCGGAGCTGCCGGATCACTGGCTCGCTCGTCCGGATCCCTGGGAGGTCGCACGGCCCGATGAATCCGTCGAAGTGAAATTCAACTGTTCGGTCGAGATCCATCGCGGCCAGTTGCAGCCGGTACCGGGCCAGCCCCTGCGCCTCATCGGCATTCCTTACGACCGACCCGTGATCGGCTACGGCGGCCGAACGGTCAACACCCTGCGATTATGGGCTGCCGGCACACCGGACTACTTCGACTTTGCCCAGTTCAGCAGCGGCGATTTCGTCGGCGCCCTGGCAGAGACGCTGGCGGCGGAGACGTTCACGCGGGTGCTGTATCCGGATGACAGCACGGTCGCTGGCAAGGGTCTGCGTTTCGTCCAGGAGTATTTCCTGGTTGCCTGCTCGCTTGCCGATCTGGTCCGCCGATTCCGCGCGGCGGGCAACGATTGGTCGGCGCTGGCCGACAAGGCCGCGATCCAGATGAACGACACTCATCCGACGCTGGCCGTGCCCGAGCTGATGCGGTTGCTGCTGGACGACGCGCATCTGGGCTGGGACGACGCATGGAGCCTGACGCAGCGCACACTGGCCTACACCAATCACACGCTGCTGCCCGAGGCGCTGGAGAAATGGCCGGTGGGAATGTTCGAGTTGCTCCTGCCGCGCCACCTCGAAATCATCTACGAGATCAACCGGCGCTTCCTCGATCAGGTGCGCGCCCGTGCGCCCGCCGACGAGGCCCTGGTCCGCAGGGTCAGCCTCATCGAGGAAGGCGCAGAGCGCAAGGTGCGTATGGCACATCTGGGCATCGTCGGCTCCCACAGTACCAACGGCGTGGCGGCATTGCATTCGCAGCTGCTGCGCGAACGCGTCGTCCCCGACTTCGCGGCCATGTTTCCCGAGCGCTTCAACAACAAGACAAATGGCGTCACCCAGCGCCGCTTCCTGATGCTCGCAAACCCTGCGCTTGCGAAGGCGATTACCGACCGGATCGGAGCCGGCTGGATTACCGATCTCGACCAGTTGGGCCGGCTCGCCGCGCTGGCCGACGATCAAGAGCTGCACGCCGCGCTGCAGGCGGCCAGGCGCGCGGCAAAAGTCCGCTTCTGCGACTGGCTGAAAGGAAATGCCGGCCCGACCGTGGATCCCGACACGCTCTTTGATACCCAGATCAAGCGCATCCACGAATACAAGCGGCAGCTGCTGAACGCACTGCACGTCGTCGTGCTCTACGACCGGCTGCGCAGGGACTCGACGCTCGATGTGCCGCGACGCACCTTCTTCTTCGCCGGCAAGGCCGCACCCGCGTATCGCTTTGCCAAGCTCGTGATCAAGTTCATCAACAATCTGGCCGACACCATCGACGCCGATAGTGCGGTGGCCGGCCGGCTGAAGGTCGTGTTCGTACCCGATTACCGCGTCTCGATTGCCGAACGCCTGATCCCGGCGAGCGACGTGTCCGAACAGATCTCCACCGCCGGCTACGAGGCCAGCGGCACGAGCAACATGAAGTTCATGATGAACGGCGCGCTGACGATCGGCACGCGCGACGGCGCAACCATCGAGATGGCCCAGGAGGCGGGCGAAGAGAACTTTT
>WBZO01007185.1_pt1 | contig 10418 bp, 3 predicted proteins | sample 5204261 | NCBI WGS metagenome assembly WBZO01 (sample SAMN12412400, study PRJNA552823) | activated sludge metagenome | isolation source: activated sludge from anammox sidestream of wastewater treatment plant... | place: USA: North Carolina | collected 2017-09
CGCCACGCCACACGCGCGCCTGCCGGCTGACCGGCGTCACTGTGCGTCTTCGACGACCTCGAAGGCGAAGCGAAAGGCCGGCAGGTCCTCGCCGGGATGGTCGCGTGCGTAGGTGAGTTGCGGCAGGCGGAAGTTGAGCGGCCGCGTCTCCTGACCCTTGTAGATCGCGGGATACAGGTCGATGAAGTGCCAGCCCGGCGGGCCCGACGCGTAGAGCGTGAATTCGGCGTCGCCCTGGCTGTTGAAGCCGCAGCCGTAGCCGATGTACGCGTTGTCGTAGACGACCGTGTAGATGTTGGCGGTCTCGGTCCAGCCCACGCCCTTGAGGTGGATGCGAAAGCGCGTCCCTGCCGGCCCACGGGCGACGTCGAGGGGCTTCGCGCTCGGCAGGATCCAGTGCACGCCGCGATGCGTGGCGGCGCCGTCGACGACGGCGATCGCGTGCGCGCCGCCCAGATCGTCGGGCGTGGCGAGCGTCAAGGCGAGCGCACCGGCCGTGTCGGCGCGTGCGGATCCGAGCGAGCGGGTCCGCTCTTCCCAGCCGCCGCCTCCGACGCGGTTGCCGCTCACCGTCTGCCACGTCACGTCGTAGGACTTGCCGGGAGTGAAGCCGCGACCCTCGATGCGTAGCGGCGCCCCGACCACCGAGAAGGCCGGCGTGGTGACGAGCGTCCCCTCGGTGGTCGGCAGGCGCGGCGCCGCGAGCCCCTGCTGCGCGACGGGCGGGGGCAGCACGGGCGCGCCGGCGGTCACCGTGAATTCACGCACGAACTGCGGACGGTCGGGCACCGGCGATTGCTGCATGTTGCGATACGGGAAGGTGAAGTCGCCGTGCAGCACTTCGAGCACGTGCACGCCGGGCGTGCCCGCCGCGGGGATCGTGAAGCGCGCCGATCCCGCGGTCGTCACCGCGGACATCCAGCCGGTGAAGCGGTTGTCGTAGAGCAGCAGCCAGCTATTCTCCATGTGGCGCCAGCCGATGCCCTTGACGTCGACGGTGATCGGCGTCCCGGGCGGCCCGTGCTTGGGCGAGATCGCCACCGTCATTTCGACGTCAAAGCCTGCCTTGGTGAAAAGCCGCGGACCTTGCTGGATCAGGACGTCGTGGCTGAAGCCGAAGTCGTCGGGCACGACGAACGACGCGTCGATCTGGCCGTGATCGTCGCTCGTGGCGGTCGCGATGCGGTAGGCGATCGGCCGGTACTCGCGACCCTTGTACTCACCGTTATCGGCCCGCCAGCGACCCGTCACGGTGGTCCAGGCGAGATCGAACGCCTGCCGCGGCGGAAGTCCCGTGACGCGCACCACGACGGGTGTCCCCGCCGGGGCGTGCGCCGGCGTAAGCGTCATGCGCCCGACGTAGCCGCCCTGCGGGGTCCCCGCGGTGATCTCGGGGCCGAGCGCATGCGCCGGGCGCAAGGCAGGCGCCGCCGCCGCCACCGGCGTCGCGTGGGCAACGTCGACTCCGGCGGCCTGCGCGCCGCCCGCGACCACGACGAGCGTCGCGGCCCGCATCAGTTTCGATGCGAAGGCGGGCAACGCCATGGCACGCACGCAGCGATCCGGCACGCGCCTCACTTCGTGTACGTCACCTCGCCGGCGACGACCGTGAGCTCCGACATCGCCACCTTGAACGGCGCCCACGTCTGCTCGCTGCCATCCTTGGCCTTGGCGATCACCGTGTACGAAAGCGCGCCGGTGGGGTAGTCCGCAGGCACGATCCACGAGGTCGACCAGAACTTGTCGGTTTCCTTGCCCTTCGGGTGCGGCCCGAAGCGCGCGGGGAACGTCTGCCCGTCGGGCAGCTTGACCGTGACGCTTTGCACCATGCTGGCGTCGACGTCGCGACCCTGCGCGTCGCGCACACGGATGCGCCACACCACCGACTCGCCGCGCTTGAACTGGCTCGCCAGCACGCACACCGGGCCCGTCATGCCCTTCTCGGTGCCGCCGCGCACCATGTCGCCTTCGAAGAAGAGCGGGGTGGCGGCGATCGCCGGCAAGGCGAGTCCCAGGCCACCGATCAACACGCCGATCCGCAATCCCTTGCCGTACATCGCGTGCCTCCTTGCGAGAACCAGAGATGAGCGGCGCATTATCGTTCGCCACGTCGGGTATCGACAAGGGGCCGCGGTCGGGAAGCCGATCGCGTGCACGTTTGCAAGGTGCGAAGCTCGCGCGTCTCCCATAATGACGGCATTGTCGTGGCGCCGGCCGATCCATCGTGTCCGCGGCACCCCCCACGTCGGGAGATGAGATGAACGAGCACACCGATCACGATTCCCTCGGGCAGCGCACGGCCGAGCTCGCGGCGCTGGCGCGCGCGCACGGGAAGCCCTCCGAGCGCGCGACGATCGAGGCCTTCGTGACCGCGTACTACGGCAGCGCCGACCCCGAAGATCTCGTCGATCGCCCCGCCGCCGACCTCTACGCCGCGGCGATGTCGCACTACGCATTCGCGCAGCGGCGCGCGCCCGCGACGGCGAGCGTGCGCGTCTTCAATCCGGCGCCGGAGGAAGGCGGCTGGCGCTGCGCGCATACGGCCGTGCAGATCGTCAACGACGACATGCCGTTCCTCGTCGATTCGGTGACGATGGAGCTGCATCGGCATGGTCTCGCGCTGCACCTCGTCGTCCATCCGCTCCTCGACGTGGCGCGCGGCACCGATGGCGCGCTCACCCGGATCGGTGCGGGATCGGCGCCGGCAAATCAGCGCGAGTCGTTCATCTACCTCGAGGTCGATCGGCTGCCCGGCGATGCGGCGCGCGCGACACTCGCCGCGGACATCGAGCGCGTTCTGCGCGATGTGCGCGCGGCCGTGCGCGATTGGGCCGCGATGCGCGAGCAGGTGACGGCGGCGATCGCCGTGATCGATGCGGCGCCGCCGCCGCTCGCCGCCCCGGAGATCGACGAGGGCAAGGCGTTCCTGCGTTGGCTCGCCGACGACCATTTCACGTTCCTCGGCTACCGGCGGCACGATCTCGTCGTCGAGCACGGTGTCGACGTGCTCAAGGTCGTTGCGGGCACGGGCCTCGGCATCCTGCGCGAGACCCCGGAGCGGGCTCGTGCCGGGGACGCCGCCGCGAGCTTCGCGGCACTGCCTCCGGCGATTCGCGCGCTCGCGCGTCGTCCCGAACTCCTGGTCATCGCCAAGTCGACGTCGCGCTCGACCGTGCACAAGCCCGGCTATCTCGACTACGTCGCGATCAAGCGCTTCGATGCCGGCGGCAACGTCGTCGGCGAGGATCGCTTCCTCGGCATCTTCACCTCCGCCGCGTACAGTGCGTCGCCGGCCGACGTTCCGCTCCTGCGGCGGAAGGTGGCCAACGTCGTGGCGCGCTCCGGGTTTGCCGCCGGCAGCCACGCCGGCAAGGCGCTCGCCAACGTGCTGGCGACGTATCCGCGCGACGAGCTCTTCCAGACCGGTGAGGACGACCTCCTTGGCACGGCGACCGACATCGTCCACCTCTACGACCGGCAGCGTTTTCGTCTCTTCGTTCGCCACGACGCCTTCGAGCGCTTTGCCACGTGCCTCGTTTTCGTCCCGCGCGAGCAGTATTCGACCGAACTGCGCCAGTCGTGGCAGGCGATCCTCGTCGACGCCTTCGCGGGGAGTAGCTCGCAGTTCAACGCTTCACTCTCGGACGCACCGCTCGCGCGCATCGAGATCGTCGTGCGCACGACGCCCGGCGCGATCCCACCCTACGACGTGAAGGCGCTCGAGGCGCGCCTGGCCGCGGCCGCGCGCCGCTGGACCGACGACCTCGGCGCGGCCCTCGTCGCAACGCTCGGTGAGGCAGTCGGGAGCGAACGGCATCGCGTCTTCGAGCACGCGTTCCCGGCGGGGTATCGCGAGATGTTCCCGGTGACCGAGGCCGTCGTCACCATCGGCATGGTGTCGCGGCTCACCGCCCAGGCGCCGCTTGCCGTGCGCCTGTACCGACCGGCGAGCGCTGCCCCCGGCACGCTGCGCTTCCTGCTCGTCTATCGCGGCGCGCCGGTCGTGCTGTCCGACAGCCTGCCGATGCTCGAGCACATGGGGCTGCGCGTGCTCGACGAGTTCCCGCATCGGATCACCCCAGAGGCATCGCCGCCGATCGCGCTGCACGATTTCGGCTTGCAGGTGACGTCCGCGGTCGATCTCGACGTGGCCGCGCTGCACGAGGTCTTCGAGGAGGCCTTCGGCGCGATCTTCCGCGGCGAGGTCGAAAGCGACGACTTCAACCGCCTCGTCGTCGCGGCGCGCCTCACCGCGCGCGACATCGTGATCCTGCGCGCGTACGCGAAGTACCTGCGCCAGATCGGCTTTGCGCTGTCGCAGGCGTTCATCGAAACCACGCTCGCCGCGAACGCGGACATCGCGCGGAACCTGGTCGAACTCTTCCACGCGCGCTTCGACCCGGCCGGCGACGCCGGCGCGGATCGTCGCGCCGAAGCCTGCGAGCGCGCGATCGAGACGGCGCTCGACGCCGTCGCCGACCTGTCCGCGGATCGCGTGCTCCGCCAGTACCTCGCGCTCATCCGCGCGACGACGCGGACGAATTTCTGGCGACGCGATGCTACCGGCGCGGTGCGCAGCTTCCTCTCGTTCAAGTTCGATCCCGCCAAGGTCCCCGGCTTGCCCGAGCCCAAGCCTCTGGCCGAGATCTTCGTGTACGCGCTGCGCTTCGAAGGCGTGCACCTGCGTGGTGGACGCGTGGCCCGCGGCGGCCTGCGCTGGTCGGATCGGCGCGAGGATTTTCGCACCGAGACGCTGGGCCTCATGAAGGCGCAGATGGTCAAGAACACGGTGATCGTTCCGGTCGGCAGCAAGGGCGGCTTCGTGTTGAAGCGCGCGCCGTCACCGGCCGACCGCGCGGCGTATCTCGCGGAGGGAGTCGCGTGCTATCAGGACTACCTGCGCGGCTTGCTCGATCTCACCGACAACCTCGTCGACGGCCAGGTCGTGCCGCCACCCTCGGTCCGACGTCACGACGCGGACGATCCGTACCTCGTGGTGGCCGCCGACAAGGGAACCGCGCGCTTTTCCAACTACGCCAATGCGGTCAGTGCCGAGTACGGCTACTGGCTGGGGGATGCCTTTGCCTCCGGTGGGTCGGCGGGCTACGACCACAAGGCGATGGGCATCACCGCGCGCGGCGCGTGGGAGTCGGCCAAGCGACACTTCCGCGAACTTGGCATCGACACGCAGGCCACCGACTTCACCGCGGCGGGAATCGGCGACATGTCGGGCGACGTCTTCGGCAACGGCATGCTGCGCTCGCCGCACATCCGCCTGCTGGCGGCGTTCGATCATCGTCACGTCTTCCTCGATCCGGGCGCCGACGCCGCGGTCGGCTTCCGCGAGCGGCAGCGTTTGTTCGCGCTGCCGAGCTCGTCGTGGGCCGACTACGACGCGACGCTCATTTCCGCCGGCGGCGGCGTCCACGCCCGCAGCCAGAAGTCGATCGCGATCACGTCCGAGGTCAAGGCGGCGCTCGAGATCGACGCCGACGCGCTGACCCCCGCCGAACTCGTCAGCGCGATCCTGAAGGCGCCGGTCGATCTCATCTACAACGGCGGCATCGGCACGTACGTCAAGGCGACGAGCGAGACGCACGCGGCGGTGGGCGATCGCGCCAACGACGCGGTCCGCGTCAATGGCAGCGAGTTGCGCTGCAAGGTCTTCGTCGAGGGGGGCAATCTCGGATGCACGCAGCTCGGACGCATCGAGTTCGCGCAGGCGGGCGGGCGCATCAATACCGACGCCATCGACAACTCGGGCGGCGTGGACACGTCCGACCACGAGGTCAACATCAAGATCCTGTTCTCGTTGCCGATCGCGGAAGGCAAGCTCACGGTCGAGGAGCGCAACGCCGAACTCGCCGCGATGACCGACGACGTCGCGGCGCACGTGCTGCGCGACAACTATTTCCAGACGCAGGTCCTGTCGGTGACCCACCGCATCGCGCCGGAGCTCCTCGAGGCGCAGGCGCGCTTCATCCGCCACCTCGAGCGCGAGGGGCGCTTGAACCGCGCGCTCGAATTCCTGCCCGGCGACGACGAGATCGCCGCGCGCCGGCACGCCGGGCGCGGCCTCACGCGACCGGAAGCCGCGGTGCTCCTCGCGTACTGCAAGATGTGGCTCGCCGACGCGCTCGTCGATTCCGACCTTCCCGACGATCCCTGGGTCGCCACCGCCTTCGAGCGCTATTTTCCGGCGGCGCTCTCGGCGCGCTACGCCGCCTACCTGCCGCGGCATCCGCTGCGCCGCGAGATCATCGCTATGCACGTGCTCAACAGCACGGTCAACCGCGTCGGCAGCACCTTCGTGCACCGCCTCATCGAAAGCACGGGTGCGCGCGCGCACGAGGTCGTCCGCGCGTACCTCCTTGCCCGCGAGGTCTTCGCGGTCGTGCCGCTGTGGGCCGCGATCGAGGCGCTCGACAATCGGGTCGACGATGCGGTGCAGGCCGCGATGCTGATCGACTTGAGCGTGCAGCTCGAGCACGCCACCGTGTGGTTCCTGCGCTCGCGCCGTTCGACCGCCGACCTGGCGGCAACGATCGCGCATTACCGCGACGACGTGACGCGGCTCGCTACCGCGCTGCCGGGACTCCTCGACGCGGCGACGCAGGCGCAGGTGGCGCAAAAGGCGGCCGACCTCACCGGAAAGGGTGTACCCGCGCCGCTCGCCACCCGCGTGGCAGGCTTCGGCGTCCTGCAAACAGCGCTCGACGTGGCCGACGTGGCCGCGCAGGCGGGTGAATCGGTGGAGGCCGTTGCCGCCGTGCACTTCGAGATCGCGCATCGGCTCGACCTCACGTGGCTTGCCGCCCGTGTCGCCGCGCTGCCGGATGAGGGCTATTGGCATCGCCTCGCGCGGGCGGCGCTGCAAGACGACGTGGCAAGACTTGTACGCGACATCACGGCGAGCGTGGTCGGTGTCCGGGCCGGCGATCCGGCAGCGGCGGGCAGCGCGAAGGTCGCGCCCGCGACGGACGCCAGGGCGTCCGCGAGCGAGCGCGTTGCCCACTGGTGCACGGCGCATCGGCGCGGCGTGGACCGCGCCGCGCAGGTGATCGGCGAGCTGCGCCCGGTGGGCGCACCCGATCTCGCGATGCTCGCGGTGGCCGTGCGCGAATTGCGCGTTCTTGCGTAGTACAACGCCGCCGCATCCGCAAGAAAGGCCCATCGGAGCGCGTGTCGGCGCGGCGACCGTTCATCGGTCGCCCGCCGGGCCGTACGAAGTTGTTGTGTTAGCCTTGGCCCGCCGTTGCACATGATCGGTGCGCCAATAGCATCCCGGCTGCACCCCGTGGACAGCGGTTCCGGCAAGACGTGGCGCCGGTTTTGCTTTTTCCGATCGCGTGGCGAGGCAGCGGCAAGCGAAGGTCAGTGGCTGTCGCACACGGGGTCAGTGACAAGCTGTCCGGGTCGGCGCGATCGGCGCGGCCCGCGACGTCGGGTTTTCGAAGGGATCGTCCATGCTCGTATCGGCTCTCTCGCGCGCTCGCGCTGCTTTCGTTTGGCGGCCCGCGCGTCTTCTGGCTGCGGCTTTGCTCACCGGCCTCGCCTTCGGCGCCGCGCCGGCATTCGCGCAGTCGGCCGACCTCGTCGTCAACCAGACCGACAGTCCCGATCCGGGACCCGCGGGCGGCGTCTTCACGTACACCGTTCGCATCGACAACAACGGCCCGGACACGGCGGTGGCGGCGGCGATCGTCGACACGCTTCCGCCCGGTTCGACCTTCGTGAGCGCGAGCACCACCCACGGCGCGTGCTCGCCGCCGCTCGGCGGCGTCCTCAACTGCGCGCTCGGCGACCTCCCCTTCCTCGACCAGGCGACCGTCACGGTCAAGGTCATCCTGCCGACTCCCGGCGTGTACGTGAATACCGTCAGCGCGTCGGCGACGACGCCCGATCCCAATCCGGCCAACAACACCGACCGCACCGAGGACACGACGGCGATCAACGCGTCGAACATGACGCTTGCCGTCGTCGACACGCCGGATCCGGTCGCGGCCGGGGACAATTACAGCTACGCGGTGACGGCGATCAACAACGGGCCGGCACCGGCGACGTCGCAGACGATCTCGTTCCCGGTGCCTACCGGCGCGTGCGTTCGCAGCGTTCCGACGGGATCGGGATGGAGCTGCACGCCCTCCGGCGGTTATCCCCGCTGCTCGGGGACGATCTCGTGCGTTCGCAACACGACGCTGGCCAACGGCGCCAGCGCGCCGCCGCTCACGGTCCCCGCCGTTGCCAACGTCGGCGGCTCGATCACCGGCGCCTTCACGGTGAGCTCGCCGTTGCCCGACGGCGACCCGACCGACAACACGATCACGGCAACGACGACCGTCACCGGCGGCTCGTCCGACGTGCAGATGACGAAGACGGCGAGCCCGGCGACGGTCGGCGTCGGCAGCAACGTCACGTACACGCTCACGCCCCGCTTCAACGGCGGCGAACCGCCGGGAACGCTGGCGCCCAACGTCATCACGGTCACCGACACGCTCGGCGCCGGATTGACGTTCGTCTCGGCCGGCGGCACCGGGTGGACCTGCACGTACGCCTCGCCGGTCGTGACCTGCGAACGCCCCGGCCCGTACACGGGCGGCAATTTCACCAACATGCCGGTGATCACGATCGTCGCCACCGTCACCGCGACGGGCACCGTCAGCAACACCGCACGCATCGACGCCCCGGAGACCGATCCGATTCCGGCCAACAATCAATCGAGCGTCAACGTCACCGGCAGCAACGACGCCGACCTCTCGATCACGAAGACGGGCCCGGGCCATCCGGTTTTCCCCGGCGATGATTTCGCTTTCACGCTCACCCCGCGCAACAACGGACCGGTGCCGCTTGCGGCCGGCCAGACCGTCACCGTGACCGACACGGTCCCGGCCGGATTCACCCTCCGCGCCGCACCGACGGGGACCAACTGGACGTGTAGCGTGGATGGTGCGCCGCCGTACCCGGCGTCCGGCCCGCAAACCGTGACCTGCTCGCGCACGCTCGTCGCGCCGCTCGGCGTGGGCAACTTGAACCCGATCACGATTCCCGTCGAGACCAACAGCATCGGGACGTTCGTGAATACCGGGTGCGTGGCGCTCTCCGGCACGGGGCCGGTCGATCCCAACCCGGCGAACGATTGCAGTGCACCGGTCAGCGTGCCGAGCACGCCCGTCGGCGCGGGCGCCGACCTCGAGGTGACCTCGAAGACGGCCAACCCCGACCCGGTACGTGCGGGCGAGGACCTCACCTACGTCATCTCGGTGCGCAACAACGGCCCGGTCGATGCGACCAACGTCGTCGTCACCGACGCGCTCACGAGCCTCGTCGCCACCGGGAGCCTGCAGTCGGTCTCGACGTCGCAGGGGACCTGCACGCCGCCGGCGCCCACGAATGGCGCGACGATCAACCTGAGTTGCGCGCTCGGCACGCTCACCAATGGCGGATCGGCGACGATCACCGTCGTCGTGCGCCCGCTCGTCGCCGTGACCGGAAACCGGACCAATACGGCGACGATCAATTCGCCCGATCTCGCCGATCCCAACCGCGCCAACAACAGCGGTTCGGTCACCTCGCAGGTCACGGCCCTCGTCGACATGACGATGACCAAGACCGATACGCCGGATCCGGTGCAGGCGGGAACGCCGCTCACCTACGTCGTCACCGCGCGCAACACCGGACCGTCGACCGCGTCGACCGTGGTTGCGACCGATACGCTGCCCGCGAACGCCGCCTTCATCTCGGCCACGAGCACCGGCGGCGGCAGCTGCACGACGCCCGCGGTCGGCGACGTCGGCGGCACGGTGGCGTGCACCTGGGCGACGATGACGACGGGAACGCAGCAGACGATCACGATCGTCGTGCGGCCTTTGACCGGCGCCGTCAGCGTCCACAACGAGGCCAGCGTCACGACGACGACCGAGGAGACGACGACCACCAACAACTCGGCGGCGGTCGACACCACGGTCACGCCGGCCGCGGTCGACATCCTCGTCAACAAGGTCGACACCTTCGACCCGGTCGCGGTCGGCCAGACGACCGGTTACACCGTCACCATCACCAACAGCGGCCCGTCGTACGCGACGAACGTCACGATGGTCGACACGTTCCGCGACGGCGGCGTGCCGACGGCGACGTTCAGCTACCAGGGCAACCTCGCGATCTCGCCGGCCGGCGCGGGGAGTTGTTCCGAGCCGTCGCTGAACGCAACGACCGGGACGATCTCGTGCACGTTCGCGGGACTCGCCGCGGGGCAGTCCATTGTCGTCACGTACGACATGCGCGCCGAAGGCATCGACGCCGGGACGTCGGGGACGACGTACAACCGCGTCGTGGTGGGGGCGGCCGAGCCTGAGACCCAGCCGCTCAACAACGAGGCGGTCGAAGCGACGACGGCACGCCAGGCGGCCGACCTCGCGATC